>Ga0214919_10001728_pt1 | contig 35301 bp, 39 predicted proteins | sample LL1503_MetaG_FD_177994 | JGI IMG/M metagenome (GOLD analysis project Ga0214919, IMG submission 177994) | Freshwater microbial communities from Lake Lanier, Atlanta, Georgia, United States - LL-1503 | ecosystem: Environmental > Aquatic > Freshwater > Lake | place: USA: Georgia | collected...
CGCCATATCTTTCATCCACATGCTTTGAATAGTATTGTATGGAAATACAAACAGCATTCCTTGTCTTGGTGCTAAGAATGTTCTACCACTTAGTCCAAGTCGGAGTTCTTCAGGTGTAGATACTGTTTCTACTAGAAATCTTGATATTCCTGATCCATATATATAAATCATCTGAATATAAGACAGAAAAATGTGCACTCCATTTGCCCTACCTGGTATTGTAGGTCTAACAATATCAGAAAGACTACAATATAAATATGCATGGGATACATTTGAAAGAATTCAAAATATAAACAGTAATGTTAGTACAATTAAATCCTTATCAAATGTGCGACTACCATATTATACATATACTACATACAAGGAAAGAGAGGATTTTATAAAAGGTCAGTACTTACATACTCAGTCATATCCAAATATTCTGTGGAATAGTGTCCAAGAAAATTAAAAAAACACTATTAGAGATGAGCAGTTTTAATACACGCAGTTGTCAAACGGCAGTTAGTACAATATTTACATTTGATTCTCCGGCATTTCAAAATGCATGCAACAATATCTATACAAGTGTATCTACAATTGATGGAGCCCCAAGAAAAAATAATACAAACTATATTAAATTTAAAACAGATTTTGAAAGAATGCAATATAAGATTGGACAATTTAATCAAGCACCTAGGTCTTGATGCGTTTTTTCTTTTATATATGTAGAATGGCCCAAACACGTAAGTCAAGAAGAAGCAGTTGTAGAAGCACACGCAAGATGGATGGAGGAAAGCGCAAGTTATCTGGCTACATGAAGTTTGCAAAGATGGAACGTAAAAAGATTTTAAACAAGAGCCCTAATATGCCATTTACGGCAGTTGGCAAGGAGCTAGGTAAAAGATGGCGTTCTTTATCTATAAAGGATAAGAAACACTATGCTTAATCGTCATTTTCTGTAATCCAGTTTTTGTTATACGTATCGATTAGATGTACAAGTTCTGTAATCTGATCGTTAGACATATCCTTAATACGGGGATAAATCTTTGTAAAGATATCATAAGGGTTATCATTTTGTGAGATATTTTTTAGATCATTAAATTCAGCAGTAATTATTGACTCAAGCGTTGAAATAATATGCTGAGCATCATTGTTCTTATGACTAGTAGTAGTATCTCGTGAACAGTGAAATACTGTTAGATATACTGCAGATACCATACCAATAATACCAGCAGCAAGAGACATCTCTAGAAGACCAAGCATATGAGACTCCATTTAACTAAATATATAGTGCTTGTATACCAATCAATTTTTTGGCCTAAATGTAAAGCGTATAGTAAATATAGAAGATGGAATCCAATATACATGTTTCAACACAGCACACGGTATCAAATAGCGTAGATACAAATACATCAACTGTTGTTGCGCAAGAAGAGCTAAAACAGCTATCAACTATTATTTCTGCATGGAAGGAGTCTAGTGCTGAAGTAAGTAGTCTAAATGAGCAAGTACGCGAAAAGCGCAAGCGTATGAAGGTTATGGAAGAAATGATTCTCCGGATTATGAAAAAGTTCAATATTGGGGCTCTTGATCTAAAAGGCAGTGGTGGGCGAATCCTACTACGTCGTTCATCCGCAAAGACTGGTTTAAATGATAAGAATCTTCTAAATTTACTAAGTCAGCATCTAAAATCTGAGACCGCAGCTGCAGAGGCTATTAAGTATATTACTGAGCATCGTGAGGCAAAAACACGAGAGAGTTTGTTATATGAAAAAGAATAACATACTATAGAATGGGACTTTCATCCGCATGTAAAGCAGCTATTGAAGGTTTTACTGGAACAAGTGATTCTAAAGAACGCAAAAATGCCTATGTAGACTTTTTAGCTTTCTTTTTGTCCTTTATTTTATCCATGATTATCTTGGGATTTGTTGGAAAAATGTTATGGAATAATGTTGTTGTAGATCTATTTAGTTTTGCAAAGCCTGCAACATCTGTGTGGCACATTATTGGTCTTATGTTTTTTGTTTCATTGTTAAATGTTGGTTAGAAGAACCTAGTAATATCCCTTATATTCGCGATACTCAATTAAACTTTGTGGAACATAACCACCTACATCGCGTGGACCAGGTGTTCCAGCAATTGATACAGCTCCTTTTAAGCAAGCAGACTTCATTATATCAGCTACATCATTCATATGTTTTTTGAATAATGTATTTGCATCCTCCACGTGAGAATTCGTTAGATTTGTACTACTACATAATGCACGTATTAATTCCTCTCCTCGAGATCTCCATTTGTCAAGAGAAATATCTAAATCACGCTCTGGAATAGTCTTCGCTAAGCAACGAGCTGCGGTTTCTGCTACGGGCTCAATATCATGTGCCGTAGAATAAGGTTGATAGCGAGTTGCCTCTAGTAGACCAGATACGCCCAATAGATCTTTCTTCAAACAGCAAGTCTTACTTAGTAATAATGTTAGTTCACGTAGATTATCAGGACCTTCTTCAGCAATTTGTGCCTTTCCAGAAAAAATCTCGTATACTCTTGCAGCTTCTACTGAATTACGTAGACAGTCGGGAGAGCCAGATCCTTTTGCTGGTCCAGCGAAACCTTCACCACCTGCTTTGCGACTCATCTTCCAGACTTCAAATAAAAAATAGACAGCTACTCCTGTTACTAGTAATGCTAATGTCATCTGAATTATTGTGCTGTATATAAATTTATTTTGGCTTTCCATCTCTAATTAGAGTGAGAAAGATTGTGTGTTGCATAACTAAGAATTTTTTGATTTAATTGTCCCTTTAATTCTGCTTTTGAATTCATTAGCTTGTCAATGTTCAGAGTCTCTTCTTCCTGCAAGATAAGGTTGTGAACTACAACTTTCTCTCGTTGGCCAATCCTAACTGCACGTCCAATTGCTTGGTCCATAAGAGCCTTTGTCCACCATGGGCTGCTAAAGATAATACGATCAAACTCTTGCAAGTTAAGTCCTACTCCTCCAGACTGAATCTGTAGAAGCAATACATCACAGCTCTTTGCATTATCAAAGGGTCTCTTAATATTCTTAATAGCCTCAGCCCTCTGTTTTCCACTAAGACCACCACCATATGTCTCAACCGTCCGAACAAAAGGGAGACAGCTAATTTCCTTTTTTAGCATCATCATCTCATCTTTAAAGTGGCAAAAGACAATCCACTTATGGTTTACACTAGATTCTTCTGTAAGCAAGCTCTTAATCTTCACAAACTTTGTAGAAGATCCTAGCCAATCCTCACGCGGATAGTTTGCAAACTTCTGCTTGCGAGACTCAATGTAGACTTGCGGATGGATGCTTATCTGGCGAAGACGCATTAGGAGTGTAAGAGGAATCATATTGTTTTCTAAGAGCTGAAGCTGTCGCTCTATATTTGTCTGAATAGAGCGATAGAAGTCTGCCTCGTCTAAAGTACTAAAAGGCAAGATATCTGTTTTAATGTCTGGAGATGGTGGTGCATCGGGCATAGATGCACGGAGCTGCTCCATTGATCTAGCTAACACATACTTGGAGACTGCATCTTGTGTGTTTGGGAGCTTTGAACCAAGAAGAGTTAGCAATGTCTGCAGATCTCTAAGACTGTTGATAATGGGCGTTGCTGTCAGAAACCATTGATGCGCAATCTTGAGGTCATGGATAAGAGCATAGTTCTGCGTCTTTGAGTTTGAGATACGATGCGCCTCATCGCACACAATTCTGTCAAACTCACTATTTAAGAGAGTCTTACGATTACGAATACCACTTTCATATCCGCAGATATAAATGGATGGCGCAGCTTTGTAGAGCGGGGACACAAGACTCCAAGACTTCTTAGAGGAGCTTAAAACAAAGCAACGGATTGAAGAGCGCTTACACGTTGCTATCCACTGATCTAAGACTGCAACGGGTGCAAGCAAGAGGGTCTTCTTTAAGGGAGACTCCCTAATAAGTCCACACATCTGAATAGTCTTACCCAAGCCCATTTCATCGCATACAATGCCACCCTTAACAGAGTCCTGCTCTCGCAAGAGCATCCACTCTATCCCATATTTCTGGTGCGTCTTGTACTCAAAGCCCTGCCAGAGTGGCTGGAGCTGCATTGTAGATTGTTAAGATTAGATTACAAGGCAAAGGTGCTTTAGCCTTTCAATTTTTTCTGGTAAAAACAAAAAAAATATATTCTTGTTTTTTTGGTTTTTTGTATTTGTATTTTGTCTTACTGCGTCTTCAAGAACTTCTCAACGCGGCTGGGCATCTTAGCATTGCTGTCAATGGTAGAACCATTGTAGAAGCCTAGATACTCACCCTCCTCGTTCAAGATGTCATTGTACTGGCTCTTGAGATAAGAGGTGTCCTCAAACTCCCACTGCTCTAGCTCGATGTCATCCTCAACCTCCTCTGAAGCCTCTGCCTCTGCCTCTGCCTCTGGCTCTGCCTTTGCCTTTGCCTTTGCCTTTGCTCCCTTTGACCGACCCTTTGTCTTAGGCTTTTCCTCAGTGTCAGATCCAACTGAGTTCTTAGAGGACATCTTATCTGCATGCTCACTCTTATACTCAGGGTGGTCGTTCAGATACTTGATAGCATCCTTTACGTTTTGAAGAGTAGCAGATGTCTTAGCAGTCTTCTGCATGTAGCCTGCGACCTTCTGGTGAAAGCCAGGCTTCATCTTCTCACCAGCCAGAGCCTCCTTTACATGCTTAGAGACCTCAGAGGTAAACTTCTGATACTCCGTGGGAGGCTTCTTGTCCTTGACCTCCTTGACCTCCTTGACCTCCTTGACCTCCTTCTTAGGCTTCTTATCTTTCTCAACCTTCACCTCTACCACCTCTGTAGGAGACTCGGATCCCAGAGCCTTCTCCAACTGAGCCAGTCTCTTCTGCTGCGCGGCCAAATCCTTCTTCATCTCGGCAATGATCTCTGAGGCATTCATCTTGTCTTAGATTGTGCTCTTTGACTTGTATACCAGCCAGTACTAAAATAGCTATTCAATTTTTTTTGAAAATTGAATCAGTCTCCAAAATGCGAGATACCTCAGGCCCTCTGTTTTGCAGCATTTTTCAATTTTCAAAAAAAATTGAATGGCTATCTCCCTAAACAGATAGTATCGTATTCATTGAATACACTCTGCTAATCAAGCAATCAAGATGTGCCGCCTTTACTGCGATACATGCGATTTTGGTCAAGACGCAAAGGAACGCTGCCCCAAACATACTCTTCTATACGGACATGTTAGGGAGATGCACCAGGCCATGCTAAGTGGTCGCTCATGGGGCAACATTGTCTTGCAAGAGGAAATGGAGACGCTAGCAAACATGTCTACCGAGGAACTAGATGTTCTCAAGAAGAAGAAGATTGCAGAGGAAGAAAAGCATATGGATGGTCTCAAGAGGTATATCATTGAGAAGAAGCAAAAGCGCTTTTGTCTGAACGGAAAGCTAAAGATCAAGTTTATCACCAAGTGCTCTGATCAGGGCGAAGAGGGTGGCTGCTGGGCACACTCAGTGGGTGCATGCCCATACATCCATGTGGGCGAGGAGAAGCTGGAGGAAAAGATGAAGGCAGAGCGAAAGACAAAGATTGATCTCATTGTGTCTAACCCATCTGGCAATGCAGAGCAGAAGCCTTTTCTCGGACGCAAACCTCTACGCAGTTATTAGATACTAAAGAAAATAAAAAGATAAAAAAGAGCTCTTTTTTATTGTGTTCAAGTCCCGTAGCGATTTTCTAGATTAGTAGCTCTTTGCATACTCATCAATTCTATCTGCACATGCTGTTAAGTATCCACAGATAATCAGACCCGTTAGTTCAGTGTAAAAGATCTCTGGGATATCTGTTAGATAGCTTAGACCTAATAGGATTTGAAACGCACGTTGTGAGCATCCTTGATTGAGTGAATAAGAAGCCTCTTTAAGAAGATTAATAATAGTGTAATGATCAAGGAAAGTGTCTTTAACTATCTCATCTTCGCAATCTAGCCATGTGCTATAGTCCTTCAGCATGTGCGTAAGATTTGTCTCAGCATTTGCCATGTCGTTATACTCTGAAAAGTCCATTGCATTAAAAATATATTTATGTTTTTTGTTTTCAATTTTTTAATTCATTAGATTACATCAATGTCAATCTCTTTAGCATCATCTAGCGTATAGTCAAACTCAAACATATCTACTTGCTTCTTAGACATGTCAGAGCTTACTGCATCGCCAAGAAAGTAGTCAGGAATCTCACCTCTTTTCTTTAACTCAGATGCCTGTTTTGATGTAATAACACCAATGATATCAAAGTGCTTAGATGCATCTTTACCAGACTCAAACTCTCGAGGCGTTACAATGACAATGTCATTTGTCTGAATTGGGACTTTACTTTTTTTGCGGAGAGCACCGCGGATCTTACCAATACCTTCGTATCCCCTCTTTTCCTGCAATATGTAGATTTTCATGCGACCATCTCCAAGCTTGGATGTAATTTTTGCATAGGCTGCAAGCTCTACTTCACCAGCCATAACCGCATCTACAGCACGACGGTTAGCCTCAACACAGTGGTTTGTATTTGATCTCTTGTATGGCATCTTACTTTTGTATATATACATAAGTATACTGGTAATTCAAATCAATTTTTTAACACATAAGAGCTGCAAAAAATTGATTGTATTTTTAAATATATTACCTTATTAAGATGGAAGACTACAAGCGTAAGACAAAAGACTCTAAGGCAAAAGAGAAGAAAGAGCGGTATGGAAAAAACTCTACAAAGCATGTTCGCATTGTAGAGGCTCTTAAGAAGAAGTTATAATGCTTATGTTGCAACTACCTTTGCCTTAATCTTAACCTTGCTTAGGTCAAGCTTCTTTTTAATAGGCGCAACTGCAACAACAGGTGTCTCATCAACAACAACAGGTGTCTCATCAACAACAGGTGCCTCATGCACCTTCTTTTTAAATACAACCTTTCGTGTTGGTGAAGGCGGAGAGTCTTCAAAGTAATCACCAAGATCTGTTAATATAGGATGCTGGAGAAAATTCTTAAAGTTTGGATGCTCAATAATCGTATTAAGGATGTCATCTTCATCTATCTTATAACGCTCTGCAATGGCACTTGTCATCGCCTTAAACATATCTGCAGTGTGTCTCAAAATAGTGTGGTGAAGCACAATCATTGCATCTGAAGGCTTTTCGATCTTTATAGGGATATAAAGAGTTCCATCAGACGTATACATCTTCTCATGCTTGATCTCCATTTTAGCGTATACATATATTGCTGTAAAGTAGTATTCAATTTTTTTAATGAAAAAAAGATATACACGGAGATATTTAGATACGCATTTCTAGGAAACTACTTACATCTACATTCTTTCTAAGATTCCTTAGTTTATGCAATGGCACCCATCCAATATCACAGATTTCTGAATTATCTTGAATATTACAGACTGGCTCTTCTGTATTTAAATATACATAATAACCACCAGAATATAGCTTCTTATAGGCTTGGTAAGGAGTATCTTTTAAGCATATACCTGTTTCTTCATAACACTCTCTCATTGCACAATCAAAAGAAGATTCACTTGATAATAAATGGCCCTTTGGAAAAGACCATTTATTCTTCTTACGCCCTTTTACTAATAGTACATTTCTGTACTTAGATATCATAATTACTCCATATACTTTTTGACATCTTGGCTTATAACACTGAAATGCTTGTGGGAAAGTAATAGTTCTCATATTTGTACATTATTTTTAAGCAAAGCCAAATCAATTTTATGGAAAATATCCGCTATCTAAAACAAACCTCTTATATAGTGTATTATGTCTTGGGTAGCTCCTAAATTGACAGATGGTCTGGGAAATCGTTTATTTCAGTATGCATGTGCATTGGGCTACAGTGTTAAATATAAGAAAGATATGTATTTTTTACTCCCAACATGTAAGGCTACAAATCATGGGAATTTTGATACTATTTTTAGACTATTTCCAGATACAAGTATCTTATATACTGCAAATCATTGGTTAATTCTAAATGAAGAAGAAAATTACTATAAATATGTAGAACTACCAAATATAGAAGGTCATATTGTTATATACGGATACAGGCAATCTTGGAAATACTTTTCAAATGTTACATTAAAACCTAATTTTGAATCATGTATAACTGAAGAACGTTTAGAAGATTTATACAAAGAATATCTAAATCATAAAAATCTGTGGAGCCTACATGTTAGGCTTGGGGATTTTAATTTATTGCCACATCATTATATAAATAGAAGTAAATATTATACCCAGGCATTAAAAGATGTTCCATCAGATGTACATATATTGGTATTTAGCGACGAACCAAATAAGTGTAGCTTTATTGAAGAGATTTTACAATCGTTAGAATACAAATATACAATTTGTTATATAAACGATGAGCTAGAATCATTATATTTAATGTCAATGTGTTTACATGGTTCCGTTGTATCAAATAGTACATTTGCTTGGTGGGGTGCATATTTAGCACATACAAATGCTATGTCCCAGAATATAGGACATATTGGATATTATCCTAGCATACTTGGCAGAGGGCTACCGGTTCCTATTGATTATATTCCATCATGGGGTATTATCTACGATTCACTCTAGTAGCCATATTGCGTCTATTTAACTTACGCTTGCGAGTTGCTTTTTTTCTTGCACCTCCTTGTTGGAGATTATTCATTCTAGGTTGTTGATTTTTTTGGGCCGTAGAGACTTGTGGTACAGTTGGTTCTGGCATACTAGATATGAATGGTGCATTTTGTAGAGCTGGTACAGTTGGTTCTTGTGGTACACTTGGTTCTTGTGGTACACTTGGTTCTTGTGGTACAGTTGGTTCTGGCATACTAGATATGAATGGTGCATTTTGTACTGGTGGTAGAGTTGGTTCTGGCATACTAGATATGAATGGTGCATTTTGTACTGGTGGTACAGTTGGTTCTGGCATACTAGATATGAATGGTGCATTTTGTATTGGTGGTACAGTTGGTATTTGTGGTACACTTGCTTCTTGTGGTACAGTTGGTTCTGGTATACTAGGTAAATATGGAACACTAGATTCTTCTGCTATTGGTTGAAGATCTTTAGCAAAAGTATTAGGAAATCTTGTTGTAGTTTTTAATAATTTATAAGCGTTTAGTTTTGCATTGTATATATGGTCGTTTGGCACTTTATATCCATCACTCTCTGCCCGGTTCAAGAATTGGCGTCGTAAGGGTTTTAAATCTTCAAGATTTTTTTCAACATCCTCGCGTCCAAGCGTTAAACTTTTCTTGAGAGCTTCTGCTGCTCCAGTTAAATAGGCTGCTGCAATTATATTTTGGGCCCCAGAAGATTCCATACTATATATAGATGAGAAAAGGTGGAGCTAAACATTCACTAAAGAAAAAAGCTAAAAAACATAGTTTAATGAAAAAAACACTTATATCAAATAAATCTTTAAAAAAAAATATAGAAGGCATTTTTGGAAAGAAAGTTAAATTTACAAAAAAGTTAAAAACTCTTTTAGAAAAAAATGATAGCGACTATGAAAAATATAGTGAAATTCTAAATACATTTCAAAAATTTTTTAAGAGTATATTAAAGGCCGAAGAATTAGCTGTAAATCAGGGTAATATATCTAAATTAGATGATATTGATATGCTTAAATTTCGTATTGAAGAAAAATTAGAATCAATTGATAGCACAAAAGGGAATTTACATGATCGTATAAATAAATTGGCACCAGAAGTATTTGAGGAATTACAAGAATATATACAACCATCCTACGATAGTATTATAGAGTTATATGAAGATGTATTAAGATCATTACGTGATATGTACGATGATCATGATATTGATACATTACATTCAGATATATCATTTGTGCAAGCAGATATAATGGACGATTTAGTAAAAGTATTTGTAAAGACTAAGGTAGTTAAAAATAATATAGATACTAATTTAGCAGATATGTTTAAAGGGTTAACTGTTGAGAAAGATATTTCAGATATTTTTTCATCCTTAAAAATATAATACATAAAATTGAATAATATTTTTTATATCTTTTATACAAAAAATGGTATTTGTTGTATACAAGATTAATCTTCCAGATAAAAATATTTATACAAGTGGTGTATATGAAAGAGAAATAGATGCAATTACTCAAAAGAAAGAGTTAATGGCACATAAGACACCAGACGAAGCCGCACAAGAAATCTTTGAGATTCATGAAGTTCCTTTATGGACTGCTAAGGATATGGCAAAAGATACAAGTCCCTCATTTTATTATGAAGAAGATAATGATCTTGATGAGACGACATATCAAGAAGATATAACACATATCAAAAACACATTAAATACAATTCTTAAAAATACAATGACTAAAGAGTCCAATACAGATATCTATGAGTTTATTGAATATTCTGTAGTTATGATTATTTGTATGGTATTATCTGTTATTCTCAGCGTTATGTTTAATTTATCCATAAATACTAAGTAATTTCTTAACATGTTTTAACCACTCTTTCCATTTTATTAATGACACTTCATTATATTGAATTAAAGTTTCTAATAATTTTTCATAAAGTATAATATTATTTGAAATATCAACAGATTTATACAATGTTGAAAGATATTTAAATGGTATTCCTTCCTTTCCATTTCTAAGATTTATATCTTGATGTAAGCTCCAAAAATAATTACGAACCCACTGACGTTTTTCCTCTATACTCTTAGCTTTAAACTGAGGAGGATTACTCTGTAGCCATATAGCATAATGTGTTTTACATTCTTTGCATGGTAGTATAATACCAGTGTTATTTATTATGTATAGCCAAGATACAGTTTCTTCAGCTTCAAATAATGGTACTAGTGTAGTTCCATATTTTTCAGACAGTGTATGAAGGATTTTCCATAATAATGGACCCCATTGATAACTTGTTGGTGCAGCAGCTAAAGGTATAAAACATGCACATGGCATACTATTTAAATATGGATTAACTAGTGTATTTTTTATTACGCAACCATACTTGACTTACCCATTTTGTATCAGAAGCATCTTCTGCCGTATGTAGCATAGACTCTAAAATGGTTCCATCCATTTTTGAAGGAAAGAATACAAGAGCAGACCCTTCTTTTGGCTGTACACGTAGATTAATATTATTAAAAAATGTAGCTCCTCCTTTTTGAACATTATTTAGATAGATGAGTACTGTACCAATCCGCTGATTACCATCTTTTAGCTTATCTGCAGATAGTGCATCAAGATGAGATAAATAGAATTGGCCAGTATGGTATCTTGCAACTTGTGTAGGTTCTTGACATTCTTCTGGAACTCCAGTTAAACGATATACACGGGATACTAGCCATTTTAAATCATATCCATGATAACATGAGCTACTTGTTCGGGAAGGATGCGGAACTCCTAAACCAGATACAGCGTCTACAACAAGAGATGTTTGAACTTGATTTTTAGATAGTGTTATAATATAATTACATTCATCTTTTGATAAAAAGTTATCAATTATATATATCGGAGGATCGTTGTGTATCTTTCTTTTGTTTGGAAATTGAGATACCTCTAAGAATCCTTGAATATCAGATTTCATAATAAAATACTATTTTTTTTTAAATAATTAAATACATATCCATTCTGAAGGAAACATACTTGTACAATCTTTGTATTGCCATTGTGCAGGATATACCACTTTATCTGTATTACCAATACCAAGATAAGCTCCCATCCAACTAAATGTACTATTTGCAATTATTGCGCCACCACTTATTGAAGACATTAATGCTAAACAATGTAATGGATCTTTTTCATCAAGGTATCTAGAGTTAGGTATAGTATTTAATAATATATGTGCATCTTCTAGCTTTTCTGATAATATGTACCATTGAGTTATGTGTGGAAAATGAGTTAACGCTTTAGCATAATATGAATCTGTTAATATAGGAAATAATGTTGGATGATCTAAATAATCACCTCGTCTAACATGAATAAAACCGGATGTAGGTGTCACAATATAACGTTGTAGCATAGTATCTTTATAGGGCTGTAAACGCTCTAAAATAATTGTCTTAAATTTTGGTAGTACAGGTGTTAGACATCTAATGTTTTGAAAATAACCGTAGTAATTTAGCAGTGGATAAGGGTATTCTCTAGGATCCCAAGAACCTTGTGGGTCTTCTTGATACAACGTATGTATATGCAAAGGTAGCTGTGATTGTGTGTAGCCATAATGACCAGCAAAAATATTTAATCTATAGTCATTATTATCATGTCGATTAGTTGGTTCTGAAAGTACTAAACAACCATTGTAAATAGATTGTTGAAGTAGACCAGCTGCATATTGAAATAACTGGTTTCCGATACCTCCCATAAGATTTAAAAATATGTATTGGTTTTCCATAATTATAAATAAATACTATTATTTAGATAGGATGGAATCACCACTAGACAATATTGTATTTGCAACATTAGTACAACAAATATGGTGGGTAGCTGTGTGGGGAATTGCTTACCTAGGGGTTGAATATATAGCACAGGGATCAAAGGGTTTAGAATTAAAGATTTATATAGTATTATTGGTAATTGTAGGGATTATATTACTATGTTATCCAAAATTGTATAAGCATTTTTAACGTATATAATCTAAATCAATATAATTATAGCTTGAAAGAATTAGAACATCCTCTTTAAAGTATTTATGAAAATATCCGGACTTTGATACTACAAGATTTTTAGATACAAACTCTAGCTGAGTTATTTCTTGAGCATCATACTTTCTGCTGCATAGTAACTCAAGTATATCTTTTGGATAAGTAGCGTAATATGGTGATACATAATCGTTACGTTCTAAAAACTCTGCAATTGTGAATATTTTACATATATCTAGTGTATAAAAATAATAATTCATGTTATGTATATGATGACCTAATACTAAGTCTTGTTGTAAAGAAATATTATCTTCTTTATCTAATGAAATACCAAATAATTCTTCTACTGTTTCTCGCACAGCTGTAGTTGCAATAGTTTCACAAGCTTCTGGTGTTCCTCCAAATCCACTCCAACACTCTTCTTTCACATTATATCCACATAAAATGTGATCATTTTTTGTAAATACAATTCCAGCTCCAACTATCATTCTTTTATATGTAATCTAAAGATATTTAGACCATAACTTTTGCGACTACAACAAGTTCAATCTTCCACATTGGATTTGGTAAAGTAAATACACCAATTGTTGCTCTTGCTGGTGCAACAGATCCTATCCATTCATCATATGCTCTATTCATACTATCATACTGACCTGCATCAATTAAATAGATAGTCATAGATAATATATCATTTTTAGATGATCCAACAGAAGCTAGTTGAGTATCTAGTAATGAGAGTACTTCTTTTGTTTGTGCATATAGTGTTCCGTTAACAGTTGGCACAATACCACTAAAATATGCAACACCGTTATGTACTACACTATCACTATACCGACTTGTTCCACCTATTCTTGAAATACTCATTTATAATGCGAGATTTTTTTTTTATTTACCAAATACGCCTAACTCTTTAACTTTATGCATTATGTGATTCCAATAGTTCATATGCGTATTTGTCACAAATGTCATGCTTAATATAACTCTTCGCTGATCAGCACACAACTCTTTTCCTCTGTGAAAGACTTTATCACCTTCAAAGAATATTGCTTGCCCTTTGTTTAGTTCAACCGTTTGAACTGTAGCAGTTTCATCTTTATATTGATAGCTACCACATGTTTCTTCAGTTGTAATTGGAACAAGTAATGTAAAGAATCTTCCGTCGTAGTGATTTGTATCAAAGTGCCAATCAATGTAATCTCCTTCTTGTTCGTACACAACCAAACACATACGTGTTTTAATATCCGATGGAACAACAACAAGTTTTGTATCTATATAGTTATATAATACTGCAGGAATCGATTCATACCAAGCTTCTAATTCGGGGATGTTTTGTTCAAGAATAGTTGAAGAAATATTTTTTTGATGTTTTTTAGGTATCTCAATACGTGTTCCTTCACTTACACTTAATTCTAACATGGTGTCAATAAATTCTGGAGGAATTGTTAAATTAATAATTTGAATACCACAAAATGAGTCATTTGACGCGCATGCTGCTAAATGATTTTTATAAAAGAGTGTCCGGTATAAAAAGTCAAATGTTAGTGCTAATGCTAGTACAACTATAATTATAATTGGTGTGTACCATATACTCCATTTTAATTTAAAAGACATATCTAGTAGATGAAGAGTAAAAAAAGTAGGAAAGTAAGAAAGAAGACACGAAAGCTAAAACAAAGGGGTGCGGGCAATAAACTAAAGGGAGGTTCTACAAATCTTGATAAAAGAAAGATTATAGGCAGATTAAAAGGAGGACTTGGTAATAGGATATTTCAAATATTGACCGGATTAGGTTTTGCGGATAAATGGAATATGACATATTATCTATCAAAGGATAATTTTGAAAAAGACATACATTATAAGGATCACGTATCAGATGATGAATCAATGAAAGATTTACAAATACTTTTTCCACGTATCCCTTTACTAGAAGATTCAGTAGATACAAGTAGTTGGTCAGTATTAACTGATACTGATCCTATTATTTTTCAAGAATTTAAAAATCCTAATACAAATATAGTATTAAATGGGTATTTTCAGAGTGAGAAATATTTTCCAAAAAAAGTAGAAATAAATTTAAGAGAACCTGGTGAAAATCTATTAAAAAATATAACTCTGCATAATCTATATTTTATACATTTTCGTTTTGGGGATTATAATAATAATAATGATTTTAAATTAAATTTAGTAGATTACTATAAAGAATGTATAAATTTAATTAATAGTAAAGATAATAACTCGTCATATTTTATAATATGTCAACATATGGATGAGGCTAAACAATATATAGATATACATTTAAAAGAAGTATTGAAAGATAAAAGATTATACTATGATAATAATACTAATAGATTAGATACATTATATTATATTTCAAAAATGCGTGGAGGGATTGGTGTACATTCTACTTTTAGTTGGATTGGAGCATATTGCATTCAAAATAAAATAAAAGGATTACTATATTTTCCAAAACCATGGAAAACAAATTTAATTAAAAATAAAGACTATGATATATATCCAAGATGGGCTACAATTGTTAATGTAGATACTTTACAAAAAGGGGGATCAACTAATATAGTAACTTCAAAAGATATGATTCTACCTACAGAATATAATAAAGAAGAAATTAATACAAAAATGAAAAAATATAATGTTATTTTTGGTGGAACTGTGCGAAATGTAGAAGAACATATTAAACAGAATCTAGAAAATTTAGATGCGTGTGGTAAAAGGTTTAAATCGTATTCTGTAATTATTTACGAAAATGATTCTACTGATAGTACAAGAGAGATATTAAATAATCATAAAAAAGAAAATTATTATTATATTTATGAAGATAATGTAAAAGAAGAATCAAGGACTAAAAGATTAGCACATGGGCGTAATTTAGTATTAGCAAAGGCAAAGGAGTTAAATAAAAATAATGATTATAATTTTCTAATACTAGTTGATTTAGATGATAGAACTACTTCTGGTAAATTTATAGATTCAATAGAAACGTGTTTTTTATATGATGATTGGGATATGTTATCAGGGAATCAATCGGATTCATACTATGATATATGGGCTCTTCGTAAAAAGAACTTTATGGAATATAATTGTATAAAGGAAATGTATCATAACATGGGTAAGGGACTACCTGGTTATAATACGCATGTAGTCAAAAAACAGAAAAAAATAGATCCCGGAAGATTAATTGAAGTAGATTCATCATTTGGTGCTATTGCTATATATAAATTAGATTCAATACCCGATGAATGCAGCTATATTGGTAGTAATGAAGATGGTTCTGAAATATCAGAGCACGTCCCATTCAATAAGTGTTTAAAAAGAAATGGTAAAAAGTTATATATTAACACAAGTTTTCTAACAAATTAATAGGATGAAAAAGTCTTTAAAGAGAAAAAATAGAAAGTACAGGAAATATACAAAAAGAAAGTCCTATAGAGGTGGTTCTAAATCAATATCACTTCCTAAAGAATATGATAAAGATGAAGTACTTAAAAAAATGAAAAATATATCTGTTATTTTTTGCGGAACAGTGCGCAATGTAGAAGGCCATTTAGAAAAGAACATACAGAATCTAGATAAATGTGGTGAGAAATTCAAATCATATGGAGTTATTATATATGAGAATGATTCTACTGATAAAACACGAGATATATTAAATAAGCATAAAAAAGATAATTATCATTATATTTTTGAAGATAATGTTAAAGAGCATTCAAGGACAAAACGATTATCTCATGGGCGAAACATGATATTAAATAAAGTAAAAGAATTAAATAAAAATAATAGTTATGATTTTATGATTATATTAGATTTAGATGATATAAATAGTTCTGGTAAATTTATAGAATCTATAGAATCATGTTTTCTTTATGACGATTGGGACGTATTATCCGGCAACCAAAGTGGACAATATTATGATATATGGGCTCTACGTAAAAAAGGCGATGTTGAATATGATTGTATGAAAAATGTATATAGTGATATTGCAAAGGGTTTATCAAATTTTGATATTGCATATAAAAAATACGCAATAGATAAAATGAAAAATTATCCAAGTGGTAATCTACATGAAGTGGATTCAGCATTTGGGGGGATCGCAATATATAGATTAAAATCTGTTCCCGATGAATGTTCTTATAATGGGACTTATGAAGATGGTGGTGAAATATGTGAGCACGTTCCATTTCATCAATGTTTGAAAAAACACGGTAAAAAATTATATATGAATACAAGTTTTCTAACCAATTAATAAGATGAAAACAAAAAGAAGAAATATAAAAAGAAAAACAATAAAAACAAGAAAACAAAAGGGTGGTAGTAGTGAAGATGAAACCCAGTGCAAGTTTGTATCATCGCATGGCATTATGAAAGGTAGTAAAGAAATTAAAGGAGTTTATTATGTGAAATCAGATCATCTTGATTCTTTTACTATTCCTAATGAACCATTTGTATTAGTTACTGGAGATGAAGATACAACAATGATAGAAGATATCAAAGAAAAAGCAGAAAAAATATTAAATTCACCAAATTTAATACATTGGTATGCACAGAATCTAACAAAACATGATAATCATAAATTAAGCATAATACCAATAGGTTTAGATTATCACACTATAGCCCAACATAAAGCTGGTTATGAATGGTGGGGAGCAAAAGAAACACCAGTGCAGCAAGAGAAAATAATTAATACGTTAAATAGAGTGCCATTTGAAAAAAGAGAGTTAAAAATATATTGTAATTTTTTACAGACTATTAGAGGTAAGTATGGTGGTAAAGATAGAAAAGAAGCTTTAGAACAAGTACCAAGTGAACTTTTAGTAAAGGAAGAAGGTAATATTCCAAGAAATCAAACATGGGAAAAATTTTCTAAATATGCATTTATACTATCTCCTCATGGAAATGGTTTAGATTGTCATAGAACATGGGAAGCATTAGTTTTAGGTTGTATACCTATTGTTAAAAAATCACCTATTGATATATTATATGAAGATTTACCAGTATTAATAGTAAATAACTGGTCTGATATATCTAAAGATTTATTATTAAATACAATCGAAGAATTTAAAAATAAAAAATTTAATTTGGAAAAATTACAACTTTCATATTGGTTAAATAAAATAAAAAATTCATTTTTAAAACAATCTGGTGGAGATCATGAAACTGTTGTAGCATTATGTAGTAATAAAGCATACTTAGATAAAGCAATATTTACAATAGATGGATTAAGAGGTAAAGGTGAATATACAGGGGATATTGTATTTTTTTATGATGAAGATATTGATGACAATGATGAATCACTCACAAATATGAAAGAAAAGTATAATATAATTTTAAAAAAATTTCCTAGAATTGATACATCAAATGTACTAGAGATGTTAAATAAATATCCAAATTCAAAATATGAAAAATTAAGAAATAAAATGTTTCAATATCATAAATTTTATATTTTTGACCCATATTTTAAGAGTTGGAAAAAGGTTTTATATATTGATAGTGGGATGCACATATTTAACCCAATAAACAGATTATTTAAAATTGATGTATCAAACGCATTACTAGCACATTCTGATAGTTATCCAGAGTTTGGTTGGTCATTAAATGGGCAATTTAATTTAGATAATGAATATGTTAATAGTTTAAAAAAAGAATTTAATATAACTAAAAAAGATTATTTTCAAAGTGGATTATTATTATTTGATAGTAATATTATACAAGAAGATACTACTAAAAATTTAATAGATCTTATGAACGCTTATCCGATTGGTAACGGAGATCAAGCAATAATGAACTTATATTTTTTAAATAAATTAAACATATGGAAATCATTACCTGTTAAAAATAATATTGGATTTACATATAATTATCAGGAACGAAATGGTAATAGAAAAGAAAAATATATAATGTTAAAATATCCTACAACATAGTAGATGGTAAGGAAAAATAAAACGTATAAAAAGAAAAAACCTCTTTTTAAAGGTGGGAATAAAATAAAGTATTATCTTATTCACGGGCCAAATGAAGAGAGGAAAACATTTATGTTAGATCAATTTGCAAAGTTTGGAATTGATAATAATGAAGTTACATGGATGGAATCATTAAATAGGGATAGTTTGACAAAAGAATTTATAGATGTAGTATGTACTAATCCAGATATGACTCCAGCGAACGTGTCAGTAACATTAAATCATTATATGGCGTTAAGAGATATTGTTAAAAATCAATATTCTTTATCCGTTATTATGGAGGACGATATATACTTTAAGGAAAATGTCCCAGAGCGCCTTAATAAGTATTTACAACAACTACCAGATGATTGGGGTGTACTGTTTGAAAGTGATTACCTTCAATATAACGATACTCCGGTTACGCCTGATAAATTAGTATATAAAAAGAGCGGTAACGGTTCAAGAACAACATCTTTCTATATGATAACTTTAGCAACTGCTACAAAACTATGTCAAGAAGCAAATTTTATACCTTTTAATAATTTTGTAGATCACTATTACAATACTTTATTTTTAAAATGTAATATTAACTCATATTGGTCTGAACCAACAAATGTTTATTTTAATAATCAACTACCATCGACTGTAAATAAAGGCGGGTCCTTAAATGAAGATATAAAAATATTTGTTATTCACTATTCAAAGCTCGATACAAGAAAAAAACATATGGAAGAGCAATTAGCATCTAATAATTTAGAAGCTGAATTTGTATCAATTAAAGATGCTGAAGACTTAAATTCTATAAATATTAAAAGATTTAATAGTAATATGTCTAAAAATAGAATATCACTAGCATCAAAAAGTTTATATGCCTACAATGAAATTAAAAATAAATATGATTATGCTTTAATATTTGAAGATGATACTATACTTGTTTCTGACTTTAAAAATAAAATAAAACAATATATTTCTGAACTGCCATCTGAATGGGATATATGTTATATTGGTGATTGTTTAGATTATCATACACCTAAAAATATAATAGATAAAAATCCAAATACTCATATATTTAAAGCAACTGTATCTCGTTGTGCAAGTGCTTATTTAATTAATAAAAAAACAGCAACTATTATTGTAGATGAAATGAATAATGAAAATTATAAGACATCTGCTTTACCACAAGATCATTTACTAGATGAATTAACAACAAAATTTAAATTTAATATATATTGGTCTGAACCGGCAATTGCAAAACAAGGTTCTTTAAGAGGTAATAGTAAAATATTTAATTCCACTCTAGGTAACTAGATGAATACGAGAAAGCATAAAAGCCTAAAGAAATTTGATAAAACCAGAAGAAAACGTATTAAAGGAGGGATGAATAATCCCATAAAATATGTAATTGTATCTACAATAATGAATGATAATGTTAAACTCCTAAAAAAATCAGCAGAATCTCATGGATTTGATATTACAATATTAGGATTAAATAATAATGTAGCATATAATGATAAGCGAAAAGGGTATGCAGCAAAATTAAAATTATTTAAAAAATATTTACAAGAGACAAATGATACCGATATAATATTATTTACGGATGCGTGGGACGTACTAGTAGTAAATAGTAATCCATCTGTCCTATTAGAAAAATACAATTCATTTAATAAACCAATTGTATTTGGTGCTGAAAAAAATTTATGGCCACCTAATTCAAGAGAAAATGAATATGCTGACACTTTACAATATGCTTTTCCATATTTAAATTCAGGCGGTTTTATTGGAAAAGCTCAATATTTAAAACAATATATAAATAGTTATACAAAAAATAGTAATTCAGAAGATATAACAGATGATCAATATTTTTGGACAAACATATACTTATCAAACAAAGATAATATATGTTTAGATACAAATGCCAAGATATTTTTAAATCTACAAGATACTAAAATAAGTGATTATGATTTTACAGATAATATATTTACTTATAAAGAAACATTGACACAGCCTATATTTGTTCATGCTAATGGTAATGGGAAAGAAGGTGGTAGATTTGATACATTTAAATTAAGAATATTAGATAAAAAAGGGGGACATAGTAAAAAGGTATGTGTCATCATGTCAGATAATAGAGTATTAACACATAATAAAACATACTATTCAAATGCTGCAGTTATTAATTATACTTATGCTAAAAAAAATGGATACGATTTTTTATATTATACACCAGCATTACCCTCAAATATGAATACTGATAAAAATGTTAATTGTTATAATAGTCTATTAAATCAATATAGAGCTCCTTCATGGAGTAAATTATTATCAATATGGGATATTTTACAATTAGATTATGATACTATAGTATATATAGATAGTGATTGTATATTTATAGACCACTCAATTAATATTGATACATATATAAATAATGCTAAATATATAAAGGGTACTTCAAATTCGGAAATAATTTTTCTTGTAGATAAACCAACAAGGGATGACTATCCGTGTGCTGGGTTTATTATTTTAAAAAAGAATGATAATGTTAAAAATGCAATAAAAAAATGGTGGAACTTTAACATACCAGAGCATAATACTATTTGGACATATGAACAAGCAGCCCTTGATAAAATGATAAATGAGAAAGATAAATGTATAATACCTTATTTGGCAATTATAGATGATTTAATGTTTTTACAAAAAGATGGTCAATTTATAAGACATGTAACAAATGGGAATACTGGAGATAATACTGAAAGAAATAGTGTAATATCATGCTACTATAAAGAAATATTAACAATTAATAGTACATATGAAAACATTATTAATGATATAAATAATAAAAATATAAAAAAATTAGATACAATCACTACTGATTTACAAGTACAGCAAAAAACTGGCGGTAAAAGGAAAAGAAGAACAAGAAAAATTAAGAAACAACATGGTGGTAATACATCCGTTGCATATGTTATTAATTTAGATTCAAATACTGAAAGGTGGGAAAGGATTCAAAAGGATTTTAAAAATTCATCAATTTCTTTAATACGAGTCTCTGCAGTAAAAGAAGAAGATGGTGCGCTTGGATGTGGTAAATCATTTCAAAAAATTGTAGCAATGGCAAAGGATGAAAATACTAAGAACCCTGATACTTTTAAAACGGTTTTAATATTTGAAGATGATAATATGCCATTAGAGGATTTTGATAATCGTTGGAAGATAACAAAGCAGTGGCTAGATTCCAATATGGATAGTTGGGATATTTTTAATGGTGGCATTTTATTTAATAGTGAAAAAGAGTTCACTGCAACTTTAAAAACAAGTTTAGATTCTAATGTACACTTATTTACTCCTAACTATTTCTATTCTACAAATTGGATATATTTAAATCGTTCTGCATATGATAAAATATTAGAATGGGATTTAAATAAACATAAACAAATTGATCGTTATTTTAGTAATTTCACTGAAAATAATTTTAAAACATTATGTATCTACCCTTTTTTAGCTAATCAATATAGTGGATATAGTAATATTGGTAAAGCGGAAAAAAAACATGAAGGTTGGTATAACGAAGTAGATAACAAATTTAAAGACATATTAAAATCTCAAAATATAACTTCTGGAGGAAGAAAGCAAAAAGGTGGGTCTACTAACAATGATAAAATTTGTATTCTTATGTCTGATAATAGAGCACTTAGATCAGATTATAATAATATAGACTATATTTCACTTGTAGCTGCTATTAATTATAATTATGCCAAAAAACATAACTATGATTTTATTTACTATAAACCAGAGATGCCTAATAATATTAATTTAAATAATAATACTTCAGATATAAAAATAAAAGTAAACTGTTATAACAGTCTTTTAAACGTCTATCGTTCTCCATCATGGAGTAAATTATTGTGTTTACTTGACTCTTTTTCTAATGATTACAATACTATTGTTTATATTGATTCAGATTGTGCATTTGTAAATCCAGACATTAGTATAGATGATTATATAAAACAATCTAAATATGTTAATGGAGATATTAATTCTGAATTAAAATTTTTAATAGATACACCTTATAGTAGCTACCCATGTGCTGGATTTATTATTATTAAAAAAACAGAAAATACAAAAAATATATTGAAATATTGGTGGAATTATAATATGCCAGATAATAATACAAAACATGCGTTTGAACAAACTGCATTACATGATATGATTAAAAAATCAGATGAAAAATTATTAAAATATTATGGAGTAATAGATGATTTAATGTTTTTAGAAAAAGATGGACAATTTATTAGACATGTAGAAAGTGATAAATCTATTAATAGACTACCAGTATTTACTTGTTGGTATGATAAACTATATAATAAAGATAATTTTACAGATACAATTAATAAAATTACAAATAGCTGCACAAAACAACTAGATACAATAAAGAGTGAATTAGACATACAACAAGAATCTGGTGGTAGAAAGATAATAAGGAAAGTTGAGAAAGGGGGAGTTATAGGTTCAAAAGTTATTACATGGATTGTTAATAATTATATTTGTGGGAATTTAGCTGGTTCGGAAACAATGGCACATTTAATTAACAAATATTTAATAAATAAAGGATACATTGTAAATGTAATTATATATGATGCAATATGTAGTAATGTATCAAATGAAAGTGTAAATATTATCAATAGTAATGACATAGAAAAGGTTGAATTAGCAATAAATTCTTCAGATATATTATTTTCTCAAAATTTAACTTATCCAGAATTAGCAGTAAAAAAAGCAAATGAATTAAATAAACCAGTTGTTATTTTTCTTCACACACATGATCCTACATGGGATAGAAATCCAGAAGAATATAGAGGCTTAATTAATCCATCTAAAATTAATATTGTTTATAATAGTATATGGTTGAAAAAATTTTTTAATTCATCACTAAACTCAATAGTTCTAAATCCACCAATCAATTGTGCGGATTACAATACAACTACAAATAATATGTATGTATCATTATTAAATAGAAATAAGGGAGAAGATATTGTATTACTTATTGCGGAAAAAATGCCAGATGTAAAATTTTTAATAATAGGAGATAATGAAAATAAAATTGTAAATAATATAACATATAAGCCAAATACAAAAAATGTCAAGGAAATATATGGAATAACAGATATAGTATTAATGCCTTCTGTAACTGAATCTTGGGGTATGGTTGCAACGGAAGCAATGTGTAGTGGGATACCTTCTATTGCAAGCCCTACTGAAGGATTAAAAGAAAATTTAGCCTATGCTGGTTTATTTATTGATAGGGATTCAATTGACGAATGGGTTTCTATGATATATAAATTAAAAAATGATAGGACATTTTATAATGATATAAGTAATAAGTGTAAAACACGAGTAAAAGAATTAAATCCAACTATACAATTGGAAAAATTTTCAAAGTTTATAGATAATATATTAAGTAAATAAGATTAAAATTACAGTATTACTAGGCTGATAAGAAGAATATAAATTATAAAATTATATAATAGATATAATATGAAATATACAAGGAGAAAAAGACGTATTACAAAAAAAAAGAGAAGATCTAAGATTACAATAAAAAAACATAAAGGTGGTAGTAAAAAACATTATAAGTGCATTATACTTATTATTGACCATACTCATGTATTAACAGATTCATCTACGGCAGAGTATAAAAGAAATAATACATTTAAAGATATAACTAAAAAATATATAAATAGTGATCCAGATATATATGGATTATTTATATGTGGCGATGATACTTTAACAAGTGGGAATTATCGATTGGATGACGATAATAATACACTCTATACTCCATCTAAAGAAACATATACACCAGGAATTGAAAGGGGGGAAGAAAAAAAACTACTTAGTCGAGGAATTATAGACAAGACATTACTAGCTATGAAATATGTATTAGATCATTATAGTTTTGATTATTTATTAAGAACAAATCTAAGTACATTTATTGTATTGCCTAAATTTAAAAAAAGTTTAGAAACAGTTGACAAAAACAATTTATTTAAAGGCCCCATATGGCCTAAGAGTCAACCAATGTTCATAAGTGGAACACATTTCTTATTTTCTATAGATGTAATTCAAAAACTAGTAGAAAATAATATTAATAGTCTATTAAAAGAATGTTCAGATCCAGAAGATATATGCATTTCACAGGTATGTGCAAAATTAAATATACCATTTACAAATTCATCACCAAGATATGATTTTATCGATATTGATAAAGATGAAACATCAATTGAAAATCGTATTAAGCAATCTGATAGTGATCATAATATTTATATGTATCGTATTAAATCGGGTGAAATTATTTTAAATATGGATACAGCAGCAAATGATATAATGATATTAAATAAATTATATAATTATTTCTATAATAATAAAATAGGTGGATATAGTAATGCAAATCTTAAAGATATAACAATTGCTATTTTAAGTTGGAAATCGTGTAAAACATTAAAAAATACATTAGAATCATATAAAAATAATAATTTATTAAATATTCTAAATAGCCTTATTTATTTTCAGGAAATAGGAGATAATGAAAAAACACTTGCCAGTAAGTATAATATACCATATATTGGATCAGAAGAGAATATGGATATATATATAGGCTTAAAAGAATTAGTTAATAATTGTAAAACAAAATATTTTATTTTTGCTGAAAGTGATTTTGAACTAATTCATAAGGAAGATACAGTAATTAAAGTATTAAATGACTGTATTTTATTATTAGAAAATAATGATGTCCAATATATTAGATTAAGAGATGTAGCGGACCCTGGTGAGCCATTATATTCACAGCCATTATTTGAAAAAATTAAAAACGATACAAATGCAAAACAAAAATTTAAATATAAATTAGATACAATATCACATACTAATTTAGAAGAAACATTTCCGAATGTATTTAATATAATCAATTATAATTATAAATGGTATATTACATCATGTGAAAATAGTATTTTTACAAATAATATTTTTATGGCAAAAACAGAATGGTTAAAAAATATTGTATTACCGTTTGTAGAGAACCATATGACTAGTGAACGAAATAAGGTGGAAGATATAATTGATAATAAACTTAAAGGATATAATTTAGCTGCAGGCATGGGTCTATTTAAACATAATAGACTTGATAGAGGGGGGTGTGAAACAACTGATATATAGTATTTTATAAAATATCTATTTTTATTTTAGGAAAAAAACATACAGTTTCAATTATAATATTTATATTATTTAATAATTTAAATTTTTTAATCTTATTAATAATTTCTTCATAGAAATTCCAAGCTAATATTATAATAAAAAGTTTATTTGTATACTTATTAATTATATCAATAGATTTTATTTCTATATTTGTAGATGGTGTAAAAAGATCTATTTTTAATAGTGATTCATCTATTATATATTCTGGCATTAATGCACTAGGATTAGAATCAAATATATAATTTAAAAATACAATACCTTTTGCCGCAGCACCATAGCCAATAATATTATAATTGTTATTCTTATATTTTTTTAAAAATTCTAATGCTTGACATTTTTTATTTTTTACACTAAGGCTATAATTGATATATTTTGAATCTTCATATAAATCTTTTTTAATTTCCTCATTTAATAATTCTAAATCAACACTATATTTTCCTTTTTTAATTTCAAATACGTATGATACTCCATGAATACTTGTTTTATAAACATTTATTAAAGAGCAACCAACATTTTCTACTAATTTTTTCATTGATTGTATAGTAAAAAAAGATATGTGTTCATGATAAATTGTGTCAAATTCTCCATTTTCATACATATTTGCTTGAGATGTTTGAATAACTAATAATGTATTATTATTCATTATTTCAATACAATTTTGTAAAAAATCTATTGGGTTGGTTACATGGGCAAATACATTTTGTGCTACAATTAGATCAAAATCAATACTATAAAATTTTACATTATTAGTTGTATTACCCCAAAATGCACATTTAACATTATGATTTTTTTCTATTGCTTTTACTACAATATTTTCAGCAGGATCAACGCCATATGTTTTCCAACCTTTTTTATAAAATTCGTCTAATTGACTACCATCATTACATGCTATTTCTAAAATATTTTTATTTTTTTTATTAGAAAACTTATTTGTATAATTTTCAGCAAAGTTTGAAAAATATTCTTTTGATGTTTGAGATACACCACTTTCATATAAATATTTTTTGAACAACACTTCACGATTTATAAAATGACCTAGCTGTGTATGAAAACAATTTTTACATCTAAATAGTTCTAAAGGATATTTTTCAATATTATCTCTTCTTTTTTCTTGTAGATTGTTTGCTAATGGTTGATTACCCAAATCAACAATTGAAGTTAAGCTATTTTTACATAATATACATTTTTTGTTATTAATTTTTATAGTATTATTTACTATTTCTAAAAACTTAGTTTTATTTCTAGTAAATTCATTATATATAGTATAATTAGCTCCAATTGGTGTATAATTAAAAAGTTTATATAATTTACTACAATCCATTTGAAATCCAATGTTATTAAAATCATTTATTATATTACAATTTATATTAAGATTATCGGCAACATGTTTTGCTGCATCGTATACTTTTGTGTTAAATGATGATAAATTAAATATTTCTGGTTTATTAAAAAGATTCTTATATTCAATAATTAGTTCAATAATATTGGTTAAATCTTCACGCCATAATATTGCTCTATGGGATTTAGGATTCCATATGTTAATCTCTTTTGTTAAAAATGCTTGATAGTATATTGCATTTAATAACATATCTAATTTCATATTTTTTGATAAACCAATAACAGAACCCATACGTAATGCAATTGTATTTTTATTTAATTTATTAACTTCAATTTCTCTCTCATACATAGATAATTCATAATTATTAAATATTTTACTATTAATACTATCTGTTTCACTACTAATTATTGATTCATTATTTGAATATATTGCAGCTGTAGAAGCATATATACATAATTGATTACTATTCATATTTTTAACAATATTTACCAATTCATTTACATTTATTTTATATAATTCTTCATATGGCATTGTGTCGCATATATTTTTTTTACAGCACCCCGCTAAATATATTATTATATCACACTGGTTTATTTCATCTACCGTAATTTCTTTTGAGGATTTCTGTATATGTTCGGGAAATACATTTATATTTGACCTGTCATAACAAACAATATTGTAATTTTTATTTAATTTTAATTTTTCATATATCATAGAGCCTAAATATCCACAACTACCAATTAATCCTATTGTTTCCATACTATTATAAATTATAATTTATAATTTATAATAAAATACACATAAAAATTTAACTCGTGGTAAACTTGTGGTACAAATTTATAATAATTGTCACTAATCTTCTTAACATATTATATCTTAAATCGAGTATACACTTTTCTAGAGTATTTTAATAAATACCGTATTATCTATTTTAAGATTTGAATACATATCATTTAAATTAATATTATTTACAATAGAATTTGGTATTGCTACTGAATTTCGACATGATGTATCACCACATTTTTCTTCTATTTGAAAAATCGTATAATTATTATTTATAAAATACTGTTTGATATCCTCTATATTATTATCTGTAGAATGTGTTTCATATGAAACAATTGGTCTTTCCTTTTCTATTAAAGTTTTTGAACCTAAAATAATTTTGTATTCCATTCCTTCAACATCTAAATGAATAAATCCAATATTATGAATTGTATTGTTATTATATAATAAATCCAAAGTTGTTGATTTATATTTTTCACTATTTTTATCATTTGTAGTGAATCTTGCATGATTTATATCTGGCCAATGATTGCCAAAATTTAATGATAATTCTTCTTTACTATCAGATATTACTTCTTGAATAACATTTACATTTGTTATATTATTTAATGCAATGAGTTCTTTCATAAAGGTACAATTATTTGGTGAAGGATCTATGCCATATACAATACCATTTATATTTTTAGCCCATGGTATTGTATTATCACCAATCCATGCACCCAAATCAATTATATTTTTATCCTTATTTATAATATTATTTTGAATCATATAGTTTATAATTTTACGAAATAATGGTTCTATTGATACTCTACCTATGTATAATTCTGCAAATTGCAAAGATTTATCAACTTTAATTACTACATTATTATCATTTATAAATATTACGTCAACAATATTTGAATCACCACCTCTTAATTTTCTCCGTCTACTAATCTTCTTTAATTTTCGTCGCCGTAAAGAACGTTTCTTTGTATACCTCATCTAATAATAGTATATAACTTATTCAACCAGTACTCTGCATAAACAACATCACAATCTGAAGAATCATATAATTTATTGTACATTTCTTGAGACAACGTTTCTATTAAAGCCGGTAGCTCTGTCCAGCTATCAATCAGTATTAATGGTAGCTTTGGATATTGACGTAAAAGATTTCTATTAAAGGGATGATTTAGTAATATAGGAATTGTACATACTGATAAACTTTCCCACAGCCTACCAGTATCTGGTCCATTACCTGGCGGGCATGCAGTAAAATAGAATTGTTTAAGATAATCTATAAAAATATGGTGTGGTTGTTTTGGCATTATATATTTTTTTAGATCTTCATGTGAAAGAAGATAATCAACAAATTCTTTTCTTTCATCACTTGTGTATGATATATACGTTATACCAAAATAGTAGTTTTTTATAATATTGCTTGTATCAGCTCTAGACCCTATTGGAAGTGTGTAGCAATTTTCTAAGCGTCCTAGCCAATTTGTTATCCAAAATGTAGAGCAAGGAAATTTCTTTTGCAGTGGAATTATATGAGTGTCATGTATGGAGATATCAGAGCCGCTAATAATTAGTAATTTAATATCTATAGTATCATGATGCAATAAAATACGCAACCAATCATCAAACCCATCAGGATGAAGAAATAACACTTTAGATTTTTGTAGTTTAGTATATATTGTTCTAGGATCATCATCATAAGTAATAGCAATTGATTTAAAAATAGAGTTTGTTTGTAGCGTTATAGAATCCATTAGTGCAACATCCATATGTGGTATTAATTGTTCAATACTGTAAGGCCTTCTCATGTGCTACACAATATTTATATTACATTATTTAAATAGGATGAAAAATAATTATTTAGTTATATGTACTTCTTTAATTCTCTTATTAGGATTATACTTATATTTTAAAAATAGTATTGAAGCATTTCAAGATGCATATATAATAAATCTTGATAGTCGAAAAGATAGACTTGATGATATTATAAAAACTTTTAAAGATATTGATTTAGATCTCTATAAATTATCTGCCGTACAAGATTCAGTTGGTTGGAAAGGATGTGGATATTCACACGTGAGTCTTGTAAAAATGGCAAAAGAAAAGGGGCTACCATCCATATTAATTATGGAAGATGATTGTATTCCACGAGATAATTTTAAAGAAGTATGGCCAAAAATACAAGCATGGCTAGATAGTAATTTAGATAAGTGGGATATGTACGCTGGAGGGAATCGTTATTATGCTTCTCGTACAGATGAAATAAAATCTACGGTTATACCTATCTGTGCAATAGATTCAGAAATTAAATTATATTATACAAAGTTTATATCAGCACAATTCTACTATTTGAATAGTAGTGCATATGATACCATTATTTCATGGGAAGATCATATACAATCTAATAATAACTGGGTCCCAATAGATTTTTGGCCCGATATGCAAAAGCTTAGAGTTGTATCAAGTGTCCCATTTATAACACTACAGAAAGAAGACTATAGTAATATTGAAAAAATGAGAAGAGACTATACACAAGAGTTTTATACTAATGAAAATGCATTAAGTAAGGTTGAAAATAATATACAGTGTAATGTAGGATGAAAAATAAGTATAACTTATTAAAGTACATACTAATAATAGTTCTAATTTTGTTAGTACTACTTTTTTTAATTAGACCTAATAGCGGGGGATTTGAAAATAGTAATTCAGAAATTAGTGATGGACTAAGAGAAACAGATAGTATAGTTTATATAAAAAAAAAAGCAGAAGATAGTGAATCAGAATCACTATATCCTATTCTTAAAAATGTATTTCCAAATAAAGAAATAAGATTTGTAGAAAATAATAGTCGTTATGATCTAATAGTTCTATCATTTCATCAAGCTGTTCCAGATGCTCCTTTTATTTATACTAGTGGGGAACGTGCAACTCATTCTTTAAATCGTATAAGTTCAATGAAGCATAAAAACTGCATACTGAACTTGGTGACAACTAAAGATTCTTATTTTGATTCTATACCAAATAAAGTATATTTTCCATTCTTCTTGAATGTCGGTCCAATCATATATAATAGTTCACCTTTTGTGAGAAATAGTAATATAAATAAACCATACCTTGCTGCATATATTGCATCTCATTCTCCAAGACATAGAAAAGATATGTTTAATATATTAAGAGCTAAAGATTCAACAGTTGATGGTTTAGGGAAAGCAAATCATACAAAAGACGTAGTACTACCTAAGAATTGGTGGGATCTAGCAGAAATCTACAAAGACTATAAGTTTGGATTTGCAATGGAAAATACTAATGAAGATGGTTATATAACAGAAAAGATAATGAACGTTTATCGCGGTGGAGCTATCCCAATATACTGGGGGACAAGTGCAGTGAAGAGTATATTTAATCCAGAAAGTTTTGTATACGTACTTGACTATCCTTCCTATGAGGACTGTGCTGCAGATATAATTGCAATACGAGATGACCCAACTAGATATGAAGCAATGAGAAATGCACCAATGTTTTTAGCTATAGATGGTATTGATTATTCTAAATACTATGATACTCCATCACCTCAGTGGGTATTAGATATTGCAACTAAGCTAAAAGAATCTTTAAATATAGTAGGATGAAAAAAAATATATATATACAATATTTTTTAATAGCATTTATAATAATTGTCCTTATATGTACAATATATAATTATACAAAAAAAGAAGCATTTCAAAATAATATAGCAAATAATAGTTCTGTTATATCAACTGCATATGTTATTAATTTAGATAAAAGGCCCAAAAGATGGAAAACAATACAAAGTAAATTTAAAGATTCAAATATTCAACTAATGAGATTTTCTGCAGTTCAGCATAGAAATGGGTATTTAGGAAATGCAATGTCTTTTATGAAAGCAATAAGATTTGCAAAGGAAAATAATTTAGATACAATATTAATTTTTGAAGATGATAACAAACCATTAGAAGGATATAATAAACGTTGGTTAATTATTAAAGAATGGCTTGATAATAATTTAGATACGTGGGATATTTACAATGGAGGTGCAAGATTCCCGGATTGGTCAGACTATTGGTACAAAGATACTTCTCCATATGTGCATGAAACTAAACTAGCATATTCAATACAATCTAATGAATATTTATTTAAAGCGCCACAAGTATTCGCACTAAATTGGTTTTACGCAAATAAAAATGCATATGATAGAATTTTAGAATGGGAGATATTATATAAAGAAAAAAAGGTTCCTGATGGTATTGATAGATATTTATGTAATAGTGAATATTTTAATCATGTATTTAGTATACCAGTATTAGCATTGCAAGAAAGCGGTGAAAGTGATACAACAAGTTATCAAGATTTTGATAAAACGGATAAAACATTGATGAAAATATTTAATGATGCGTATGAGAAAGAAGTGGGTGTATAATAGATGATTATCAGACAAAAAAATAGATATATAATATCTGTTTTTATACTTATAATAATAATTACAATTACTTATTATATTTTTAAAAACAGTGTAATAATTGAAAAGTATCAACAACCATTTTCTATAAAAACTGTAAGAAATATGATTTATGATCATATGTCGGCACAAACTACCGTATTGTATCCTATTATAAAAAATATATTTCCTAATTCAACTATTGTATTTACAGATGATCATAATATAAAAGCAGATTTAATAATTAAATCGATTGGAATGAATTATGATTATGATAATAATGAAAAATGTGTTATATTTGATGAAGATCCATTATATAGTCAACCAAATAATCATAAAAAATTTTCAGAAATTGACTGTATATGTTATATTGGAACATCTATGACAAAAATGAATGAATATAAAAAATATAAACCAAATACTAAATTTTTTTATCTCCCTTATTTTTTAAACAGAAATATTAAGAATGGGACAAATATGGAATTAATAGTGCCATTTAAAGCAAATCTTAGAGAGATTATAAATACAAATCGTTCAAAACTATTAGCATATGTTGCAACAAATAGAAGGAAACATAGAACTGAGTTTTTCTTAAAAATAAGAGATAGAGATGCTACAGCAGAAGCATTAGGCAGTGATTGTAAAACAGTTAATTATAATATAGAAAGTGGATGGAATAATTTAAAAGATGTATATTCTAAATATAAATTTGTTATGGCATTTGAGAATAGCAATGAAGATGGATATATAACAGAAAAAATTATGAATGTATATATTTCCGGTGCAATACCTATATATTGGGGTACATCAAAAGTTAAAGAAATATTTAATCCAGAAAGTTTTATATACGCTCCAGATTATAAAAATTATGATGAGTGTATTAATACTATTTTAGAAATTTCCAATAATCCTTCAAGGCTTTTAGCAATGCAAACAGCAAATCCTATTAATAAAAATATTTATCCAAATTATTTTAAATACTACAATATCAAATCTCCAGAATGGGTACTAGAGATTTCTAATTATATTAAAAATAATATATAATCTATTATAGGAAATGAAATATTTGTATATACTATTAGTTATATTAATATTGACATATATATTATATTTAAATAATAATAATACTAATAATAATAATAATAATAATAATAATAATAATTTAACAAAATACAGCAGCAAATCAATAAAAGCTAATAAAGATAATACTCTTATAGTAAGGCATCCTGAAAGAATTATAACAAGTGCCTCAGCATTTTATTTAGAACCAATACTTAAAAATATATACAATGATAAGATTATTGAATTTACAGATGATCATTATATAGAATGTGATATTGTAATTCGTTCATTTTGGAATAAAGATTATTATAATGATGAAAAATATATATTTATATCACCAGAACCAGATAGACATTCGCATCCGGAATATCATTCATTTCATCGAAATTTAAATGATAAATGCATTTGTGCATTTTTAACATCAATAGATATGATTAATAACTATAAAAAACATAAACCAAATATAAAATATTATTATTTACCATATTTTTTAGATGTACACACTAATATTCAACTATATATTAATATTGATTTAAATTTACAAAATATTTATATGAGGCCAAAAATTGCAGCGTATATTGCTTCATATAGTCCAGAACATAGAGATCAGATGTTTAAAGCATTAAAAAAACTTGATACAAATAATTTAATTGATTCATTAGGTAAATCAAATAAAACTGTTACATATGAATTATATTCATCTCATTGGAAAGATACAATCGACATATATAAGAACTATAAATTTGTATTAGCTATGGAAAATATTAATGAAGAAGGTTATATAACAGAAAAAATTATGAATGTATTTTTTTCTGGGGCAATCCCAATATATTGGGGAACAGATTATATTAAACGTATATTTAATCCAGAATCTTTTATATATGTACCTGATTTTGCATCTTATAATGATTGTGCAAAATACGTATTCGAATTATCTAGTAATCCGACTAAATTATTAAAGATGCAGCAAGCAGAAAAATTTAATAAAAACCTTTCAGCAAATGATATTGATTATTCTAAATATTATAATGAAATATCGCCGCAATGGGTTTTAGATATTTCAGAATATATTAAAAATAATCTATAATAGATAGATGGTTAAAGTAAAAAAATCAATATATATTAATCTTATAATAATTTTATGCGTCTTTATATTATTATATATAATTTTAAATTACAATTTATCTAATAAATCAATTCAAAATTTCAGTGAAGATAATTTAGATAAAATAAATTCAAATATTTCTAGCTTAAATAAAGATAATTTAGATGAACTAAATATTATGAAAGAGACACATGTCATTTTTGGAGGGCCACTAAGAAATGTAGAAAAATATTTACAAAAAAATTTAGATAATATAGACAAATGCGGATCTCTATTTGCAAGTTATGCTCTTATATTATATGAAAATGACTCAACTGATAATACACGTGATATCATGATTAAAAATAAAAAAGATAATTATTATTATATTTTTGAAGATAAAGTTAAAGAACCAAGTAGAACTGCAAGATTAGCGAATGGTCATAATTTAATACTTAATAAAGCCCGAGAAATAAATAAAAATAATCTTAACAAATATATATACTTAATATTACTAGATATGGATGATGTAAATAATTCCGGCATGTTTATTGATACAATTCATACTTGTTTTAAGTATAAAAATTGGTCAGCAATGTTTCCAACACAGACAGATAAATACTACGATATATGGGCATTACGTATTAAAGATACTTTTGATTATGATTGTTGGGCAAAAAAAAACATACATTTGCTTGAAAATAGTAAAAAAGAACAAAAATATTATGAACCAGAGCAGTTAA
>Ga0214919_10001729_pt1 | contig 35298 bp, 35 predicted proteins | sample LL1503_MetaG_FD_177994 | JGI IMG/M metagenome (GOLD analysis project Ga0214919, IMG submission 177994) | Freshwater microbial communities from Lake Lanier, Atlanta, Georgia, United States - LL-1503 | ecosystem: Environmental > Aquatic > Freshwater > Lake | place: USA: Georgia | collected...
GCAGCGATATTTTCAACAACAAAACCTGCGCCCATTCGATTGGATAGTCTCTCTGCTAAAAACCGAATCGCAACATCAGAGGCACTACCCGCTTGCAATGGCAAAATCAAATTGACGGGACCACTGGGATATTTTTGTGCCCAAGCATTCATGAGTGACAAAGATGTCAATGACAGTGCCGTACTCGATTTTAGTAATTCTCTGCGATTCATGATCGTGCGCTTTTTGTGTCCCTATTTTTAAACATCCATTTAATCTTAATCAGCCGTAATCCCCGCCTGTCGAATCAGCGCTTCGTATTTAGACAATTGCGCTTTCAATGCAATTGATAGTTCATCGGGTGTGCTCGCTCTTGGTGTTAAACCTTGAGCAATTAATTGCTCCTTAATCGCAGGGTCGGCAATTGCCTTGACAATTTCTGATTGAATGCGAGCTGCAATAGGTTTGGATGTGCCTGCAGGCGCAAGCACTGCAAACCAAGAGTTGAATTCAAAATTCGGCAAGCCTGATTCTGAAATTGTTGGAATATCTGGAAACTGTGCCAAGCGTTTGGGCGAACACACAGCCAACATTTTGAGTTTGCCTGCTTTCACCAATGAGAACACGGTTGCAATGCCTTGAAATGCAATGTCTACCTCTTTGCCTGCAACACCCACTGCTGCTTGAGTCGCACCCTTATACGGCACATGTGTTACTTTGATATTGGCCTGTGATGCAAACAAAGCAACCGCAATATGTTGTGGGCTGCCATTGCCACCCGACCCATAATTGATTTTTCCAGGATTTTGTTTGGCTGCGTTCATAAAATCAGCAATTGTTTTCCATGGCGAATCAACAGGAACCACAACACCCCACTCCACCGTTGCAACCAAAGAGACGGGATCAAAATCTTTCAAAATATTCCAAGGCGTCGACGTTTGTAAATTCGGCAACATGGTCATGATGCTGTCGTTGAATCCTCCCAACGTATAGCCATCAGGTGCAGACTTGGCAACACGATCAGCGCCAATCAAACCTGCGGCACCCGCTTGGTTTTCAATCGCAATCAATGTGCCCATGTTGGATGCCACTTTTTGCATCACAATGCGCGCCGCGTTATCGACCGCACTGCCCGCCGCCAAAGGCACAATCATTTTGATGGGCTTGGATGGATATGTTGCAGTTTGCGCATACAATTCACCGCTCAATGCAGGCCACGCAAACAATGCAGACGATTGAATGAGTTGACGACGTTTCATGATGGAACTTTCGGTGAATGGTGTTAAAAAATTTTGAGCGGTTCAATCTGCAATCGTTGTGCTTCTTCAATCAATTGTTGATGCAGCGAGCTGACAAGAGGAATTCCTGATTTTGAATATGCGATTCGTTTGCCTTCACTTTGCTCACCAGGCAACCAAATTTTTTCAACGCCTGGCATTTTTTCACTGTTTCTAATATCTTGAATCAATGCATCAACTTGCGATTTAAAAAATTCTAAATCACCAAAGGCCGAAGGATCGATCACTGCAATGGCTTGACCCGTATTAGTCACGCTTGTGGTGTCTTTGTTAAAGTCGATCACAGAACCCCCCATGGCCGCACCATTCAGTGTGCCTGCCAACAAACCCACCACCAATGACAGGCCGTAGCCTTTGTAACCGCCAATAGGCAACAAAAATCCTTCGTCGCTTCGCTTGGGATCTAACAAGGGTTGACCTTTTCGATCGACCATCCAACCCTCGGGCATCATTTCACCGCGCTGCGCTTTCGTTTTGACTTTGCCGTATGCCGCCACTGTTGTGGCCATATCCAACACAATAGGCGCTTCTTTGCCAGCGGGCACCGCCACAGCAATCGGGTTGGTCGAGAGCAGCATATCCAACCCACCCCATGGCGGTAAATGATTGGCGTTACCCACTGCGAAATACAAACCAATCATGTTGTGTTGAAGTGCCATGCGGGCATACAAGGATGCAGGACCTGCGTGATTGCTATATTGACTACCGACCCAGGCAATGCCGCATGTTTTGGCTTTTGCAATCGCCATCTCTGCGGCTTGCTTCATCACCAAATGACCCATGCCATTATCGCCATCTAGCAAAGCCATGGCTGTTCGTTCTTGAGCGATACGAATCGTGGGCGTAACATTGACGCCACCTGCACGAATTCGTTTGGCGTAATGCATCAATCGAATCACGCCATGACCATCGGAGCCTTGCAAATCGGCTTGCGCCATCAAATGCGCAACCACTTGTGCGTCCGCTGGCGGCAATCCTAACGCACGCATCGCGCGGTCAATAAAAATTTCTAAATCTTCAAGTCGGGCTTTGATTTCACTCATGACGCATTTCTTCTCGCAGTGCAATAGCCGCGCAATCGGGGCTTGATAAAACAGGAACGGTGGTTTGCTCTTGAGCCAAGGGTTGTGCCGCTGCCATAGAAAACTGAGCCAGCATGATCACATCACAATGAGAGAGTTGCGACACACATGCAGCAATTTTTTGATGATGCAATTGGGCTTGGCCGTTGGCCAAATCTTGCATCGCCTCTTTGACGAACACGCTCTCCATTTGTACATGTATATTATTAGTTTTAGCCAATTCTAAAAACTCTTCTGACAATGCGCCAATCGATGCTTCAAAGGTTGCCATCAAACCCACGCGCAGATTTTTTCCCTTTAACGCTTTTGATAAAGCGTCTTCAAACATGGCTTGATTGGGTTTATGAGTGGGAATACTCACATGCGCATGCGCTGCATCAATGGCAGGACCAAATGCCGAACAAGTAAATAAAATACCTTGTGCGCCCGTTTGCTTGGAATACGTGGACAATTCTTTGAAACGATCGACCATGTCGTTGGTGAGCACTCCGTCTTTGGCGCGGTCTTTCGACAAAGTGTCATCAAGCAGGTGCATACATTGCGCTTGAGGCCAATGTTTTGCAAACGCTTGCGCAATTGGCTCCATGGCCAGTGGCGTTGCATGAATCAATGCAATGCGAGGATGGGAATATTTATTTTCAGTCATAGATGTTCAAAAATGCTTGACTCAAACTGTAACCATAAAACAAAAACCAACAAGTAATCAATTGGTATTCAGAAAAAATAAGTGTCTATTTAAATCAAACCAATGCTCAGGTGACAATACATGATTGCAAATTTAATCCGTAAGCCTTAAATTGCAAAGACAACAATCACTCGCTGGAGACATCATGAAGTTTATTTTAAAAATAGCAAGCCTTGTTATTCTCGGTCACATGTTTTTTATCAATCTCGTTCATGCGCAATCATGGCCAGATAAATCCATCAAGATCATTGCACCCGTGCCTCCAGGTGGTGGAGTCGATATTCTCTCAAGAGCCATCGCACAAAAACTTCAATTGGCATTTAATGTGACCGTATTGGTTGAAAACAAAGCCGGAGCAAGTGCTGTGGTTGGAACTGATTTTGTTTCCAAGTCTGCTGCTGACGGGAACACTCTTTTGATGGGTTACTCGGTACTTGCAACAAATAAATATTTAGTCAAATCATTACCCTATGATTTAGAAAGAGATCTAACACCCGTCGCCTATGTCGGTTACATCCCACTTGTATTGGTAACGCCACCCAGTTTTGCACCCAATAGCGTCACCGAACTCATTAGCTTTCTCAAAGCCAACCCAGGAAAATACTCTTATGCGTCTGGTGGCGCTGGCGCAGGAGCGCATTTGTCTGCAGAAATGTTTAAACACATGACGGGCACACAGCTGGTTCATGTGCCCTACAAAGGCAATGCGCCGGCTTTACAAGACGTATTAGGTGGTCATCTACCGATTATGTTTGACACCATTACTACATCGCTCCCACATATACGCTCTGGAAAACTAAAAGCCTTAGCAACCACGGGTCCCAAACGTTCAACGCTTGCACCTGAAATTCCAACCATGATTGAAGCGGGCGTTCCTGGATTTGAAATGAGCGCTTGGTACATGATTTTTGCGCCTAAAAAAACACCGCCTGATGTTTTAGAGAAACTCAATGCAGCGATTAATAAAGCCATTTCGGACCCTGAGATGGTCAAACAAATGTCCGCACAAGGTGTTAGTTTTATTGGTGGATCGATTGCTGCTGCCAATCAGTTTTTAGCTTCTGAAATTACACACTGGGGTACGATCATCAAAGCTGCAGATATCAAGGCCGAATAAGCATGGAAATCATTGATTTACATTCTCATTGGGGAACTCAAAAAGGCTATGTCTTGCGATCAAAAGCCGCACTAGATCAACAAAAAAACACTTGGAATTCAATGCCCTCTTTTGATACCGAAGAACAAATGGCAAGCTACTTTCGCTCCCAAAACGTCAAAACAATTTTAGATTTTGGATTTACAAAAAATTTACCCATTGATGAAGTTATTCCTCTTCATGATTACGCCATTCAAACGCAAGCCACCTACAGGGATTGTATTTTTGGCAATTGGATTCAAATCAATCCACGCCATGGCAAAGCAGGTGCTGATGAATTAGAGCGATGCATCAAAGCGTCTAAAGGTTTCGTTGGTTTTTGTGTGTCTGCTTCTGGCATGGGTTTTGTTGCGAGTGACCCCATTTATGGACCTTTTTATGAAGTAGCCCGAGCCTATCAACGACCAGTTTTGGTTTTAGTGGGCCACACAGGCGCTGGTGCTGGTTTGCCTGGCGGCGACGGCATTGAACTTGATTTATGTCATCCCAGATATATCGATAAATTAGCAATTGCACATCCTGATTTACAAATTATTTCGGGTAGACCCGCTTGGCCTTGGCAAGACGACATGATTTCGATCATGTTGCACAAACCCAATGTGTGGAGTGAGTTACATGGATGGTCGCCCAAATATTTTACGGATGCACTGAAAAAAGAAATACGCACACGTCTCAAAAAACGCGTGATGTTCGGTGCTGACTATCCGCTGTTTAGATACGAACGACTGGTCAGTGATTGGCAAGCCTTAGGCTACGATGATGAAACATTGAAAGCTGTTTTTCATGGAAACGCGCAACGTTTGTTTGGCATCACAGAAAAGTAATCATGGATTTAAATTTAAAAGGAAAATTTGCGCTGGTTGGCGGAGCCTCACAAGGAATTGGATACGCCATCGCTCACTTGTTAGCTGCAGAAGGCGCAACCGTTGCGATGGTGGCTCGCAAAGAAGAACCCTTGAAAGAAGCTTCTCAACGCATTGAATATGAAACCGGATCAAGAACATTTGCAATTGCAGCCGATATTCGTAAAGCAACAGATTGCGAAATGATTATTGATTCAGCACTGCAACTAATGGGGCGCATCGATGTTCTCGTGAACAATGATGGTGCGCCACCGCTTGGTGAAATTGAAACATTTGATGATGTCGCATGGTCACGGGCTGTAGAACAAAATCTCATGAGTGTGGTTCGATTGTGTCGCGGCTCACTACCATCTATGCGACAAAATCAATGGGGTCGCATCATCAATATCACAGCTTTATCGGCGATTCAACCGATTGCACGCTTTGGATTGTCGGTCGCCACTTGGGCTGGTGTGATTGGTTTTGCTAAAACATTGTCATTAGAGACTGCTGCTGCTGGCATCACCGTCAACACCATTTGCCCAGGGCGGATTGAAACGAGTCGATTGGGCACTGTGTTTGGTGATGGCAAACCTGGCAATGTACAAGCCGATCAAATGGCACAAATGCTTGCACAAATTCCCATGAAACGCGTTGGTCAACCCAATGAAATAGCAGGACTCGTTGCTTTTTTATCCTCACCCTGGGCCGCCTACATCACAGGACATGTTCACCATGTCGATGGTGGACGATTGAGTCATCTCATCTAATTGAATAAAAAATGAATCCTACAAACGCATCCGATTACATTCCATGGTATTTTCAATCGCTCGATTTTGAAAAGCTTTGGAAAGACTATCCACCACCACCCACTTATTTTCATACCACGGCAAAAATGTCGCGCGATGAACTTTGGTCTTTACAAAATAAACGTTTTTTAGAAACCATCAAACGCGGTTGGGAGATTGATTTTTTTAAGCTGCATTGGAAAGCGCATGGACTTTCACCTAGCGATATCAAAAGTTTAGATGACCTCACCAAAATACCTGTTTACGATGTACACGATATTCGAAAAAGCATAGAGCGTAATCCTCCATTTGGAGATTTCATGGGCATATCACCAGAAGACGGGAAAACAATGCCTTTGGTTTTGCAAACCAGCGGTGGAACAACAGGTTTACCCAGACCCATGCTCTACTCACCGCAAGATCGTGAAACGATGGCGATATTGGGTGGCCGACGTTTTGCGATGCACGGCATTGTTCCTGGCGATATGGTGTTAGTCACTTATTCTTTGGGTTTGGGTAATGGCGGTATGGCTCCACGTGAAGCTTTGTGGAGATACACCGGCTCTGTTCCAGTGATGACAGGAAGCGGCGCCAATACACCCACCCGTCGTCAAATAGAGATTGTAAAGGCGTGGGGAGTTAAAGTGATTTTGGGCTTCCCAGCTTATTTGCGACATATGGCATTGGTCGCTCGCGATGAATTAGGAATCGATCCCAAGTCATTGGGCATTCGATTATTAGGTACTCATTTAGGAATGGAAAACCGCGAACAACTCGAAGAGTTGTGGGGCGCGAAAGCATTTGATATGTATGGCACACACGAGAGTGGTATGTTAGGGGCTGAGTGTCAACACCAAAGTGGCATGCACGTGATGGAAGACGCATTTGTTTTAGAAATTGCCGATCCTGAAACAGGAAAAATATTGCACGATGGTATAAAAGGCACTGTGCTCATCACCACACTTTACAAATACGGCGCTCCACAAATTCGATTCAATGTGAATGACATCAGCGCATTTCACACCACACCTTGCAGTTGTGGTAGCACCATGAAACGTTTGGTTAGAATTTTCGGACGCAATGACAACATGATTAAATTGCGTGGCGTGAATGTATTTCCAGAAGCCATTGGCGCGGTTGTTGTTGAAGATGTTCGCACCAACGGTGAGTTTTTCTGTTTCGTTGATCGAGTGGGCGAAGCACAAGCTGATCGAATGGAAGTGTGGGTAGAAATTCCGGACGAAAGCTTGGATAAAAGTGTGATTCAACTGAGCCTTGAGCAACGCATGAAAGAGGTTTTGGGCGTGAAGGTTGACATCAAACTCGTTAACAAAGGTGAGTTAGATCAATACACCCTTACGTCACAAAGCTCCAAGGTGAAACGATTACTCGATCAACGCAAATAATGCTTGCGTCGATCGAACCATCAATCCAATTTAATTTTTGCTTGCTTAATTGCAATCGACCAACTTGCTATATCGCTATCTAACAATTTGTTCATCTCTGTAGGTGCAAGATAACGCACTTCGATGCCTGCAGCGTCTGCGCGTTGTTTGGTCTCTGGCGACTCCATTGCTTTTTTCACATCGGTCGAAAGTTTTTGCAACACGGCAGACGGTGTGCCAGCAGGCGCGTACAAGGCCACCCATGATTCAAGTTCAAAATTAGGAAAGCCTGCTTCAGCAGTTGTAGGGACTTGCGGCATTTGTGGGTGACGAATTTTTCCTGTAACTGCTAAGGCTTTGAGTTTGCCTGCTTGTACATGCCCCATCACCGAAGGAGGTGTGGTGATAAAAACCTGCACTTGACCAGACAACACGTCTTGAATGGCTTGACCCGAACCTTTGTAAGGCACATGCACCATATCAACGGCCGTTTGTTGCTTGAGAATTTCAGTACCGATATGTGACACAGAGCCGTTACCTTGCGATGCGTAGTTAACCTTTGATCCATTTTGTTTGAGGTAAGCAATAAACTCTTTCATATTGCTCACTGGCATTGATGGATGAACAGCGATCACATTGGTTGCAACTGTAATCAAACCAATGGGCACTAATTCTTTGAGTTCCCATGACACCTTGTCCATCAAAATATGATTGGCCACGTGATAGCCCGAATAGGACACCAACAAGGTGTATCCGTCTTTTGCAGATTTAGCCACCGTTTGATACGCCACATTGCCACTCGCTCCTGGCTTGTTATCAACCACCACAGTCTGACCCAATAGCCGTGACAAAGGTTCAGCGACAAGTCGTGCGGATGTATCGACCAATCCACCCGGCGGATTAGGGACGATTAGGCTGATGGGACGCATTGGGAAATTTTGTGCGTGAGAGTTAGATAACAAACTCACCATCACTGCAAAACATAAGGATAGATAACGCATAGAAGAACCTCTTCAAAAAATAATTACAAACCTTGTAGTGCTTTCTCAACAAATTTCAACTCAAAAGAATCTTCAAATTTAAAATTGGTAGCCACTTCGGGTTGTTTGCGCGAACGATAATCCACATTCAAAAATTCAACGTTAATGTCAAAATGTTTTTTGGTTGGTGTTGGATTTTTCATATACATACCCACATTATTGGCAAAAACAGGTTCAAACAAAGCCGAGTCCAAATCTTTAAAGTATTCTTTGGCAAACGTTTTAAAACTATTTCTGTCTTTGTCGATTGCTCTAAGAGCCAAGGCAATACCACGGCAATAAGCAATCAATTCATTGGGTTTTTCTTTAGCCGTTTGTTCGGTGACGCTGGCTGCAATATACAAAAAGTCATTCAACTCAGGGGGTGGATTGGTGACCATATTGAATAAATAAGCACCACCAAACTTTGTCACCGCCAAATCTGATGTGGGCGACGACAAACAAAATGCGTCTATTTGTCCACGATCAAATGCGGCCAACATGGCACTTGCGCCGCCTTGAATCGTCACCAATTGCACATCACGATCAGGATCGATTTTTCCTTTGCTTAAAAAATAACGTAACAACTGGTCTGGCCCCGCACCAGGCCCTGTTGTGCCGATACGCAGTCCACGCAATTGAATAATCTTAGAATCTGTGGAAGAACTTTCTGTCACCCCAGTTTTATCAAGTATGGATTTTTTGACCACAACATTGGATGCAAATTTATTGACCCAACCGCAAATCATTTTGACGGGACGGCCTAACAATTGAACGCGCATATTGGTTGCAGGCGAGCCCAACAAAACATCAGCGGCACCTGACAGCAATGCGTCTTGATTGACACCGCGATTGGTTGCAGCGAGTTCGACCGACAAACCACTCTTGTCAAATAATTGTTGATGTTGCGCGTAATCTTCTGCACTCCAAAGCCACGAACGTGCGTTGGAACGCAATGTACTGAGTTTGGGTTTGCTTTGCGCTTGAACGCTATGGGGTAATATCAATGCACTACTGGTCATTGCGACGCTCAATGCGCCCTTCATCATCAGTCGACGCTCTAAGTCTGCTTTCATGATAGAACTCCTAAAAAAAATTAAAACTCTTCAATGGCTTGCACGCAGCAAGCGACCTGGCATTTTCCAATCGTCAGGTACAGGTTGCAGCGGCTCAGGCAACTCCACACCATTCACAAACACGTGATGAATACCTTGCGGATAAGAGACCAATCGATCTTCGCCCGCTGGCAAATCAAACACGCGCTCTAAGGGTCCAGCCCCCACTGTATCGGGATCAAAAACAACCACGTCAGCAGGTGCGCCTACTTTTAATTGGCCTCGATTGGGAATCTCAAAAATTTTTGCGGTACGACCCGTCATCATATGCACGGCTTGCTCAAGGCTCAAAGCTTTTTTCTCTCGCACCCAATGTCCGAGCAAATAAGTGGGATAGCAGGCATCACACAATTGAGACATATGCGCACCGCCATCACCTAAGCCCAAAACCACATCTGGATTTTGCAAAATATCTTGAACTTCGTCTTCTTCAAAATTGACCAGTGGCGTTCTAAATTTAGCTTGCAAATTACTGTTTAAAGCAATATCTAGAAAAATATCAACCACATGTTTATTTGTTTGTCGAGCAATATCGGTTAATCGCTGACCCACCAATTGGGGATGCGTTGCATCCTGCGACAACTCGGTTAATGCAAAACTGGCTCTGCGCATCTTTCCTTCGTCGGCACCGCCAGAAAAAAAAGTATCTCGACCGCCATGACCTGCGAGTTCTTTTTTAAATTCATCTCGAAAATTTTCGTCAGCATAAATAGTTTTTAATTGCTCTTGATTTTTGGCTTGTTTAACAGGATCAAATAATTGCCATGTATCAAAAATAACAGGTGATCGCGCATCAAACTCACTGACAATCGGACGACAAGCCACTTGCGGATAGATGGGGTATCCCTCATCCAATAATTTTTTATTATTTTCTAAAACTTCCCGATGGCGCCAAGGCCCTAATTGTCCAGCCAACAATGCGGTCCAACAAACCGTTGCACCACTGGCCTTGTGCATGGCCACATAGTCATCAAATTTGCTTTCACGTGCGACGTTGTAATGAATAATGCCATGTCCTGCATCTTTGACAGCTGTGGCCATTGCCAACATTTCTTTCGATGATGCCAATCGACTGGGCACTGGCTTTCCGTCAAACCCGTAGTGCACAGTAGAAACTGAAGTTGCAAATGCGATGGCACCTGCACGCAAGCCCTCTTCTACCAATGATTGCATCTGAGCAATTTCTTGGGTAGTTGCCTCGCGTTCAACCGCTTCTTCACCCATTACATACAAGCGAACAGGTGTATGCCCAATCATGACGGCTACATTGATTGCAGATCCGCGTTTTTCAATCACGTCTAAATATTGAGGAAAACTCTCAAAAGGCCAATCTGCACCCAAACCTTCGTTAAGAGCTTGCAAACTCATTGCCTCAACACGTTCTAATGTTCGCAAAATCAATTGTCGACCCGTTGGCTTGGTCGGTGCAACGCCAAATCCGCATGAACCCATCACTGCCGTTGTGACGCCATGCCAAGGGGAGATGGACAAAAAAGGATCCCAAAAAATTTGTGCATCGTAATGCGTATGAATATCAACAAAGCCTGGTGCAATCACACACGATTGGGCGTCAATCACTCGAATTGCAGGCTCTGTCACCTCACCCAAAGCGACGATGACTCCATTGCGAATACCAATCGATCCCGCATATCCAGGCGCACCCGTTCCATCGACGATCCAGCCATTGATGATTTTGGTATCGAGTGTCATGATCCTGATGTTCTCCAACGCAATGCACGCTGCTCGATTCGTTTTAGAACAGCATTGAGAGTGATGCCAGTGACTGCTAATACGGTGAGGCCTGCAAACACACCCGCCGTATCAAACAATCCTGACGCTTGTCCAATTAAAAAGCCAATGCCGCGATTTGAAGAAATCAATTCGCCAACAACAGCACCAATTAATGCATAAGGAACCGATACTTTTAATCCAGTGAGCACCCATGCAGCAGCCGAAGGCAAAACAACAAAGCGCATCTCTTGCCATTTGTTAGCGCCCAAAATACGAACCGCTGTTAAGAAATGTTGCTGCACATCGCGCACACCGGCAAAAGTATTGAGAAAAACCAAAAAGAAAACAATCAATGCGGCCATTGCGATTTTGGAAGAAAGACCAATACCAAACCACATAATGAGCAAAGGTGCCAATGCAATTTTTGGTATGCAATAAATGGCAGTGATAAAGGGGTCAAATAACCTAGCTAAAAAAGGCGATCGACCCAAAACAAAACCCACAATAAAACCCAAAATACTGCCAATCACAAACCCTGCAGCCATGGCTTGAAACGTATAAAGAAATGACATGCTCAAAGTGCCATCAACCGCCCATTGCCACAATTTTTGTACCACTGCAGATGGTGAACTGATGTAGAACGGATCAATCCATCGACCCGATAAAAACTCCCAGATCGACAAAAGTGCACCCGCCATGAACAACTGAGCCAATAAAAATTGAAAACCTGTGCGCGTGGAATTGAAGTCATTGGTGGGCAATGCGTCGGCTTGTCCTGTCATCATGATGCTTCAACCTTGGCAAGACGCGCAATATCAGGCGCCAGCATTTCCCATAAGTTTTGGTAAATCATTTGAAACTGTGTATTGAATTGACCTTTGATGGGATCTCTAGGTCTGGGTAAATCGATTGAAACAATGTCTTTGATTTGTCCAGGTCGCCCCGAAAAAACAACCACTTGATCGGACAGCAAAATGGCCTCTGTCAAATCATGAGTGACAAATACAATTGTTTTTCCAGCGTTTTCCCACAAGGACAACAACTGCATTTGCATCGATACCTTGAGTTGTGCGTCTAATGCTCCAAAAGGTTCGTCCATCAAAATTGTTTGTGGGTCATACACCAAGACTTGGGCCAACGATGCGCGTTTTCTCATGCCCCCCGATAGTTGCGACGGAAAGTGATTGGCAAAACGCTCGATACCCACTCGTTGCAACATTTCAGTCACACGATGTTTTGCAGACGCCATCGAATGCCCTTGAATCAAAAGTGGCATCGCTACATTTTCTGCAGTGGTTCTCCATGGCAACAAGTTGTCTTGCTGCGTCATGTATCCAACACGTGTATTGATACCGCTAACGATTTGATCATCTTGAACGATGGAGCCTTGAGTGGGTTCAATCAATCCTGCAATCATGTTGAGTAACGTCGTTTTACCGCATCCAGAAGGTCCCACAAGCGACACGAAAGATCCAGTGGAAATTTTTAAATCGGTGGGTGATAAGGCGAGGGTTGGTTGATTTTCAAAAGAAAAAGTTTTAGAAACACCTCGTACATCAATCACACGCCACTCCAGTTGGGTTAACCACCAATCCATACGCAAAGTTTAGAGCGATGCGATTTTTCTGTCAATGAGACAATTGATTCAATTCAATGCCTTCATTACTCTCTCAACAAAGCCATCAAACCGATTGGACTCCAACCAACGCACAACAACAACCGTTTGTTCTTCGGGCATTATCCAAACATAGTTACCGCCCGCGCCCACCATGAAATAACTTTGCTCGCTTGCGTGTGTAAATGTCGTGCGATCTGTATTGAGCCATACCAACCAACCATAAAAAGACGCTAACGGACAGGGTTGCATCATTTGATTAATCCAATGCGCAGAGATCACTTGTGTTTTTTTACTGTGATGAAACCAAGCTCCTTTTTGCAACATCAACTGTCCAATTAAGGCTTGATCGTGCGCACTAATTGATACACCCGCGCCCCAATGCGTACCACCTGGCACCGACTTCACGCGTTGCGCAGGTCTTCCATCTTTTGCAGGCAAATCAACCCATGCATCGTCATAACCACGCCATTGCGCATCATCAGTTGCACCAATGGGTGTTAATATTTTTTCTCTCCATACATCGGGCAATGACTTGCCAAACAAATGCAACAAGGCCAATGACAATTGATTGATGCGTACATCGTTGTATTCCCAATAAGTGCCTGGTGTTTGCAAAGGTCTTGCCGTTCCTTTCACACCCATCACAGGTCTTGGATCGTGCGACACGACGCGGTATCGATCAACCGTGTCTTCAATACCCAAACAATTGCCATCCCATTCACTCACTTGGGTTAATAAATGACGCCAAGTAATGGTTTGGTTGTGGGGAGAATCAAACCCGATTTCTTTTAAACGTCTAGACACAGGCTCATCCACATCAGGCAACAAACCTTCGTCGTGCGCAATACCTGCGAGCATCGCCAAATAAGTTTTGGCCACGCTGAATGTGAGATCCGAGCGATGTGGCTCGCCCCATTGAGCGACCATCTCTCCACGCTGACGAATCACGCCAGAGACGGGGCCACGCTCGTGCACAGGGCCCAGCAATCGATTCCAAGGTGGTGGATCGGGATGATGAACGCCCCAACGATCTGGATCTTTTGCAGGATCGCGAGGCCAATCAACTTCGTGCAATTGCGAAAAAGCAATCACGTCACTCCACTGTGTCATAAAAAAATTTCTAACAAAAAAATTAAGGAACTAATACTGTACGTCCAATCAATCGACCCGCTTTTAAATCAACCAATGCATCATTGGCTTGTGAAAGCGGTCGTTTGGTAATCGGAACAGACAATGCTTTTGAGTGATTGACCAAATCAATTAATTCTTGGAGCTCGGTGGGATTACCAACGTAAGAGCCTTGCACTGTGATGGCACGCATGGGAATCAATGGCAACGACATGGTGATTTCTCCACCATACAAACCAACGATCACCAACTTACCACCTTTGACCAAACAGTCCAATCCCAATTGAGCAGAACTTTGCGCACCAACCAAATCAATCGCGCCCCACAGAGCGCCTTTGGCGTGTGCCATCACTTGTTTGGCCGCATCGGGTGCATTCACGTCAACCACTGCCAATGCGCCCGCTTTCATAGCTGCTTCCCGCTTGGATGGATCAATATCAGCCACGATGGCGCCACGTCCACCCATTGCTTTTAATAAACTAATACACATCAAACCCAAACCACCCGCACCCAAAATCAAGATGGGTTCGGTTTTGATGGCTTCGCCAATTTTTTTAATCGCGCTATAAGTAGTAACGCCAGAACATGCCAAAGGTGCGGCCTGCTCTGCACTTAATTTTCCATAGTGCAATAAATATTTAGCGTTAGGAACAATCAAATGATCGGCGTAACCGCCTGGTCGATGAACACCAATAAAGTTGGGAGCCAAACATAAATTTTCTTCACCCCGCAAACACACGCCGCATTTGCCGCAACCAATCCATGGGTAGACCAATCGACGATCGCCTACTTTGACACCTTTGGCTTGTGGACCCAGAGCAACCACTTCACCGACATTTTCATGACCCATAGTCATGGGCAATTTGATGCCTCGATCGGACAAACGCAATTGCTTACCACCTCCCAAATCATAAACACCATCCCAAAAGTGAATGTCGCTGTGACACACGCCTGCAGCAAGCACGCGCAATAAAACTTCTTCACCTTGTGGTGTGGGTGTGTCGCGAACATAATGTTTGAGTGGGCATCCGCATTCTTGTACGTCATAACTATTCATGATTTATCCTCTGGTTTTTCAATTATTAGCTTGATTATCAGTCAACCGAGCCTATTGGCGAGACGCTTGAAACTACGTAGAATGAATTGAAGATTTTTAGGAATTCGTGATTATGAAAAAACTCCCCATCCTCGCGTTTACCCTTGTATGCCTTAATGCATCTGCGCAACTCAAAATGCCCGATCACTTGGTGGGTGACGTGGGGGGCGCAGCTTTCATCACACAATCAATCATCAAAGGCGACACCAACAGTCAAAAAGTATTGCCTTATATGTACTTTGACTATCAAAACGCATTCGCCAGGATAGATACTTTTGGCCTAAAAACAATTTCAGTGGGCAATGGTCATCTCGAATTGGTGGGTCGAATCAGCTTTGAAGGGTTTAAAACCAACAGTTCCATCAACGGGATTCAAAACCGCAACAACCCGATTCCCTTGGGAATTGGCACACGCCAACTAACCGACGTCGGCGCTTTTTTCTTATATGGCTTTTATGACATCACGTCGGGTGGCTATGCACAAGAATTTACCTACGCCACCAAATTCAATTACGGCAAAATCAATTTTTATCCGCAACTCGGTTTAGAAATGCGCAGCGCCAAGTACGTTAATTATTTGTATGGCGTCAATAGTGCGCAAGCCACTGCAAGTGGTTTATCAAGCTATACCGCTCACGCATCCAACATTCCTGTTTTGGGCTTGGCCATGGAAGTGCCCATCGACAACAGTTGGAATATCAATTTTCAATATCGCACCAAATGGTTAGACAATTCGATTACCAACAGCCCGCTGGTTTCTACAAAAACACAATACAACGGATTTGTAGGTCTCACCTACTCCTATAAATAATCATTGGGTTTGATATTCAAATCGATTGCTCGACATAACGCAACACCACTTCAAGTATTTGCAATATCAACAAAAAAGCAATCGGGGACAAATCAATCCCACCCAGCAATGGAATGAATCGTCGAATGGGATTGAGCAGAGGATTGACCATTTGCTCCAGTACAAAACTCAAATCGGAGTCTGCACGCACCAATGACAACAACGCATAAGCAATAATCAACCACGACAAGGCGGTGATTGAAAGTGTGAGCAAAGCAAACACAGCAATCAAAAACAACATCGCCCATTCGCCCATCAATCCCGAAAATATCCACAACAAGGTGGTTTTAACCAAAACAATCAAATAAGCCGCGACTAAACTTGATGTATCAACGCGACCCAGCGGAGGGAGTTTTTTTCGCAGGGGCAATACCAACCAATTGCTTGCTGCAAAAATAAAAGAAGACAATGGATTACCAGAACCCAAGGACATGCTAATGCGGTGATATTGCATATAGATTCGCAACAAGCAGACCGTGGCGAGCAGTCCAGCCGCCAGATTGAGTATCAACGAAAAAATGGAATAGATCATGTCTCTAGTTTAAAGGCAATAGCAAAATATAAAAAATGAGCACATCCAAAATACCCCTCTTTCCATTGCAACACGGCATTTACCCTGACGGCATGTTGCAACTGCAAATATTTGAAGTTCGATATTTAGACCTCATCAAACGATGTCATCAAACACAATCTCCATTTGGTGTGGTGTGGCTCAAAGCAGGCCACGAAGTACAAATTCCAGGTGAGAATCCCCAGCTTCACACCATCGGATGCTTGGCGCATATTCGAGATATTACTGCATTGCAACCTGCGTTGTTTCAAATCAAATGTCAAGGCGGTATGCGATTTGAATTAATCAAACACGAAGCAGGTCCCTACGGCGTATGGATGGGCGAAGTCAATTACATAGCCATGGATGAAGCCACTGCAATACCCGATCAATTCCAAGCCAGCGCTGATTTATTGGGGCAATGGATTGCAAACGCTCAGCAACATAGTCTTGAGGAGCAATTACCGATTTTTAAACCCTACGAACTCGACGACTGTGCTTGGGTATCGAATCGATGGTCAGAAATATTGCCGATAGCAACCGATGAAAAAAGAAGATTGTTGGCTTTGACCGATCCCGTTGAGCGATTGGCTCAAGTTCAGTTGTATTTACCCGATTAAGTTTTTTTAATGGCATGTGTTAGTATTTCACTCATGAAACTTTGGCCTTTCAATTCCATTAAACAACCGCGCTTAGCGTGGTTGTTGGCATTGTTATTGATGTTGCCATTGGCTCAAACACTGGCATCTGTTCATTTACTGTCACACGCACCTTCGTATTTATTAGGCAGTGATGACGCAGGTAAATCGACCTTAGAAGACGCATGCGATCAATGTACGAGTGCTGCAACGCTGACTGGTGGCGCACTACTCCACACCACTTTTCTAAATGTTAACTCTCCACAACCCGCTCAAAAAATACAACCGCTTGAATCTGTATTTATAAGCGACTCTAAGCTCACACGCTACGCCATACGCGCACCTCCTAACTCATCACTCTAAGCCTAAATCCTTAACGCTTGGTCCAGCTAACAAGCGATTTGTTATTTTTTTGGAGAATTTGTGATGAAATTTTTAAATATATTTTTGAGCACGGGTATGGCGTTCACTTCTTTGTGTGTTTATTCGCAAAATGCGCCTAGTACCTCAACAACTGGAACGGGAATTAATCCTTCCATCTCTTTGATTCTTTCGGGAGGCTATAACCGCTCCCGTCAAAATCCTGACGATTACAAACTCACGGGCTTTCATCAAAGTACGGATGCAGAAGGCATCAAACGTGGTTTTTCTTTGGGAGAAACTGAATTGGGGTTTTATGCCAATATTGATCCTTGGTGGTTTGGGTCTGCCATGATTGCGTTGGATTCTGATGGTGCTATTTCGATTGAAGAAGCTTTTGTTCAAACGAGTCGACTAGGCAATGGCCTCACAGCAAAAATGGGAAGACATTTCTCTGGTATTGGTTATTTAAATCCACAACACGCGCATACATGGGATTTCATTGATGCACCGCTTGCGTATCAGGCTTTTTTGGGTGGGCAACTTAAAAATGATGGTGTTCGGATGTCTTGGTTAATGCCCACCGATCAATTTGTACAATTGGGATTGGAAGTGGGACAGGGCAATGGCTTTCCATCGTCCAACGCCAATCAAAACAAAATTGGTCATAGCGCACTCACCTTGCACACGGGCGGTGATATTGGGCCCAGTCACAACTGGCGTGCAGGAATTTCATCTGCACAAATCAAAGCCACTGATCTGTCATTGATGGTTGATAATTTTTCTAACGAATCCAAAAGTAGTTTGTTCAGTGGAAACACACAACTGCTTGTATTGGATGGTGTTTGGAAATGGGCACCCAACGGCAATACGAGTCGCAATAGTTTTCAATTGCAAGGTGAATACATCAAAAGCAAAAGAAGCGGTGACCTCACCCTCGATACATTCGGAGCCAATATTACACACGCACTCAGCCTTCCTCAATCGGGCTGGTATTTACAGGGCGTCTATCAATTTCAACCGCTATGGAGAGCAGGTATTCGAGTTGAGCGGCTTGATTCAGGAACACCTGTTTATGCAGCCAACGCTTTAGGCGGCACTCAATACAATCCATCCAAAAACACAGCTCTCTTGGAGTGGCGTCAAAGTGAGTTTTCTAAGTTTAGAGCACAGATAGCGAACGATTACTCACGCGAAGGTGCGCCAGATCGCATTATTTCATTGCAATACCAAATGAGTTTGGGTGCACACCGTGCACACAGCTATTAATTCGAGAGTATCCAAATGAAAAAAACAATCTCTTTATTTTTTGCAAGCGTTGTGTTGTTCAGTAGCATTGCAACACAATCACATGCAGGCATCAAAATATTTTCCTGTGAGCCCGAGTGGTCTGCTCTCGCAACAGAGCTCGGAGCCACTGCTGCCGATGTTTATACCGCCACTCACGGCTTGCAAGATCCCCATCACATTCAAGCTAGGCCCAGCCTCATCGCCAAAGTGCGCAACGCTGATTTGGTGATTTGCACAGGCGCTGAACTTGAAGTGGGTTGGCTTCCACTTTTGTTGCAACAATCGGGCAATCCCAAAATTCAAGTGGGCCAAACGGGTTATTTTATGGCCACTGATTTTGTAAAAAAATTAGAAGTGCCCAAACGCGTTGATCGATCGATGGGCGATATTCACGCAGAAGGCAATCCACACATTCAATTAGACCCGCGATTGATAGCGACGGTGGCGCTGGCAATGTCACAACGCATGCAACAAATCGATCCGTTCCAACGCGAGCATTACGCCAACAGTTACAAGCAATTTAGCGAACGCTGGCAGCAAGCCATTCAACGATGGAATCAACTAGCAGCGCCTCTAAAAGGTGTTCCTGTCGTTTCACAACACAATGGTTTTGTTTATTTGTACGATTGGCTGGGTATCCAAGAGATCGCCGTTTTGGAGCCCCAACACGGCGTTGATCCCAGCGTGTCGCATTTGCAAAAAATACTTAATAATCTGAAACAAAAACCTGCGCGTATGGTGATCTATGCGGCTTATCAAGACCCGCGTGCGTCACAATGGCTAAATAAAAACGCAGGATTGCCCGCGGTTCAACTACCATTTACAGTAGGAGGTTCCACCAGCGCCAACAATCTTTATAGCTTGATGGACGACACCCTTGCAAAACTTTTAAAGGCAAACAACCCATGAATTGGCAAACCATTGATGTTGGATTACTGACGCTCCCCTTTGTTGCAGGCCTTTTGATTTTAATCACGCACGTGCCATTGGGTGCACAGGTTTTGCAACGTGGCATTGTGTTTGCTGATTTAGCGATTGCACAAATTGCAGGCCTTGGAGTGGTGGCGTCCAGCGCAATGGGCTTGCCCACCGATAGTTGGCTCACGCAAATCGTTGCCATTGCCAGCGCCCTATTGGGCGCCGTGATTTTACGTTGGACCGAAAAAAATACACCCGAGCAACAAGAAGCGCTGATTGGTGTTTTATTTGTTTTGGCAGCAACTGCCACCATCATCTTGGTTTCTCATAATCCGCATGGTGGAGAAAATTTACAAAATTTGTTGGGTGGACAAATTTTGTGGGTCGACACCATGCAAATCAAAGCCTTAGCGGTGGTCAGCGTGTTGGTGATGTATGGTCTCAAGAAAAAATGGGATCAGTCCAACCATCGATACAGTTTTTATTTTCTTTTTTCAATTGCAGTCACTGCTTCGGTTCAACTGGTTGGCATTTATTTGGTGTTTGCCAGTTTGATTATTCCTGCATTGGCTACACGTCATCTCACCGACAAAAAAAGTTGGAGTTTATTTTTTGGCGCGTTAGGTTACGCATCAGGACTCATCGTATCGGCGTTGTTTGATTTACCCTCTGGCGCTGTTATCGTTTGGGCTTTGGTGATTTGTTCACTCATAGGCCATCAATTCATAAGGACAAAGTCAACCGCATAAAATCATGGGCATGCACACGCCCATTGATACCACTCTTATTTATTTGCTCTTTGCAGTGATCGGAGTGGTTTTGTGTCGTTTGTTGCACTTGCCTGCTCTTTTAGGTTATCTCATTGCAGGCATTGTCCTTGGTCAAGGTGGTTCTTTTTTTGAAGATCACGAATCCACAGTCGCTGCTGTCGCAGAGTTTGGCGTGGTACTTTTGATGTTTGTGATTGGTTTGGAATTTAATTTACCCAAACTACTCAAGCTCAAAAAAATGGTGTTTGGTTTTGGAATGGCGCAAGTGATGCTCATTGTGTTGGGCACCATCGTTGGTCATTTTGTCTTGCTTTATGCGCTGCAATACCTTCAGTTGGAATGGCATCTCACTTGGCAAGGCGCCGTTGTATTGGGTGCGTCGATGGCGATGTCAAGCACCGCCATCGTTGTCAAACTCATGGCCGAGCGCTCCGAGATGGAGTCTTCGCACGGTCGAATGGTGATTGGCGCATTGTTGTTTCAAGATTTAGCAGTTGTTCCTTTGTTGGTTTTAATTCCTGCCCTCGGTCATATGAATGAGGGCAATGTTTGGCGAGAACTGGGTATGGCCCTTTTAAAAGCCAGCGCCATTATTGGATTACTGTTTTGGGGCGGTCAAAAATTGATGCGCGTTTGGTTGAGCGTTGTAGATAAAAGAAACAGCGATGAACTGTTTATGCTCAATATTTTATTTTTGACTTTGGGCTTGGCTTGGCTCACCGAACACGCAGGTCTATCGATGGCGATGGGCGCATTTTTGGCAGGCATGTTGATTGCAGAAACCGATTTTAAGCATCGTGTCGAAAACGAAATTCGACCCTTTCACGATTTATTACTGGGTTTATTTTTTATCACCATCGGCATGAAACTCGATTGGGTAGTTTTGCAATACCAATGGATTTGGATCATCGTTCTTACCGTGATTCCTGTTTTTATAAAATGCGCCTTGGTGACCTTATTGGCTTATTTCAGTGGCGCGGCCAATGGCGTGGCCGCACGCACAGGTATTTATTTGGCACAAGCAGGCGAATTTGGTTTTGTATTGTTGAGTCTTGGGCTTCATCAATCCCTGATCGAGCCACAATGGTCAAATCCCATTTTGGCAGCGATGGTGCTCAGCATGATTGCAACGCCCATCCTCATTCATTACGCCGACAACATTGTGTATCGATTTTCAAAAGACGATTGGCTGTCGCAATCTTTGCAGCTCACAACGATTGCGCAACACGTGATCCAAAAAGATCACCATGTGATTGTTTGTGGCTACGGCTTAACAGGTCAAAGTCTGTGTCATCTTTTAGAAAGTCAAAACATCGCTTACGCTGCGATTGATCTCAATGCTGAACTCGTCAAAGAAAGTGTTTTATCCAATCACCAAGTCGAGATGGGGGACGCTACACAATTAGCGCACCTAATGTCTGCGGGCTTGGTACGAGCCTCTGCAGTCGTGGTGAGTTTTGATGATGTACACGGCGCGCTCAAAATTCTTGAACTGGTTAAAGAGCATGCGCCTCAGGTACCCGTGATTGTTCGTATGCGTGACGATCACGACACCGATTTACTTAAAAATGCAGGTGCGGCTGAAGTGATACCCGATGTGTTTGAAGTGAGTTTGAGTTTGGCCTCACAAACATTTAATTACTTGGGATTGCCCAAAGATCAAGTTGTGAGGTTGATACAAACGCAAAGAAGCTCGCAATACAGCAATCTCAAAGAGCATACACACGATTAAGTGCGATTGATTTTTATCTGCGATGCCCGTTATAACCGCGGTAATAACCCACACCTAAATTAAAGCTGAATGGAAATGGCGTGTAGCCATATGCGTAAGGATAAGGGTATGGATAGGCGTAGGGATAAGGCGTCACGACAACGGTTCGAACGACAGGTGCAGGAGCAGGCATCACTGTGGTAAGAGTGGTTGTGGTGACCGGTTCGGGCTGAACCACTTGAACGTATAAATAAGGGCCAGGGTCTTGGGGCATTTGAACCGTATAGGTTTGACCCTGAAAGTGATACGAGACGTTGTAGAGAGGTGGTTGATTGGCTTCGGCTTGGATCACGAACGTCGATAAAATCACACGCACTTGTTCTTGAGCAAGAACGAGTTGTGGCCATATACATGCAAGCCAAATAGATACACATGCAAATAGACGTTTATTCATGATAGGGTCCTTATGGATATGCGCAAACTAACGTTATTGTGCTCATTTTATCCCGCAAACACAACCTGCCTTTGACCCATTTGCCAAGGCTTATAACTGGCCATCACACGGGCAAGGCGATCGGAAGATTCAAAATCGACGAGCCATTGTTTAAGCGCATTCCAAGACTGTTGCTTAAACCATTCGCGATCTGTTTTTGCAAATTGACGCACAAAAGGTGCAACTGCGGCATCAAGCCATCGCCATTGATCGTCAATTAAAAAACGATACTGCTGAAGTTGCGCATCAAGCTGAATTAAAAATTCACAAGCCGCGTCGCGATGACTCAATCCATCGACAATGTCGTAGCGATTGGGATATTTGTATCGATCTAAATTGAATTTAAAAGCGCCATCGCATTGTTCAACAATTTGAAGCGCGCGTTGTTGAACTTCAGGTTGCGTGGGTAACCAAGATTGCGGATCATTTTTTTGCAAAGCCCACATCATGATTTGCATACTCTCTTCAATCACTTGGTCTGGCAAAACCAACACAGGTACCGTACCCTTGGGCGAAGCCTCTAACAATTGCGGGGGCTTGTCTTTAAGAGCGACTTCGCGCAGTTCGCAAGGAATGCCACTGGCCATCAATCCAAGTCGCGCGCGCATGGCATAAGGACAACGCCTAAATGAATACAACACAGGCGCATTCATGGGCAACAAAGTAACGGGTTTTTTGTTGGGCGGTTGAGCACCGACATGTTGTTGCTGCTTGGCATGAGCCAATAGCCATTGACGTTGACGCTCACGCGCACTGTTTTTTTGTTCTTCGGTGGTGTGATCAAAACATCGGGGACAACTCACACCCACTTCGTACAACGGGGAATCGAGCGCACCATCGGGCAAAGGGTCGCGACAACTGCGACACAACTGATGCAAGCCAGGCTCAAGACCATGCCCAACCGATACTCTTTCGTCAAACACAAAACACTGACCATCCCATAAACTTTTTTGTGGCGCAACTTGTTCTAGGTATTTGAGAATGCCGCCCTCAAGATGAAACACCTGATCAAAGCCTTGACTGCGCAAATAGGCGGTTGATTTTTCACATCGAATGCCACCCGTACAAAACATGGCTAACTTGGTTTGTTGACCATTTTTTTGAATCAGGTCTCTTGATTTTTGCAACCACTCAGGCAACTCAGAGAATGTTTTGATGTTCGGGTTGATCGCACCTTTGAAGGTGCCGATTTCAACTTCGTAATCGTTACGTGTATCAATCAGTACGACTGATGGGTCTTGAATCAAATCGTTCCATTGCTCGGGTTTGACATAGGTGCCCGCCATTTGGGTGGGACTGATATCGCTCAGGCCCATGGTGACGATTTCTTTTTTAAGCCGCACCTTCATTCGATAAAACGGCGCTTTGTGTGAAAAAGATTCTTTGTGCTGTAAATCCGAAAAAACCGTGTCTTGCTTTAAATAATCGAGTACGGCGTGCACGTCGCTAGCTTTTCCGGCAATCGTGCTGTTGATGCCTTCACGTGCCAGAAGGATTAATCCCTTAACTTGATGCGCCTCGCAAAAGGCCAACAAGGGGGGCTTACGGTTTTCGTAATCGGGTAAATCCACGAACTTGTAAAAAGCGGCGGTAAGAAAGCCGGATGAGTTGGCGGTTTGTTGAACGTTGGTTTGCATGGCTTGTATTTTCCCTTGGTCTGGGCTTGGGTTGGGCACATCCGCCCCTCAATTGGGAAATAAACATTCAAAATCTTCATATTTAATTATATAAAACTATTTTTTATATTAAATGAATATTTTTTAATTAATTTAACCAAGCTTTTTTTCGTAGTAGTTGGTCTGAGTCCTTAAGTAATGGGGCATCAAACCGAAACCAGTGTTGTGAAGGTATTTTTGTATCAACAGGTATTTGAATCACACATGAACACGCAACAATTCAATTTCAAGATGAACACACCAGTGTGGCTTAAATGCTTAGGTGTGATGGTATTTTTTTGCTTGTTAACGGCCTGTGGAGGCGGTGGTGGTGGCAGTGCTAGTTCGGGTACGCAAATGACCGTTTCTGCAATTGCGCCTCCGCCCCCTGCTATTACATTAAAAGTTGCAGAATCTGGGGATAATTTATCGATAACACCCAGTTTTAATTTTGGAACGGGAATTATTTCTCAAACGGGCAGTGCTACACAAATTCAAGCCACTTCGGGTTCTGTGATTTCCATTACAAAACCAACTCAAACAACAACTTTTAAATTGACGGTTCAATACCAATACCAAGATCCATCAACGATTAAGCCGAGCAACTTAAGTGGCAGCATTGAAACGACGGCAGTTTATACAGTGACGCCGACTACGACACCGCCTCCAAAACCAACCTTAGGCATAACAGCCACTAATAATGGCGTTACATCAAGCACGAGTATTACCATCAATAGTGGTGATCCAGTTGTTTTAAAACCCACCTTTTCTTTTGATTCTGGCTACATAACATCTGCAGAAATAATTCGACCCAAAAGGGCAAGTGACCCTGGATACAGCCCCAGCGCTTTACCGCCTGAAACAGTTTCAGTTCAAGTAAATAACTTAACAACAATCACAGATTACCCACTCGAAACCACTCGATATACCCTCAAGGTCTATTACGAAAATATTTCCCATGATATACAAACCCCTGTAAACAAATACATTGAAGTTGTTGTAGTTTCTTCTCCAGGCAAAGTTTCGATTGGCGGCAATTTAACAAGCCCAAGAAGTGATCACGCCTCTGCAAATATACCAAGCAGTCCATTGGTACTTGCTTCTGGTGGTACATCAGATGGCACAACTGTTCTAAAAACCAGCGAGGTCTATGATCCCGTCAATAATAAATGGCAACTCACGGGCGATATGAAAATCGCAAGAAGAGGCCATATTGCGACTGCACTTCAAAACGGAAAAATATTGGTAACAGGTGGATACGATGGTAAAAACGCTTTAGCAACAGCCGAAATATATGACCCCTCCAACGGCACTTGGACAGCAACAACGGGGACCATGTCGTTAGCACGACGCTTTCACACAGCTACACTTCTAGCAGATGGACGAGTGCTTATCGCAGGCGGAACAGTTGTGGGAAATGGAGATCCTAAAATCACAGAACTGTACGACCCGATCGATGGAAAGTTTTATATTGGAACAAGTTTGCCTGAGCCACGATTGGGACATACAGCAACATTACTTAATGAGGGCAAAGTTTTAATCACCGGAAACAGCACGAGCGGACTAGATGGTAAGAAGACAATTTTGTTTAATTACTTACCTTGCACACCACAACCTTGTACAGATTCATCAACTATTATTCCAGTCGGATCCATGTTAAATAGCAGGTCAAATCACACAGCTACATCATTAACTGATGGCAATATTTTGGTCACTGGCGGATTCGGAAATGGTATTGATAAAGCCGAGATTTTTAACATCACACTTCGAAGTTGGTCTGCAACAGCATCTGGAATGAACGGGCGACATGCTTTACACACTGCAACCCTATTACAAGATGGCTCTGTATTAATTGTTGGCGGATACGACGGATCTACACCTACAAACATCATAGAAATATATAAGGATTCATCTTTTCAAACAGGAAAAACACTCAACACCAACCGCGCCATGCATACCAGCGCACTTCTTCCAAATGGAAATGTATTGATATTTGGTACCTACTGCCCGTCATCCAGCGCAAGTTGTACAACGTCAAATACATCTGAAGTATGGCTGAAACCTGTACCTTAAACAATATCAAGTTTCACAACCCCACACCGATATCAATTACACACGATTTCAAACTCAGAAGGTCTCACATGAAAAAAACTCTCACACTCATTGCATTGCTTAGCGCATCTCATTTTGCGTTGGGTCAGGCGACTAAGCCTACGAATGCAGCCTATGAAGGTTTTAGCATGAGCCTTGGCGCAAGTTACAACTCAACCACGGCCTCATCAACACCCAGCATATCTGCTAAAACAACGGCAGGTGTTGCAAAAATTAACTATACATTTGCACTTCCCTTCCCTGGTAAATTAGGTTTATCAGCTACTTTCGATTTAACCAATTCAAAAATTGCCGATCAACAATTTCTTGCAACAAAACTACCCAGTGAAATTACAGTTGATCCTGTTTTCCTGATGGTCAATCAATCGATCGTTTATGGAAAAGTTGGCATGTATACGGCCACCTACGAAAGCACATTAGGCACTCGCAGCCTGACAGGTAGCGCTTATGGCCTGGGCTTGAAAAACTATTTCTACGGCAATAATTTTGTACAAGTTGAATGGACGCGTCGCAACACCGATACAAACAGTGCAGGTCTTGGCGGCGATAAGTTTAAGCAAAACGCAAGCTCCATCTCTTTCGGCTACAACTTTTAATACATAAAAAACACCTTGTTAATTCACTTCGATTGAGTTAAATTCAATCGAAGTTGAATAGGTGTGCGAAATGGATTACTCTTTAATTTCAGAAGTTAGTTGCGGCACAGGTGAAGGCCCCGTTTGGATCGGCGCAGAGTCTGCACTGTATTGGACCGATATTCCTGCCAAAAAAATATACCGCTGGCATGAACCAACTCAGAAACTCTCGCATTGGGATACGCCCGAGATGGTGGGATGCTTTGCGCATTGCACGTCGGGTCAATGGTTAGCGGCGATGGAGTCGGGCTTATTCAAACTTCTACTCAAAGAAAACGGCGAATGCATTGCGCAAAAAGTGGCATCGGTGAATCATCCCGACCCTAATATGCGTTTTAATGATGGGCGATGCGATCGACAGGGTCGATTTTTTTCTGGAACTATGCACTTTGATTTAAAAGCAGCACACGCAATTGGCTCGTTTTATCAATACCGTCATTCAGGTCAATTACAAAATTTATTAAGTGGCTTTATTTGCCCCAACGGACTTGCATTCAGTCCTGATGGGAAAATTTTATACATGTCGGACTCGCATCCCAATGTTCAAACCATTTGGGCGTTTGATTACGGCATCGATGACGGTGTGATGCACAACCGTCGCGTCTTTGTTGATATGCACCACCATCAAGGCAGACCCGATGGTGCTGCCGTGGACGCTGAAGGCTGTTATTGGATTTGTGCTAACGATGCGGGCATGGTGTCTCGATTCACACCCGAGGGCAAACTTGATCGATCGGTGGAGGTGCCTGCGGCCAAACCCGCCATGTGTGCTTTTGGTGGCGACAATTTAGATACGCTGTATGTCACGTCGATTAGACCATCGGGACTTACTCCGGATGAACAACCACTCGCTGGCCGAGTGTTTGCAGTCGATCCTGGCGTCAAAGGATTGCCCGAGCCCTCATTCAAAGACAGTTGATACTTTTTACACTTCATCTATCATGAGCATCATCAAAAAAATAGAGACGCATATTTTCCATGCCGCACCCAAAACCAATTGGATTTTTATTTCAGTCACCGATAGCAATGGTGTTCAAGCGTGGGGCGAAGCATCGCTCAATGGATGGGAGCCTATTTTAAAAAGCACGGTTGACTATTTTGCAACTGATTGGATTGGATTGAGCTTAGATCAAGCCCAACAACAATTGCATGCATCGCCGCGTCTTCCTGGTGGCTTGGTGGTGAATACCGTGATCAGCGCTGTTGCACAAGCTGTGAGTACGCTTCAATCGGCGCATCAAAATATCACTGCTTGCCAGGTGTTAGGTAAAAAAAACCGCAGCATTGTTCCTCTTTATGCCAACATCAATCGCGCCACCACACTGCGCACGCCCGAAGGTTTTGTACAAACCGCACGTCGCGCAAAAGCACTTGGATTCACTCGTTTCAAAGCCGCACCTTTTGATGGCTTGATGCCTCATTTGTGCCACACAGATGAAGGAAAAAAACGCATCGCGCACGGCATCGACTGCATGCTGGCTTTGCGAGACGCCCTTGGTCCCGATGCTTTACTGATGGTCGATTGCCATTGGCGATTTGACGAATCACATGCGATCGCGACACTCAAAAATCTTCAGCCCGCCAAGTTATATTGGTTTGAATGTCCGATTGGCGAAACATATGCCAATTGGAACGCCACAAGACGCATACGCAGCATTGCCAACGATCAAGGCGTTTTATTGGCTGCGGCAGAAAGCCAAATGGGAATCGAATCGTTTCAAAACGTGTTTGATGAGAAATTGTTGGATGTGGTGATGCCCGATATCAAATATTGTGGTGGCCCTTGGGAGATGCTGCAAATTGCTGAGCGTGCACAAGACAGTGGCGTGAAGTTTTCTCCACACAATCCATCGGGCCCAATTTGCACTTGGCATAGTTTGCAAGTATCGGCAGTTGCACCGCAGTGCGACATGTTGGAAATTCAATTTGAAGAAAGCGATGACTACGATTTGCTTCAAACAGGCGCTCAACTTATCTTTAAAGAAGGTGCGTTTTTGGTACCCGACGCACCTGCGCTTATGCCAAAAATTGATATGCAACTTTTAAATAGCAAGCCCTATCAAAAAGTACCTCCAGGCGTGGAGACACTGCTCAATCGATAGACCGATTATTCTGCGGTATATCCCGACGCTTTAATCGGCGCTTCCCAACGTTTGTAATGCGAGGCTTGCGTACTGGTGAGACCTTGTGCATTGGAATAACTGGGTACTAAACCAAAACCACGAATACGCGCTTGAACTTCTGGATTGTTCAAAGCTTGTGCCATTGCATCACTGATTTTTTGAACACGATCAGGCGCCATATTTGCGGGTCCATACAAACCAAAAAATGCATCGGCCACGACATTGATACCCAACTCTTTGAGCGTTGGAACTTCGGGTAGCGCCGATGATCGCGCCTCACCTGTCACAGCTAATATTTTGAGTTTTCCAGAGCGATGATGCTCAATGGTTTCAGATGCAGTGTCCACCATCAATGGAATTTGTCCAGCCAATAAGTCTTGAGCCGCAGGTGCGCCTCCTTTATAGGCGACGTGTGTGAAAGGTATGCCCACTTCATTGGATAACAAAATACCTGCAAAATGCGGAACAGTGCCCGCACCCGATGTTGCAAAGTTGGCTTTGGTGGGATTGGCTTTTAACCATGTCATGACACTTTTGAGATCGCCTGCGGGTGCGCCTGGTCCTGCAGTAACAGCAAAATCAAAAGTAGTGACACGCGCAATTGGAGAAAAATCTTTCATCGGGTCGTAACCCAAGTTTTTGTATAACCAAGGAAAAATAACCAATGCACCGCTTGGTGCCAACACTAACGTATTGCCATCTGCTGTTGCTCTTTTGAGATCACCCAAAATAATTCGACCACCTGCACCTGGTTTGTTATCAACGATGACGTTTTGATCCAATGTGGTCCTCATCCGTTCGGCCAAGATTCTCGCTACCACGTCAACAGAACCCCCAGGTGGGAAACCCACCCAAATTTTGATGGGCTGCTTATCTTGAGCCATCGTGAGGCTTGGCAATGCGCTCAAACCCAAGGCAACTGACGCCAACAACATTAGAGTTTTTCTTTTCATGATCAATCCTATGGAGCAATAAAAATACAAGAAGTGGAAAGTCTCACCGCAATTATCGTTTGGTGCATTAGGGTTTTCATGGTGATGCTGTCACTCTTGTTAGGATAGAGGCTATTCAAGGAGATTTTTCCATGCCTGTTATTGATATTCACACCCATATGTTCACCCCCATGTGGCTCGAACTACTCAAAAAAGAAGGAGGCATGTACAACATCAAAACTCGCCCAGATGGACAACAAGAGGTATTTCGGGGAAACACACCCGTTGTGATTCCACAAAAGGGACATTTTGATTACGCACTGCGCATTCAGCACATGGATCAAGCGGGTATCGATATCTCTGTTGTATCTCTCACTTGCCCGAACGTTTATTGGGGCGACGAGAAAATCAGTTGCCAAGCTGCGATCGAATCCAATGACACCATGGCTCAAGCACAAGCCACCTACCCTGATCGCATTCGTTGGTTTACATCACTGCCATGGGAATATCCAGCAAGAGCCATCGAAGAATTGGATCGTTCTTGTAAAAACGGTGCCGTGGGGGTGATGGTGTTGGCTAATATTTCGGGCCGGAGTCTCACTGATTCTTTTTTTGCTCCGATATGGGCAGAAATCAATCGACGCGGTTTGCCCGTGTTAGTTCATCCCACTGACCCACCTGGCGTTGACATGATGGATATGACCAAATTTGATTTGAGTTGGTCGGTCGGTTTTATGTTCGATACCACACTGGCAATCACACGCATGATATTTGAAGGATTCTTTGATCAATACCCAGATCTCAAAATAATTGCATCTCATGGCGGAGGCACCTTGCCTTATTTGGTTGGTCGATTTGAAAAAGGCGATGAAGTTGAAATTCCTACACGTCGTCAAATGAAAAGAAAACCAACGGATTATTTGCACCACATTTATTACGACACCATCACATACAACCCTCATTCACTTCAATACCTCATCTCAGTGGTGGGTGAAAAACAAGTGATGTTTGGAACCGATTGGCCTCATCAAGTTCACGACACAAAAGGTGCATTTGCCAATACTGCATTGCTCTCGCCCAGCACCTGCGCAGACGTCAGAGGCGGCAACGCCATTCGTGTATTTGGTTTTTAATTTAAAAAATCTTCAAAACCACCCAAGGGCTCAAATCGCTGATTGATCACACGCAATCGCGTGGGGCCTGGTAATGCGCGCTTTTTGACAGGATGCAATTCATCGCCTGGATAGCACAATACTCGAACGCCATCTTGCTCAATCGGTTCGGGTTGAACGAGGGCAGGTTTTTTCTTTTTGGCTTCGTTTAATACATCGTCCACCGTTTGATAACGAGTGAGATGCGAAAGACTCATGATTTGAGGGGCCGCCATCTCAATTTGTCGATCCCAATATTGCTCGAGCGCATGCTTGGGTCGCATCCAAACGCTGTGCGTCATTTCATGGTCATCGTGTTTTGCAACTTGATCGTCAGGTACTCGCGCCACAAAAAAGCGCGTGTCAAAACGTTTTTTGGACAGTGTGGGTAGATTGGGCGTGATCCAACGTGACCAGGGTTGTAACTCTTTGGTCGTTAAATTCAAAGCTAAATTTTTCAAAATCTCTACAAAGGCGACGCCTTTTTTTAATTCAACCAGTGCTTGTGCATGCAAATTAATCGCATCCTCGGTGTCCAGATGATCGAGATCGACCAATAAAACACCTGACTCTTCAAAGGCTTCACGAATAGCGGCGATATACAAACTGGAGGCGTGTGTGATTGTGATCGAGGGCTCGCCCAATAGTTTGTGAAATTGCTTGTGTGGTCTATCCAAACGAGATAAGAGATAAGGGTGAGAGTCGGTTTTATCTAATTTGCCTCCTGGAAAAACATACAGGCCTCCCAAAACCGACGAGGCTTGATTTCTTTTGAGCAATAAAACTTCAATGCCATCGTAGGTGTCACGCAGCATCACAATACTCGCCGCGTCAACAGGGGTTTCGGTTAAAAATTGATTATTGATTTCCATGATTAAATCAGGTGATGAGGCAAATGTTAAAAATAATGAAGCACAAGGGAGTTATACAAAATGAATTCACAACAATTGTTACAACACTTGGATGAGGCTACTCTTTGGCAAAAACCGCAATCAGACGCGCCCAAATACGATCTAAAAAAAGCCTACCAAGACGCCAAAGATGTACGACAAATCAGACTCAATCGAGGCGAAATACCCAAGGGATACAAAATTGGATTTACCAATCGTACCATTTGGCAACGCTACAACGTCTCAGGCCCGATTTGGGGTACCGTTTGGGATACAACACTGTCTCACTTTAATAAAAGCAAGTCCCTTTCGCTGTCTCTCATTTGTCAACCTCGAATCGAGCCTGAAATCGTTTTTTCGCTAAGCAAAACACCTCCTAAGAGCCCCACTTTGCAGCAACTCTTTGAATGCATCGATTGGATTGCTCCATGCTTTGAAATTGTGCAATGCCATTTGCCCGATTGGAAATTTCAAATTGAAGACACAGTCGCAGATTGTGGGCTTCACGCACATTTAAAAATGGGTCAACCAATACCCATTCAACAAATCGCGCCTAACGCCGAGCAATTACATCAACAATTGTCAAACGCGCAATGTCAATTGTTTAAAAATAGTCTACCCATTGATTCTGGAAAAGGTTCTTATGTGTTGGATAGTCCTTTGCATGCATTTCAATTTTTTCTAGAAGAACTCCGACACGAAGGACTTGATATCCAAGCACACGATGTGGTGACAACAGGTACGTGGACCGATGCGTATGCTGTTCAAGCCGGCGAGCATTGGCATGCTGAATTTTCTTTTCCGTCAACGCGCATTGATATTGAATTTTCCAAATAACCCCCATTTTTTTGAGGTTTTTTGTTTGCAGATTTCGATTTATGCGTTCTAATGATTCTATCGATGGGGAGTAGCTTAATTTTTACCTGAGATAAGTTTCAAGACTGCGGGTAAAAATCAACAAATCGTCAATCCGGAGTTTATCTCCCGGTTTGTTGGGCATACAAAATTAATACAAGCATAGCAAGACCTTCGATCCGTCCTCCCCATTGGGGAATTTGATTGATCGTTAAAGGTTTCACATGGAAATTTTCTCACTCCCATGGTGGTCTGCTTTGCTTGCCATCGTATTAATTGATTTGGTTTTAGCTGGCGATAACGCCATTGTGATTGCACTAGCAGCACGTAATCTGCCTCAACATCTACAAAAGAAAGCCATTGTCTGGGGTACCTTGGGCGCCATTGTGATTCGCTCATCCATGACCGTTGGCGTTGTTTGGTTACTCAAAATACCAGGCCTCATGTTGGTGGGTGGTTTAGGTCTACTTTGGATCGCCTATCAACTGCTCACCGACAACTCGCAAGAAAATCACGGCGACGTCAAAGTGCATAGCTTTTGGAGCGCCATGCGCACCATCATTGTGGCCGATGCGCTCATGGGTATAGATAATGTTCTGGGCGTGGCGGGTGCCGCACAAGGTGCTTTTGATTTAGTCATCTTGGGCCTCTTAATCAGTATTCCAATCGTTGTATTTGGAAGCCAGTTTGTTTTAAAACTGGTTGAACGTTGGTCTTTTATCATACAAATTGGTGCAGGTGTTTTAGCCTTCACTGCCGCACAAATGATTGTGCAAGAACCTTTCCTTGACCCCATCTTTGATGGTTCAGGATACATCCATGACGTCTCGAAATGGGCCACCTATAGCCTGTGTATTGCAGGCGTCTTGCTATTGGGATGGTTCACCAATAAACGGCAAAACTCAGAATCCTCAACTCAAACAATTTCCACATAAAAGGAGCTTCTCATGGAAACATTCATTGCATTTATTGATGACGGAGAGCACGCGGTTCAAAGCATGATTCCCATGCTTCATAGCACGACTCAAGCGAAATGGATTTTGGTGGCATGTCCACCCAAACTCAATCGACATAGCAGCAAATGGATCACTCAAAAAGCCATGAAAAGATGGCAGAGCAATTGGTCACAAAAATGCTTGCAATCATTGATTGAGTTGCTGAATACAAAAAAAGATACTTATATCACTCGCACAGCGAATGGCTCATTGATCGATTTATCGACGCAACTCAAAACTGAGTATCAACCGTCCCGAATATTGGATTGGAGAAGACCTAAGTTGGGCGTTCAATTAGAGCCTCTCACAATTGACCAACCCCAAAACGACAACAAATGGGTCATACCCAGTGGCGTCATTGCTTTGGGCAGTGTGATGGCCATCGCGATTGATTGAATTCTCTCACGGTTGAACGCATCGAAAACCAATGTAAGCCACTCGGGTATCGGGTGACTTGCTTGCAACATCCGATTGCATTTGGCGTGATGCGTCGTACCACCATGAACCACCTCGGGTGATGCGCTCACTCCCGATCGGTGTATCTACCCATTCCCAAACATTGCCGCCCATGTTATAAAGGCCGTTAACACCTGCGCTACCCAATAATACAGGTACATGCCCTGTACCCCTATTTAAGCTGCCCTGCGGTGCAGCTCCATTGAAATTGGAACACCCTTGCAAGCAATGACTTTGCTTGGCGCTTTCACCATTAGGATATAAATATTGTTGACCTGTTTTAAATCCATCGGGTGGATTTTGTCGTTGCTCATGGTAGGCCGCTGCTACCCATTCGGCATCAGTAGGTAATCTTTTTTTTAAAAAACGACAAATCGATTGCGCCTCTTCAAATGTGAGATGAACAGCAGGCTCATCGTCTTTGGCAGTGAGGCCAAATGGTTTTCACCATGACCAATATTTTTTTTGCGTCCAACCCGCCTCGTAAATAAATCCACCGCCATCTTTTTCTGCGCGGCTGACAAAACCAGTGGCTTTAGAAAATTGACTCACTTGCCCCACCGACATTTCATGGATGTCCCAGAGCAAATCATGAACGCGATTTTGATGCGCTATTTGCCGCGAATGACTCATTGAAATCGAACAAGCCAAAATAAAAAACAAAATAATTTTCATGGTCTGTTTTGAAAGTCAGATGTGAAGAGTTTAACTTTGAGCCCAAGGGGCTGAAAAGACACATCGACACAATTTTGAGTTAAAACCTACAATAACATCTGGCATAAAAAATAACCACAGGAACGCCCTTGAATTTACCCCCGCACCAGATGGTCATGACCCTCTTAATGACGCCTGACATGGCCAACTTCTCGGGTAATGTTCATGGAGGCACGCTACTCAAACTTCTTGATGAGGTAGCCTACGCATGTGCGAGTCGATACGCGGGCACCTATGTGGTGACCATGAGTGTTGATCAAGTTATTTTTAAAGAACCC
>Ga0214919_10001730_pt1 | contig 35287 bp, 37 predicted proteins | sample LL1503_MetaG_FD_177994 | JGI IMG/M metagenome (GOLD analysis project Ga0214919, IMG submission 177994) | Freshwater microbial communities from Lake Lanier, Atlanta, Georgia, United States - LL-1503 | ecosystem: Environmental > Aquatic > Freshwater > Lake | place: USA: Georgia | collected...
GGTTCCCTTTTTTTTTTAAAGTGTATATATAATGATAGGCGATAACTTTAATGAATCCGAATGTACCGGAGATATTACCCATACTATAAATACTCGTATTTATGATAGAAATGTCCCGTCACAAATGTTGCAGCCATATTTAAGCGTATATCCTGTTTCAACAAAATATTCTGTTTTACCTATAGTTGACCCTAGAAAGAATATTAAGCCGAAATTAGTCCAAATGCCTACATATAATCAACACACTACATTTAATCCTGGAATGGCAGCACCATGGTCAGGTTTTGCCGCAAATATAAATCGCGAATCTGACTTACGTGGTCAAGTATATGCTCTACAAAAGTGTAGTCAAGCAGTATATGTTCCATCTAGTCAAAGCGATATGTATCAATACTCTTTTCATTCGGCATCTGCTACTGCCAACCAACAATATCCTGAGTTATTTGCAAAACAGCATTTTCCGGATTTTAATCCAAACCCTAATAACATTGGCAATCTAACATTCAATAATTCTACGCGATATCAGAATGGTAATATACCGCCTGACAAATGTATCAGTTAGGATAGCTCGTGATAATATGTTTTTAATAGTATAAAAATATATTATAAATGTCAGACCAATTAATAAATGAAATCACTTTAGAATGTTTAATGAATAGAGACCAGTATGCGAAATACATTAACCATAAATTGCCAATTATTCAAGAAAGCAATAAAAAGGATAAGAAATTTTATAGGCGGCGCATTCAACAATTGACAAAACAATTATTATCTAACGAACTACCACCAGTATTATCAGCAGATGTCAAATATACTTTTGAAACATACATTAAGAATTGTGTAGAATTTTTCAAGGCGTTAGATAAAACCGATATTATTCAAGAGGACCATTATGTAGAACCTGCCGATACCACGGTTACCGCATTGGAACTAGCAACAAATGACAGCCCGCCATTAAATATGGACGATGCGAATAAACTGATGATGCGTTCAGTACAAGTAGATTATACATTGGATAAATTCGTGAAATATAAAAAAATACAATTTAATAAAGACCCTCCACCGTTACCTAAACAAAAAGACATTAATTTAAGAGACCCTGTATTAAAACATAAAGGAATCTGTAAAAAAAAAAATATAGGTAATGTTTATGAGGAAAACACGAAAATCAGTCAAGAGACACAAAAATAATACCAGGAAACAAGTAAAACCTTTTGTTAAATTACAGTGTAGCCCTAATCCAGATAAACATAAGAATGATTTTAGCTGTTTTAGTGATGCGGATTTATATAAATTAAGAGATTTATGGAATGTTAGACATCCGGATAATAGTATTAAGAGTAATGATAAAAAAGTTATATGGCTAAGTTTAAAAGATAATATGAAAAGTGTATGTAATAAGGAGTCATGTTGGTTAAAACAAAATTTCACTTCTAGCAAGTTGAAAAAAGCGTTACAAGATTCCTTTGCGCCGGAATCTCCCAAAGAATGGATAAAAAAACCGAATGATTGGTTATCCAGCTTGGATATTTTACAAGTGATGAAACAGTATGAAAAAGCATATAAATGCTTTGATTTTATAGGACCGTCACCGATTGATTTTGACACGCGTAAATTACATGGGGAATGTGTATGGGAAGAATTATGCCATTTTAATCTAAAAAATCAGATTAAAAAAGGGAAAACGAAGATAGGGGTTAGCTTTAATTTAGACCCGCATTATTTAGGTGGTTCTCACTGGGTTTCTCTCTTTATTAATATTAAAACCAAGAACATTTTTTATTTTGATAGCGCAGGAGAAGCGATTCCTAAACGTATAATGAAATTTGTGGACATGGTTACTAAGCAGGGAGCTAATATGAATCCGCCTATCATATTCAAATTTGACCAGAATTACCCAGTAGAGCATCAATATGGAGATACGGAATGCGGGATATATTCATTATATTTTATAGCACATTTATTGGAAGATAAAGCAACCGAGCAATATTTTAAAACACACATATTATCCGACAAATATATGTCTAAATTCCGGAAAATATATTTCAATGAACGGTTATAACAATATGCTGTTATAACTATGTCAAAAATAAGTATATAAATATTTTACTTTATATTTATATACTTATGTCGTTTAATTCTAATGCGAATCTTCAGATATTATGGGATATTATTGTGGAGGATGACTTATTGAAACCCATGAATAAATCGCAACTGAATGAAATATTTAATCATTCTGCTTCCTCCTTTTATGAAAAAGAGAGAAATGTTCAACAATCATTAGTATCCCTTAATAAAAAATTCATTACTCAGTTTATTAGAAGTATAAATGAACCTAAAGAACCTAAAGAACCTAAAGAACCTAAAGAATCTAAACAGTCTGTCACCTTTGAAGAATTACAAATGGAGAGAAAAACTCATTTTGAAAAAGATTTGGCGAAAAAACAGAATGAGTTTATTAGTGCAATGAATGTGCCAGTGCCTGATGCTCCTAACTTCAGTGATAATAAAAAAGATGAACCGATTGGTGAAATGGCTAGTATACTTGCTCAAACCATTGCGCAACGTAATTATGATATTGACCAACTACATAATAATGTAAATAAAGGGGAAGTTGAAAAATGGATAAAAGGAGAGAATACTTCAACTAAATATATCAAAATTGATAAAGAAAATATTGTATTAGAGAAAAATGAATTAATAGATTTGAATGTACCAAAAAAACAAATATCTTGGGGTCCTGATACAGAAATTGAAAGTGAGTCTTCTAATATTTTTTCTAAATTAAAACAAATTAGTACAGCTCACGAAACACCCACAACATTAGAAGAGTTGTCTAACAAAATAGATAAACAGCAAGAATTATTATTGCTTATTTTACAAAAATTATCTACATAATGCTACACCTTGGATTTTGTACAACTGTTGGGGGTGGAGTACTATATCCAGCAGGGCATATATTAGTCGCTCCGCCATCAGTAGACCCTGTACATTGATTTGTCGTATTATTCCAATAGCATTTGCTGTTATTATCTAAAGTGGATTGTACACATGTGTTACACGTGTCGCTTTGCGCATTCATTGCTGGAGCATTTATTTGACACGTATTTTGTTGCCATCCTATGTCAGACATAGTTACTCTATTGCCCATGCCCATACCCATACCCATACCCATACCTCCCCCCATTCCACCGACATTTACATATGCGGTTTGTCTATAGTTAGCGCAATTGCCACCTGGGTCAGTATATTGTAGGGCAGTATCCATATTATATTTTGCGCAATCACTATCTTTAGTACAATCATTTGCTCCCCATAAACAACCGCTTGTACTGCCGTAACAATAGGGTTTATTATTTTTGACATTTACACAAAAATTATTTTTCCCACATTTAATATTATTTAGTGGTGGCATCTGACCAGTATTAGTAGATGAAAATTGTGAACAAAAATCATTATTAGACATGCTTTCAAGTATATCAGTTCTTGCAACAATAATTGATATTACTATAAGTATTAGCGCCATTATAATAAACTTTAATTTGTTCATATACTACACTTTTAAAAAAAAGGAACCAAGGTTCCCTTTGAAACCCTCCTTTCTGTTAAGGGTAGATGCTAGGATAAGATTCTAGGGTAGATATTACTAATCCGCTGGATTTGCCGCTTAAATAGGGGCCTTCGACAAAATGGTAGCGGCAGTTTTAGCGGAGTATTACAACACAATTTCGTATAAAGTATCCATAACAAAGTTTTTTGCCACGCTTTTCTTAAAAGCGTAAACGAAGTTTTTTGCCACACTTTTTTAAAAGTGTAGGGTATATATATGGCCAAGCAGTTAGACAAACTCACTTCTTTTCAATATTATGTTTTTACATTTTCAATAGTATTAATATATGTGTTAACTATTTCCATGATATTAGGAGTATCTTTTTTAAATAATCCTAAATATTTGACTACATTAGAGTATTATTTACAAATTTATATCGGATTGTTTTTAATGTGGCGATTTAACTATTTCCGTAATCCTGAGTTCACTGTACTTGATAAAAAAATTGCGTTTAGCGCGGGAGTGTTTTTATTAATAGCTACAATTGTTAATTCTGCAATAAAAACTCATTTTAAAGAAATACAAACTTACATACAATCACATATATGGCATCGTAAATCATAATATATGTATATTTTTGGCAATTATTTTATTGTTGCTATATATAATGTCGGGTATAACTAATATAAACCGCCAAAAAATACCATTTAGTGATAAATATATATATTCTAATATAAAATACTATAAAAAACGCTCAAAACACAATTTGTCTACATATTATGCTAACAAAAAGACAACAATGATGAAATATATTAGACTTCTAAAACTAAAATTAAACAAAAATAAACTTCTAAAACGTAAACAACCAAAAATATCTAGTTATATAGATATTTCATCATATACTTTTCCGATGAAATCCAGTTATAATAGTGTAATCCCTTTAAATATATTCCAAACATGGCATACACATGAACTGCCGTTATATATGAATGCTTGTGTAGATTCATTAAAAAGGGAACATCTCAATTTTACGTATCAGTTATTTGACGATAATGACTGTCGTGAATTCATTAAAAATAATTTTCCAAGTGACGTATTAAGCGCATTTGATTCATTAATACCTGGAGCATATAAAGCAGATTTATGGAGATATTGTGTCTTATATATAAAAGGTGGTATATATTTAGATATAAAATTTAAATTATTGAGTAAAATGAATCTTATCGCATTAACAGAGTCGGAACATTTTGTAAATGATGTTGCCTCTTCTGGTGGAGGTGTTTATAATGCATTACTTATAACTAAGGCTAAAAATATCCAACTAAAAATAGCTATTGATAACATAGTTAACAATGTTAAATATAAATATTATGGCACAAGTAGCTTATCTCCTACAGGGCCGTTATTATTAAATCGTTCATTTAACTCAAAACCAACAGATTTGTTTGATATACGGTTTGACATGATTAATCACCAACCCACTTTATTCTATAAAAATATTCCTGTTTTTACTAGTTATGATAAATATAGGGATGAACAGGGAAAATTTCAATTAACCGCGCATTATTCGCAGTTATGGAATCATAGAGCTATCTATGGTTAAGTTGTCACTTATGTTGCTAAATGGTCTAGCGCCGATAATAATACCAACTCCTCAGTCGTTAGTTTCTGAAATATTAAATTCTCTTCTAGTTTAAGTTGAAAAAAGATTGGTTTATATTGTGTAACGGTTTTACATACTATAAATACCCCTTTGTCCGTGACATTAGTTGTTGTAAATATGGCGCCTTTATTTAAATCTAAGTTTTCTGGAACTGTAATATTGATCCATCTAATATATGTTCCTGTTTTCAAATCATTCATCTCATCCACGTATTTATAATCTTTTAATTTCTTAATAAATTCGGCCATATCAGTCTTTGTCAAATGTAATTCTTTTAATATTGAAATATTCATCTCTCTTATTTTCTTTGTTGTCAAATTCATCATTGATTCATTTTGTTCATTGTCTAGGGCTTTTATTAATTTGTCTGAATTAATTGCCATATTATAAGTATATAGATGTCTTTATACTAAATAAACACAACAATTCAACCAAAAATAACATGTAGATACCTTACAATAAGTTTACATATTTGCGCATTGACTGCGTAGCAAATGCGCAAAGCAACATTATATTTAGGACACATATGCTGTTGCTTCGCAATAATGGTGCAATAAAAGTTAAGGATAAGACACTGGCGTCGGACATATTTGAAAAAATTGAACTAAGATTTTTAATTAAAAGTTGGATTACTTAGAGTTATCAAGTGTATATTCAATATGTCGTGTAAAACCAATTCATTTACAAGACGCTCCGCGCGTGCAAGACTGCATGATGATTCAATCAACATGAATGGACCTGGTTATCTATACTTATTATATATGAAAAAATATCAGAGGTGGATAGTTAAAATGGGATTTTCTAAAACTCCCAAAATAAGAGCTAAAGACTTGTCATTGCCTAGTGGTGTTCCTGGTCAATATGAAATATTGCGTTTAGTATGGGTACCTAACATGTATGAAGCTGAAAAAGCATTGCATATTCATTTTGATGAATATCGTACGGAGTTAAATGAAAGAACAGGGAAACGAAAAGAATTCTTTGGTGTGGTCCCTACAGAAGATGAGGAAGAAAACTTAAATTTAACCGAACTTAGATTTAAAGACTTTATGATTGCTGTTAATAAACAGTATGACTTTCTAGCTAGGGTATTTCCTCAAGAGGAGTCTCCTGAACGTCTTTCTGAATCAGACGTTGATGAGATTTCAACAATTGTTGTTCCTAAAACTACAAACACGCAAACGCAAACTGCTATGCCATCAGATGTTGTATCTCAAAAAGAACATAGTCAATCCACACATATTAATGGGGACAATTTTACTGTTGTAATTAATAATGATAATGGGGTCAGACGAAGAAAACGACCGGAAGAATATAGTCAAACACCAACCGCTATATATTCAAGAGAATATAGACGTAATAATCCTGAAAAAAGGAAAGCAACCAACCTTCGAAACAACCAGCGAAAAAAGGAACGAAATAGGGAAAAAATAAATGAATTATAAATAACAGTAAAGCAATCCCGTTAAAAGTTAGACCCAAACGCCCCGCCTAACACACCATTTGCCGCCATAGGTTCAGACATTTCATATGCTGGAACGTTTACCCCAGGCATTTGATAGTTGTCGTTATAGTTCGGCATGGATTGTGTAGGTTGAGATGTAGGCATTGATGTAGGTAGTTGGCTAATAGACGTAGAATAATTATCACCACCTGTATTGGTGCTTACCCCGCCCCCTCCGCTATACAATGACTGCGTCATGGCTTGAGATATTGGTTGCGAGATTGTTACTGTGCCTTGACCTTCTTGTCTATTGCCGTGTTTTTTGCCCTTCCCCTTCTTCTTTTCATCTGGTTTACCGTCCCATAATTCAGCTAATCGGTCTACTAAAATACTGACCTTCTCACCGAGTTTTGTCTGTAAACTGAGGACAATAGTCAATACTGCTAAAATAATATATGTTACGCTAAAATCAGGATATTTCTCTCCACTATATGTTGGGACATAGGTTACTATTCTGTTAATTATTAATATTCCAATAAACATAACAATAATTTGAATAAGGACCTCCGCAACTATTTCTAAACTTCCCTTCTCTTCTTCCGCTTCCGGAACATATTTCTGCATCGCCTTATTTAAAATGACTACTGGGATTACAGATAATGTGGCATATTGAATAACATTTAACATTTCGGATTTTGAATTATCATCAAAATTAAAAACATGTTTGAAAAATCCCATTTTTGATGATATTTTTTTTGTACTTTCTTCTAATCCGTCCATATGATTATTACAAGAAATTAAATTTGCGTTGGTGTAGCTAAAAAGTATGCGTATGCGTATTATTATTAAAAATACTATGTAATATATTAATAATAATGAGTAGCGGTTCAAGAGCTCTTGCATCAGCACGTTCAAAAAGAGCAGGGGAGGTAGCCCCCCCTCCTGCTCCTATACAAACAAGAAATTCTAATGCTTCCACCATTGTTAACGGACAGCCTGAGCCTGGCACCAAATTATCAGTATCCGACGCTTTTGCTTTAACTACTATACGTTTAAGCCGTCTTGAAATGATGTTCCAAAAAATGAATATTGAAAGTTTAGGCGAGAGAATCGCTGAACATGAAGAAAATGTCCGTATTGTAGACCAACAGGTATTTTCTAGCATGACGTCTAGATTAGACAAATTGGAAAAAACTGTGACAACAACAGCTGCTGCGCCAGTACAACAAGCATCAACAGTGAAATCATTATCTATACAAGAGGTTGAAGAAAAAGTAGAGCAGAAAACGAGGGATTTAATTGCTAATATACGCACTTTACAAGATGAGCTTCGCACTAATAAGGATATGATTTATAAATTACAGTCTACCATTATGGACACTAATCAAAAATTGGTGGATTTAGTTTTACAAAAACCCGCCGTCGCACCAGTCACACCAGTCGCACTAGTCGCACCAGTTGTGCCTGTAGTAGCAGAACAACCAGTGGAAGTAGCCCTTACTGAGCCAACTGCGTTGTCAGTAGATACACTAATAGTAGTAGATGCGCAGGTAGATACAGTAGTAGAACAATCTTCTGTATAATATATAGATGTTAGACATTGTTATATGTATTATAGCAGGTGGTTTAATGTCATTGTCATTAAGCGCCTGGATAGATGATTATAAACGGTTAATAAGTAACGTTGTTAATAAATGAATATAATTCGTAAAATATATAAATATATATTACATACTTTATCTATATGCGCCCTATTTATGGAATATATTTTATTAGTTGTAGAGAGAACTACTTGAATATTGTAAATGAACAGTTACAAGTAATGTCGGAGTCTTCTTTATATAAAAATATTAAAAATTTATTAATATTTATTTGTTTATATGATGATGATAGCAGTGTTAAATTACAACAAGTATTCCATAAATATGACACTGATAAAAAATTTATATTGATTACAACTCCCTTAAATTTATACGAGAAATTTGCGATTAATACATATAAATCATATATACCGGATGAATCATATTATGTGTTTTACTTCCATACTAAATCCGGTAATAACATTAGACAAATTCTAAATTTTTACACATTATCTAAATTTAATATATCCCTTGATTTATTGAAAGAATACGATTGTGTTGGATGTTCTTTGTCTTTACATCCGCTATTACATTTTTCAGGCAATTTTTGGTGGTCAAAATCTGAACATACTAATAAATTAAAAATGACTATAGATGATAAATATCTTTCTCCCGAAATGTACATATGTTCACATGAACAAGGCAAATATATAAGTTTGTCACTAACAACTAATTATACTGAATTAGATTCCCATGTTAATTTAACGGACCAGGATATATTAATTGCTGCAAACCAAAATAAAAGTACATTTATTATCAGACCTGGGTGTATAGATTTAATGAATGAGTCTAATCCGCTTTTTAAAAAAACGGTAAGCATGAAAGACATGCCGCCTCCTGTAATTATTTATCCGCAGTAACAAAAATTGATTTGAATTATAACTTATTTAAATCAATATATACCTATAATAATGAATCTATCTATCGCCGATAAGTCTAAAAAACAAACATTTTTAGCATTATTTCAGTTATTGAAATCTTGCTCCTCCATAATTAAAATCCATTTCAATGTGGATCACCTATATATCCAGGGCATGGATAAGGCGCATGTATGCTTATTTGAAATTAAGATTGATGGCGAATGGTTCAATGCTTACTCTATGACCCATAATACTATTATGGATGTATGTGTAGACTCTACTATGTTTGTAAACATTTTATCTATGGCTCAAGAGCACCATACTATTCAAATTGAACATGTAGCAGCAGGTGAAGAAGAACTTAACATTAATTTAGTAAATAATCAAAACGTCAAAGGAGAATATAATACTTATTTCACCATTCCTTTAGCGGATGTTGATATGGATATTCTCAATATTCCTGACGATATTGATTATGACGCAGAGTTTTCTATTAATGCGAAAAAAATGCACGAAATTACGTCGCAACTATCATTATTTGGCGACACGATGAATATTCAATGCAGTGAAGAAAAGATGGATATTTGCGCAAGTGGGGTTCTTGGGAAAATGGTGGTAAATGTCCCTATTGATGATTTAGATGAATTCTCTATTAGTGAAGGAGATGAGATTGATTTACACTATAGCATCAACTATGTCCATAAAATGTGTATGACTACAAAGTTGTCGGCAGACATTTCCATTTCTATTAGTGATAAGTTCCCTATGAAAATTAAATATGATTTAGGAAATAATAGTTTTGTTACCTTTTATATTGCTCCTAAAATTAATGACTAACGGGGGCAAAGCCCCCGTGAACCCCCAACTTCGTTAGGGTTGGAGGATAAAAACGAAGTTGGGGGCTCACGGGGGGCACCCCCGTTAAAATAACGAATAAAAATTATATTTTATTACTAACTATACAATGCAAGCAGTTATTACATTTTTTGTTTTTTGTATCGTATTATTCATTTATCTCCATATTCATTTTCATTTAAAAACAAGCAACGATTTAGAAGTATATGAAATTGACCAGGCATCCAAGGATAAGTTAGAAGAAATTTGCGATTTAAGGCAACCTATTATATTTGACTTTGATAATTCTCGTATTATGGAAAATACTACTAAACAGTATATCCTAGCGAATTATCCTGCGTTTGAGATTAAAATCCGTGATATAACTGACACTGATGACGAGCATGAACTATATATGCCTTTAGCTCTTCATAATGCCTCTACATTATTTGACCAGGATAAAAAGTTCATCTATTTTTCTGAAAACAATACAGAATTTTTAAATGATACAGGAGTTATTAAACATTTACAATATAATGATGAATTCTTGCGACCATATATGGTGTCTAATCGGTATTATGATATATTGATGGGGAGTGAAAATGTAGTAACCCCATTTAGATACGAATTAAATTACCGTAATTATTTTACAGTAACACAAGGCTCTGTAAGAATCAAAATGGCCCCTCCTAAAAGCAGCAAATATTTATATGCTAAAAATGATTATGAAAATTTTGAATTTACCTCACCAGTAAATCCATGGGCTGTACAGCCGCAATATAGCGCGGATTTTGATAAAATTAAATGCCTAGAAATTATCTTATTGCCAGGAAAAACTATTCATATTCCAGCATATTGGTGGTATAGTATTAAATTTGGAAAGGATACTAGTATATCCTCTTTTAAATATAGAACATATTTGAATAATATAGCAATTAGTCCTCATATTGCGATGTATGCTTTACAAATTCATAATGTAAAACGCAAAGTGGTGAGAGAAATTATACCGACTGAATCTAAAACGGTCGTAAGTGAACAATCCGTTGCAGTAGATGAAACTCCTGTAAATAGTGAAACTACTGATATAAATATATTACCTACAAGTAATGTATAATGGCATTATCATTCTCACTCGATTTTGAGGATTATGAAGACCCAGTTATAGGAATAGCAGTAGAAAAAATACCACGTAACTGCTCCATATTAACTGATTATAATATGTTTAACGATTCTATATATGTATATCGTAGAATAATATATGATATTTTATATATTACAATAATTTGTGTGCGCCCTCCATTAGCTCCTATTAAAATGATATACAATAATAGGTTCATAGATAATATTTCAAATAAATCAATTGATGAGATTTTGTTTGATTATGGTATCATTGAATTTTAATATGATATAATTATGAGTTAAAGATTAACTCATAATTAATAATATACACTAATTGTTTTTATACATAAATGGAGCCTCAATATAAAGTACTAGTTAAAGACAGAGAATATACCTCAACACAATTCATAAATATGGTATCTGGGAAGGAAGAACTGTTGTCACTCAATGCCTTAGAACATAAGATGTTTAATAATGATGCTTTTACTTTATCAGCAACAAATAAAGTGAATGTAGTGAATATTACACATTCTATTACTAGAGTTGGCGGCGAATTGGCAGGGGTATTAATTCTTCATAATAATAAAACATATGGTAATAAAAATGGGCGTTTATTATATAAATGTATTCCTGACGACAAACGCCTACCAATTTTCTTGGTCCCTTATGAAATGAAAAATATTGGGTTTTCCAAAGTATTTATCAATAAATATGTTACCTTTCATTTTAGTGAATGGTCAATGAAGCATCCTTATGGAACAATATCACAAACAATTGGGACAGTTGATATATTAGATAATTTTTATGAATATCAACTATATTGTAAAAGTTTACATTCATCTATTAATAAATTCACTAAGGATACTTCTGCTATATTGAAAACAATGCCGCCCGACACATTTATTGATAACATTAGTAAAAAATACCCATCTATTGAAGACCGAACAAATAACGACATCTGGCAAATATTCACGATTGACCCGCCGAATAGTACTGATTTTGACGACGCTATTAGTATTAAAAATAATGACCAACCCATTATCCAGTTAAGTATCTATATTTCCAATGTGACTATCTGGTTAGATGAACTACAATTATGGGAGTCGTTCTCTCGCCGAATCTCTACCATTTATCTTCCTGATAAAAAACGTCCTATGTTGCCCACTATATTATCTGATTGTTTATGTAGTTTACAAGAGGGTAATAAACGTATCGCTTTTGTCCTAGATTTATTTATTGATACAACTAGCTGGACTGTTCTCTCTTCATCCTTTTCTAATTGTATTATCAATGTTTTTAAAAATTTTAGATATGAAGAGGAGGCCTTATTAAAAAATACGAATTATACACAAATAATTGGATTAGCTAAAGGATTATCTAGGCAACATAAATACATATCACATATTAAAACCAGTCATGATGTAGTCAGTTATCTAATGATTCTAATGAATCATACCTGCGCACAACAATTACACAAGCATCAGTGTGGAATATTTCGCTCCTCGCATCTTTCCGCAGTAAGCGGTCAGACATGTGTAGTGGGCTCCCCCGTACCCGAAGACGTACAATCTTTCTTGAAAATATGGACGAGCTCATGCGGACAATATATTGATTTGGCTAATTTTACTAGTGAGGAGAATCCATTGTTAAAACACGACTTTTTAAATGTAGATGCGTATGTCCACATAACGTCGCCTATTCGTAGAATTGTGGACTTGCTGAATATTATTAAATTTCAACAGGTATGCGGACAGTCACCACTTATAGAACTATCCCCTGCTGCCGAGCATTTTTATAATAAATGGACCGCTGAACTGGAGTATATTAATATAACTATGCGTTCTATACGTAAAATCCAGAGTGATTGTACGCTGCTTGATTTATGTCATACCAATCCTGAAACTTTAGATAAAATATTTGATGGGTATGTATTTGATAAAGTAGTGCGTAATGACTCCTTGTATCAATTCACGGTCTATTTACCTGAATTACGCTTAGTCTCTCGGGTTGTAATAAAAAATGACATTATGTCCGAATATAACAGTAGCGCATTTAAATTTAAATTGTACTTGTTCAATAACGAGGATAATTTTAAGAAGAAGATTAGATTAATGCTTATATATGACGGTGGCTTGCTCCCGTAGTATTATAATATCAGCTTATTATAATGATTATAAAAAAGGAAAAACAAGGAAATGTAACAATATATACCGTGGATAAAAATATGACCGATGAACAAGCCGATAAACTTCAAGATAAACGCGTTACTCCAGGAATGATAGATTACATTATTGAACACAACGCTGACGTATATACCGCAGATGGCAAATTACTATTGCGATTTAGGAAAAATATATTACTTCAAAAGCATATTGATGATTTTTATACCAATATTATTTCCTTTGCCAGGCGCACTAGTTCTAACCGTGGAAGCACTAGTGGCAGTAAAATAAAGGACCTGGCACATAATCCCAAAATTATGACTAATATTTTTGGATACTTTGATAGATGGTCTCCTAGTCAGAAAGTCATTTTCAAGCATTTACATATGAAAACACCGCTTGAAGTGAGAGAATGTAACTTCAACGCGGAAAATCCAGAGAAATATGCAAAGGTCGTCCCTTTAATCCAGGACATTGATAAATTATACAAGATGTCTACTCCAGACCATTATAAAAAACAACGCGCAAAAGCGAATCAAACATTTTTCCGTATTCCTAACACCGCATTCACTACTGTAACTACCAACATTAATTTTCAAACCCATATCCATAAAGATAAGGGCGACGACTCCGACGGATTTGGTAATTTAGCAGTAATTGAAAAGGGAAAATATGAAGGTGGAGAGACTTGCTTCCCTCAATATGGGCTAGGGGTAAATGTTCGCACTGGTGATATTTTATTCATGGATGTTCATCAATGGCACGCGAATCTGCCAATTAAGATGGAGGGACCTGATACGATTCGCTTATCTATTGTATGTTATTTACGATATAATGTATGGAATCGGACTAAACATAGACCTAAAAGTTTTTATATTCGGCATAATAAGACCATTAAAAATATTAAAGGTAAATCAGGTAAATAGTTATGGTGAAGCCGTCTAATATTACTATAGTATGCGATAATGGGATTCACATTTTGAAGACAATGATAGCGAAAACGATTTGGATGAAAAACCGTTTTAGCTAAATTATGAAGAATACCACATTCCATTTGTTGAAATAGACTATTATATATATTTTACTTGATGTAAAATATAAATACGAATTAAAAAAGACGTTATGTTGTATATTTAAGCCAATGACTTTTACACTTTAATTCATTTATACATTTTTGTATTTCTTCTTTTTTTAGTTCTCCCATATTTACAATGTTGTCTTTGTGAAAAACCCTTAGGATGATTACAATTAATACTTTTCTTATATTTCATAGACCATTTTCTTCCGCCTTTTTTCATATTATATTATATACAAATAAAATTATAAGAAATCATTGAGTAATTTTATTGTGCCTGTTGAATAAATTCTCCATTTATATAATAATTATAAGTAGGCGTATATCCTGACGTATTAGTCTTGCTAAAAATTTCAACTCTATTATTTGGATAACTTATTGATTCTTTTATAGCATCTTCCTTTGATAAAAATATAACTATATCCTCCCAGTCAGTTCCATTAATAAGTACATACACAAAATCCATTTATGTATAATATAAACAGTATCTTTTATATTATAATTCTTTATATGTAAATAAAGCACAACATGAATGGATTTTTAATTTACAATCATATAATGTTGTTTTAATTCCTTGATTTCATCTATTATTTCTTGAAATTGTTTATATAGTTCGGCGTCTACAATTAAAGCATATTTACACTCCCGGTTAAATATTCTCAAAGCATCGTTTAATTCTGTCAACAATATATTTATTTGTTCCTTAATAGCTTCACATTTCAAGCAGGTCACTTTTTTAACAAATTTATCTTTACATACGCACCATTTATGATGTTCATAAAATAACTTATTTTTACATAATGTACACTGGGTATTTTCTAAATATTCAATCTCCACCAATTTACACGTATGCGCCATATATACACGTGTAAATAAAATTACGCTGATTCAACTTATGTATTCCATAGGACGCCCGTCCGCGTAAATATGTATATCTCCATACTTACTATATTGCGGGTCAGCATAGAAGGCATCATGCTCTGCGGTTCTACTGGGTTCTTGTACCATAATCCTCAATTGTTCTTCAACGTCTTTTACATTATTGAGTTTATTTATAGGAATCCCGCGCTCAGTCCTTTCTTTAGTACCATAGGTCGTTTGATAATTCACACATGATAATACACGTGCTAAATAAGGGTCAGCTTGATTAATTCTTGGCGCCTGTGCAGTATACATATCAACTAATAAACGCAAATCATGGCTTCTATTTACTTGCTGTGAACTTATATAATGACTTCTTCCTGGGTAGTCTTCTCTGGGCAACCAGCCAAACCCCGTAGTACTACCACAATCAGGACCGCATACTGCTAGAGAGCATAATCTATTATATACATCTCTAGATTGTAGGTTACCCTCTATATCCTTAAAAAAACATCGTCCATAGTCAATTATTTTCGCAATATATAATGATTTAAATGTTATTACTTTATTGGATAAATGATAATGGTATTCAATATATTTATTATCAGCAGGTTTGTATAATAACACATTATTACTATGTAAATCGTAATGAGTGAACACATTACATAATAATGCCAAAGGCAAATATATTTGATACAATACATATATCAGTTGATTTTTGACAAACGGAACAAATGTTGCATAGTTCACTGACATTTGGTCTGCTAATGTTATTGGCTTATTGACGTACTGTATTAATATAGAGAGATGCTTAGAATTTAAACAAGCCAAACTTAAAGCATTCATAGGGTCTATGTTAATAGGAGTTAAACTATCCGTTAATACATTGGTTGATATAGTTTTAGTATTTTTTACATGTTCCCAGTGAGCATCGGAAACATATGTAAATAATCCATATGTTTCTAAGAAACATGAGAATAATTTATTTGTTTTATTTATAAACTGACCGACTATATATTCGTACATTAAATTGTCAGCATTTTCATGTATAGAGGATTTCAACACTGCGTATGCGTTATAACCATATCGCGAATATTTTATTTCATTTACAAACCCATTATTTGATATCTTACCAATTCGTGTTATTGGTGGGTCTACGTAATCAAACCTAACAAATCCATTAAATAAATCGTTGATTTTTTTGATTTGTGTTCCAAAAGAGAGACAGGCATTAGAATCTGAGCATACTGATTTTAAAAAATATGTGCGCCGTTGCGCAGGGGTAGCTAACACGATTTTTTTAATACGACGACCCATGATATTTTTCTTTAACCTATTAAGTGCTCTTACTGTATAGGCTTCTTTTAATTGATTAGTAAGTTCTTGCTTATTTTTAAGGGTATCTGCTTTTTTATTCTTTTGCTTATTTAATAGTAGCTTGCCTATTTTTTTTTTAGAATCTTCTAGGGTTAATCGTTTTTTTGTTATACATTGGTTACCCGATTTTACTAAATAATATTTATTGGATAAAGTACAATATTGTCTGGTTTTTCCGTTTGTCATTACACATCTGGGTAAATTACATTTACTTCTTTCTACCTTTCGGCAAGAAGAATAACATCGGGTCATATATACTTGTAATAAAAAACTAAATATTTAGTTCCAGTTTTTTATCTACTCTTTCTACCTTTTCTACTCTTTCTACTCTTTCTACTCTTTCTACTCTTTCTACTCTTTCTACTCTTTCTACTCTTTCTACTGTTATTATATTTTCCACCTTTTCTAGTATTATATTTTTGTAATAGGTCTTGTAGTTTTTTTTTATCCTCATCTGGCACTCTTTGTCTACGGAGTTTTCGCGACATTTCGTGCGCAACATATGCTACATGAGGTGTACCTCTATTTAGTGGCGGCGGTGCGCCATACGTTTTTGTATGACTGAATTTCAACGTTTTATCAGTTATAGGTCCTACAAGATGACTTAATCTATCCATCTTTTTTTGTTGGTCTCGGTCTAGTTTTATATATGCGCGTGGGTCATTTGATAAGACTGCATCATCTATAGCCTCTTTAAGGTCTTCAGGTAACATTAAAGCCTCTGGAGGTAACCTGGTTCTTGCCAATATTTGTTGTTCTTCAGATAATTCTTGAGGAGATAACGATACATATTCTAATGGGCTCCACTCATCCAAGTATTTAGAGTTGGATTTTGGAGGAGGTGAGGAAAAGCCAAAAGTTGACAGATTAGATGCTGCTGCTGTTTTCCCTGATTCATAAACTTCTTCTCCATCTTCTTCTCCATCTTCTTCTTTCCACTTTGAAACCTGGCGGCGCATTGATGGAGACGTTACTGCGGACGAGTCTGCGACTGCTTCTGAACCGGTTCCTTCTAATAAGGAGGACATTGAGCCTTTGCGATTCATATATATATAAATGTATATAATAATTACGCACGTTTTTTACTCTTTCCATTGTTAGTTTTTTTACCTTTTCTACTCTTTTTACCTTTTCTATTTTTTCTACTGTTTTTACCACCTTTTTCTGGAATTTCTGTCGCTAGTATAAGCGGTTGCTCATTGTTACCCGCTGCAGCTACAGCTACAGGTTTAATTTCCATACGTTGTATAAGCGCTTGTATTCGTGGGCTATCGTCCGGTTGTATATCTTCTTGGCCCATTTGTTCTAAAATACTGTTTATCTGTGTATTATCAAATTTGTCTATTAAATTTTTACGAATCATTATAATGCCAACTTTTGGATTAATCACATTACCATCACTATCCTTAATTATTACTACCCTTTTATTACTCCTCAATTGAGGAGCTGAATTTTGTAATAATTTATCAGTTAGTTGTTCAAATAATATATTTATTTCTTCTATAGGTTCTTCATCAAATGCCGTTACAATTTGTTCTTTAAATGGACGTATACGATCGGATATTTCTTCTCTAGTTGGATTTGGTGTAGTAACTCCTAATAATAATAATAAGATTTTAGAATATTTGTTTACATAAATATCATTACCAACTCTTCCTGCTTCTTCAGAAGGAGCTAGTTTATATTTTATATAATTATATAAAAATTCCAAAATTACCATGTTCTTACTTATAGGACAAAATAAAGGAATTATTATGTATCTTTTATCTTCTGGTCGTCTAAGTATAGGTCTAGGATTAGATTCATATAAGCTTTTAATATACTCTGTCATAAAGTTAAATCCATATCCTATATCCATACATGGTGTTCTATTATATGTAATTTGATAATGTGCTCCTTCTAATGCACTTCGCATCGGTATATTTTGTCCTCTAATTTCTCTACCCATTATCCATGTTACTAGGTTACTTATATGACCTGCTATCTCCTCATCACTAGGACTAGGAACAGAACTTACTAATGGCATAATTAATAAATCTATATCAGCACTAGGGTAATTTATATAAAATTGTCGTGCCTTACCTCCTTTTATGTATAATAAACATTGAGTTGATTTATATAATATGTCTGTTATAATTCCCGTAAGAAACATTAACTTATACATAATATCCTTATTATCTGAAACAGGTGTACTAAAATATCTTATATGTTCTGTTATATAGTTATTTATAATAGGCATCGGCAACGTATTTATTTTAGCCTTTAATACACTTATACTAAACTTATAACCTATACGTTTTAATAATTCTGTCCAATAATTCATACTTTCAGGGATTTCTAAACCGTCTCCTTGAAATGGCATAAAATTTAATTCTCTTAATATTGTTGAGGTATCGTCATATATTTTTTCTTCAGACTGTTTTTTTAGTGTATTGGCTGGTGTTTCTGGTGTTGCTGTTGCTGCTACTGCTGTTGCTAGTGTTGCTGCTGCTAGTTCTTTCTTTTTATTAGAAGATTCTTGTTTTAATCTAGCCTTTTCTTCTAATAACCTCATGGCATCATCTATCTCTTTTTGTTTGCGTGCAGCATTTGCTAATCGTGACCGTTCTTGAGCTTCTTCTTTTGTAAGTTGTCCTTTTTTAGATGATGACAATGGTGCTGGCGTTGGGGCGCCAGTTAATAATTCTTCTAATGCCTTATCTACAAATGCTTTTTGAATCACAATTCCTATTATCATTTTAATATCAACATCGTTATTCACACTTTTAACACCTTTTTTAGTAGATAATCTTTGATTTATTATATTTAAAGCACGCTGAAGAGTTTCTTGGGTATAACCTGGTTTAGATGTTACTTCTATAGAGGTTGTTTGAACCATACCCATAACGCTTTTATACTTTTCATCCTTAAGTATATCTATTAATATTGGTAAAATCGCAGCATCATATTTTAATAATAATATTACTGCCTCTAATGAACTAATATCACATGCCATATATAAAGCAGATTGTCCATTCATTTTATTTACCTTATTAACATCATTATTAGGCGATTGTAATATAGCTATTAAGATTGGGATATTTTTAGTGGATATCATTAAAGGTGTTAATCCATTATCTGCCTCCAATGTTACATTCGCATTATTTGTTATTAATGTTTGTACAGATTCTAACTTATCATGAACACAAGCATACATTAACGGTGTTAATCCAGCTTTATTACGTATATTAATATCAGCCCTGTGTGCCAACAATAATGATATTTGACGCTGTGGGTTATCAACTATACATGCTTGGAATAAAGCAGTTTCTCCATTTGTGTCAGCAACATTAACATCTATTTTAGAGACTGTTAATAAATATGATAATAAATCAATATCCGGGACGGACAACATTAATGGTGTGGTGCCATTATTTTGTTGACCAATATTTACATCTGTTCTTTGGTCGTGTAATAATATTTTAATAGTTTCAACTCCTGTATTATAATCTTGCATGGAAGTTGCTATATGTTGCTTATTTGATTCGTTGATTTTTTCATCTTGTGTATCTGTAGGTAAACTACTTATAGCATTATATTGTATACCTGCTATTATAACCACTTGTAATAAAGGAGTAACCTTTACTGTATCATTATCTGCATTTTTGCGTTCGGATAATAAATTTGGGTCAGTTTTAGCATTAGACAATAATAATTGTACACGATCAATCCAAGAATTATAACATAGATAATATAATAATGTTACTTTATATGCTTTATATTTTAATATATGGGTTCCATCATTTATAGCAAGCACTTGATATATAATAATGTTAGGTTCAATCTCTGGATAACCTAACAACATTCTACTTATGTCTAACTGATTATTTTTCAAAGCATATGATAATGCATATTCTGGACATTTACCTACTGTTGAAGTTTCATAAAAACATTCCATATTTGGGTCAACCTTTTCTAATATAACACTAACTACTTCAGCCATCAAAGCTATTTTATCTGGCGCAGCTCTTGATTTGGTTTTACAAAAAATAGCATATGTTAACATATTATAATAGAGATGGTTCAGGTTACCTAGACTATCCATAGATTGAATCCCTTGAGTTAAACTTTCAGGATCCGCAAATGTACATCCATCTTCTATTTTTATCAATTCTCTTACATATTTCGGATTTGGTTGATGTATAGATATCATTAAAGGAGTATTAAATAGTGAATCTTCTATATTCATATTGGCTTTATGCCTTTTAAAAATACCAATTATTTCTAGTACAATGTTTTCATTTGTAATTAATGTTATAAACCAATTTAATAATGGTATATTATTTCCGCTAGTAACACTACCAGTCCTTTTATAAAATTGTCCATCATTTATATATATGTTAAGAATAGGCGGGTTCGTGGTGTCTACATAATGTTGTAAACTAGCCAAAATTTCATTAAAACTATGTTCTAAATCTTCACGCATACGTTCATTATTTGTATTTTTTATTGCTAAAATATTTGATAATAATGCTATAATTTCTACATCAAATGGAATGCTTATTCCATTGTCTTTATATACTTTTATAATACGTTCAATTATAGAAGGGTATAAGTATAATATGTCAAATATATAACTCACCATTAGACCGCCCTTGCCATCTGGACCAGTTATATCTGTACTTAATAGATTAGAATCCGACGATTTAGCTATTCTATCTAAATATGATATTAACTCGTTTGCGGTTGTTTCAATGTTAAGGTTTGCCCTAATATCTGTTATATATTTCATTATTTGTGCCATAAATTCACCCTTGGTTGTTCCACCTCTTTGTATTCGTTTTTTAGTCATTTTATACTTTATATGTTTTTTTCTCTTAATTTTTCTTGACATATTATATATATATATAAATAAAGGCGACTCTAATATTCTGCGCAGCTTTATTTATAGGAGTTTCCCCCGTTTTCTACTTTTTCTTAATAAAGTTTTTTGCCACATTTTTTTTAAAGGTGTTTTTTTTGTAGTTGCTCCGTGTGACTGTGGAATCCGGGCTAATCGTATCTCAGACATCCCGCTTTTACGTTGAAATATACTCACAAAATCTGGATACGTTTTTTTCAAATATTCCGCAGCTTTTTTATTCACGGCAAATCTTCCCGATTCTTCACCAAGTCCGCCCTTTGCATGAAACTTGGTTTTTATCGCAATATTGTTATATCGCAATACTCCGCCATCCTTTTTATAATATAAAATACTTTGCTCGTAGTCCTCCTTCTCTCCAATCGTACTAGAGGGTTGTATTTCAGACAATTTTCTATTAATAAATCCATATAATGTGCCTAAAATGAATTTCAGATTAGTAGTCACTGTGTTTTTCATGAAAAACGGATTGCGCACTGGATAAATCCCCCAAATGAATAAATGCTCTTTTTTCAAACGACTAAATGCCTCCGTAAAAAAGGCATCCACCTTTTTTAATGGTTCCATTTTACTAATATCCGATGGTTTTAATCTATATAATCCCTCTACATCATCATCCGCCGACACTACATTCGTATTTTCTGGAAAATACTTAATAATAAACCTTCGCTGCGGAGCAATGCCGATTTTTCCTACGACAATTTTGCCATACATGTCTTTAGGTACATCCTCTTCATACCTCTTTCTCTCAGCTTCATTCGCCACGAATATATGGATAACATTCTTATTAACTCCTCCATCAATAAGGGTTTTCAATGTTTTTGTTTTAATAACTGTACTGCGATTATATGATGGAATAGCGACTACATAATTTACCATAATATATATTATTACTATATATTATGTCAAGGGAGAGTGTTGCTATAAATATACAAGAGAATGTTAATACAGTTGGTGCTACTACTAGCACAGTTAGCTTAGTCCCTCCAATAAATCCATTTACGCTTACACTAGCTAAACCTACACCTAAACCAATACCAACATGCGACGAGTGTCATAATAAAATAAAACCGCAGATTTCAGACAAATGTTGTTCTACATGTAAACAACAAATTGTGCCTAAAATAGATAAAATCTTAAATAAAATTAGGCATAATTGTGTAAACTTAAGTATATATCATAATAGACGATATCATACATATAAAAATATACTATTTTCAGTATTTAGAGTCCCCTTGATAATATTAGCTGGCGGCAACTCATTTATTGCTGTTGGTATGCAAAACTATTTATCTCAAAGTACGATTTCTATAGTTAACGCACTTCTATCTATTGTTTGTGGCGTTATTACAAGTATTGAATTATTGCTGAATCTACAAAAAAGAATGGAACTAGAACTGGAATCATATAAAAATTATTATAAACTCAGTATTGAAATATACAGATTCATTAAATTGGATGTGGCCGATAGAGAAGCGGAATCTAAAGAATTTTTACCAAAAATATACGAAATGTACGAAGAATTAATTACACATAGTAACGCGGTAAATGTATATAGACGCGGATTTATTGATGAGTTTGATGATGTAAATGACGATATTGTTGTTACTGAAATTCCTGATACTTGGCATACCTATTTTTGTCATTGTTGTTATTAACGGCAGATCCGTTATGCGCAGTTTGATTCTATATTCTTTACTCACTGAGTAAAGGATGAATCCCTTAAAATTTTTAAAAGTGTATATATATATGAAGTACTTAGGTGGGAAACACGGCATAGGAAAGTTAATTGCTAATTTTATTTCTAATAAGTGTAGTTCAGATGACGTAAATGGTTATTTAGAACCATTTTGTGGGTCTTTAGGTGTGTTTAAACATATGACTGATAAAGGTTATAAAAAATATACTGCGTCAGATAAACAATCGGATTTAATACAATTATGGAAAAATTTACAAAATAATACTTTACACATTCCTAAAAATATTAGCGAGGATGAGTATAATAAATTAAAAATAGCTAAATCACCAAATGCTATGAAGGCAGTCGCTGGTTTTGGATTAAGTTTTGGAGGGAAATATTTTGCAGGATATGCTCAAAAATGGGCTGGAAACAGTGGTCGCAATTTTTTAAATGAATTTAAATCTTCTATTGAAAAAATCAAACCTACTATCAGTAAAAATAATGTGGTTTTTTATAATAAATCTTATTCTGATTTTAATCCCCATAATATGTTAATATATTGTGACCCACCCTATAAATCTACACAAGGATATTCTACTGGAAATTTTGACAATGCGTTATTTTGGGACACTATGCGTAAATGGAGTAAAGACAATTGTGTATTTATTTCAGAGGAATCCGCACCAAGCGATTTTAAAGTTATCTGGCGAAGAACTAAGCGACGAACATTAGATAAAACTAATAGATTTTATAAAGATGAAAAAATATATACTTATAAGGGAACATATATTCATAATAACACTATAAAACATAAAAAAAACAAACATGCTAAAACAAAAAAGATTTAGTTAGTTAGTTACAAAAGCAAAACAGTTACACAGGTAAGGCTCCTCGTCTCCCAATCTTTCTTCCAATTTTGGCTAATTCTAATATATCGTCTGTCGGCAATGGTCCGTACAATGTATCGGACCAAGCGTAATAAGTATTAGGACCTAATGGTAGGTATTTCCATAATCCTATGTTTCGTCTTCGCGCTAGAATCAATTCTTTAGATGAAACCTTCCAGCCAAATTGATTGTTTGCTTGCGCAAGCTCTTTATTTACAAAGACCCAAGGAGCAACTTGGCATCTATTTTTTTTTAGTCCATACCGAAACCAATGTTGTGTTGATGATGGCGAGGTTTCGCCTAGCAATCCACGTATTGCGGCATGAACGTCGTACGCGTCGCCGCATAATTCGCCTGTGTACGCATTTATATTTCCATATGTATTTATATATAATTGAGTTATATCGGTCATGGAGGCACCATTGGGATATCGTCGTGAAACCTCCAACCCGATATGGACCATGCGTCCAATAGCCTCTTTACTTACCTCGTGTTTCCTTCGTGACCTGCGTTTTTTTGCTGCCAACTTCTCTTCCGCTTTGGCTCGTTTCAAAGCCAACTTCTCTTCCGCTTTGGCTCGTTTCAAAGCCAACTTCTCTTCCGCTTTGGCTCGTTTTAAAGCCAATCTCTCTTCCGCTTTAGCTCGTTTCAACACCAACTTCTCTTCCGCTTTAGCTCGTTTCACAACGGCCTTTTCCTCGCGCAAAAGTTGACGGACAATAACGTTAGTCGACATGGTTAATTGATTAATTGATGTTAATTTGGGGATTGATATATTATAGCTTACACAAATTCATTTCAATTTTTTTTAAATGGCGTATTTTTTTGCCGTTGCTAATTATCTAGAATAAAATATCTTACAAGATATTTTATACCCTTTTTGTTACACTTTTTGTTACACCTTTTTACATTTCAAATGCCCATTTTTGCGTTAAATAAAATAAAATAAAATAAAATAAAATTATAACATGAAATTTTGTATTGTAGTAGCAAGATATAACGAAAATGTAGAATGGACTAAACAATTTTCAAATGTAATTATTTACAACAAAGGAACCCCATTAACTGATGATTTTAATGAGATTTTATTAAATAATGTTGGTAAAGAAGGACACACATATTATAAACATATCTATGATAATTACGATAATTTAACAGATTATATTATTTTTTTACAAGCAAACCCATTTGACCATTCGCCAAATATAATATTTAATTTAAATAAATATATTAATAATACAGATTTGAGTATTGATTTTGAGTTTTTAAGTGAATGCATTATAAATTGTAATTTGTCTGGTTGTCATTATCATCGTGAAATACCATTAATAAATACTTATGAAAATTTATTTGGTGAAAAAAAAGAACATATGGAATTCAATTTTGGGGAAGGTGCTCAATTTATTGTATCAAACAAAAAAATCTTGCAAAGACCAAAAGAATTTTACTTAAAAATTGTTGAAATGCTAGACAAAAATATAAACCCTATAGAAGGGTTTGTTATTGAGCGTTTTCATAAATTAATATTTAATTAAATATTAATAGATAAACATGGGCATTTTAAATGAGAAAAGGTGTAAAAGTGTATAACGAAGTTTTTTGCCACACTTTTTTTAAAAGTGTATAACGAAGTTTTTTGCCACACTTTTTTAAAAGTGTATAACGAAGTTTTTTGCCACACTTTTTTAAAAGTGTATATATATATATAATGTATACAACTAAAAAAGCCAACAGGAAAAAATGGTCGCAACGAAACACTAAAAGGGTGTTGTCGCATTTATTTAAAAAGAAAAAGAAGAAGGTGTGTATGACATTATTAGATACCAATTTTGAATCTACAGTAAATGATAAAATTAAAGCAGGTATTGTATTACCAGCGCCCGATGTTGAAAGTGAATTAGTTAAAATATTTAGCAAATTATATGCTAATAAAAAATTAGACCCTAGAGATGACTATTATATGTATATTAATTTTAAATGGATAGCCACCATTAAAAATACATATGGTTATTTAGTACAATTAGATAATTTCCGAATTACTCAAGATAAAGTATACTATGAATTATTAGCAATAGCAACAAATTATTTTAAAACACATAAGACACCTTTAGCAACTAGTATTAAAAATATGTATGATTCCTGGTTAAATTTAGACGAATCAGCAATAAAGAATCATATTAAAACAACTGTATTAGAGATTGATAATTATAGGGCGAATGATGATAATTTATGGGCATTTTTAGCAAATATATCCAAGAATGAAATAATTAAATTTGCGTCGCCTTTATGTTGGTCGCTTTCCGCAGATGAAAAGCATTCATCACATTATTCTAATTATGTTCAAGCGGCACAAGTATCATTATATGATACAGATGTTTATTATGAAACTAGCCCGGATTTTATAAAGGCTAAAAACAAGTATTTAAAGTATATTAAAACAATATTTTCAACTTGTTTAGGTGATGACCATACATTAAATCCGACTGATGTATTTGACATAGAACGTTCTATTTTAGACGCATATGATTGCGGGAGGGTAAAAGATGACCCGGATGAATGGTATAATAAGATTACTGCGGAGGAGGCTCTTCCAAAATATGGTTTTGATTGGACAACATTTGCGACTGCGTTAGGATATAAGGATGTACCTAAATTTTTCATTACAGAAAATCTTAATTATATACTTTGTATGGTAGAACTGCTTAAAAAGGAGTGGACCTCACAAAAATGGAGAAGTTATTGGATTTATATTTATTTACGTCAAATGATTAGGTTTCATAAAGAATGGCAATATATATATTTTAAATTCAACGGTAAATATTTAACTGGGCAGGAAAAAATCATGCCAAGAGATTTATACCCTATATTTGGTATTGTTGGGGCATTTAATACATTCTTAACGAATAAGTACATAGATTTATATGCTAACACTGCTTATATAGATTATACTTATACTATGGCGAATGATTTAAGACTTATATTTATTCGTGTTATTGAGCGTAATAAATGGTTATCCCCCAGTACTAAAAAAGCCGCGTTACTTAAATTACAAAATATGAAGCTTAATGTAGGTTCACCTAGAATGTTGCGCGAGGACCCTGTGTTAGAGTATAACTCTAAGGACCCATGGCATAATATGCAATTATATTGTAAGTGGCGCATGAATGAATTTTTACAATTAAATAATAAACCATTAGTAGATATTCCTGAGATGGATTGGAAACAATTTAAAATTATAGGCACACAAGCCTATATTGTAAACGCCTATTATACACCTACTTATAATTCCGTATATATTCCTATAGCATATCTTCAAAAACCATTTGTGGATTTAGATGAAAGAGGCATTCAATATAACTTAGCATATTTAGGCAGCACTATAGCGCACGAGTATTCGCACGCATTAGATGATTTGGGTAGTAGATATGATTACAAGGGCAATTTACACAATTGGTGGACGCCTCATGATAAAAAAATATTTAATCAAAAAGTGGAAGAAGTTGTCAGACAGTATGAACAATTTTATGCTTATGATGGTATCAAGATTGATGCGCGTAGTTTAGTCGGCGAAAGTATGGCTGACATTTCTGGGTTAGCACTATGTCAAGAATATTTAACTGACTGGCATCAGAAAAATAAACTACCTATGCCTCTACAGTTTACATCATATAAATTGTTTTATTCCTTTTATGCTGAGGAAATGCGCTCTAAGATTGATAAATCTGCGTTTTATGCTCAGATAAAAATTAATCCACACCCAATTGATAAATACAGAACAAACTGTCCTTTGTCTCGTTTAGGCATATTTAAAAGTATTTATGACATAGAACCTAAGGACCACATGTATTGGCCGACGAATGATACTATATGGTAAAAGGAGTGGGAATAGGTCTGAAACTTATGTAAATTAATACATTACAAATAATAACTTAAAATTATCATATTAAGTTATTATTATGCATACACATAGTGCTCATATATACCCCAATCCCATAAACTTTTCATTATATAACACTTTTCCGAATTTGCCCAAATGTAAGGATTGTAAGTATTTTAAACCTGACCCATTTACAATTAAAGATTTATTCGCAACAAAACAAGGACAATGTATGTTATATCCTGTAACATCTATTACCAATAGATACGAATATTCCAAATACTGTAGAGAGAATGAATCAAAATGCGGTGTATTAGGTCGTCAGTTTTTACCGAAACCCATATATCCATTATATTCTAATAAGGCAACTATAAAGGCATTATTAAGAGTGTTCTCGCCAGGAATATGTGTGTTATCAGGAATATTATATATGGCAAGTATTACGCACCCAACTGATAATAAAGCATCATCCTCTAGTGTATAGTGATTGATTCATTGCCACAAATTTCAGAGTCATTAGTGGAATATTTTTTAGTTTACTTAATAATTCTATATTTCCCATATGTTCAGCAACTTTCTCCATTTCGCACGCAATATTATTTATTTTTAATATGGCTTTAACAAATTCACCCAAAAATACATTTTTCTCTTGTTCTAATTGTTGTAGTACCCATTTACATTCTTCTTTAGTAGTACACTCACACCACTTCTCTACATAACTAATTAAATCAAAATGATGCGTATAATCCATACCTGTATTCATCATTTTACTACACTCTATGTCTTGATAATATTGATATTTTTTGTCTATCTCGTCAATGATGGTTTTAACGGAACAAGACGCCTCAATAGTGATTTGTTGACATTCTTCCGCCACGTTTACATTTGTAAAGCAGCTGAATATGGTGACCAACTGTGTAGCAGTCAATTTATCAAACTTATTATTCGCAATCATATCGGCAAATACTAGACAATGAACTTCTCTCAATTTAACTGCTATATTCCCCTTCTCAGTAAGATAATAAGATGGCGCTGATAATGATTCGGATGATGATGACAATATAAACCCTTCATCTTGTAAAAAACTTAACAACGCATTGATGCTATCACTTAAATAATTCATAGCATGAGTCTTATCTGCTTGTAAGAGCGTTAACTCTGCCAACTTCTTATCATAATTTATTAATATCTCCTTATCCACTTCTATACTTTTATTTTGTTGGTTTATTTCTTCTATCTCTCGGTCTATTTCCTTACGACGTTTGTTGACCGCAGTTACCCGACTTTCTTGTAATTCTGTATATCGTCGCACAACCTCCTTATGGGCTCCCTCGGATAGCGCAGGCATAGAACTTAATTCGGTTTCTACTCTTTCTAAATCCTGCTGAATATACAGTAACTCGCTATTAATATCATCCTGTATCATGCTTTGACTAGCGTATTTAGTAAAGTTATAATCCCCAATATCAATCAAACTCAGCAGCAGATTGTAAGACACCTTGAATTTACTAGATAATCGTTGCGGTTTTCCTGACATCATGTTTTTATAATCTTGGAGTTCCACGTGCTTGAATAAATTATTCAAATGTATAACATGCCCTACGGTGTCTATATTTAATCGTCCACTACGCCCACTCATTTGAGAATACTCATGAGAATGCAACATTCGCATATGTGAACCGTCAAATTTATTAATATCAGTAAATATAGTTGTTTTAATGGGGAAATTCACGCCAATAGCAACGGTCTCTGTCGCAAATAATAGTTTAATATATCCTTTATCTAAGAATAATTCTACGATTTCTCTCAAGATTGGAATCATTCCACTATGGTGTTTTCCAATGCCTTTTTCTAATAATCCTATCAATTCTATATACTCTGGTAATTCCAGGTATTCTTGATAATTCGGCAATCGCCTCAAAATCGCATCGGCTTCTCTCTTTATATTATACCCCACTTTACTGTCATCTTCTAATAATGGAACAGTTATTTCTGTTGCAGCAATATCTACCTGCTTTCTGGATAAAATAAAACAGATACATGGCAGCAAATTATTTTCTACCATGTATTGGCATACTTTATTCAACACGAAAGAGCGTTTCATATAAACGTTTTTCTGATGAAATAGTTGTAGCATTTTCTTCATTTTATGATAATGCGGCTCATCAAATATGCCATTTGCGGATTGAATCACTATAGGCTTATTTGTCATATCCTTTATCTGCTTTTCTAGTGCCTTATCGCCATTGATTGCTTTAAAAATTCCCTGAGTAGTCGTAATGAAATTATAATGGATTAAGGGAACGGGTCTATGGGTAGTAGAGGCAACAATAACAGTGGATTTTGGTTCTGTTCTATTTTCTATCCATTCTCCAATCTTCAATGGTTTATCTAAAGTTGCACTTAACATTAATAGTTGGACTTGTGGAGGCAACATCATAATAGTATTTTCCCATACGTGACCTCTATCAGGGTCATTAAGATAATGGAACTCATCAAAAACAACACATGCTAAATCATTATCAATGTCCATCTCAAATGATAACATATTAGCATTACTTGTTACTGGGTGTAACTGCTTCTTCAAAAACAGCGTGTTATGTAAGATTTCAGTAGTTACAATTAACAGAGACGCTTCCTGGTTTAATTTAATATCTCCTGTAATAATTCCAACACTAATATCCGGATATTTACTCGTCAAATTATAGAATTTCTGATTACTTAAACTCTTCACAGGACTACAGTAGATAATTCGCTTTCCTTTTCTAACAAAATAATCTACTGCGAATTCAAAGGGGGTGGATTTACCTGACCCTGTATGTGCTGTGACTAGTACATGGTTGCCATCTACTAGTCCTTGGATTGAATGTTTCTGGAATGCCGCTAGCGAGTAGGGGAATCCATTGAAATATTCTTTATATTTAGTTTCGTCTTGTTCCGAATAGGCATTTTCACAAATCTTGACCATTGATGCTTTCCTCTGATAATTATATATAACATTATCTTTTTAAGCACTTTTACAAAAAGTGCGGCAAATTCCTCTCGTTAATGTAAGTGTTGTTGCGTTATAAGTACAAGACCATCTATGATGACAAATATTAATAAGTTCATACGCAATTAAAGACCATAAATAATCAACCCGTGCACAAACGCGCACACATTTGAACGCACTTATTTGTCGAAGACTTGACATTATGCGTCCTATATTAGCGTATACGCATTCTTATATCTTAAACGAAGTTTTTTTGCTACACTTTTGTAAAAGTGTGTCCTAAACGAAGTTTTTTTGCTACACTTTTGTAAAAGTGTGCTCGTAATAAAAATCAAAATATTCCAATCAAGTTATATATGAAGTTAAAAAAAGAAACAGATAATCATGTTTCAAATTTATTACAAAACAATATTATTAGACGAATTACAAATTATATTAATGATACTATAAATTTTAAAAGTTTGAGAGATAATAAATATTATATTGAAATTCATAATGCCTTCATATTTTTAATCGCATTTATTATACTATTTAACAATAACGTGTATCATCTAATACTTGTTCTAATTATCATTAGTTTAGATGCTTTATCTATCGTAGTTTTACACGAATGTCCTCTTACAACTTTAGAAAAAAAGTATTTGAATACTAGTGCTTGTGATATCAGAAAACAACGATTTAAAAAATGTAATATCTTATATGAATGTGACCATGAATATGAAATACAAATTGAACTTCTTACTAATTTTTGGCTTATTGTTGCCGGTAAATGTTTAATCATACTGTTTTTAAAAACATTCAATATCAAACTTATGGATTATAGTAACCTATACGGGGACAAGCCCACGTCCCATAAACCTAACATAGTATATTAAACATATTGCCACCATATAAGTAATACCTAACACGTTTGATATAAAAAAACGATTTTTACCATTAGTTTCCATGTTTAATAGCTCTAACGGCGGATCTAATATAGTAAAATCATCATTACATAATTCTTTTTCTAATATTGATAAAAAACACCCATCAAACATATAAAACATCGTCATCACTATAAATAACCCTATAACAGTTATAATACATTGTGTTTGTGGCGCAAACATTACTATATACATAAAATTCGCAGGCATCGCCATATGAACTGACCGCACTATCACTCCTATACTTTTTTGCGATAACCTGTATTTTTTACACTCCTCTACAAATTGCTTGATGTTCTGTCTTAGATAGCCTTTTAGTTTTTTTTTAAATTCAGCAAACATATCTTACGTTTATAATAAATTTACTAGTTATAAACATAAAAAACAATTATGTTATATTTATAGTATGTCTAAATTAGAACAACAACTAAATGAATTTAACAAAAGAATGGATTTAGAAAAATTACAAAAAGCCCAGTTACAGGCATTATGGAAAAGTATTACTAATAATTATATCTTTTTTTTAGCCTTATTTTTCTGTTTATATAAATTTAAGCAAAGTAATAAGCATAACTCATCCTATCTAAAATTATTTACAACTTTTATAGTTATTGGCACTTTTGGACACTTTTCGCATTTTATCTCTCATCATATCAATTTCACCGAGTTTTATAGCAAATGTGATAACATATTAACCAGAAATACTTATTCTAATTATGTCATAACGCAAGCAGTCAACTTCTTAGATTTCCATGACAAGATTCATCACGACACTAGTATTAATAAACATATAAAAAATATATGTTTGGAATTTTTAAACAATATTTATATGCAAGGATTCTCTATAGTAATTCTTATAAAAACAATGGATATCCGAGTTATCCTTTTATGGGCCTTTATGTACGCAACCATCCATAATATAAACTACTTATACATTAAACCCTCTACCCATCAAGGACATCACTTAAATAGCCATACCAATTATGGAATTGATTACATGGATATCATTTTAAATACTAAATATGATTTTAATGATATTGAAACACATAATCACGCGGCTATTAATTTACTAGTAATTACATACATTATTACTTATGTTACTGAGAGATGGGACTGGCTATAAATTAGGAATTCCTTGATGTATTTCTATATTACTCGGCATTATTGACCTATCTAAATAATCTACTACATCATCTGTTATATATAACTTAAACTGCTGCGTCTTATTATCTACAGTAGATTTACTCGTCCAATTTTCTAATGGGAGTACTTCGTTCAGACCCTTGATTCTACCAGCTACCCCGCAATAACATTTAGGTCTCGGACCCGGTTTCCCTGTACAGTGCTTAAATCGCCATTCACATTGTAAGGCATTAACATGGTCTGGAAATCCTGACATTAAACAATAGATTTCCCATCCACCTTTCGTCTTACTTGTAAAATTGGCTCCACCTTTGATTTCACCATTATGCTGGCGTAATCGGCGTTTTGGGTCATTTGTTGACCCATTATAGGTTAAATTCTTATACTCTGGTTTTGTGTTACGTAAAATATAACAATACCAAACTACGGGCTGACCCGTGGACACCCCCCGTACCGTAAAGTAGTCAATTGTTTTTTTCAGTCCTTCTCTCAATTCTATTTTGGGATTAAAGCTTAGTAGATTCATTGCTTTATCTATAACTGGTTTCCTCTGTTTAGGGTCATTCTCTGTTGCATTCAAATATTCAACAGCTAATGGTTGTCCTATTATGTCTTCAAATACTTTTATCAATTCATTTAAAGTGAATTCGCAATACGGATTTCCTAAATTAATAGGTCCTTGTTGTGTGCTTGCCATCATCGCAACCAACCCTTCTATTAAATCATCTACATAACAAAAGCTTCGTGTCTGTAAGCCATCTCCATATATCTGTAATGGTTCTTTTTTCATTATTTTATGTATAAAATTAGTAATAACTCTACCGTCATTTAAGTCCATATATGGGCCATATGTATTGAAAAGTCGGACTAATTTTAAATCTAATTGATAACGCCTTCTATATTCATACATTAACGTTTCGGCAACACGTTTACCCTCATCATAACAACTTCTCTCCCCTATCGTATTCACATTTCCAAAATATTCCTCTGGTTGAGGATGTATTAAAGGGTCGCCATATATCTCTGAGGTTGAGGTAAAAAGCATTTTGCTCTTGTGCTTTCTACATAATTCTAATACATTTTTGGTTCCTTCAAAACATGTTACCAGGGTTTCTATTGAATACTGTTTATATTTATCTGGGCTAGCTATACATGCTAAATGATATATCTCATGGATTTTATTTATTGGAAATTCTAATACATTCGTAACATCCTTATTTATAAATAGAAAATTGGGGTTCTGAGTAAATTCACTTATATTATCTATATTCCCGGTTATCAAATTATCTATACATATTATCTGATTATTCGGATTCTCTAATAATTTTTTACATAAATTCCTGCCTAAAAATCCTGCTCCTCCGGTAACTACAATAATATTCATTATACTTTGTATTTTAATATAAAGTATGAAATTATACTTATATAAATATAATCTTTATATAATCTTTATATAACATTATGCTTATTGCAAATAAATACAGAATTTTAGATAAATTAGGCGCAGGGCAATTTGGCGAAATATTTAAAGGAATAAATATACGTACTTCCGAGGTCGTCGCCATCAAAATAGAATTGAAAGAAAATGATACTAAAATGCTTAAACGAGAGACTCAAATTTATCAATACTTACATAGTGAAGGAAACGCGCCTGGATTCGCCCAATTAAAACATTTTGGTGTCAATAATTCGTGTAATTATTTAGTCATGTCTTTGCTTGACAAATCGCTAACCGATTTATGTAAAATTTATCTAGCGTTCTCATTAAAAACTGTGCTTTTAATCGGGATTCAACTAGTAGAACGCGTAAAATTTGTGCATGAAAAAGGATTAATTCATAGAGATATTAAACCAGATAATTTCCTGGTTGGTCAAGTTGCTGCCGAAGACACGATTCATCTAATTGACTTTGGGTTTACTAAACGTTATACAAACGATGCGGGAGAACACTGTAAAGAGAGACTATGTTCTTCTATTATTGGCACACCTAATTTTATTAGCGAAAATATTCATTGGCATATTGACCCTAGCAGGCGTGATGATATGGAATCTATTTTATATATATTATTATACTTGTTTTTGGGTGGGCTTTATTGGCAGAATATTACTGACCTGGATAAAATTCGTGATATGAAGCATGACCTTGTTTATGATAAGGAATTGCCTAAAGTATTTAACTTGTTTTTAGTCCATTGTAAAAATTTAACATATGAACAAACACCTGATTATACTTATTTATTAAACATTTTAAAGGAAGCTATCCCTAATAAGAATGTTAAACATAAGTTTGAATGGACGG
>Ga0214919_10001731_pt1 | contig 35281 bp, 27 predicted proteins | sample LL1503_MetaG_FD_177994 | JGI IMG/M metagenome (GOLD analysis project Ga0214919, IMG submission 177994) | Freshwater microbial communities from Lake Lanier, Atlanta, Georgia, United States - LL-1503 | ecosystem: Environmental > Aquatic > Freshwater > Lake | place: USA: Georgia | collected...
GATTGCGTCGAAGATTTCTTAAAGTTATCTCGCAACAAAGAAGAAATTTGCGGAACAAAAGATAACGGAAGATGGAAGATTGAAGAAAGCACTATTCAGATTGCTAGTGGACAACATGATTTGCGATTTATTAAGATGAACGGACGACTACAAGTTGATTTATATAATTTCTACAGGCGCGAAGCCAACCTGATTTCATATAAGTTAGATTATGTTGCCGGTAATTTTATAGGCGATTTTGTAAAGGAAATTCAATATAATGATACAAATGCCGATAAGAAACAATCTACTATTAAAACTTCGAATATGACAGGTCTATTAACAGGTAGTTATATTCATTTTGAAGAAATCGGTCATTCAGTGGATTATTACGATGATGGGGCAAAATATTGTGTAATAAACGTAGATAAAATAAACGGTAAGTTTACCATTGAAGGAACCGTAAAACCCGATTTCGAAAAGAAAATTCGCTGGTGTTTAGCGAAAGACGATGTTACGCCAAAAGACATTTTTAGAATGACAAATGGAACTGCTGATGATAGGTCTGTAATTGCGAAATATTGTATTCAGGATTGTAACCTAGTCCATTATTTATTTAACAAATCGGATATTCTTACTGGTTTTATTGAAATGGCGAAAATTTGCAGTGTTCCTATAAACTTTCTTGTTATGCGCGGTCAAGGAATAAAGTTAACAAGTTATATCGCTAAAAAATGTCGCGAAAAAAGAACGCTAATGCCAGTGATTGAAAAAGGCGGATTAGACGAGGGATACGAAGGTGCCATAGTGTTGGACCCGAAATGTGATTTATATTTAGATAATCCTGTAGCATGTAATGATTACGCTTCTTTATATCCAAGTTCAATGATTAGTGAAAATTTATCTCATGACAGCAAAGTTTGGACACGTGAATACGATTTAGCAGGTAATTTAGTTGAGGAATGGGGAGAAAAAGATGAAGCGGGAAATTATATATATGATAATCTGCCTGGGTACGAATATGTAGACGTTAATTATGATACTTATAGATATCATAGGAAACATCCGAAAGCCGCCGCCGAAAAAATCAAATGTGGATATAAAATGTGCCGTTTTGCTCAACCCGTTAAAAATGAGTCCGGTGATGGTGAAGCAATTATGCCTTCCATATTGAAAGAATTATTAAAAGCAAGAAAAGATACGAGAAAATTAATTCCTTTACAAACGGATGATTTTATGAAAAATGTTTTAGACCAAAGACAACTTGGTTATAAAGTAACCGCAAACTCGCTTTATGGACAATGTGGCGCAAAGACAAGTACATTTTATGAGAAAGATATAGCAGCGTGTACAACGGCAACTGGACGTAAATTATTGACGTACGGTAAAAGAATAATTGAAGAATGTTACGGAAATAATATTTGCGATACGACCAATTATGGTAAGGTTAAGACTCGCGCTGAATATATATACGGCGACACGGATTCTGTATTTTATACGTTTAATTTAGAAGAATTAGACGGAACACTTATACGTGGTAAAAAAGCATTGGAAATAACAATTGAATTAGCGCAACAAATTGGTGATATATCGGCAAAATTCTTAAAATCACCTCATGATTTTGAATATGAAAAAACATTCATGCCGTTTTGTTTATTGTCTAAAAAAAGATATGTTGGTATGCTTTATGAGCATGATGTAAATAAATGTAAAAGAAAGGAAATGGGTATCGTATTAAAAAGACGTGATAATGCGCCTATAGTAAAAGACATTTATGGAGGTATTATTGATATCCTAATGAAGAAACAGAATATTCAAGAAGCGATTGATTTCTTAAAAAGTTGTTTACAAAATATAGTGGAAGAAAAATATCCGATGGAAAAACTCATTATAACGAAATCGCTACGTTCAGGTTATAAAAATCCACAATCCATTGCGCATAAAGTTTTAGCAGATAGAATTACGGCTCGCGACCCAGGAAGCAAACCGAGTTCAGGAGATAGAATTCCATTTGTCTATATAGTTACAAATAATAAGAAAGCACTTCAAGGTGAGAAAATAGAAACCCCTACATTTATTAAAGAAAACGGATTAAAAATTGATTACTCGTTTTACATTACAAATCAAATTATGAAACCTGTTCAACAAGTGTATGCTTTAGTATTAGAAAAAATATGGACAATGCAAAAAAAGCAACCAAAAATTCGACAATTTAAGAAAGATGTAGACGCACTAAAAAAAGAGTATTTTGATAATCCAGAAAAATTTGAAGAAAAATTGGATTCGTTGCGGTGTAAAGAAATAAAAACTTTATTATTTGATGAGTATTTAAGAGTAACAAATAACGAGAAGGCAGGTTTAAAAAGTTTGGATAATTATTTTATAAAGAAATAAAAACCGTTCTGAAATAAGTATTCTATTAAATATTATTCATTAAAATGATTTTTTTAATGAATAATAAGTTTGTAAGCGTTTAGTTATTAATAATCTTGTGAGAATTGCTTGTTACTAGTTTTATTGGAAATAATATTATCGCACAATTTATTAACGGCAAGTGTTAGTTCCTTCATATTATTTTCTAAATTAGATACACGTCTGTTTAGTTTAGTGATTTTACTTTCGCAAAAATTCTCTTCATCTGATTCCTCGTCATCATCTTCATCTTCATCATCTGATTCCTGGTCATATTCTTCTTCGTTAACTACCGCGTACACACTATAACCTCTTGCTGTCTCCCAAGAATCAATTAAACATTCGCTTTCAAGTTTAAACAATATAGCAATTACACTTCTTTGATGCTTTTCAGCAATTTCTTGAATCGACCATTCCAAGAGTTCATACTCTCTTTGTAAATCCAAAAATTCCTTAACAGTCCACTTATTTCCTGATCTCTTATTAGTGCTCATTCTATAATAATATAATAATAGTGTTATCTTTATATTATTTTTATAAATATAATATATTATTTGTTAGCATTTATCCGGTTAAACCTGGATCATTATTATTGTTATTGGCATTCATAACGGTTAATGTCGCCGCAATAATCTGAATAAATAAGAAGGATTATGCGTAGTGGCATTGCCCGAACTATCTGATCTATTATATAAATTAATAAAATTATCAATAAAATTATCATCTAACTCATTTATTAACCTCTCTTCATCTCTACTTGAAGAACTATTTTGATTGTTGTTGTTGTTGTTATTCGACGTTGAACTCTCTGAATTTACAGATGTTTGGTTTCCGTTATTAAAAAATTCAGAAGAAGCAGTTGAACTAAAATTTCGGATATCGTAACGACAAACTGGACATTTACAATTAGAAGAAAACCATCTATTTAATTCATCCGTATTAAAAATATGACCGCAATGTCTTATAACACTAACCATGTCATTATCATTAAAATCTTCCATGACGATTGGACAACTTCTATTTTTTGGAGAAACGATATCAGAATATCTTACGCGTCTTGTGGCTGCTTCTATCTGTGTTTGTGTAGGATAAATTTCTACTGGTTCTAAAAATGCCCGATATAATTGATTTAAAAGATTATTCGTATTATTCGCATTATTCGCATTAGAATTATTATTACTATTACTTATTGGAATACCTCTAAAAGTATTTAAATCATTGTATACAGGGTTATCCAAAACAAAACTTCCAAGTCTGAACGTGCGACTCTGATTATTACTAGTATGGTCTCTATGATTCTCTCTAAAATTTAAAAATCTATTTGAATTATTCAAGCCATTCACACTATTCAAATAAGTCGCATTATTCCTATTATTGCGTCTAGATTGATTATAAAGTATTTGAAAAAGTAAACCTCTAATTTGAGAATTTGATTCATTTAAAGAATTGATTGAATTCGTAAAATTACTAATTTGCCTCAAATTATCGTTATACATATTATTTAAAATATCTATAAGTAAAAGGTGTTCATTACTGATATTCGAATAAACTTGATTTAAATGGTTATTCATATAATATATATTGTGAAATATGTTTAAATATATAATTGTATTAATATTATTACAATATGAATATTGAAAAATATAAAAATAAAGGATTAAGTGGCTTGGGAAATTTGGGAAATACTTGTTTTATTAATTCATGTATGCAAATTCTCTCACATACGTATGAATTGAATTCATTTTTAGACCTAGAAACATACAAAAGTAAACTAAACAGAAAAACTGATTCAACCCTTCTTATTGAATGGGACAATTTAAGAAAAATAATGTGGAACGATAATTGTATAATTTCACCTGGTAAATTTATTAAAACTATTCAGAAAGTAGCACAAGTAAAGGGGCTTGAAATGTTTACCGGATATTCTCAAAATGACCTCCCGGAGTTTCTTTTGTTTTTAATCGATTGTTTTCATACTTCATTATCGAGAGAAATAAAAATGACTATATCCGGAAAACCAGAAAATGACACGGATAAGATTGCTATTCAATGTTTTGAAATGATTAAAAATATGTATTCGAAAGAATATTCGGAAGTTTGGAATTTATTTTACGCCGTTCACGTATCAGAAATAACAAATTTAGATACAAATGAAAAAATTAAAACCACTCCAGAACCCTATTTTATGATTGATTTACCTATACCTGAAAATAACAAATCGCCATCACTAATAGACTGTTTTAACCTTTATGTAGAAGGCGAAACATTAACAGGTGATAATAAATGGTTTAATGAAGAAACCAAAGAGAGGATAAATATAAGAAAAAAAATACTGTTCTGGTCGTTCCCAAATATTTTGGTAATTGATTTTAAAAGATTTAATGCCCAATTTCAAAAAAACCAAATATTAATAACATTCCCTTTTGATAATTTAGATTTATCCGAATATGTTATTGGATATAAAAAGGAAAGTTACAAATATGAACTATACGGAGTTTGTAATCACAGTGGAGGCGTTATGGGCGGGCATTATACAGCGTATGTTAAAAATGCGAATGGTAAGTGGTATCATTTTAACGATACGAGCGTATCCGAAGTGGGTGTTCAAGAATCAATTATATCTCCAAAAGCATATGTTTTATTTTATAGAAAAAAATCAACGATTTAAGATATTTTATTATAATATATTATTTTAACTATTTATATATTATAAATGGAAGTAGTAAACACAACATCAACAACCGACCCAGTGAATATGTATAATTATTTAAATAGTTACGTTTTAAATCCAATGGTTTTTATTGTTATTATATTAATTATTATTGCTTATTATGTGTTTTCGTCCTCTTTAGGAAACGGTAGTAGCGTAAATAGTAGTTCTACTACTGCTGATGGCAATAGTTCAAATATAATGGGCGGTATTATAGTCGCTATTTTGGTTGTATTAATTGTTATAAATGCTTTTCAATATTTTTTTAGCATAAATATAACGGCATATATTCAAAATTTATTTACGAATAACCCTAAAATCGACATTGTTGTTGACCAAAGCACATATAAACCAACGCCCGTTCCAGAAATAAAATTTAAAAAACAAGTTTTCAACATTCCCGGGAACTATTATAATTACGAAAATGCTCAAGCGGTTTGTAAAGCATATGGATCCGACTTGGCAACTTATGAACAAGTAGAAAAAGCGTATAATAACGGCGCCGAATGGTGTAATTATGGTTGGTCTGCGAATCAATTAGCGCTATTCCCAACCCAACAAAAAACATACGACCAATTGCAACAAACAAAAGGACATGAAAATGACTGTGGAAGACCTGGTGTAAATGGAGGTTATATAGCAAACCAAGAGGTTAAATTTGGCGTAAATTGTTATGGAAATAAACCTAAGATTACACAACAAGAAGAAGAACTTATGAAAACAGCAACACCATATCCAGAATCAGAAAAAGACATCGCCTTCCAAAAACGCGTCGATTTCTGGAAAAACAAAGTAGACCAAATATTGGTTTCGCCCTTTAACTACGACACTTGGGGTTCATTTTAATTTAACAGATTGTTACCATTATCATTATAGTATCCATCGCTTACGTGATTATATAAAAAATAATGTTTATCTATAACAGATAAATACATTTTAAAAACAACAACAATGAAAAACAAATATGAAAAATAATTAAATAATGACATCTTCATTTTTTTTAGTAAAACAAAATAAAATACGAGATGACCAAATTTCTGGTTATTTATTATTGATGTGTCTAAAGCAATATTTTCAAATATGCTATTTCTACATATTGGACAATTTTTATTTGTTTGAAACCATTTATCAAGACACTCTTTATGTATAAATCCATCACAATTACAACGTTTGTTATAATAATTTTGCCCATATAGTTTTATCGGAACGCAATTATTTTCATTTTTTATTTCATAACAAACAAAGCACTCAACCAGGTCATCACTATTATTTTGAGCGGTGTTATCTTCATGGTCGTGATAATGTTCAATTACCCTAAAAAACATATTATATTAACCGTATAATTTAATATAATACTTTTATTTGTTCTTTTTATTTCTTCTTTTTTGTAATACTTTTTTTTGTTTTTACGCTTTTTCTTGTTTTTTTTCCGCCTTTTTTCTCTTTATCTGTTTTCTCTTTATGTGTTTTCTCTTTATCCGTTTTCATATCGTGCTCTCTAACAAGATCTAATAATTTATCATGTAAATCATCGTCTATTTCTTCGTTGTTTTCATCATCACTATTATCGTCACTATCATAGTTGTTCTTAACGTCTTTACCGTGTCCGCCAATTATTCTATTATTATAACTTAACGCCCAGTTTGGTATGACTAAACTATCAAATAAATCCGAAACTTTATTCATATCACCTCCACCACTTTGACCGTTTAATGTCATTATTGGCGAAATTCCTGCTTTCATCATAATAGATTTAACGTCAAAACCGCCAGAGTTAATCCCATTTTTTTCATCTGTACTATAAACTAATTCGTCCTCCCCTATATAATTCGTGTCTTCCATATAAATTATTTATATATTAATTAATTATTAGAAAAGCGCTTTATTTCTGGAACAACTTTAATATTTCTTTTTAATTTAATATGCTCCATTATTTGTTTCACTTGTGATTCATTTTTTATAACTTCGCCCAAGGTTTTTTCTAAATATTTAAAGGTTAATGTTTCAGGCACTCGTGTATTTACAAATTTAAGTTTACCGTCGCTTATATTAACTGTTGCGTTAGAGAGATTATTCGTTGATACATAATTAGTAATATTTTCTTCTAATGTGTTGCGTTTATCTCGTAAAGTCTTGGTTTTTTCCGTTAAGTCTTTAAGTTGATTATCTATTTGAACCCATTGTTGTATTTGATTTTCAAAACTCATTAATAATAATATAACATAAAATATTATTATTAAAAAAGCGCTTTATTTAATATAGCAATTGACTTTAACGTCTTCTGTGTCTACGGGTTTTTCCACCTTTCTTACTCCCATATCTATTTTGCATTGCTAGAAGACTAAAAGGCACTACCGCTTGACTAATTATATCACCCAAAAATCCACCGCGCTTTCTGCGACTCTTGCCTGCTTTTTGGACTAAAGCCAAGTTTTGGGCAGAAGGCATCCCTGGGGATGAACCCCATTGACCTTGTGCACCAATAAGTACATTGCTTTGTCTACCGGCAAAATCACCACCTTGGTTAAAAACTCTTCCAAATTGGTCATTTGTTCCACCATTAACATGTTGACCATATGTAGTTGCGGAAGTATAATTAGAACCACCTTTATAACTACGACTTAAATTGCGCCCACGACTGCGACCACGACTGCGACTTCGACTTAGACTACGACTGTGACTACGACTGTGTCTTGACATATATAAATGGATGAGAATAAAAAATTAAACCAATGTTAATTAACAGATTTTAGTTTATTGTTTATTCTCAAAAATTTTCGATAAAATTTGTCTATTACGCAACAACATAATTAGAATTACAAGTATTGCTAAAATCATTATAAAAATTAAGAATACTAAAGATACCGTTATATAAATATATGGATTTATTTCATAAAGAATAAAGTCTATTACGGGTTTTAATAACATTTTAAACTCATTTTTTATATCGTCTCTCTTTAATATATCTAAACATTGCTGTACCAACGAGTCTTTCATAATTATTATTTATATTTATTTTATAAAATTTATGCGTGTTAATAAATTTTAATTTTTCTGTATTTTCAATAAATATGGATAATATAATTGAACCAGACGAAACATTTAATTTTTCAAATCTTACTTTAGCACATCCCGTTGGAATCCAAGGCGGCGCATATTTTACTAAAATTGAATATAATAAAAAACCGTTATACATTCAGACAATAAAAAGTCAATCTAGACAAGGGTTTGTTAAGACTGGAAAGAAATATTACGTCGACTTAATGTTTGACAAAAATGCTGAATCCCTTATACACTGGTTTGAAAATTTAGAAGAAAAATGCCAAAAATTAATTTTTGAAAAGAGAGACTCATGGTTTCAAAATAGTTTAGAAGAAAATGACATTGAAACTGCGTTTAGTTCTACAATACGTGTGTATAAATCTGGCAAGTTTTATTTAGTAAGAACGAACATTAAGAATAATGCTAATAATTTACCTGCCGTTAAAATTTATAATGAACACCTGATTGCTTTAAATATGGAAGATGTAACTAGTGAAACGAATGTTATCTCTATTTTAGAAATACAAGGGATTAAGTTTACAACAAGAAATTTTCAAATTGAAATAGAACTTAAGCAAGTTATGGTCTTAGATAATGAACCTTTATTTGACAATTGTTTAATTAAATTTAATAAAAAACCTGAGCAAATAACGGAACAAGGTCAAAAACAAAAACATATTTTAGAAGAAATCGAAGATAATGAGGGAACGGATGAAAACAACTTAATTATCGAACAAAATAATAAAAGCGATGAAGAAAAATTTGAGAGGTTTAATTTAGAAAAAGATAAAATGGAAGAAGCAGAACCACAAATAAACAATACTTTAGAAGAATTAGAACCTATTGATATTATGATTGAAACTGAAACACCCAATAAATCTAATATAAATGAAGATAGTATCTCTTTAGATTTTGAAGAATTGAACGAGGATGTGGATGATAACCCGAACGAATTAAAAGAAATTAATAAATTTGAATTTTCTTTAGGAAATAATTTAGAAACAATGCAACTTAAAAAACCAAATCAGGTTTATTTTGAATTATATAAAGAAGCAAGAAATAAAGCCAAAATAGCAAAAAAAAATGCTCTTTTAGCATATTTAGAAGCGAAGAAAATTAAGAAAACTTATATGATTGAAAATTTGAATGATAGTGATAGTGATATTGATGATGAAATTGACGAAGTTTCCGATAGTGAATTGGAAGGATTATAAAGGAATAAATTAAATTAATTAATTCATCCATTTATAAGTATTTTAAGCAAATGTTTAGAATAATTAATATGTATTCTAAAAATTATTTTATCATTAATTTTATATAATGACAGTCTCTTTAACGAAACTATGGAATGACTATGGAATTGGAGCAATTATTGTTTTATTAATTATAGCCTATGGAGTTACAGTCTTTGCTGGTTATTTAGGCGCTAAGGGTATGCCTGGTTCTGAATCTAATGCTCAAATGCAACAACAGTATAAAAATACCAACGCAGAAATGTCTGCCGGCGTGAGACCTGCCGATCCTAACGGAAACGAAGTTTTTGCTAACGCTAATGGTGTTCAAACTAGCATGCCTGGTGTTCCTTCTTCATGCTCTCAACCAAATATTCAAAACCCTGCCGAACTTTTACCCAATGATAGCAACAGTCAATGGGCTCAATTGAACCCCTCTGGTAAAGGTGAGTTGGCTAACGTTAACTTGCTTAAGGCTGGTTACCATATTGGTATCGATACTGTCGGGCAAAGTTTGAGAAACGCTAATCTCCAAATTAGATCTGAACCTCCTAACCCTCAATTGTCTGTGGGCCCATGGAACCAGAGCACAATTGAGCCTGATTTTATGCGCGTTCCACTTGAATTAGGGTCTGGTTCCCAATAATTTTTACAAAAAAAATGAAAATTATGGTCTCCGCTAATTAATTAATATCAAAATATTTATATTCATTATTTTTACACATATAAATATTTTGAACTATCTTTTCGTTTTTATATTTTTATATAATATAATGGAAACAGAATTAGTTGTTAAAAAGGAAGAACTTGACGAAACCAAACACGATGTCGTCATTCAAGTAGAAGTAAATCATGAACCAATTGTAGAACTAGAAAAAATTGTAGAAGTAAAACAAATTGTAGAAAAAATTGTACAAGTAAAACAAGAACCAACAAATACTTTACAAGTAAAAAAAGTAGTTGATACTCAAGACGCTTCTCAAAGAAATAGCGTAATTGTTAGCGTGTTAATTGAACTATACCGTGTAATATCCTGCTCTTTATTAATTTTATTTATACCACAAAAATGCGACGACCATATGTGTTCCGTAAGCGAGAACTTAACATGGGAGTCTGATTTATATAACGTGGCAATCGTATTTAATTTTATAACCCTATTCGCATTTTGCCCCTTTTATTTTTTAGAAATAAAGAGAGAAAACAGATTTATAAAATACTTGGACGTAAACCCTAAATTACCATCTGACAACACATCTGTCGAAAAATCATTACAAATTTTGACGGGCGATAAAAAAGACAAATTGGTTGAAATAGATAGGGATTACCAAAGAGGGGCTTATTGTATGATTTTCATATACGCAATCAATGCTATTTTAAGCGGCATTGTAGTAAATGAATATTATATCGGAACTCAAACAACAACGTCATTGATTACATATATTTTATTTATATTGACCAAATTAACAAATGTATATGAAATAGCCCATACAGACGAATACGTATTTTATTCTGCTTATATGAAAACCAATTTACAATACAATGATACAGATGATACGTATAAAGACCTTTCTAACCGCGTAGAAGAAATTAAAGAAGACGTTAAAACGGAAATTCAAGAAGTATAAAAGCGACAAAATAATAACAAAAAAGTATCTTATTTTTGTTATTATTTTTTTTAAAAGTAGATATATATGGAAAAGCACAACATATTTTTTTATATTTTTGTAATATTTATTCTTTTCTTTTGTTTAGTCATTTATTACCAATCAGACGATTATAATTTAAAGTGTATAATTTCTTCAAAAGACGGAAATAGGTATTGCGTTAGAGAAAGAGAGAAACTTGAGTTAGCAGCAAACCTACTAGCAGAAGTTACTCAAAAAATGAAAGATATGGTAGAATACATGAAATCTAAACATCCGGATGATCCACGTTCCAAAAGACTTGTTGAAGGATTTAACCCTAAAAAAATAAGTGAAACCTTACCAACAAGCGAATTAACCGCGTTTAGTGAAAATAAAGGAGAGAAGTTAGCATTTTGTTTAAATACTACGAAAAAGGGAAATAAATTAATTGACATTAATACTCTTACATTTGTTGCTTTACATGAACTATCACACATAATGACAGAGTCTATCGGTCACAAACAAGATTTTTGGCAGAACTTTAAATTCTTATTAGAAAACGCCAAACAAGCAGGTATATATGACCCTATAGATTATAAGAAAAATCCTCAAGAATACTGTGGTATGACTATAAACGATAATCCATATTATGATTTGGTTTGAAATAAACCATTAAAACGAAAAATTTAATTTAATTGATTTGTGGTTAATTGATTAGTATTTAATTAAATTAAAAATAATAAAACATATTTATATATATGTCAAAAACGATACAAATAAATCCACATAATACAGAGCAACCATCTTTAGATAAACGTATATATAAAGTTAAACTACTTGTTAATGGTTCAATAAATACAATATACGTTTTTAATGGGAAAAAAACAAATGAAAAAGAAGAAGAATTATTTAAGACAATTTTTACGGATAAAGAAATCGATCAAATAAAGTCGGAAAAAATTTCCGTAAAATTTTCAGAAGAATATATTCATTTTGACGATTCTATTGGAACTATAAAAGCAAAAATTTTTATTGAATTAAAAAAAAATATATCATTAGATGAAATTTATTTATATTGCCAAAAGTTGGAAACTTTAAATTCTATATCCGTTTATCAATCACTTACGCAAAATAAAAAACTTGAATTAACAAAATTAAGATTGGACCAATTTATGTCAAATATTGTAAGCGATGAATCAGGCGAAAAATTCAAAAAACCAGAAGAAAAAGAAGTATATTCTTTTGACGATATTTTTGAAATGAAATTTGATAATAAAAATTACATTGTCAATAAAGTATTGGGTCAGAAGTTTTTTATTGTTGAAAATGAATATCCATTTATATGTAATCCATATGATGTTGAAGAATACGATAAATTTTTTGAAAAATCCGCTCGTAAATCATTGACTACTTTAAACAGTCATTTATTACTAAATAATGGAGATATTATTGATAATAGTATATATTTATGTCTTGCTGAGGATGTTCTTAATTACATTCAAACAAAGGATATAACTGAAGAAACAACCGTTAAAATTTATTTTCCATTTTTATATAATAAAAATATTAATGGATTAGAAGATATTCATGAAAACAGAGATAAACTAGTGCAATCAAATAAAAAATTTATTACTGAAAAAACAAGTGAAACCTTTAATACAATCAATATGTTTTATGAGATATATTATTCAAGAAAGACCGATTTAAAATATGTTAATAAAGGGATTAAATATATTAAAGCAATTGTGGCACCGGAGTTTGACGTTAAAATACCTCTCGAAATCATTTTTAAAATTGTTCATGCTACACAAGATTGTCCATTAATTAAATACAATCCTTCAACTAGACAAGAAAATGTGTATCGTTTATATGCCGATAAAATATCGGATGATGGCAGAAAAATACCTTACCTTAAGAAAGCGAATGTGTTTAAATTAATGAAAAATATTGGGCGCACTAAATCTGTGGCAGTTTATATAGAAACAACAAGTAATGGTAATGAGCAATCATTAATTTGTGAATTTGATGAAAACGGATATATAACAATTTATTCCGAGTTTAAAACGGTTATAAGCGTAGATAAAATTGACGATATATTTAGAGGTTTAATCAATCCAATCATTGATGAAATTGCTAGTGTATTAGAGCAAAGCGGTTACAAATTAAATAAATTTCATAGTTTAAAAGACAATAATGTTGAAATCAAACAAATGACATATGAGACACAGATAGAAATAAAGAAACCGCTTGACATTGAAGCATATAAAGGTTGTATATCTAGTATTTATATTAATGAAACAAATGCTTTTAAGGGTAAAACGATTAATTTGCGTTTTAAACGTGTTTCAAACTATAGCAAATTTACAAGTCAAGAAGCGTTTGTTTTAGAAAAATCAGAACAAGGATTAAGAGGAGACCAAATAATAGAGTCATTATTAGAAAATTTTCCTCAAGATTTAGATAGAAATCAAGCGGTTGAGTTGGTAAGGAAAGTAGCTAATGAGTTAGAAGTAGAAAGGGGCGTTCGAAAATCGGATATTAAAATAAAAAATAATCCTGGGTTTAAAACAATTATTTCACTTGAGAAAGAAACTGGAATTATTACGGTTACAACCGAAAACATTAACAATATAAATTATCTCTACACAATACCTATTTATTTAGATACAATGGTTCGATTAACGCAAGAGAAAAAGGGTATAAATTATGACGCAAAAAAACTTAAAAAACTATGTTCTACTGATAACAAAGTAGAATTTATTGTAGATGATATTATTTCGCCTGTAGAAGAATCTGTGTCAAAATCCGAAGAACCGTCTATTGAAAATGGAGAAGAAGTTGAATATACAAAATTTAGAACTGTAGATCTACATAAACCCAAAGGAGCATTAAGTTTATTTTTTGATGATGAGGATGAATATGATGAGAACGACAGTGAATTAGAAGGTGGAGATAAAGATTCAGATTCGGAACCTTCTATAGAATCGGAACCGTCTGTCGAATCGGAACCGTCCGTCGAATCTGAAAAATCTGTCGAATCTGAACCGTCCGTTGAATCTGAAAAATCTGTCGAATCTGAACCGTCCGTTGAATCTGAACCGTCCGTTGATTCGGAATCTGAAAAAAGTTTACCGTCAATGCCTAGTTTATCTTCTAGTGAAGAATCTATTAAAGAAGATGTTAAAATGGTGGAACCAGAATCAGAACCAGAATCAGAACCATTAATAGAATCAGAACCATTAATAGAATCAAAACCAGAATCAGAACCATTAATAGAATCAGAACCATTAATAGAACCAGAACCAGAATCAGAACCCGAAAAAAAATTATCACCAATACCATGCGTGCCTGTTAAAAATAATAAAAACAAAAAAGAAAAGGGTAAACCTAAAAAACAAAAAAAAGAAACTGAAGAAGAACCTGTTGAAGAACCTGTTGAAGAACCTGTTGAAGAACCTGTTGAAGAACCTGTTGAAGAACCTGTTGAAGAACCTGTTGAAGAACCTGTTGAAGAACCAGTTATTGAAGAACCTCTTATAGAGTCTGATTCAGAAGAAGAACCTGTTGAAGAACCTGTTGAAGAACCTGTTGAAGAACCTGTTGAAGAACCTGTTGAAGAACCTCTTGAAGAATCTGATTCGGAAGAAGAAGTTGAAGAAAATATTAGAGATATTGACGGTATGAAATTAAATAAACCATATTATTTTGAAACTTTAATCGAGAAAAGAGACCCTGTTTTAATTTTAAAAGAAGACACTCCAAAATTTAATTCATATTCTAGAACTTGCAGTTCAAGCACCAGAAGACAACCTGTCATTTTAACAGATACCCAACTAGATAAAATTAAAAAAGAACACAGGGGGTTTTTAAGGGATGAAGACGTTATTAAATATGGTTCAGACGTAAACCATCAGAATAATTATATTTGTCCTCGTTATTGGTGTTTAAAAAATAATACCATCGTTAACCCGAATGATTTAAAAGAAGTTATAGGAAAAGATGGAAAAAAAGAATTGGTCCATCCTACGTGCGGTAAAGTTTTACCAAAAGGAGAAAATAAAGTTAAACCAGGATACTATATTTATGAGTTTTATGAACCAAAACAAGGTAAAAAAGATTATAAAAAATACCCGGGTTTAATTCCTGATTCTCATCCAAATGGACTATGTTTACCTTGTTGTTTTGACAAATACAATACAGAGGGTAGAATTTCTGCAAATAAAAAATGTTACGAAAAAGACGAGAAAAAGGAACAACCAAAAGAAGAAAAAAAGGAAAAGGATGTAACTGAATATTTAAATGATGATTATATAAAAGGTCCCCAGAATTTTCCACTTGATAAAGGGCGTTGGGGTTATTTACCACCTGAAATAGAAATTATGCTGAAAGAATTTAACGCTGATTGTCACATAAGTAAAACAAATACTAATTTAAAAGAAAATCATCCGTGTTTACTTCGTCATGGAATTGAAGTTAACAATAAACAGTCTTTTATTGCTTGTATATCGGATGTTCTGTACTTTTCTAAACAAATACGTGACGAGAACGGTAAAATTACAAACAAATATGCTAAAGTGTTAAACGTTAAAGAAATGCGAGACCGTATAATTAGATCTTTAAATGTGGATACATTTATAACGTTTCAAAATGGGAATTTAGTTACTGATTTTACTGACATGAATAAAAAAGTCGATATTAGAAAATATAGTAATGCCAAAATTTTTTCAAAATTGGACATGAATAAACCTTCAGATAAAGCATATTTTACAAAAGTTATATCGGCATTCGAAAACTTTATTCAATATTTACAAGATGATGATACTATAATAGATCATACGTATTTGTGGGATATAATAAGCATGCCAAATAAATTTTTATTTCCAGAAGGAGTAAATTTGGTTATATTTAATTTACCAAAAGATGACATAACAAATAATGTTCAAATGTTATGTCCGACAAATCATTATTCATCCGAATTTTATCAAGCAAGGAAACCGACAATAATAATATTAAAAGAAACTGAATATTATGAACCGATTTATTCGTATACAAAAAATAAAAAAGGATTCCCTTTAATTGTAAAAGAATATAAAGAAAAAAATCCACACCTTTCACTATCAATGAAGACAGTTTTCAAGGAAATCATTAAACCATTCTTTAATTTAGTATGTCAACCATTAGATAGCATGCCGAATGTATATAAAGTAAAGAAACCATTACGACTTTATGAGTTGATTCAAAAATTGGATAAATATGAATATACAATTAAAAAGTTTGTTTTAAACTTTAATAACAAGGTAATTGGAGTCATCGCTGAAGAACCCCCGCCGTATGACAGAAACGGATTCATACCTTGTTATCCATCGGCAATAAATGAACAATTGAAAAAAGATATAACCCTTGTTTTTATGAATGATTTAAGTTTATGGACCACATATAAAGAGACAGTCCAATTTTTAAATAAATTACATAAGCAAAGTAAAAAACGTAAACTAGAAGCAGATATTCCTTACGTTCCGGCGTTTAAAATTATAGAAGAAGACCACGTAGTAGGCATTTTAACGAATACAAATCAATTTATACAATTATCACAACCTATTCGCGTAGATGAAATCGAATCAAAATCAGACCTACCAAACCTTCCATCATTAGATAACGATAACTATATTATTAACTCAACAAAACCTGAAAAAAACAACTATATGATTCAGAGTGAAGTGGCAATAACCACAAGTCAAGACGTTGATGAAGAGAGGGTGGACTACATTAAGAAAATTAAATTGGAGACAAGTTTTTATAATGTATTTAGAAACACAATAAGAGTTTTAATTAATAATTATGAAAATTCTAAAATTAGGGAAAAAATCGAAAATGAACTTTTAAAGGAATATATTATTTATTCTGAAAAACTTAAAAATATAGATACACTACTTCGCGAATTGGTAAAAAATAAAATCCAATTTATTGGTGATGAGAATTATTACAAACTAATTAACGAGGTTTCCACATGTGTTGTTAAAAATAAAGATAAATGTTCTGCGTCTCCAAATTTATGTGTTGTTACAGAAAATGGCAGTTGTAATTTGATTCTTCCTGAAAAAAATCTCATAACAAATAAAGTAAATGAACCGATTTATTATGGTAGAATGTCGGATGAATTAATCAGATACAACAGAATTAAATCTTTTATGCTTCAACCTCAAACGTATTTATCGTTTAACAATATTGGTTATAATTTGAGAGACAATGAACTCATTTTAATTCAATCGCTATTAACGCAAGAGTATTTTGAAACATTAAAACCAACCGTTACAAATAAATATATAAAACAAATCTCTTATGATGAAGTAAATCCTATAATAACTCAAATGTATGAAAATAAATTTCCATTGCCAGATAATTCAATAAGCGGGAAAAAAGATAAAGAGAAAAACGATAAAACAGAGAAAACGGAAAAATGTATAAAAATTAAAGCACACATTACATCAACTGCGTGGAATTCTTGTTTTCCAGATAATTATGGAGAAATAGTATATGGAAATACTAATTATTGTACGATTAACTTTATTATAGATTTAATAGAGAGAAAGACCGGTCAAAAACTTACAGTAAACAACGTAAAAAATGTATTGTTTGAAGAATATAAAAAGTATTTGGATAAGTATATTGATAAAATTGTAGATATTTTAATTCTAGAGGGGAAAAAAACCCTTGGAGACCAGGTTCGTGGAGGATTAATATCGTTTTCAAATTTAATATTTACAGATAATTATTTTTTTACGGCGTTTGATTTATGGTTACTTGTAACAAAATATGAAATACCTACTATTTTTATTTCTCCACATTTTATTTTACAGACAAAATTCACTAGACGTATATTTATTGCTCATGGAGACAGAAGCGACAATTTTGCGTTTATAATTATTCCAGGGTTTACTGTTGAAAGAGTCCCAACATTTAAATTGATTACTTCAGGGGAAAAAGATGCGTTTATTTCTCTCAACAAACTGAATGGTGAATGTGGAGATAAACTTCAGGAAGCATTTGATAACAAAGAAACTATCGAATCTTATTTGGAAAAATTTATAAAACCTATTACTAGAAAGAAAAAACCGGTACCTTTCATTATAGAAGAAGATTCAGAAGAAGTTGGAGAAAAAGCAGTTGAAGAAAAAGCAGTTGAAGAAAAAGCAGTTGAAGAAAAAGTAAATTCAGGTAAAACGAAAAAGAACAAAAAAAATAATGTACCAACAAAACCTAGAACCAAAAAAAATAAAATTTAACAACTGTAACCAAGAAATATTAAATTATTGAATTAGTATAATATAATATTTAATAATCATAATCTTCATCTTCATCTTCATCTTCATCTTTCTCTTCATCTTCATCTTCATTATTTTCATCTTCATCATCTTCATCATCTTCATCATCTGTTATCTCTTCTTCTTTCTCTTCATCATTGTTAGTGACGCCGTTTAAGTTTATGTTTGTAAAGTTTAATGCCATATAAATATCTGTATTATTTGTTAAAATAACGTTAGAATTATCATTTATTTTCATATGGTCTGTTAAAAATTCTTTATTTTGTTTTACAATATTATTAAACGTTATATGATTGTCGTCAAATTCAATAATTTTTCCTTTTATTTTTCTTTTGAAATCTGACGTATATTCTAAAATAAATTTTATTTTTTTTCTTCCAAATAAGGGATTGTAATTATTGAACAATCTCATCTTACTATTAAATAAAATTGCGGCTTCGTTTTTTTGAGTATTTGTATAACCATAATTTGAAATTATATATAATAATAAATATGGTTGAAAAATTTTAATTAGTTTATCTTTGGGAAATTCTTTATTAATTGTAATTTTATTACGCAGTCGTTTAAAATAACAAAAATTGTTAAAATAATCAATCATAATATTAATTTCTTGAAATAATAAATTTGGTGCTGATTTATAAACGTAATGTTTTATTGAATGTTCCCTCAGTATATATTCATTTTGTTCTTTAAATTCGGTCAAATTAAAATTACATTTAAAAAATTTAAAAAATAATTCTTCATAATAGTTTGTTTTATATTTAATAAAAAAAAATATATTATATAATGTTGATTTATTAAAAGGCATATTATTATAAGGGTTTTTTATGTTTAAAGGTTCAGAAAAAAACATATATGTATTTGTTAGCGATATTTTTATTATATTCAATAAATCATTCGCGCAAAACAAATATTTTACTTTATTTTGAAAAATACAAATAACGTTTTTATCACTTTCTTTCAATTCATTTAATCCCATGTCAATATTGACGACTAATTTGGTTTTCTTACATTTATAATTATACGCAAACCTATTTAACGCATTATATGTTTTTTGAATTTTACAAAAATAATCAATAAATAAATCAACCTCTTTTTTATCTTCTTTAATCCAAAAATTATGTAGTATTTCATAAAAAAAACTAAATTTATTAAAAACGCTATAATCTCTATCTAAGAGTGTTCCAAACAAAATCTTAAATTTAAGTTCTACGTTATCATTTTGAGGTGGTAATAAAAAAATATTATTTTTTGTTTTTATTATATTTTCAATTATAGAACTATATGTTTTCATATGTATATTTTTTAAATTATATTTAATATTTAATTATAAATATAATTTTGTATTGTATAAAATTTTTTATCGTAAATTTTTACCATAAATTTTTAAAACCCTGGATTATAATCGTTATCGGTACCCATATCCTCTCCATTAATTGTAATAACATTATTATCAATGGCAATTTTATTAATTCCACAAGGGTCCTCTGGATTTTGAACATTGTCAAAGAATTTATCTATAATGTCTTCAGCATTGACTGGTTTATATTCACTAACGGCTTCTAGTTTTTGTAGTTCTTCAATATCCAACACAACTTGGAATGCACCTGTTCCAAACAAACCTTCTTGTCCACACATTACATTAGCAGAAATACCACGCATCGTGTCTAATTCAGCATGTCTCGCCGCTTTTAAGAATTGTTCTGGTGTCTCTTCAAATGACGCCTTCGCAATAGGACCAATGTTGTCGTTATTGATTCCATGTCTAAATATAGATATCAATTTACTTGTAGCGGCCATTCTATCTACTAATACACTGTAATTATGATAATTAATGTATGTTCCGTCGAATTCAACTACTTCAACTAATTCATTATAGATCGCATGTCTTGCCGCTTCAATCCCAAGAACATTATATATTTCTACAATATCATTACTTGTTGTTCTTGTATTATCGATATAATTTAGACCTAACACATCCAACAAATTTGTTCCAATTGTGTCTAGAACCCAAATATCTTGCTTTTTATATAGTCCGTTATGTTCAACCATATTGTCAATTACTTTTCGGAGTACTACTTTGTTAATACCTTTTACTCCTCTTAAGACAATATTTTGGAGTAACTGATCTTGGAAATTTTTCAAAACATAAATTTGGTCGGATTGATCAAGTGGGTTGACCTTTGTCTTTTTTTGTCCACCTCTACTGGATGATGCTTTGATAACTTCATTCATTCTTATTCTAAATATAAGTTTATCGGAATTAAAATCAGAATAAATACAATTTATTTGATTTTCGTAACAGGATTTAAGTGTGAAATTTACATCATCCATTGTAATATTTTTTTCAAGCATAACTTCGGGGTTCATAACAATTCGAATGATCCATTTTGATTTTTCATTCTCGTCATTTTGAACGGATGCTTCATTACAAGACTTTACCATATTTTCAAATGCGCGATATTGTTCAATTGTGTCTTTATCTTCGTGAATCATCGTATTCAAATCATCCGGATCAAAACAGATTTCAATCGATTTCACAATCTCTTCAAGTCTTGTATGTTCTAACATATACATAATTGTTTGAGCCTTTTCTTTTTGTCTTTCATCTTCTGGTTTTAAATAAACACTTAAAGATGGATTCTTAATTTCACTCGATAAGGATAAAATCTCTTCAATTCTTGGCACACCACGAGTAACGTTAGATTTAGACGCAACACCAGCGAAATGGAATGTGTTCAATGTCATCTGGGTTGAAACCTCACCAATACTTTGTGCTGCAATCATTCCAACCATTTCACCTGGAGCGACTATTGCTCTTTTATAATTAACCGTAACTGTATCAAGGAGCAATGTTAAAGCGGCTTTATTAAATCTTTTTACTATTAACAATTCCTTTGGCGATAAGTAATAATAAAATAGTGTCTTGAATAATTCAGTTGGCGGCGCGTAAAATATCTTACCTAAATTACTATAGCATTTTTCAATCATTTCAAGTGCTTCTAGAAGCGTAATATCAACCAATGAACTAATTGTTATATTACATTGACCTTGGACGTTATTAATGATGTAAGCGAATGCCACTGGAGAATTTATAGTAGAATCACTCTTATTCTTAAATACGTGTTTAATAATATCTTCTCTCATTTTAATCATCCAATCAATATATTGTTGAGTCTTTGTCATAAATTCGGGTTGTTGTTTCTTGTTTCTCGTCATTACATTTTTCAAGAAAATGTTATTTAACGTTTTAATCTTTCCGGATTCTTCTGGAACAAGATAATGTGCGTAAATATCTTGCGTACTCATTGATACGATTGGAATACTTTGGTCTTCCACTTTTGTAGTATCAATTCCATCATCACCATATTGGAACTGGACAATTTTATTCTTATTTGTGCGAATAGTCATATCATAACTAACCATTAGGTCTTCTAGACCCTTGATTAATCTGCGTTGAATATAACCAGTGGTAGATGTTTTTACGGCAGTATCGATAAGACCTACACGACCACCCATCGCATGGAAGAATAGTTCTTGAGGCGTTAGACCATTAATATATGAACTTTCGACAAAACCACGCGCGCCAGGCGAGTCATCGTATTTTGTGAAATGAGGTAATGTTCTATTCTCGAATCCATATGGAATGCGTTTGCCGTCTACGTTTTGTTGTCCCAAACAAGAAATCATTTGAGATATATTTAAATCTGAACCTTTTGAACCGGCCTTAACCATAATTACAAAACGGTTATTTTTACCCAAACTTTTTAATCCGATTTTACCAGATTCTGAAGTTGCTTGATTTAAAATACTATTCACTTGTGTTTCAAACTCTTCTTCGTTTGTCTTTCCAGTATTGTTTTCAAATATGCCGATTTGAACTTGGTCAATTAAATTTTTAACGTCCGTCTTCTTTTTAGTAATTACTTGAATAATTTCGTCGTTGGTTTTTTGGTTGGAGATTAAATCACTAATTCCAACACTGAAAGCACTTGACTTCATATATTCAGTAATAACATTTTGTAAGTCATCTATAAATTTCGCGGATGCCATGTTTCCAAAATCGTTGCAAACTCTTTGTAGCAATCCTTTTGTTCTGGCACCCATTACACTCTTGTCCATTTGTCCGCGAATATATTTTCCGTTCTTAATTTCTACAACAGCATTTGAAGTTTTCACGTCATCTTTATCATCCTTGAATTCTTTTGTTTTATATTTCATTGAAAGCGGGGGCATTATCTGACTAATAATGTCGAAGTTTGTAATTCCACCTTCTTTTTTAAGTTCGTCCAATAGTGCTATTTCATTTACACCATTAAACATCATCAGTAAATTCATTGCGTCTCGAGGGTTTAATCGGATTCCCTCTCTTGTGAATTGATATGAACCAAGCATTGAATCTTGATAAATACCAATAATGGAAGCGTTATTGGCAGGGCTTACTATCTGGTATGGCACCGCCGCTAAATTTTTAAGTTCCGCCTCGGATTCTGGATCCTGTGGCATATGTAAATTCATCTCCATCGTTTAATTTGTTACCATAAATGGTAATAAATCTAAACAAACCCCATAGATTTCTCTATGGGACGGAATACACCTTAAGCCTTATCAGGTTGATTAAACCATCATTTAAGACCCATAACCATCTACTCTCTGAACCTTTCCCATACTCTTATCATAACGAGGTTAGGGACTTGGCTGCGGATTGCCCAATCCTTTACATTTTTACCATTGGGTTCGGCTATTAACCGAGTTCCTCACAAATGTTTCCATATGTGAGTGGTAGTAAAGGCTCTAAGGTGGTTTCCCGCAATTTGGTTATGTTGCCATCTATTAACTCTTTTATATTTTTTATAAACTCTATTGCTCTTAATTTATTTTCTTCTAATGAAATCAACTGTGATGTAAATTCAAATTCTTTATTTGAAGGTATTTTTTTATTTGATAAAACAATATCTCTTAATCGTATTCTCCATCCACATTGTATTCTATCTCTATTTTTGGGCGTAACATACATTTCATAGTTATCAGATATATTTAGATTATATTTCATAATTCTTTTTATTCGTTTATCTAGTAAAGAATTTATTAATCCAGATGATAAGGATTTTCTAAATTCTATAGATGGACAGAAAGATTTACAATTTGTTACTAAATTATATCCATTGGGAACAAGTGAATTATGTTTAACAATTTCTTCAGATTCTATTTTGTTAGCATCGTCTAAACTACAATTGTATAATAATTCTAATGTAAAATTATTTTTTCCATATTTTTTAATAGCATTATTTAAATTTCTACAACTATATTTTGTATTATTATTGCCTAATGCTTCTTGAATATGTGTATTAAATCTACCTATTGTTCCGTGTGGAACAAATTTGTTATGTTTACGAATGTGAGAAACAGCTTGTCCAATATATATTTTTTGATTTGTTTTATTTGTAATTTTATAAATTTCTACCCATCTGTATGTTTCATCTTCTATTGTTTTATTTTTTAAATCTAAATTAATTTCCATTATAGTATAAGAGCATTTCGTTTTATATTATTTATATAATAGTTATAAATGACTAGGGAGTTGCACGCTTTTAACGCTCCCTGTTGGGGACAAAATGTTATTTACATATGTCTATCCCCGTCAAAATCAGCATTGTACGGTTTTGTGTCCGCCACGTTCATTCTAAAAGTATCACCTCGCTTCATAATACGTGCGATGTGACACATCATACTCATTCTATGAAGAGTAGGTTGTCTGTTAAATAAGATAGGGTCTCCGTCCATCATATGACGATGAACAGTGTCACCTTCTTCAAGATTAATTGAATTTCTATCTAAGTAATATCTTAGCGTAATAACCTCGCCATTTTTCTTTTCCAACATTTTAGCACCTGGCCACGAATCAGGACCATTTTGTACCAATTTTGTTAAAAACGCTTTATTAATTTTATTTACAATCACTGGTTTTGTAATATTTTTAGCAATTTTCATAGGCACACCTAATTCACGAATAGAAATATTAGGGTCCGCACTAATAACAGAACGGGCGCTAAAATCTACACGCTTCGCCATTAAATTTCCCCTCATACGTCCACCTTTGCCATTTAATCTGTCCTTGATTGATTTCAAAGGACGACCAGAACGTTGTGCTACAGGTGCCGCACCAGGAATTTTATTATCTACTTGCGTCGCAACATAATATTGTAACACGGTAGTCCAGTCATCAATAACATTTGCCGGAGCATTGTTTTGAATTTTCTCTTGTAAGGTTTTGTTTGTTTTAATAATGTTTACCAAAATATGACTCAAGTCATCTTCCGAACGCTGTTGAGCATCATGTTTTACAGACGGTCGAACGGCGGGAGGTGGAACCGACATTACTTGACAAATCATCCAGTCCGGTCTTGAATATATAGGACTAAATCCCATAAAGGAAACGTCATCGTCTGAGATTCTTTTAAAATTTTTAAGCATCATTTCTGGAGTTACTTGGATAACGATATTTTCAGCATCTGCTGCGCTATCATTTATCCATTCAGCAAATATAGTAGCAATACCAACTTTGCGAATTTTATTGGGTTGTAATGTTCCGCAACCATCTTCACTATCTTCACCACATCTTCTTACTTTACTACACAAAGCAAATACATATTTACTTCTTGTATCTCCAGTCATTTTTAACGCCTCTTTATATTTATCCTTGCTTATTAAAAGTTTACTACATTTAAAACACACACATCTCATACATTTTTGGATAGTAGTTAAGTATTGAATATAAAATACAGGTCGTGCTAATTCGATATGTCCAGCATATCCAGGTGTTTGCATATATTCAAGCCCATCAGTAGGACATATTAGCCCTGGTTCTAAAACACCCATTCTGGGGTCAAATAAACCACCAATTACAGGTTTATTATCTAAATAAGTGTCTCTGCTCGTGATTTCAGCAACTGAACCCTTTCTAATTTCTTCTGGTGACAGAATACTAAATTGGATTCCAATTACTCTCGAACAGTTAACTGACATATTATTGGAAGTTTCAAACTTAGACATCTCTTATATTATAATACAATAGATTTATATTCTTTTTATTAAATCAATTTTATTTTAAAAATTGTAAATTTATTGCGTTATAAATAGGTGAATTTATTTATAGTTCTAAATTATGAATTTTTATAAATAAAATAAAATTGATTTAAACTTAAAATTAAAAAATAAAAGATATATAATTATAAAATGGGACGTGATACTCAAAGCAAAGCAGCCGCAAATAAGGAACGTATTAGACGTTCTAAGAGATTAGAAGAACTTAATAAAAAAAAGAAACGTTCTGGAAATTTTGATAGTAATACAGATGATGGCGAATCTTATGATGAAAACGACACCGATTCTGAAAATGAAGAAATTGATATTCATGAATACAGAAAATATATTTCACAAATATTTCCATCAAAGCATATGAATGAGAAAATTAAAGCCGGTGAACGTTTAAAAAAAGTTATTAATGAAGAAAATAAAGAACAAGTAAAAACTTCTAAAAAAAATAAAAAAATTAAAAGAATTGAACTGTCTGAAGACGAGGAAGAAAATTGGGAAACATCTTCTGAAAATGAGGAAGAAGAAAAATCTAAAAATAGTAAAAATAATTCAGAAGAAGACGACGAAGATGAAGACGACGAAGATTACGAAGATAACGGTTCAGAAGAGGAAGATTTGTCAGATGAAACTGAAGATGAGTTTTCAGATGAAGATAAAGAATCAAATGGAAAAATTAAAGACGTAAAAACACCGAAAAAATATGGAGTACAAAGTTCCGGCAAAGGAAGTAAATTAAATATAATATTTACAATTGGTGGAAAATCAAAGGATGAAGATTACGATGACGACAACGATGATGATTCTGATACCGATTGCGGAGTATCAGAAGATGATACTGAAAACGAAGATGAAGAAGTTTCTTCCGATGAATCAGAAGAAGAATGTGACGAAAAAAAGAGTAAAAAATCCAGCAAAAAAAATATAAATAAAAATGAACTAGACGAGAAAAATAAAACAACGCCGGATACAACAGATGAAACCATAAATACAGAAACGTTAACGCATCTTAAAACATTATTACAAGCAAATCCGACAGATAAATCTATAAAGAAATGTATTGAAGTATATGAGCAAGATTTAAAAAAACAAAAGACAAGACAGGAAAATAAATCTAAAAAACAACAGGCAAAAAATTTGAGGATTTTCAGGAAAATTTTAAAAGATAAAAATACAATGAATGATTTCAACTTTTATGAAAAACTTGATACTGAACACCAAAAAAAAATCATCAAAGAATTAAGAGAAATAAATAAGATTACCCGCATAGAAAAACCTTATAGAATGACATTGCTTGAATCAAACATTCCAGTTGAATTTAAATCTGCCGCTATGAAAAAAATCAATTCTTTACGATATATGGAACCGGGAAGCGGTGAATTTTATAAGAGCAAAAATTGGGTAGATGCTTTTATGCGCATTCCATTTAATAAATTTGAAGGTTTACCTATTTCAATTAGCGATGGCGTTGACAAATGTCATGAATTTATGGAAAATGCTCAAAAAACTTTAGACCAGGCGGTTTACGGGTTGAATGACGCAAAGATGCAAATCATGCAAATGATTGGGCAACTATTAACAAATCCGTCAGCAATCGGCACTGCTATTGCTATACATGGACCCCCAGGTACTGGTAAAACTTCGCTTGTTAAAGAAGGCATTAGTAAAATTCTAAACCGTCCTTTTGCGTTTATTGCGCTAGGAGGCGCGACCGACAGTAGTTTCTTAGAAGGACATGGTTATACTTATGAAGGTAGCACATGGGGTAAAATTGTTCAGATATTAATTGAAAGCAAATGTATGAATCCAGTCATATATTTTGATGAACTTGATAAAATTAGTGAAACGCCAAGAGGTGAAGAAATAGCAGGAATTCTTACTCACTTAACAGACACGACTCAAAATTCACAATTTCACGATAAATACTTTACCGAAATAAATTTTGATTTAAGTAAATGCTTATTTATATTTAGTTACAATGATGAGAGAAAGGTAAATCCAATCTTAAAAGACAGAATGTATAGGATAAAGACAAAAGGATATATTTCGAAAGAAAAAACTATAATTACGAATAATTATTTGCTTCCAAAAATTCGTGAACAGGTTAGATTTAACGAAGGCGAAATTACAATTCCAAACGACGTAATAGGACATATAATTGATAATCATTGTAATAAAGAAGACGGAGTTAGAAATTTAAAAAGATGTTTGGAAATTATATACACAAAGTTAAATTTATACAGATTAATGAAACCTGGTTCAAATCTATTTGAAGGTGAAATGGCATTAAAAGTAGAATTTCCATTTAACGTAACAAAAGAAATCGTAGATAAATTAATAAAGCGTGAAACGGATGGTCTAGAAACTTGGCGCAGTTTATATTTGTAATTACTCGTAAATAATATAAAAACGTAAATAATATAAAAACGTAAATAATATAAAAACGTAAATAATATAAAAACGTAAATAATATAAAATTAATTATACAATTAAAATAAACAATATGAGTTTAGAGTATTATTTATTTTGTAGAAAATCATTTAATAACATTATAAGTCAACTGAATTATATGATTGAAACATATGAAGGTATAAAGGATTATACCATAGATGAAATGTGCGTTACAGAAGAAACTCAAACTGATTTGTTTGCACCAGATTATAATATAAATTTTTTTATTGAGAAAAAAAATTATACAGAACAATTAAAAAAAGTATGTAATGAAAAAATTTTAAAATTATGTAAACACCAATTTGTAGACGATTTAATAGACATTTCACCTGAAGTATCTAAGCATATTCGATACTGTACTGTGTGTGAATATACGGATGATGAATTTTCTTTAACTCCTAAAAAATTAAAATATACATAGAGCAACTTAAAGAAAATCACGTTTTACACTACAAGAATGTAAAGAAATCCTGAAAAATAGGGTCTAAAAAATTCACTACACATGTAGTGCAAAAATTTAAGATTTTGGTTTGAAAGTTTTTTTAACTTTTCAAAAATGGACAAAAAAAATGTCCAAAATCGAAAAGTTAAAAATAATTTGCTCAAAAACAAAATTTGTGACCATAAAAATTTTTATGGTCACATTGTTGAAAAAGTTTTTTAATTTTGTGACGACAATTTTTTTTTATTTTCGGAAAAAAAGATTTAAAATTATTTTCTAACATAATTGTATGAAACAAAGTGAAACAAATTTAGGAGAAAAAGGAGAAAAAAGAGAAGAAAAATATTGTTGTAAAATTTGTGATTATAATACAAGTGTTAAATTTTCATATGACAGACATACACTGACAACAAAACATCTTAAAATGGTCAAAAATGTTAAAAATGAAACAAATGAAACAAAAAAAGAGAAAAAAGAGAAAAAAGAGAATATGACGTGTGAATGTGGCGAAGTGTATTACAGTAGAACTACTTTATGGCGCCACAAAAAAATATGCAGTTTAATAGAAACATTAGTTGTTCAATCAGACAAAACTGATAAAAAGGACGAACTAATTGATTATCTTATGAAAGAAAACAAGGAAATTAAAGAATTAATTTTAGAATTAGCCAAAAAAGATTCTTATAATAATTGTAACAATACGGTTAATTCTCATAACAAAGCATTCAACTTGAATTTCTTTTTAAATGAAACGTGTAAAGACGCTATGAATATTACTGATTTTGTAGATTCCATAAAATTACAATTATCTGACTTAGAAGGAGTTGGAGAGTTAGGTTACGTTGAAGGAATTTCTAATATAATTATTAAGAATCTTAAGGGTCTTGACGTTACGCAAAGACCTGTTCATTGTACGGATAAAAAAAGGGAAACCATGTACATTAAAGATGAAGATAAATGGGAAAAAGATGAAGAGAAAAAGAAGTTACATAAGGTTGTTAGAAAGGTGACTTGTAAGAATCAAAATTTAATACCAACGTTTAAAGAAAAGCATCCAGACTGTAATACGTATCATTCTAAATTCTCTGACCAATACAATAAAATTATTATTGAATCAATGGGCGGCAAAGGGGACAATGATTACGAAAAAGAGGAAAAAATAATTAAGAATATATCGAAGCAAGTAACTATTGATAAGGAACAAGTTTTGTAAAATTTAAATATTTTAGTTCAAAAGTTTTTTTAACTTTTCAAAAATGGACAAAAAAAATGTCCAAAATCCAAAAGTTAAAATAATTTATGCGAAAATCCTTCGTTGAGACCATAAAAAATTCTTATGGTCTCATTGTTTAAAAAAGTTTTTTAATTTTGTGACGATAAAATTTTTTTATATTTTAATTAAAAAGAATTTAAAATTATTTTCTCAAGCATAATTATCAATCTTTAGCAATGTTAAGCAATGAAAATTATGCTAAATTATGCTCAAAATTTTTTTGCGAAAAATGTAACTATTATACAAGCAAGAAAAGTAGTTTTGATAACCACAATAATAGCATGAAACATCATAAATCAATAAATGTCAATGAAAAAAAATGCTAATTTATGCTCTTTATTTGTCTGCCAAACGTGTAACAAAACTTATAAGGATAATTCTGGATTATGGAGACATAAAAAGAAATGTGCAAAAGAAGAATTAGATAATGTAGATACTGGACAATCAAATGAAATACAAGAAATGAAAGAAATTATGAAATACTTAATGAAAGAAAATTCAGAGATGAAAAATATGATGTTAGAGCAACAACATATTATGATTTCTCAAAACACGTCTACTCAAAATATGATGATGAAAGTAATAGAAAATGGGACCAATAATACAACTAATATTACTAGCAATACTAACTCACATAACAAAGCCTTCAACCTGAATTTCTTTTTAAACGAAACGTGTAAAGACGCTATGAACATTATGGATTTCGTTGATTCAATAAAGTTACAATTATCTGATTTAGAGGGCGTCGGCGAGTTAGGATACGTTGATGGTATATCCAATATAATTGTTAAGAACCTTAAAGAACTAGATGTTACGCAAAGACCTCTTCATTGCACAGATAAAAAGAGGGAAACGATGTATATTAAAGATGAAGATAAATGGGAAAAAGATGAAGAGAAAACAAAATTACATAAGGTTGTAAGAAAAGTTACTTGTAAGAACCAAAATTTAATACCAACATTTAAAGAAAAGCATCCAGACTGTAATACGTATCATTCCAAATTTTCAGACCAATATAATAAGATTATTATTGAATCCATGGGAGGCAAAGGGGATAATGATTATGAAAAGGAGGAAAAAATAATCAAGAATATATCGAAGCAAGTGTTTATTGATAAAGAACAAGTTTTGTAATTTTTAAAGATTTTGGTTGGGAAAGTTTTTTTAACTTTTCAAAAATGGACAAAAAAAATGTCCAAAATCGAAAAGTTAAAAATAATTTGCTCAAAAACAAAATTTGTGACCATAAAAATTTTTATGGTCTCATCACTGAAAAAAGTTTTTTAATTTTGTGACGATAAAATTTTTTTTTATATGAATTAATTTTAAAAAATATTAAGGAGATTTTTATATGTAGGAATAATATAGGAATGTCTCCATCCGAAAAATCTCCAAAAACGTCGCATAAATTTTATTGCGAATATTGTGACTATAAATGCTGTAAACAAAGTGAATATAATAAACACACACTAACTACTAAACACAAAAACCTACAAAATCCTACATTAAATCCTACAAAAAAAATCTCCAAAACAGAATATAATTGTAGTTGTGGTAAAGCATATAAACATTCATCAACCTTTTACGCACATAAAAAAAAATGTAATGGGTCATCTGGAACTGACTCAAATGTAGAAGTAATTGATAAAGACCAATTAATTTTAATGCTTATTAATCAAAATGCCGAGTTAATTAAAGAAACAACTGAATTTAAAAATATTATGTTAGAACAACAAAATATGATGATGAAAGTAATAGAAAATGGGACCAATAATACAACTAATAATATTACTAGTAATACTAACTCACATAACAAAGCATTCAACCTGAATTTCTTTTTAAACGAAACGTGTAAAGACGCTATGAACATTATGGATTTCGTTGATTCAATAAAATTACAATTATCTGATTTGGAGGGCGTAGGAGAATTAGGATACGTTGAAGGCATATCCAACATAATTGTTAAAAATCTTAAAGAACTTGATATTACTCAAAGACCGGTTCATTGCACAGATAAAAAGAGAGAAACCATGTATATTAAAGATGAAGATAAATGGGAAAAAGATGAAGAGAAAAAGAAACTACATAAGGTTGTTAGAAAGATTACTTGTAAGAACCAAAATTTAATACCAACATTTAAAGAAAAGCATCCAGACTGTAATACGTATCATTCTAAATTCTCCGACCAATATAATAAAATTATTATTGAATCCATGGGAGGCAAAGGGGATAATGATTATGAAAAAGAGGAAAAAATAATCAAGAATATATCGAAGCAAGTTTTTATCGATAAAGAACAAGTTTTGTAACTTTTACACCTTTTTACATTTCAAACGCCGATTATTTATAAGACGTTTTATATAAATAATAACTCATTTGACTTTTGGGACATATTTTCTGGTCTTTAGCACTCTTAAAAATATTTTCATATTTTTCTGGTCTTCTTTCATAAATATCCTTAAATATATTTTCATATTTTTCATTAGGTATTTCACTTATTATTTCTTTATTAATTAAATTATTTGTAAAGTATTTTTTTATTTCATCTTCATATTTATATACAAATGTTTTAGTTGTATCTGGTTTTGACATTATTATTATAATATAAATTATAATTATAATAATTTTAAATCAATTTTTTTATAAATAATCGGCGTTTGAAATGTAAAAAGGTGTAAAATATATTATTATCCCAATTCACATATAGTCATACGCAAATTTCTCAATAAATAACCCAACTCCTTTTGTTTTTTAGAAGTTTTTTTAACTTGTGCTAACATCTTTTCAGTGCATTCAACTCCATCCAAAATACCTTTCGATTTATATTTCTTTTCAATAAAATTACAAAAACTATCCAAACTAGATAATGTCTTCTTGAATTGAAGCAGAGAAGTGTTGTTAGTATTACACCACGACAAAAAATCCTGATAATTGTTAATTAATATTAATGTAATTATGTAATATGATAATACACTAGTATCTTCTTTATACATTGTGTTTCTTATATTTTCAGAATGAACATTTTTTTCATATAAATTTTTATAAGTCATATCCATAAAATTCAATATCTTTACCATTTGAAAAAACGCAAATATACGCTCAAAATTAATAAAAAACGACGCATTTGTTAAGAATTCATTTACATCATTTTTGTTTTTCATATTTATATAACTACAAAATAATGCGTTCATTATTCTAGCCCAAAATTCTGTATACGATTCGTATAACTTGACTTCAGAATTAACCGGAAATATAGATAATATCTTTGTATTGCACGAAGATGTATTCATTCCAGAAAAATCCAAACCAAAATTATGAAATGTCTCGTGCATAAAAGCCTTGAACCACTCTTCTTTTCTGAAAATAACAATTTCCGAGTCTTTTGGACACGTTCTGGTAAATGCAGTATTCACATTATTTTCACCCAATATATTTATATTTGATGAAGGTAAAATCTTTAACAATGATGTATGATAAATGTATATTTTTAGGTCACTTGAACAATTTTTTGAAGCATATTGATCTACAATATATAACCAAACTAACATATAATTTACATAGTTAGTGTAATTTTCTATTAAAGTCTCAGGATTTGTGTCCTCCGTTAAAAAAAATATCTTGATATTTCTTTCAAATAAACTAAAAGAATAAGTGAGTAAACTAAGAGAATATTCATCAATATGTTTTCTTATTTCAGGTGGAAAGGCATTTGAAGGAAATGTTGTAGGTTTAGGAATTTGGTTAATATTAGTTATATGGTCTATTTTTAATTTATAAAAAGATGGACCAAATTTAGACTTTATTTCTTCAATATAACGAAATCCATTTCTTATTTCATTAAATAATTTTTTAAATAGTGTATCTGTTTTTTTCGTTTGTTTTATAGGAACCAAACAATTTTTTTCAGTAAAAAATGAAAATAACTTGTGACTTTCTTTTGTAAGTTTCATAATTTATTATACATTAAACTTTTATTATTTTTTAACATTAATTACTTGTAATTATTATATAGTAATTATTATATAATGGAGACTAACACTATTTTAATTATTTTTTTGGTTTTTATTCTTCTAATTATGTTATTTAGAACTCGCGTTACTGTAATAAACACTAATCCAGTTCAACCTGTTCCTGTACCTGCTCCCGTAAAAAAAATTGGAGGATGCGCTGGAACACGCTATGGATGTTGTCCTAATGGAATAACTTCTCGTCAAAACCCTGCTGGAACAAATTGTTAGTTTGAAATGCGATTATTGGAACTAACAATTTTATATTTTATATTTTATATTTTAAATATAGAGCTCAAACAACTCACTTTTGGAACTTTAATAGATTTAAGTTTCACTAAATTTATAGATGCGTCAATAATATTTACGAGAGCTACAACCAGTTCAGAATTTTGAATCTTGTTAGTTTCTGCGTATATAATGAACAATTGTTGTAATAAAGTTTTAATTAATTCATATGGGTCGATCTTAGGGACATTCTTATCTCCTTTAATAATTCCATAAACCTTTGATACTAAAATCATAATTTCAGGAATATCTTTTGTATCAATTTTATCATCCATTATAATTTTCTTAAGAGATGATTCAATATCGTTAAAAAATTCAGGTTTATCTTTACATAATAATAAAAAATACTTTTTCATTTCAGGAGAAATGGTTATGTTTACTTTTTTTAATTGTTCTTCATTTTGATTTAAAAAGTTTTCAAATACTTGATTAAAATTTATTTTGGTTATATCAACTATATTTTCTTTTGCAACAGCAATAGACTTATCTACAACTTCTTTTACATCTGATACAGTCTCATTTACGTTACTAACAATATTTGTTACAATCTTTTCAACATGTTCTTCAACAATATCGCTCATATATATATTTAATATATAAAAAAATATACATTAAATATCTATTTCTATAATTCTCCTCTAGATAGTTTATCTCGGATTATCATTAATTTATCAAAAACATCTGATTCTTGTCCTCGTTTATGATGAACCAATTTCGCATTTTTTGTTGCTAAAAGTAAATTCTTTAAATCTTCATTTTGAGTGAATTTTGCTTGTTGAGCAGAAGCCATTTCTTTATCTGCTCTTGTAGCAAAAAAATCGCTATCTATTACTACTGATTTTGGTCTTATTTGCTCACCCTTGAATTTACCAGTTTTTCCACCAGCGCCTTTTGCCATATCTGGATTTTGCGATAAGTCTGTTCCAGAATCCAATGTAAATGATAAATAAAAATCAGGATTATTTTTCTTGAACTTGGATGCCTGATAATAGTTTTCAACTGAAGCCCAACGATGATTATCTAATGAAAATGGTTGGATCCAAAAATTCGATAACTTTTTTCTCCACTTAGGTATTTTTGCTAAACCAGAGAATTCATTTATAACTCCTAAAGGAATTTTTTCTCCTGCTCCTTTTCCAGGAGATGGATCATCTGATGATTTAGCATAAAATGAAAAAACAATGTGATCGTCATATAAATTCATAATTTTTGCTTCACCCAATTCATCAAATTTAGGTACTACTCCTTTTCCAGTACCTACTGTCTCTGATTTAAATTTCTCGAACTCAGGAATAAATGAAAATAATCCTGAATCTTTTTCCATACACTTATCAACTATCATTCTTTTAATGTCATATGGTATCTCCTTAAATGTGTATATTAATTTTTTCTTGTAACCAATT
>Ga0214919_10001732_pt1 | contig 35278 bp, 35 predicted proteins | sample LL1503_MetaG_FD_177994 | JGI IMG/M metagenome (GOLD analysis project Ga0214919, IMG submission 177994) | Freshwater microbial communities from Lake Lanier, Atlanta, Georgia, United States - LL-1503 | ecosystem: Environmental > Aquatic > Freshwater > Lake | place: USA: Georgia | collected...
TGGGTTCAAACATACCCGCCAATAAATTAAAGGTGGTACTTTTTCCGGAGCCATTGGGGCCAATCAGGCCCACAATTTCTCCGCGCTGGACTTCAAAAGAAATTTGGTTGACGGCTGTAAAGCCACCGAATTTCTTGGTCAGTTCATGGACTTCAAGCACAATCAGTTGGCGTAAGAGTTGCCTTTTGGAAGAGGCATGACAGGGTCACGGCTCTTGATGGCTTTTGGCCAGACCACAAATGTGTCATTGCCCGAGTATTGGTGAACCACTGGGGTGGAGCGTTCGTTTTGACCAGCCATGGGGTGACCTGGTGGGAAAAATTTGACGCCATAACCTTGAATGGTGCCGCCTTCGGGAATGTCAGTCTCTATTGCGGCTTTGCGCAATGATTCTGGGTCGTAGCCACCGTACTTTTTAATGGCACGAGGCATGACATCGCTTAATAAAATCCAGGTTTGGTTAAAGCCCATGGACACGTGAGTGGGAATTTCGTCACCTTTCACTTCTGCTTTGTAGCGCTTGATCATCTCAGCTGTCAGGGCGCCCATGCCAGGCTTAAGGGTTTTAGCGTCAAGCAGTTGAGCGGCTACAGGGTCCACATTCATGATCAAGTTGGCGTCATCTTTGAAAGTGGCAAACAACTTGTCGAATTGACCGTGGCCAGCGCCGTGACCAATCAGGGCATCCCACTTCAAACCTTGCTCTTTGGCTTGGCGCAAGAACAAAGTGATGTCTGGGTTGTAGCCGGTGTGCAAGATGACATCGGGTTTAGCTCGGCGCAACTTGGTCACTAAGGGAGACAGGTCGGGGGAGGTTGCAGCGTAGCCTTCTTTCAAGACCACTTGCATGCCCAATTGTTTGCAAACCAAGTCGTTGCCGGATGCAACACCTGCGCCGTAAGGGCCGTCTTCATAAATGATGGCTACTTTGAGGTCTTTCAATTCTTTGCCCAATTTGGTTTTGCTGTTTTCACCCAAAAAGCGGCAAGAAGCTTCGCCCATTTGATCAGAATGAACTTGCGCCCGAAACACGTTTCTCAGGTTCTTGTCTTTGAAAACAGCTGAAGACACGCAGACATTGGCCCACATGAATTTCTTGGCTTGGTCAACCCGTTGAGCCATGGGAACGCATTGGGCAGAAGAGAAAACGCCCATGATGACGTCTACCTTTTCTTGGTTCAGCAAGCGCTCGGTTTCATTGATGGCCACTTCGGTTTTGCTTTGGGCATCGACGTAAATGGGCACAATTTTGTGGCCTTCTACGCCGCCGCGTTCATTGATTAAATCAATGGCGTATTTAGTGCCCAAATAGCTGGCATTGGACCCGCCTGCAGCCAAGGGGCCAGACATATCAAAAATCACACCCACTTTGATTTGTTTGGTTTGTGCCATCGCTGCACCTGAAAGCCACAAACTTGACACCACGAGAGCGGAAAGAAATTTCTTGAACATGAAGGATCTCCTTGAGTTGTGCGAGCTCAGCCCTTGGCTGGGCAAAGATGACATTCACAACTTAACCAGTTCGTGGCCATTGCAACAGGATGAATACCCTAAGATCATGTGTTGTTCGATTTGAATTCTGAGACTCAAACTAAATGACTCGACCCGCTGCGTCAGACTACTCTAAAAAAATGTGTACAGACTTGGCTAAGGAATGACGGCCTCAGTCTTCCCATTGCAGTACGGGCCCCAGTTTGCGTTGCGCTAAAAAAATGGCTTCGCGCAAGCTCATCGCCATGCCGCCGCTCTGCCAATGCGCATGAGGGCCTGGGGGAAGATAACGCACGTAAAAACAGTCTGCTGAACTGTCGGCAGACAGCTCTGGCGGGTCTTCGGGGTCTTGGCTTCCGAGCCGCGTGTGGAGGTGCACGATGCGCACGGGGCAAAGGGTCAAGCCACCGTAAAACCAGTGGCCTTGTTTGACCGCAACTTGATCATCAATGTCTTTCATGGCCACGCCTCCTGCAATGCAACAGGTAAAAACCCCCGGAGTTTTGTGGCTCCGGGGGATGATCAAGTGGCTTACGCCAGATCGAAGCGGTCCAAATTCATGACCTTGTTCCAAGCCGCTACGAAATCACGCACAAACTTGGCCTGGTTGTCGTCTTGGGCATAGGCCTCAGACAAGGCGCGCAGCTGTGAGTTGGAGCCGAACACCAGGTCCACGCGCGTGCCTGTCCACTGTACCGCGCCGGTTTTGCGGTGGCGGCCTTCAAAGGCAGTTTCCGCTGACGAGGTGGGCGTCCAGACCACGCTCATGTCGGTCAGGTTGACAAAGAAGTCGTTGCTCAATTGGCCTACGCGCTGGGTCAACACGCCGTGCTTGGAGCCACCGGTGTTGGCACCCAAGACGCGCAAACCGCCCACCAGCACAGTCATTTCAGGGGCGCTTAAACCCAGAAGCTGGGCCTTGTCGATCAGCATCTCTTCGGCCGATACGGTAAACGCTTTCTTTTGGTAGTTGCGAAAGCCATCGGCCTGAGGCTCCAATACGGCAAAAGAATCCACATCGGTTTGCTCGGCACTGGCGTCGGTGCGACCCGCTGTGAAAGGCACTTGCACGTTAAAGCCTGCTGCTTTGGCAGCTGACTCTACCGCGGCGCAGCCGCCCAGCACAATCAAATCGGCCAAGGACACTTGCTTACCGCCTTTGGCATTGAAAGCTGCTTGCACGGCCTCAAGCGCCGCAAGCACCTTGGCCAGCTGTGCAGGTTGGTTGGCTTCCCAGTCCTTTTGTGGGGCCAGGCGAATGCGCGCACCGTTGGCACCACCGCGCTTGTCAGAGCCGCGGAAGCTGCTGGCCGAGGCCCATGCCGTGGCCACCAACTCGCTCACGCTCAAGCCCTTGGCCAAAATGCTTGCCTTGAGGGCGGCGATGTCGGCGGCGTCAATGGGCGCACCTTTGGCTGCAGGGATGGGGTCTTGCCAGATCAGGTCTTCAGCTGGCACTTCAGGGCCAAGGTAGTTGACCTTGGGGCCCATGTCGCGGTGGGTCAGCTTGAACCAAGCGCGCGCGTAGGCGTCGGCAAATTCATCGGGGTTGTTCAAGAAGTGGCGCGAGACCTTCTCGTAGTCAGGGTCCATGCGCAGCGACAGGTCGGCCGTGGTCATCATGGGCGGGTGCTTTTTGCTTGGGTCATGAGCATCGACCACCATGTCTTCGGGCGCGCAGTCTTTGGCGTGCCATTGAATGGCGCCTGCGGCGGTCGTCATTTGCACGTATTCATACTTGAACAGCACTTTGAGGTAACCCATGTCCCAGGTGGTGGGGTTGGGTTTCCAAGCGCCATCAAAGCCGCTGGTGGTGGTGTCGCCGCCCTTGCCGGTGCCGTGCTTGTTGATCCAGCCAAAACCCATTTCGTGCATGGGCGCGCCTTCGGGCTCGGGGCCGACCAAGGCCGCGTCGCCTGCGCCGTGCATCTTGCCAAAGGTGTGGCCACCGGCGACCAGGGCCACGGTTTCATAGTCGTTCATGGCCATGCGGGCGAAGGTCTCACGGACATCGTGGGCAGACAGCTTGGGGTCTGGGTTGCCGTCCGGACCTTGTGGGTTCACGTAAATCAGACCCATTTGTACGGCGGCCAGGGGGTGGTCCAGCTCACGTTGGCCGCTGTAGCGGCTATTGTCTTTGTCGCTGGTGGCCAGCCACTCGGTTTCAGCGCCCCAGAAGATGTCTTCTTCGGGTGCCCAGATGTCAGGTCGACCGCCGCCAAAGCCAAAGGTTTTGAAGCCCATGGACTCCATGGCCACGTTACCGCACAGAATGAACAGGTAGGCCCATGAAATTTTGTTGCCGTACTTTTTCTTGATGGGCCACAGCAGGCGGCGACCTTTGTCCAGGTTGCCATTGTCTGGAAAGCTGTTGAGGGGAGCAAAGCGCTGATTGCCGGTGCTGGCACCGCCGCGGCCGTCGGCTGTGCGGTAGGTGCCGGCGGCGTGCCAAGCTAGGCGGATGAACAAACCGCCGTAGTGGCCCCAGTCGGCTGGCCACCACTCTTGGTTGTCGGTCATCAGATCGACCATGTCTTTTTTGAGCGCGGCAAAGTCAAGCTTGGCGAATTCTTTGCGGTAGTCGTAGTCCGCATCCATGGGGTTGGAAACGGGCGTGTGTTGGTGCAAGATGGCCAGGTTCAGCTGGTTGGGCCACCAATCGGCATTGGAGCGTCGGCCATTGGAGCTGTTCGCGCCAACGACAGCATGAAAAGGACATTGGGAAGTGGATGCGGTGCTCATGTTTACTCCTGTGAAGAAAAATTAATTTGATCGAATAGTCTTGGTCAATGCGGCAAAGGCTCAAGCAAGGGCATTTGTGCGATCTAGCGCTGTGCCTTCCATCATCATGAACCTCTGCGAGAACAATGACAACTCATCATAAGAAGGTCAAGTCGCTCTGACCAGTTGATTAAATCTATCCGTCCAATAGCCAGTGTCTTCAAAATTAGGGCTCCCAAATCAGTCAATAAATCAGGATGTCCACATTGGTTTGGGCTTTGGCATAAGATTTTGTAAATGACCTTGAGGACCTTTTAAAGTCATGTTTTGAAGAGCCTCTGGGGGCTGAGCATGCTCTGGGTGAGGCCATGCGAAGTTGCGTGAGAGGGCAATTCTTGATGTCTGGCCAATACAGCGCAGCACTCGCCCATGGCAGCCGATGTTTGAATGCCGTAACCGCCTTGGGCTGCGACCCAGAAAAAATTTTCGACTTGCAGGTCAAAACCTGCCACCAAATCGCCATCGGCTACAAATGAACGCAAGCCGGCCCACGTTCGAACAGGCCTGCGAATTTGAAGCGTGGTCATGGTTTGAATGCGGTCAATCGCCATGGCGATGTCTAATTCCTCCGCTTGCACATCGTGAGGCGCGACAGGGTCTGCGTTGGCGGGAGAGCCTAGCAGTTTGCCTGCATCGGGTTTGATGTACCAACTTTCGTCAATTCCGATTGCCATTGGCCACTCGGCACAATTCAAGCCTGTTGGCGGCTCGAATATCAAAGCAGATCTGCGTTTGGGAACAAGTCCAATAGGGAACACGCCGGCCATTGCAGCGACTGCATCAGCCCAAGCGCCAGCAGCATTGATCAGCACGCGAGCTTCGTATGGGTGACCCCCTGCGAGCACTTGCCAGACTTGACCGCTGCGCTTTATTTGAGTGACTTGGGCATCGCAAATCAGTTGAGCGCCATTTTTTTTTGCGCCACGCAAATAGCCTTGATGAATGCTGTGGACATCCATGTCAGATGCGTCGGGTTCGTAGATGCCACCCAGAATTTTCTCTGACCTCAGGACAGGTAAAAATTCGCAGGCCTCTTGCGTATTGAGCAAGCGTCCTTTCTGCGTCACTTGGCGCAAGACGTCCCAATGGGCGCCAAGCATTTCATCTTGCCCATGCTCAGCCACCATCATGGCGCCTCTGGGGGTTAAAAGTGGATGATCTGAAAAGTCATCTGGAGGCGCCTGCAAAAAAGCCCGACTCGCCATGGTCAAGGCCCGAACTTGCGGTGTGCCATAGCTTTCCATGAACAATGCGGCTGAACGCCCCGTTGAGTGGTAGCCTGCTTGAGACTCTTGCTCAAGCAATAAAACCTGGGCGTTTCGAGAAAGCCAATAGGCAGTGGATGCCGCAGCAATGCCGCCACCAATGATGAGAAACTCTGTCGTTTGATTCATTTTTGTTGGCGGGCATCCAAGATGCGACCCCGTGGTGCAGCCAACTCAGGCTCAACACCATCTGGCAAAGGGTAATCGTCAACATTGAGAGACATGCAGACGAGGGTGTAGTAACTCAGGGTTGCCATCAGATCAACAACACCGCGTTCACCAAAATGTTTGACAACATGTGCAAAAACTGAGTCACTGACTTTTCGAGTTTGTATTAACTCTGTGCAAAATTCAAACACTGCGATGACATCATCTGGCAAGTTTTTGGGCATTGGCGTTTGATTCGAGATGGCTTGAATCAGGTCAACTGGTAGACCTGCATCTTCAGCAATCCGTCGGTGCGCCCACCACACAAATTGAGCAGTCCAATCACGCGCGATTAACAAAATAGCCAACTCATTCAGCTGGAGTGGCAGGGAAGAGTTGAAGCGCGTATGCGCACCAAAAGCCTGAGCGAGCTGCCCTAATTCTGGACTTCTTAACAAAACGTTGTAGGGGCCTTGCATGTTGCCTCGCTGACCTCCCAAAACAGCACGTGTCATTCCTTGCTGTTCAGCCGACATGTTTTCCCATGCGAGGGGTTTAAATCGATTGCCTCTCAATTCAAACGCAGGAGAGTCGTCTGTGACAGTTGGCTGATTGAGAGGCGATTTAGACATGAACACATTAAACGGGCTTATCTCCTTGCAACGTAATACGGTGCAAGACTCGGCGAAAACCGTGATAGTCATTCACAGGATTATGTTGTGCGCATCGGTTGTCCCAAAACGCCAGAGCATCTGGTTCCCAGCCCCAACGGCATGTGAACTCGGGCTTAACTTGATGCTCAAACAGAAATGACAGCAGGGATGCACTTTCCTTGTCAGTTAAGCCTTCAATGCCAGTGGTGTGAGCGGTGTTGATAAACAAAGCCTTGCGGCCTGTTTCAGGATGAGTTCGCACCACGGGATGGCAGCTGGTGAAACTTTGAGGTAAAGACTCATTGCCATCAGACTTGATGCGATCTTCCCTTGTTTTAGAAACATCGGCTTTCGCGGAAGAATTAATGCCCTGTAAACCTTCTAACAAACGTTGCATGGTATCGGACAAAGACTCGTAGGCAGCATATTGGCATGCAAACAAAGTGTCGCCGCCGTAAGGGGGAATTTCTTTGGAAAGCAACATCGATCCCATGGGTGGCTTTTCCAAATAAGTGGTGTCAGAGTGCCACACGCCTCCAAAGTTGACTTTTTCGTGCTCCAACTTTTTAACTTCAATGATTTGAGGAAAGTCGTCGAATCCTTTGACAAAAGGATACTGAATAGGCTCGCCCATGGCTGTCGCAAAGTTCATGAACTGTTGGGAAGTAAGTGGCTGGTGCCGAAAAAAAATGACACTATTTTTTAAAAATACATCTCGAATTCCTTTCGTTAAATCTGGGGATAAAGCTTGCGTTAAATCCAGCCCAATTATTTCAGCGCCCAATGCGCCTGCTATTTTTTTTATTTGCATATCAAAATATCTTGAACTGAATTAATCAGCTGTTGCACCAGAACTTTTAACAACGGCTGCCCAAGTTTTGATATCGGCGTTGAGGATGGCTTGAAATTCTTGCGGCGTGGTCTCAAACGGCTCTGCACCAACCGCAGCAAATCTGTCCAAAACCTCCTTGTCCTCCATCACCTTTTTAATGTCTGCATTGATCTGCCTGGCGACGCTGGCAGGCGTTCCCTTGGAGGCAAACAAGCCAAACCATGGGTTGATCACAAAGCCAGGGAACCCAGATTCTGCAATGGTCGGAATGTCTTTGAATGCTGCTGAGCGCTTGGAGCCCGTGACACTTAAGCCCTTGACCGTACCAGCTCGTATATGCTGCGCTACCGAGGGCAAGCTGGTGAACACCACTTGAATTTGGCCGGAAATTAAATCTGTCAAGGCTGGAGCCGCTCCCTTGTAGGGGACGTGCTGCATTTTGGCGCCACTGGCTGTGTTGAACATTTCCCCTAATAAATGGTTCACTGATCCGTTGCCTGCTGAACCAAATGCGACAGGTTTTTGTCCTGCATAGGCAGCCAAAGCTTTCATATTGGAGACAGGTACAGACGCAGTCACAGCCGCAACAAAGGGGACATTGGCCAAAGTGGCTACAGCCACAAAATCAGCTTCTGGATCAAACGGTAACTTGCTGTAGATGCTTGGATTGATAGCATGAGAGCCAACATAGGACATTAGCAAAGTATGACCATCACCAGGTGCCTTAGCGACCGCATCCATGCCAATATTGCCACCTGCACCAGGTCGGTTTTCAATCACAACGGGTTGGCCCCATCTTTCAGAAAGCTTTTGACCAACGATGCGCGCCAACGCATCAGAAGCGCCGCCTGGGGTCTGTGGCACGATGATGCGAACGGGTTTACTGGGAAAGTTGGGGGCGACTGATTGAGCGAATGCTGCACCCAAAAAATTAGCAGTGACAAAAAGACCAAATATCCATTTTGCGACATCGACCCGATGCGCAGATTGAAACTGATTCATGAAAACTCCTGTCTTTATGCTTTGGCTGCGATTTGAAATTATGGCACTTTAAAGAGTAAGACACGATCAGATCTGCGGCACAAAAAAAATCCGTTTCTATACATCTTCTAAATCTCTTTGACCAGAGACAATGAACTGCTCATTCCTGACCACTGTGCATATGAACCATTTAGCCAGTTCTTAGCACGAGGTGCTTGGTTATAAAGCAATACTTCTAGGCCTGCGCGCGCACTGTCTATCAACGGAAGAGGGCAAAAACGCTGAAGTTTTTCAGCATACCCTGCCAAACCTGCGCCGCCTAAAATAATGACGCGAACGCCGTCTTTTGCGGCCTGGCGACAAGCTTCTCCAAGGCATTGGATGGCCATTTCTGGGTTGGCTTGTAGTTCTGCGCCGCTGGGGCTGACTGTTTCAATGTGTCGCAACTGGTCTCCAAATCCAAGGTTGGCTGCTAGTCTTTGGATCATTGGTTTCCAACGCTCGCCACCCGTCACGACGGCGAAGGGACCTATTTGTGCTGCTTGGATAAAAGAGGCCTCAGCAAGCCCCGTCACGGGCACCGCCGACATCTCACGCAGAGCAAATAAGGCGGGGTCGCCAAAACAAGCAATTAAAACGCCTGCAAAGGGTTCAGGGTTAATCAGGATTTGGCCAGCCCATGCTTCTAAACACGCATGTGAGGCCACAGCGTAACTGGCCTCGCATGCAATGTAATTTGCACCAAAGCTTGCAGTTGTAAACAATGTATTTGCATCCGTTGGCATGAAGGGCATGAGAACGTTTTGCAATCGCGCGGTAGTTAATGCGTTGGTGTTTGGATTGATAATTAAATAGTTCTTCATTCGTTAAGTTGCTCGATTTTGAAGTGTTAATTTTTTGATGCGCGTCATGAACTAATAAAGTGCATGGAGCACTATTTTGGTGGGGCATTCAATTAAATAAACCATCATGTTATTTTGTCGGCAGCAACTTTTGGCAGGAAAAACCGTTGATCGGAAACGAATTTGTCAAACTCATTCAGTTTAAATATAAACCCTAGGCATATAAATTGCGAGCCGGTGTCTTAGGTATTTACTCGGGCATTGCTCTGGCAATTCTTTGATATGCTGAATATCGTTTGCTTCTTATTTTTAATCACCATCATTGGAGTTTGTATGAAAAAGTTCAGCCTACCCATTTTTAGTTCCTTTGCACCTTCGGCCATCACCTTGGCCATTGGCGTGGGTTTGAGCGCCATGACCTTGGCCGTCCAGGCGCAAGAAAAGGTGTTGCGCATTGCCATGACCGCCGCCGATATTCCCCGCACCTTGGGTCAGCCCGACCAAGGTTTTGAGGGCAACCGCTTTACCGGCATCCCTATGTATGACGCGTTGACGCAATGGGACTTGTCCAAGAGCAATGCTCCCAGCTTGCTGATTCCCGGCTTGGCCAACTCTTGGGCGGTGAGTGGCAGCGACAAAACTAAGTGGGTCTTCAAACTGCGCCCAGGGGTGAAGTTTCATGATGGCTCTGCCGTCAACGCCGATGCTATTGTGTGGAACGTGCAGAAGGTGTTGGACAAAGACGCGGTGCACTTTGATGCCAGTCAGGTTGGTGTGACCGCGTCGCGAATGCCCACATTGCGCAGCGCCCGCAAGATTGACGAGTTGACGGTGGAACTCACTACCAGCGAACCCGATGCTTTTTTGCCCCTGAACCTGACCAACTTGTTCATGGCCTCGCCTGTGCATTGGAAGAAAAAGTTTGATGCTGCTGCGGGCGCAACCCCTGCAGACAAGTCCAAAGCTGCTTGGACGGCGTTTGCCGCTGACGCTTCGGGCTCGGGCCCGTTCAAGATGGCGCGCTTTGTGCCGCGCGAGCGCTTAGAAGTTGTGGCTAACAAAACGTATTGGGACGCCAAGCGCGTGCCCAAACTCGACCGCGTGGTCATGTTACCCATGCCCGAGGCCAATGCTCGCACCGCCGCTTTGCTCGGTGGCCAGGTGGATTGGATTGAGGCTCCAGCACCTGACGCGATGGCGCAAATTACCCAGCGTGGATTCAAGATTGAAAGCAATGCCCAGCCCCATGTGTGGCCATGGCAGTTGTCGTTTGCCGAAGGCTCTCCTTGGTTGGACAAAAGGGTGCGTCAAGCGGCCAACCTGTGTGTCGACCGCGAGGGCATCAAAACCTTGCTGGGCGGGATGATGGCCGTGCCCAAGGGCACGGTGCCCCCAGGTCACCCTTGGTGGGGCAACCCCAAGTTCGACATCAAGTACGACGTGAACGCAGCCAAAGCCATGATGGCCCAAGCCGGCCACAGCGCTGCCAAGCCGCTCAAGGTCAAGGTGCAAATTTCCGCCTCGGGCTCAGGCCAAATGCAGCCCTTGCCCATGAACGAGTTTGTGCAGCAGTCGCTCAAACAGTGTTTCTTTGACGTTGAATTCGATGTGATCGAGTGGAACACCTTGTTCACCAACTGGCGCAAAGGTGCAAAGGACCCATCGGCCAACGGCGCCAATGCCATCAATGTGAGCTATGCCGCGATGGACCCCTTCTTTGCCATGGTTCGTTTCACCAGCACAGGCGCCTTTCCGCCGGTGTCCAACAATTGGGGGTATTTTGGCAACCCTGAGTTTGACAAGCTTATTGCCGATGCGCGCACCCAGTTTGATGACAAAAAGCGCGATGAAGCTTTGTCCAAACTGCACGCACGAATTGTAGAAGAAGCTCCTTTCGTGTGGATTGCCCACGATGTCGGCCCACGCGCTATCAGCACCAAGGTCAAAGGCTTGGTGCAGCCACGCAGCTGGTTTATCGATTTGGCACCAATTTCGATAGACTGATGTATTGGCCAGCCGTTGAGGGCATGGCGCCCACGACGGCTCTTTTATTTAATCGCTTGAGGGGCCAATAGATGCCCCGAGGCTTGCCCGACACGGAGCAATGGGATGCTTGTTTTTTTGTGGCGACGCCTGATTTACACCTTGCCCATTATGTTGGGTGTGGCCTTGGTGTGTTTTGCCCTAGTGCACTTGGCGCCGGGCGATCCGTTGGTGTCCATCCTGCCCCCCGACGCTTCGGCTGAATTGCAAGCCACGTTAAAAGAACTCTACGGCTTCAACCGCTCTTACCCTGAGCAGTTTGTGAGTTGGGTTTGGCGTGCCTTGCAGGGCGATTTGGGCACCTCGATCGCCAGCAATCGGCCGGTCTTTAGCGAGGTCATGAAGGCGGTAGGCAACACCTTGCGTTTGGCCATGTTAGCCACCTTGATTGGCTTTTTGTTCGGGTGCTTGTTTGGCTTTGTGGCCGGGTACTTTCAAAATTCTTGGCTCGATAAAGTGGCCTCTTTGACTTCGGTGCTGGGAGTCAGCGTTCCCCACTATTGGCTGGGTATGGTGCTGGTGATTGTGTTTTCGTCGATCTTGATGTGGCTGCCCCCCGGTGGCGCTGGCCCTGGGGGCTCAACCGATTGGGCCTGGGACTGGGAGCATTTCAAGCACATGCTCCTACCTGCAATCACCATGAGCGTGATTCCCATGGGCATTATTTCGCGCACTTTGCGCGCCTTGGTGGCCGATATCTTGGCCCAAGAGTTCATTGTGGGTTTGCGTGCAAAAGGCTTGACCGATGTCGGCATCTTTATGCACGTTGTCAAAAATGCCGCTCCCACTGCTTTGGCGGTGATGGGCTTGCAGCTGGGCTATTTGCTTGGCGGCTCGATCTTGATCGAGACTGTTTTTTCTTGGCCCGGCACTGGCTCTTTGTTAAACGCGGCCATTTTTCAGCGCGACCTGCCTTTGTTGCAAGGCACCATTTTGGTATTGGCCATGTTTTTCGTGGTTTTGAACCTGATCGTGGATGTGGTTCAAACCCTTTTAGACCCGCGCATTTCGCGCAGCTGAAACCCAGGCCAAACACAAGATGCACATCACAGTTGATCCCAAAAAGTTGCCCGAGCCCGTCATGCAGCGATCGGCGGGTTATTGGCAAACCGTGGGCCGACGTTTCATGCAACAAAAAGTTGCAGTTGCTGCGGCGTTGGTGGTTTTGGTGTTGCTGGCGCTGGCTATTTTTGGGCCGTGGTTGGCGCCCTTGGACCCGTACCAGTCGTCCATACTCAAGCGGCTTAAACCGATTGGTTTTGCTGGACACCCATTGGGCACAGATGAGTTGGGGCGCGACATGTTGACCCGCTTGATGGTGGGCACCCGCCTGTCGTTGTTCATTGGCATAACTCCGGTGATTTGCGCTTTTTTAATCGGCTCAGTCATTGGCATCACGGCCGGTTACACCGGTGGCTGGGTGAACACCTGCTTGATGCGCACCATCGATGTGTTTTACGCGTTTCCCTCAGTTTTGCTGGCCATCGCTTTGTCGGGTACCTTAGGCGCAGGCATCATCAATTCTTTGATTTCTTTGACCATTGTGTTCATTCCACCGATTGCCCGGGTGGCCGAGAGCGTGACCACGCAAATACGTGGGCGAGATTTCGTTGATGCCGCCCGCGCCTCAGGGGCGGGCGCCTTCACCATCGTTCGGGTGCACGTGTTGGGCAATGTGCTTGGGCCGGTGTTTGTGTACGCCACCAGTTTGATCGCGGTGTCCATGATTTTGGCCTCCGGCCTGAGCTTTTTGGGCCTCGGTGTTAAGCCGCCCGAGCCCGAGTGGGGCCTGATGCTAAACACCTTGCGCACCGCAATTTACTCTCAGCCGTGGATCGCGGCTTTGCCCGGAGCGATGATTTTCATCACCTCCATTGCCTTCAATTTGTTAGCCGACGGTTTGCGCTCGGCCATGGAGATCAAACAGTGAGCGCGCGATGCCCTTAACCCCCAACGACTTGGGCGGCCCAGCCCAGCCCATGCTCAGTGTGCGTGGCTTGGTCAAACATTTCCCGCTGAAAAAAGACGTGTTTGGCAAGGGCGGTGGCGTCGTGCGTGCCGTCGATGGCGTGGACTTTAAGGTCTTCAAAGGCGAGACCTTGGGCGTGGTGGGCGAGTCCGGTTGCGGAAAATCCACCACTGCGCGCTTGCTCATGCAATTGATCATCCAAGACCGAGGTGAGTTGGTTTTTGATGGCCAGACCGTGGGTGGCTCGGCCTTGCCCTTGAAAGCCTATCGGCGACAAACCCAAATGGTGTTCCAAGACAGTTATGCCTCTTTGAACCCGCGCGTGACCATTGAAGACTCGATTGCTTTTGCACCCATGGTGCATGGTGTGCCTCAAAGCGAAGCGGTGGCGCGCGCGCGCGACTTGCTGGCCCGTGTGGGCTTGGCGCCCGAGCGTTTTGCCGAGCGCTATCCGCACGAACTCTCGGGCGGTCAACGCCAGCGCGTGAACATCGCCCGCGCCCTGGCCTTGCAGTCGCGCTTGATCATCTTGGATGAGGCGGTGTCGGCCTTGGACAAGTCGGTGGAAGCCCAGGTGCTTAATTTGTTGTTGGATTTGAAAGAGGACTTTGGCCTGACCTATGTGTTCATCAGCCACGACTTGAATGTGGTGCGGTACATGAGCGATCGGGTGTTGGTGATGTACTTGGGCCAAGTCGTGGAGATTGGCAACAGCGAAACCTTGTTCAACAATCCGGCGCACCCCTACACCCAAGCTTTGTTGTCATCCATCCCCACTTTGGACCCCGACCGGCGTACCGAAAAGCCGCCCTTGGCCGGTGATCCGCCCAATCCCATCAATCCGCCCACCGGCTGCCGCTTTCACCCGCGCTGTGCCCATGCCCAAGCCATTTGCAGCCAAAACATGCCGGTGCTGGCCGACACTGCTCACGGTCAGCAGGTAGCGTGCTGGATGCATGTGGCGGGCAGCGCCCATGGCCTGGCACCGGCTCACCCATCGGGCGCAGCCGCACAGGAGGTGGCATGACAATGGCTCCATCCCAAGATTATTTTGTGGAGGTCAAGCAACTCCATGTGACCTTTACCGGAGGTAAAAACCCTGTGCAAGCGGTCAGCGGCGTGGATTTGCGTGTTCAGCGCGGCGAGGTGGTGGCCTTGATTGGTGAGTCGGGCTCGGGCAAAAGCGTTACCTTGCGCAGCCTACTGGGTCTGCACGCTGGAAAAACGACCCGCATCACAGGGGACATTCGCGTCGGCGACCAACAGGTGTTGCAGCTTTCGCCCAGGGAACTCAGCAGCTTCAGGGGGCGCGTGGCATCGATGATTTTTCAAGAGCCCTTGCTGGCCCTAGACGCTGTTTACAGCTTGGGTCAACAAATCACTGAGACCATTCGCCGCCACGAAAACGTCAGCGCCCAAGAGGCTCAGCAACGCGCCTTGGCTCTGTTTGAGCGGGTGCGCATTCCCAGCCCTGAGCGGCGGCTGCATGCTTATCCGCATGAAATGTCAGGTGGCATGCGCCAGCGCGCAATGATTGCGCTGGCCCTGGCTTGCAAGCCCCAATTGCTGCTGGCCGACGAGCCCACCACAGCACTTGACGCCACGGTGCAAATTCAAATATTGCTGTTGCTTCGCGAGTTGCAAAAAGACTTAGGACTCGCAGTGGTCTTTGTCACCCACGACATCGGTGCCGCCGTCGAAGTGGCTGACCGCATTGCGGTGATGTATGCCGGCCGCATTGTGGAAGAGGGGCCGGCGCGCACCATGCTGCGCCAACCTCGTCACCCCTATACCCGGGCCTTGCTGCAAAGCCGCGCCGACGGTGCCTTGGCCAAAGGCCAGCGGCTGGTGACCATTGCCGGCGCCCCGCCCGATTTGGCGGCTTTGCCACACGGCTGTGCATTTGCCAGTCGCTGTAACATGGCCCAGCCAGCGTGTGAATCCACGCAACCCGATGTGAGTTGGTTGGCCGACAACCACAGCGTGCGCTGTTTGCGCGCCCTAGAACCTCAGCCTGTTTGATTTTTTCTTCAGCCACCACACTATGAACCACCACACCGACGCCTTGTGGGACACCGCCCACGCCTTCATGCCTTATCCCAAGGTCCCCGTGCCAAACGCGCCCACCGGACCCTTGGCGGGTTTGAGTTTTGGCGTGAAAGATCTCTACCACGTCCAAGGCTACCCCACGAGTGGCGGCCAGCCTTTCATGCTGGCGCTGTCGGGCATCCAAGAGCGCACCGCCCCCGTGGTGCAAAGCCTGCTCGACGCAGGCGCTCGCTTTGCCGGCAAAACCATTACCGATGAACTGGCGTTTTCCATGAGCGGGCAAAACGCCCATTTTGGCTCGCCCATCAATGGCGCCGACCCCATGCGCATCAGCGGAGGCTCGTCTTCGGGCTCTGCCTCGGCGGTATCCAACCGCATGTGCGACTTTGCCCTGGGCTCAGACACAGGTGGTTCGGTACGCGCACCGGCCAACCATTGCGGTTTGGTCGGTATGCGCCCAAGCCATGGCCGTATTAGCTTGGAAGACACCTTGGCCTTGTCGCCCAGTTTGGACACCTGCGGTTGGTTTACCCGCGATGTGCCCACATTTGCCAGGGTGGCCGATGTGCTGTTCGCCGAAGATGCCCAAGCCTTGCCCGACAGCGTGCGCTTGCTGGTCCCCAACGATATTTGGGCTTTGGCCGCACCTGCAGCGGTCAAGTCCTTGAAGCCGGTTCGCGGGCAAATTGAAGAGTGCCTTGGCAAAGCCCGCGCGGTCAACATCGTGCTCGACGACTTTGACGCCATGTTTTGGCACTTTCGCGCCATCCAAGGGCGTGAGGCCTGGGATGTGGATGGGGCTTTCATCCAGCGCTTTGCACCTGTGCTAGGCCCAGGTGTGGCCGAGCGGTTTCAGTGGGCGTCTGAACTAAGCGACGCCACCGTGGCTTCGGCCCAGGAATTTCGCCAACGCTGGCGCGCGCACATTGGCCGAATATTGGGCACCGATGGCGTGCTGCTCATGCCCACCATGCCCGATGTGGCGCCCCTGATCTCTGCCTCGGAAGCCGATCTGGATGCTTACCGCAACCGCGCCACGCGCATGTTGTGCGGTGCAGGTTTAGCTGGTTTGCCGCAGTTGAGCTTGCCCTTGGCCCAACGTCAAGGCGCGCCCTTAGGAATCTCATTGGTCGGGCCGGTGGGAAGTGACCGCAGTTTGGTGCGCTTGGCCGAACGCATCCACGCTGCGCTGGGTTAAGCCGGATGGGGCTGAGTCAGTCCGCTGGCCAGGTCGGGTGGATGGCTTGGAGCAAGGTGAAGACCGCGCAGTCCGCTTGCGGCCCTTGGCGTTCAATCACCAAAAACGAGCTAGTTCTGACGCTCGAGCATTTGGGACGCCGTGCGCGGGTTGGAGCGGTTTTTGCATAGCAGATATCATGGCACAAGCCACCATCCGTTGCAGACAACAACATGCATGACTCATCGACATTTGCAAAGAACAGCCCCATGAAACTTGACTCACGCCCCTTACCTGATTTGCGCATCAATGCTCAGCGTCTTTGGCAGGCTTTGATTGACTTGGCCCAGATTGGCGCCACCGCCAAAGGCGGGGTGTGTCGTTTGGCGCTGAGCGACTTAGACCGCCAGGGCCGCGACATGGTGACCCAATGGGGCCGCGAAGCGGGCATGACGGTGACATTGGACCAAATTGGCAATGTGTTCATGCGCCGGCCTGGGCGCAACCCTGATTTGCCCCCCATCATGACGGGTAGCCACATTGACACACAACCTACTGGCGGTAAGTTCGATGGCAATTACGGCGTTTTGGCTGGTTTGGAAGTGGTGCGCTGCCTCAACGACCATGGCATTGAAACCGAAGCGCCCATCGAGGTGGCTTTTTGGACCAACGAAGAAGGATCGCGTTTTGTGCCGGTGATGATGGGATCGGGAGTGTTTGCCGGTGCTTTCTCTTTAGAGCACGCTTATCAAGCCCGCGACCAAGACGGCAAATCCGTGCGCGAAGAACTCGAGCGCATTGGCTATTTGGGCACCGAGGTGCCAGGGCAACACCCGATAGGCGCTTATTTTGAAACCCACATCGAGCAAGGCCCGGTGCTTGAAGATGCAGGGGTGACGATTGGCGTGGTCACCGGGGTGTTGGGCATCCGGTGGTTCGATTGCACGGTCATGGGCATGGAGGCGCACGCCGGGCCCACCCCCATGCCCTTGCGACGCGACGCTCTGCAAGTGGCCACCACCTTGATGCAAGCCGTGGTCGCGGTGGCCCAGCAGTACGCGCCTGAGGGGCGCGGCACCGTGGGCATGGTGCATGTCCACCCCAACAGTCGCAACGTCATCCCCGGACGGGTTAAGTTCAGCATCGACCTGCGCCACCCTAGCGATGCGGGCGTTGACGCCATGGCCGACAAGATCAAGGCCTTGGCGCTGAGCTTACAAGAACAAACCGGCCAAAGCATCCATATTGAATTGGTTTCTAGCTACCCGGCCCAGGCCTTCCATGCCGAGTGCGCACAAGCCGTCACCGCCGCCGCCCAGCACCTAGGTCACAGCCAAATGCAAGTGGTCTCAGGTGCTGGCCATGATGCGGTGTACACCGCGCGCTTGGCTCCAAGCGGAATGATATTTATCCCTTGCAAAGATGGCATCAGCCACAACGAGATCGAAGACGCAAAGCCAGAGCACATTGCTGCTGGCTGCAATGTTTTGTTGCATGCCATGTTGGCCAAGGCGGGGGTTGTGCGCAACAAGTTAAACGTGATCTGAGCCAAAAAAACAAAAAGCCTTGGATGACTGCAAGGTTTTGATGACCATATTGATACACAGTTAACCAGCTTATTTCAAAGGAATAGCCATGATCCGTACATTGAGCGCGGTGGGCGGCATGCATGTGGCCCCGCACCATTTGGCCGCGCAGGCGGGTCGAGATGTTTTGCGCGAAGGCGGCAATGCCATCGAAGCCATGGTGGCCGCGGCTGCCGCCATTGCCGTGGTGTACCCGCACATGAACGCCATTGGTGGTGACGGTTTCTGGCTGATTCACGAGCCAGGCAAACCGCCTGTGGCCATTGATGCTTGCGGCAGCGCTGCTGGCTTGGCCACGCGCGACTTTTATGTCGGCGATTCGGTGATTCCGCCGCGTGGCCCCAAGGCTGCGCTCACCGTGGCCGGCACCGTAGGTGGCTGGGCCATGGCGCTGGAAGTTGCCGCTCCTTGGGGTCAAGCGCTTCCACTTTCTCGCCTGCTGTCAGACGCAATCCGCCATGCAGAGAGGGGCGTTCCCGTGACGGCCGGGCAAAGCGAATTGACAGCGCAAAAGCTACCGGGTTTGAAAGACGTGCCTGGCTTTGCCAATGCTTTTTTGGTCAACGGCGCGCCGCCTCCGGCAGGTTACTTGCTGCGCCAACCGGCGTTGGCCAAAACATTGAGGACCTTGGTCGAGCACGGCCTTCATGATTTTTACCGGGGTAGCATTGCCGAGCGCATGGCCCGTGAACTGCAAAGCCTGGGTAGCCCTCTGCGGCAGTCTGACTTCGCTGCTTACGCGGCCCAATTGGTGCAGCCCCTGGCGGTGCGCCTAGCCGATGCAACGGTTTACAACCTGCCGCCCCCCACACAAGGTTTGGCAGCGCTCATGATTTTGGGCTTGTTTGACCGCCTTGGTGTGGAGGAGGGCGAGAGCTTTGCCCACCTGCACGGCTTGGTCGAGGCGACCAAGCGAGCCTTTCGGGTGCGCGAGCGCGTGGTCACCGATCCACGTCGTTTACCAGCCGATCCGCAAAGCTTTTTAACGGCTGGGTCGTTAGATGCGCTGGCCGCCGAGATCGACCCAACGCGGGCGCTGCCCTGGCCAGACCCTGCGGCACCTGGCGACACCATCTGGATGGGCGCGGTAGATGCGCAAGGCCGCGCGGTTAGCTTTATTCAGAGTGTTTATTGGGAGTTCGGCTCGGGCGTGGTGCTGCGCGACACCGGTGTGACTTGGCAGAACCGGGGCAGCAGTTTTTCACTGGACCCGCGCGCACTCAATGCGCTGGAGCCCGGGCGCAAGCCCTTTCATACGCTCAATCCGTCTATGGCGCATTTTGACGATGGCCGCGTCATGCCTTACGGCACGATGGGAGGTGAAGGTCAGCCGCAAACGCAGGCCGCAGTGTTCACGCGTTATGCGCGCTTTGGACAGTCGTTGCAACAGGCCATCACTGCGCCGCGCTGGCTGCTGGGCCGCACTTGGGGTGACGTCAGCACTTCCCTCAAACTCGAGAGCCGCTTTGACCCAGCCTTGATTCAAGCCTTGAAGGATGCAGGCCATCAGGTGGAGTTGCTTGCGGAAGCCTTTAGCGACACCATGGGTCACGCGGGCGCATTGGTACGTCATTCGGACGGTTTGATTGAGGGTGCGGCAGATCCGCGCAGCGACGGATTGGTGGCTGGCGTTTGAGCTGTCAGAGGCCGCATTTCGCTTGGCTTTTATGCTTTCTCAACTTGGGTCGGTACATTTAATTAAAGTGGGGTTATGAATGGATATCAATTTGCCAGATGTGGTTGCTGAGGTGAGTGCTGTTTTTGAACAATACGAGCAAGCCTTGGTGAATAACGAAGTGGAGGTGCTGGATGCGTTGTTTCACAACAGTCCGCACACCTTGCGCTATGGCGCTACCGAGAACTTGTACGGCTACGAAGCCATTCGGGCCTTTCGAGCCGGTAGGCCTTCGCAAGGGCTGGCGCGCGAGCGCATGAACATCGTCATAAGCACTTATGGCCGCGACTTTGCCACGGCTAACACAGAGTTTCAACGGGTGGGCAGTGAACGTACCGGGCGCCAAAGCCAAACCTGGGTGCGCACCGCAGAGGGCTGGCGCGTGGTTGCCGCGCACGTCAGTTTGATGGCATAAGTGAAACGTATCTAGCAAGTCATTCAAGGTGGATTGATGATCACCATAGTTTTTTTAGACTGCGCTTAGAAAAAGTTGCACAGGTTTGGAGCAATGCCACTGCTTAGATAAACCAACTGGAAGATGTTAAAAATCTTTAAATTTTTGTCTTCTGAATCATAGGTTTAGGATCAAATAGTTGATTGACAAGGTACTGAAAAGCTAAAAAAACAGGTATCACACCTGCCGCAATTAAAAAGACCATCTGGAAGCCTTGAATAAACTCTGAATTGGCAATTGATAAAGATTCTTTTGTTGTTGTTAAATTTCGATCAAGGATCCAAAGCCAAACCAGTGAGCCAATTGCAACGCCCACAGTGCGTGTCATCACAGTTATTCCTCCAGCAATGCCGCGTGCCTTCAAAGGCAGTGATTTGATAACAAGATCAGAGTAAGCAACTTGGAATAAGCCTAGACCAAAACCTTGAAAAATGACAGCCAAAAAAATAAAGTCTAAATTCGTATTTGTGGACCAAAGCGCAATGATCAATAAACTGATGGCAGTTAGCCATGCACCAATGTAAGCAATGAAGTGTGTTGATAATTTGATTGTAAGTTGGTTAACGCTCCATGAGCCAACAAGAGAACCTAAGGCCCAGGTGCTTAACAGAAAGCCAATTTTTTCTATTTCCCACAGTTCTATATTCGTTAAGTAGTAAGGTATCAGCAGTGGAAGTGAAAAGCTAGAGAATTGAACAACAGCGCTAAGGGCATTCACCCCAATAAAACGATGATCTTTTTTAAACTTCTGAACCATCAGTTGAAAAGTGAGTTGATCAGAAGCTGAAACTTTGAGGGATCGATCTGGCGCTGGAATTTTTTCTTTGATGATCAATATTTGTAGCAGCAGCAAAGACAACATAGCAATTGGAACTCGAAACCAAAAAACACCTGGCCAATCTACCCATGCAATCACAAAACCACCGATGAGCGGTGCCATGACTCCCGCTACTGCAGCCATACTGCCGTAAATTGACAATGCTTTTGTTCGCTGAGATTCGGCAAATAGAAATGTCACAATTGCTGGCGCGCAGGACAAAAGGATAGCGGCTGAAATGCCTTGTAGGATACGCGCTGCGATAAGTAAATGATAATTCGGCGCAAGAGCACACATCGATAACGCAAAAATAGCAAGCACCAGGCCTGCTCGAAAAATGTGCAAGTGACCAAGACGATCCCCTAAAGCTCCAAAACCTATCACTAAGAGCCCGTAGGTGAGTACGTAGGAAAAAGGAATCCAACGAATGCTTTGTGTTGGCAGTGAGAAGGCATTGGTGATTGCTGGGAACGCGACGTTGACTGAGAAGTCTAGAGGGACTAGAGAAACTCCAAGTCCAATCACAAATACAGCAAAATTATTCAAAAGGTTCGTCCGTATCTTTACCACCCCCTGGCTGAATCATTAAGCTGCGAAGTGATTTTCTGGAAAAGTCTCTAAATGTAGTCTTAAAGCTTACTTCAGATTTTGCGTTGCTTCTTGAGAGGTTTTACCTTGACGGGTTGTGCCTGTCTCTGGGTTGGGAGCCATAAATCCGCCTTCTTCAGCCTTCATCATAACTGCTGTGAGCAACATCATATGTCTCATTCGGCTAGGTTTCTTTCTCTGAGGCATACTAGAGCCATGCAAAATGACGAAGGCCAATCATCGCAATCTATCCATCACATTGTCTACTGCAGCAAAGCTGCACAGCACATGGACAAAGAGGCGCTCGAAAAAAATATTTGCCACCGCCAAACGCCATAACCCCAGATTTGGTATTACTGGGTTATTGGTTTTTGGCAGCGGTATTTTCTTTCAATGGTTGGAAGGCCCCAGAGACAACGTGACCAGTTTGTTCAAGATGATTTCTGCAGATACACGCCATTCTGATGTTGTGCTACTCACAAAAGAAGATGAGTTTCGTGAAAGGCTGTTTCCCACTTGGGACATGGAATTGGTGGTAGCCGAAGATATCAGCGCCGTTTTGGAGGATGCTATGCATGAGGCCTCAGATCCAAAGCAAAAAAGTACTTTGTCTCAGATGCTGCAGGAACTTCACAAGAGTTCGCTTGTGAAATGAAACCAGCCCATGTCGGATGTCATTGACCTTATCGTAAAGCTTGTCATGACGGATAAAAAAATAGGCATACACGTTGACCTAAGTTTTGACTACAGAATCACTCATTAACAGACAAAAGCTTCTTCAAACTGTGCTTGTTTGATGCAGAGATTCAACTTTGCTCGGCTACACGCTCGAGTTTCTTACTTAATACCCATGACAGCGCGAGGAAAACAATCAGCATGATCATGCCAATGCCAGAGAAAGCATCGTTTAATAGCTTTTCTGAGATTTGGCCAAACGCATGGCCAGCTGTCAGAACTGCACCAGACCAAATTCCAGCTGCAACGAAATTGAACGCCAGAAATGTGGGCCAGGATAGACGTGACATTCCATAGGCAAATCCAGCAACACCGCGAATTCCGTGCGGATAGCGATGGAACAAAATTAGCCATACATAGTAGCGATCTACCAATCGCACAACGATCTGACTGGTGCGTTGAAGCCTTGGAAAAGCCGAAAGCCATTGTGTACCGAAGAAGCGTCCGATTCCGAAGCGGATCGTATCCCCCAAAAAACTGCCAGCCCAGACCACGGCAACGAGGGTGCCAAGATCAAGAGATCCGGAACTGGAGGCATAACCGGCAAACAGAGTGAGCAGCAGGCTGTGCGACGCAGCGAATGCGAAGATGAGTCCGTAGGCCTCATCACCGTGTAGGCGCAACAATTCAAGGAATGAAGCTAGATCGGTTGGGAAAATCAATGATGAACCACACCCTAGAAAAATTTAATGATATCAAAGCTGCCCATCCTGTCCCATTTCATGATGGGGTAAAAGCGGAAGAAGTCTGGAATCAAATGATTCGTGAGCCCTGCTTGAAAGGTGTATTTTGGCGTTCAAAGGGCGCGCTGGATGGTGATTTTTTGTATTTTTTTTGGTAAAGTTAGCATTTAACGATCCATAAAACTGGAGCATACAAATGGCCCATATCACTCGCATCGATTCAAACGAACGGCTCAGCCGGGTCGTCATTCATGGGGACACAATCTATATCGCAGGCATTACTGCCAGTGCCAAAGGAGACATCGTTGTTCAAACGCGCGATGTGCTTCACAAGATAGACGAATATCTAGCGGCAGCAGGATCCGATAAACGTCATTTACTCAGCGTCCAGATCTGGCTCAAAGATATCACTGCGGATTTTGCAGGCATGAACAGTGTCTGGGCTGAGTGGGCGCCGAAAGATGCTCTTCCAACACGTGCAACAGGAGAAGTGCATCTTGCATCGCCCGATTTACTGGTTGAGATCATTGTGACAGCCGCCAAGCTGTAAGTGCAACCATACTCTTGCATCAAGGACCTATCAAGGCTTTGACTTCCAGTGGTGCCCAGCGCAGCATAGCGCCAAGATTGTGACCTCGGCCATTTAGCGCATAGAGATTTATCGTTGGTGCTTAATGCTGCGAATGCTTGTAAAGTTCCTATGCTTGTGGGTGCGGCCACATTAAATTCCTTTAGTTTGGCAAGAGCAAGTGATCATGGAATGTTAGATTTTTCTTGTATTGTTGATGTGATGTGCAAAATGGCTCAAATCCAAAAACCGCGTGTTCCTTCTGGATGGAAGCCAACATAAGCATTAACTGGCTGTGTCTTCTTTGTTTGGACTTCCCACAACGCAGTAGCCAGCTTGGGTCTAAAATTGGAATGATCGAAGGTTACAAAAAGGAATCAAAATGAAACCCAACAAAATTAAGCAGTTATGGGCGCAAGGCAAGCCTGTTACCTTGGGATGGATCTCCATCGCCAATACCTTTACCGCTGAAATAATGGCCAGACAAGGTTTTGATGCGGTGTGTGTCGACATGCAGCATGGCGTTACGGGCTTGAGCAATTTGATGGAAATGCTGCAAGCAGTTTCAGCAACCGATGCAGCCCCTGTCGTGCGTGTGGGTTGGAATGAACCCGCCGCCATCATGAAAGCCTTGGACTTCGGCGCCTCAGCCATCATTGTTCCCCTTATCAATAACGCTGCGGAAGCCCGCAAGGCAGTTTCGGCTTGCCGCTATCCACCAGTTGGTGACCGTTCGTCAGGCCCTGTCCGTGCTTTGCAAATTCACGGCCCAGATTATTTTTCTAAAGCCAATGATGAAATCCTGTTGATGGCCATGATCGAGACGAAAGAAGGCTTGAACAATTTGGAAGAGATTTGCGCCACACCTGGTGTCGATGTGATCTACATTGGCCCCGCTGATCTTTCTTACGCCTTGGGTATGGCGCCACGCGCTGACAACCCAGATCCGCTACACATGTCTACCTGCGACCGTATCAAAGAAGTGGCCCATCGCCATGGCAAAAAGGTGTGCATGCATTGTGCGAGCGCTGAGTTTGCAGCAGCGTCGGTCAAGCGTGGCTTTGATATGGTGATGATTACCTCTGATCTCACATCCATGATTGCGGGCATCAAAAAACAAATCACCACCTTTCATGAGGCACTCTCGCTGCCGTGATTTTCTCCTTGATCAATTTCAGCAGTGATCGTTCAGGTTAATCGGTCGCTATCATTGACTCAACTTTTGATGTTCTCGAAGAGCTCAGGCTGTAAGTTGATTGTTAGATTATTTTTACGCTGTTCCCGTACATGTCGAATGAAGGCCATTGGCGTTACTTGTTTGTACAGTAGAAACAGTTCAACCAGTTGTTCTTTAGAAAATCCACTCTTATTTGTCAGCTGCGTCCAGCCCAAAGTTTGAGCAAAGTTCGCAGTTATCCAGACACACAACTCCTCCAGCCTCTTGGCATTAGAGGCACTTAGTGGGGAACGTTTCTTGGTCGTTGATCGCATTGGATTCTCCAATCATTGAGCTATTTGCACCGTGCGTGCCACAAACAAATTCATGCGTTGTTCAAGGAAACCGAGTTGGCTAAAAAATATTCTAGTCCACAAGCTCTGAGAATTCATCTAGAAATGGCAAGATTCATCAAATGGGTCAAAGACAAGCCAAGCGAATTCAGCCCACTTGCTAAGCGTAGCCGCAGCAAAGGACAGTTGTAATTCTTCAATTCATTTTTTATCCTAAAGGCTTGAGGTACGCCTTGCTGAAAGTGGGTAAGACGGGTCGTTGTATCCGGGGGTAGAAGGGTGCCCAGGCGAGACAAGTTGGTTTACAAAGTCTTCGTCTTCTTGCGTGATGGTCAGATCTAACGCGCCCCAATAGTCTTTCCACTGCGCCAAGGTGCGGGGTCCGCCAATGACCGATGTCACAGCCCGGTGAGCTAAAACCCAAGCCAAAGCAAAGTGTGAAAGTTGAATGCCTTTTTCTTCGCAGCGCGCGCTAAGCTTTTGAGCGATTTCTAAAGACTCTTTGCGGTACTCGGTTTCAAGGATGCGTTTGTCGCCGCGCGCTAAACGACTATCGGGACTAGGCGCCGCTCCGGGTGCATATTTGCCCGTGAGGATGCCCCTGGCGATCGGGCTGTAGGGTGCAACGCCTATGCCGTAATGGGCACAAGCTTCCAATACTTCAACTTCTGGCATGCGGTTAAGCAAATTGTAATAAGGCTGGCACACCACAGGCGCTGGCATGTTCATCTGCTGGCACAAGCGCATGACCTCGGCAATGCGCCACCCTCTAAAGTTAGACAAACCCCAGTAACGAATTTTGCCATCGCGCAGCAAGGATTCAATGGCGCGCAAGGGTTCTTCAAGGTGCAGGCCGTTGAAGTCACGGTGCATGTAATAGATGTCTAAGTGGTCAGTTTGCAAGCGACTCAAACTGTCCTCGCAAGCGCGCAACATCCAAACGCGCGAGAAATGACGCTCATTGATATGGTCTGACATGCTGTTGCCAACTTTGCTGGCCAAGACCCAGTGGTTGCGCGTTGCTTTGATCAATTCGCCAGTCATTACTTCTGATTTTCCCAACGTGTAAACATCAGCGGTATCGATGAAATTGCAGCCATTTTCTTTGGCATGGTCAACGATGCTGCGCGCCTCGGCCATATTTGTTTGATCTGCAAACATCATGGTACCCAGGCAGATGCGGGAGACTTTCAAAGGGCTGTGACCTAAGTTTTTGTAAATCATCTGGAGTACCTATTCACGTGATGTTTTGTCATTGATTGAAATCCTAGTGATTGATCTATCGAGTTGGCTGGACGTGGTTAGTGGCAACACTCTTGTAAGCATCAATCGGTATCAAACGGAAAATCAGCCAACAATGCTTGATATTCAGGTTCGTTGTCTATTTGCATAGTCTCTAAAAATCTAACGACTGCGTTGTAAAAAGAAATAATCAAAACGAGATCGGTCAAAGATTCGTTGTCAAGATGTGCTTTAAGGACTTCAAATGTGGAATCTGTTGCTGAGAAATTTTGGGTCATTTCACGCGCCGCACGCAATACTGCTTGAGTAAGCACATCAAGGCTGGTGGCGTGACCTTTTGTTTCTTCGGCAACGGCACGAATATCTTCATCACTTACACCAAAGTCTCTGCTGATTTTAATGTGATGCGTGTACTCGTAGACGCAACGGGTCATGTACCCAACTTGCAAAATAGCCATTTCTCGCAGTCGAGGATTTAAGGGGCTTTCGTGCCTAATGTACTGCCCCATGGTGTGGAAGGCGGTGGCGCCTTTGGGGCTTTGACTCATCAATCGCAATAAGTTGATATTTCGCTTAAGCAGGTGCTGGTGCTCTGGTGCCAAATCTGTCACGTCGAGGTAAGGAAGTCTCGCCATAGGGTAGTACCTGGTTATTACTGGTTGAGGAAAATTAGATTGCAATCTATCATGTTGAAAAAATCAACCAGATGTCAAGAGTATTTCTCGACAGTTGTATCGGAGATAAATTCATGCGCCGTCATTTAATGGCCCTTAGCTTGGCATGCTTTAGCTTATTTTCAATCCACGCATCAGCCCAAGAATTCCCAAATAAAACAATTCGAATCATTAATCCGTTTCCTGGCGGGCCTACAGATAGTTTTGCACGTTTAATAGCTTCCAAACTTCAGTCTGGATTAAAACAGTCTGTCATCGTCGATGCAAAACCTGGGGCAGGCGGCACGATTGCAGTAGCAGCTGCAGCAAAGGCTGTTCCTGACGGATACACCCTGTTAATCACTTCTGCTTCAACACAAATTGTTCAGCCTGTTGTTCGAAAATCCATACCATACGACGCTGAAAAAGATTTCATTCCAATTATGGCCACGGGCGGTTCAGCGTCTGTCATCGTGGTTCATCCCTCATTGCCTGTCAAAAATCTCCGCGAATTTATTGACTACGCGCGTGCTAATCCAGAAACGGTTTCGTATGGGTCTTCTGGAAATGGAACGGCTCTGCATTTAGCAGGTGAGGTTTTTGCGAGCATTGCCGGCGTTAAGTTGCAACACATACCTTACAAAACTGCTGCTCAATCGATGACTGATTTATTGGGAGGGCAAGTCAAAGCCATGTTTGATTCTCCTAACAATTCATCACCTCAAATTAAAAATGGAAAAGTGAAAGGCTTGGCCGTCATGGGGCCCGAACGCCTGTCTGTTATTCCTGATATTCCTACAACGGCGGAACTAGGAATGCCAACCATGAGATTTACAAATTGGCTTGGTGTTTACGCACCCGCTGGCACGCCGCCAGACATTGTTGAGCGCATGATTAAAATTCTCAAACCTGCTATGGGTGATCAAGATATGAAAGAGTATTTCGAAAGAAGTGGCATGCCACCATCTCCTTTATTTGGTCAAGACATGGCTGTCGCATCAAGAAATCAAAGAAATGATCTAGCGGAAGTTGTTAAACGAGCTGGAATTGCTCTAATTGATTGATGATGAAAAGATTGCAAACTGGCAGTCTTTTTTTTCTAACTTAAAGATGAAGCGCAAACCTATGACCGAACCCTGCTCTATGTTGTTCGTCCCTGCGGACACAGAACGCTTCCTAGCCAAGGCGGGTCAGCGGGGCGCTGATGCGCTTATTCTGGATTTGGAAGACGCAGTCGCGCGCCAGTCCAAGTTGGCCGCACGGGAGAACCTGGCCACCTTCGTGCCCCTGCTGCAGGCCAGTGCCGGTGTGCCCATCTATGTGCGGGTTAACAATGAGCCAGAGCTTCTCGGCGCTGACCTAAGGGCCGCCATCGCCGCCGGTGCCGATGGTTTGCTGATGCCCAAAGTGGACTCGGCTGAGCAGGTGGTTGAACTCGATGCTGAAATGCTTCAGCTGGAAAGTCATTACCAGCGTGCCCCTGGCGGTATTCGCGTGGTGGCCTTGCTTGAGTCGCCGCTGGCCATCTGCAATGCGATGTCAATTGCACAGTCGTGCGCACGCCTTTCGGCTCTTTTATTTGGAACAGAGGACTTCGGCGCTGCGACTGGCCTTGAGTCAACACCAGAGAGCATGTCGGTCCCTGCTCAGATGATGGCTCTGGCGGCGGCGGCTGCTGGTCTTCACCCCATGGGGCTGCCCGGCACTGTGGCCGAGTTCACGGATGCAGATGCCTATCGCGCGGTCGCAATGAAAGCCCGGCGCATCGGCATGCGCGGATCCATCTGCATTCACCCTGCCCAGGTGCCGGTGATCAATGAGGTATTTGGTGGTACAGCCGAGGAGGCAGAAAGGGCTCGCCGCCTGCTTGCAGTTTTTGACGCCTCTGTGGCTGCTGGCAGAGGGGCTATTGCATACGAGGGCAAGATGATCGACGAGCCGATCGCCATTCGCGCTCGCCGCTTTCTGCAGCGTTACGACGCACTGCAGCTTCGCCGTTTGCGCGGCAAGGGGGTGACGCTATGAGCGACGCTGCATCAGGACGAATGCCGCTCACTGGCATCCGCGTGCTTGATCTGTCACGGCTCATGGCGGGCAACATGCTAACGCTTCAGTTGGCAGACTTTGGCGCCGAGGTCATCAAGGTGGAAAGCGCGCAAGGCGACACACTTCGCGACTGGACCAATGAAGGCAAGCCGCTGTGGTGGAAGGTCTATGGCCGCAACAAGAAGAGCATCTGCCTTGACCTCAAGAGCGATGCTGATCGCCAAGCCCTCCTCAAGCTGGTACCGCAGGCGCAGGTGGTCATCGAAAGCTTTCGCCATGGTGGTATGGAAGCTTTCGGGCTAGGTCCAGCTGTCCTGCACGCAGCCAACCCTCAGTTGGTCATCGTGCGCATCTCTGGTTGGGGGCAAACGGGGCCTTATGCACACCGTCCGGGCTTTGGCACCCTGGTTGAGGCTTTCTCCGGCTTCGCGCAGCGCAACGGCTTTCCGGACAAGCCACCCGCACTGCCCAACCTGGGTCTGGCGGACATGATCGCCGGCTTGTCAGGTGCTTTCGCCACGCTTGCCGCCGTCCGAGAGGTAGAGGTCAACGGCGGCTTAGGCCAGATCATCGATTTGTCATTGCTCGAGCCCATGCTGGGCGTGCTGGGCCCGGACGCTGCGATCTTCCAGCACACTGGCAAGTTGCCGCGTCGCTTGGGCAACCGCGTGGAGAATGCAGCGCCTCGCAATGCCTACCTTTGCAGTGATGGCGTCTGGATGGTCATGTCAGGTTCCACACAGCGAATGGCCGAGCGAGTGCTGGATGCAATCGGCAAGCCCGAAGGGGTGAGTGACCCTCGCTATGTCAACAACGCCGCGCGCATTGCCAACGTGGATTCGCTGGACGAGATGATTGGCAGCTTCGTTGCTCAGCGCACTTTGGAAGAGAACCTGGTGCACTTCGGTCAATTCGAGGTCACAGTCGGTCCCATGATGAATGTGGACCAGCTGATGCGAGACCCGCATGTCATTGGGCGCCAAGTGCTGGTGGAGGTGCCCGACCCGCAACTCGGGAGCATCATGATGCACAACGTGTTTCCGCGCCTATCGCGCACACCTGGGCGCATCCGTAGCACCGCACCGGAAATCGGGCAGGACCAAGACCTGCTCGGTAGATCAAAACCCGCCAATTAGAAAATTAAACAGGAGAATCTCCATGAACACCATCGACTCCCGCCGCCGCCATATTGCCGCTGGCCTGGCACTCGCGCCGCTGGCAACCAGCTTGTCCGTCTTTGGACAGGCTGCCATGCCAAAGACCCTCACCCTGTTGGTTCCGCAGAACGCAGGTGGATCCAATGATGTTGTGGCTCGTGCCATTGCGGCCCGCTTGCCGCAGCTTCTTGGTGGATCGAACGTCGTTGTAGAAAACCGCCCCGGTGCGGGCGGTAACGTAGGCTCTGCGTGGGTTGCAAAGTCCGCGCCCAAGGACGGAAGTGTCTGGATGGTCACAGTTAACAGCGCTCAGGCAGTCAACCCCAGCCTTTACAAGTCTACGGGCTTTGACCCCATCAATGACTTTGAGCCAGTGGCGGGCATTGCGATCGTGCAACACGCGATCGTCGTGAATCCAAAGTTCCCAGCGAACACATTGTCGGAGTTGGTTGCGCTGGTGCGCAAAGATCCGGGGAAATACAGCTACGGCTCGTCAGGCAACGGTACGTTTTCGCATCTGCTGATGGAAATGCTGAAGAAGTCTCAGAATGTACAGGTCACGCACATACCCTACAAGGGCGTGGCGCCAGCTCTCACGGATGTGATCGGAGGCAACGTCGATATCATGGTCAGTACCATTCCGGCCTGCCTGCAGTTCGTCAAGGGCGGGCAGCTTAAGGCGCTGGCCGTACCCTCGCTGCAACGCGCTCCGGCGCTTCCCAACATACCTCTGGCCAATGAGGCTGTGCCAGGTCTGGTGGGCGAGCTGTGGGTAGCCATGTATGCGCCCAAGGGCGTGTCGCGCGAGCTGATAGAGCAGATGCGCAAGGCGGTCACTGCTGTGCAGACCCTGCCTGAAATGGAAACCTTCTTCAGTGCCCAAGGAGCGACCGCGATGAAGGCCGGACCGGTCGAGCTTGCTGCCATTACCAAGGATGAGATCGCGCGATGGGCGCCAGTGATTCGAGATTCCGGTATGAAGGTCGATTAGCTGCTTCAACCGGCCAGATCAATGGCTTCGCTTATCTCATTCAGTTGGGCTGAAATCTGCAATCCCCAGGCTTGATTTCCCACGGTGCAGAAGGCGGCTTGGGAAGTCCACCAGAGTGTGGACGCTTTGGCGTGTGTTGAACTAGACAGGGTGCGCTCAGTCATGATAAATAGCGTCTTGAAATTGCCTTGACTAATGCACTTCTAAAAATCAATGTTGTCACGTATCGCTGCAATTCCCGCTTTAGCGCAGCCATCGTCTGCTTCACCCCCAGGCGCTCCAGACACGCCGATAGCACCAAGTCCACTTCCGCCACCCTCGATGACAAGACCCCCTCCCGCGGCAAGAAATCGCGGCAGATTTCGCAGGCCACTCATTGGCATTCCAGGCTGGGTTTCACGAGCCAGATCTGCTGTTGAAGTTTTGAAGCTTGCAGCAGTCCAAGCTTTGTTCATGGCAACTTCAATTGTGTGTGCTCCAGCAAAACGATCGCGCAAAAGTACCTGCGTAAGTCCAGATCGATCAACAACCGCGACAGCTACTTGATAGCCCTGTTTTCGACAACTTTGTAGCGCTGCATTCGCAGCAGCAAGAGCTGTCTCGGTGGTGAATGAGCGGCTTGTGAACGTTCCCTCCTGGGCCAAAGAGGCACTGCAAGCTAAGGCCATCAATGTACTGATAATTGGCTTATTTAAGTTCATGGGGAACGTCCTAGAAATAATGAGGGTCTTAAAGTCGGTTGCCGCACACGTCAGTTTGATGGCATAAGTGAAACGTATCTAGCAATTCGTTCACGGTGGACTTGTGGTCCCAATAGCTTTGTGCTAAGTCATAAAGGTTGAATGTCAGCTTCCTTAACAATTTTTTGATAGGTGCTTATTTCGTCTCTTACGAATTTTGCAAATTCATTGGGTTTCATGGGATTGGGGGTGATTCCTAGTTTTGCGAATTGGTCTTTGACCTCTTGTATCTGTAAAACCGCTGTTATTTGAACGTTAATTTTTTCAACAATAGCGGGCGGAGTACCAGCAGGGGCCCAAACACCAAACCACAAAGATATATTGAAGCTGCCAAGTCCTTGTTCTGCCAGCGTGGGAGTTTCAGGTAATACATCGGCCCGTTTACTTGTGCTCACACCTAATGCAGAGAGTCTTCCTTCTTTCATTTGGCCTATTACTGTATTGATAGGCGCCATGTAAAAAGCTGTACGGCCAGAGATAGTATCTTGAATGGCCTCAGGTGAACCTTTGTAGGGAATATGAAGCATCTTAAGGCCAGCATTTTGTGCGAAATATTCTGCTACCAAGTGGGTAGAAGAGCCCACACCTGCTGAGGCAAATGGAATGCTACCAGGCTTGGACTTTGCAGTATCTACCAATGCTTTTAAGCTGCTGTATTCACCACCTTTAGCCGTCACCATCAAATAAGGCGTGACACCTAATATAGATACATCTACTAATTCTTTGAGAGGATCGTAAGGTAATTTTTTATAGATCGCAGTATTTGCTGCATGTGATGCAGATTGCACCAATAAAGTGTATCCATCTGGCTCTGAACGAATGACTGCTTGCGTACCTATTTGACCACCTGCACCTGGCCGGTTTTCAACCACGATGGGTTGTTTCCAAATATCGGTAAGATGTTTGGCGACTATTCGACCAGCTATATCGGCTCCAGAGCCAGGAGTAAGAGGAACAATAAATTTAATGGGTTTGTTCGGATAGTCTTGTGCCATTGCGAATTGCAAGCAACACGTTAGGATTAAAAATAAAGTTATCTTGACATTGGAGATCATGGTGAAAACTTTCAGATAAAAAATAAATTTCAAAGAAGATCGTCTACACGGTCAATAAACCTTCTTAAGTTTTGGTTAAAAGCCTGTGGTTGCTCGATGTTAGAGAGATGCGCTGCATCTTCTAGAACCACCATTTCAGACCCCTCGATCATTCGATGTAAGACAGTCGATTGGTCAACTGTGCAGGCTGGATCTTGGCGTCCTGTCATTACCAAAGCGGGCGACTTAATTTTTAATAGCATGGTGGTTTGCGCCATGTCGCGAATTCCGCTTGCGCAACCTATATATCCTTCAGCTTTGGTGCCCAAAACAAATTTGCGTACCTTTTCAATTTCTTCAGGCGCACGCGCTATAAATTCAGGGGTAAACCATCTTTTGATGGTCCCGTCTACTAATCCTGCAATTCCTTTGGTTGATGCAATTTCTATCCGCTCCGCCCAAATGTCTCTTGGTGGCATTTCACTTGCGGTATCGCAAAGCCCTAAAGAAAGTACTTGATGCGGAAATTTAGCACCCATTTGTTGGGCAATCATGCCGCCCATTGAAAGTCCAACAATGTGCGCCTTAGGAATTTTCAATGCTTCAAGCAGGGCAGATAAGTCTTGGGCTAACAGATCAATTGTGTAAGGTCCAGGGGGAATACCTGATCGACCATGTCCGCGGGTGTCGTAGCGAAGTACGCGGTAGCGATCAGACAATGCAGGTACCGTCCAATCCCACATGTCGTAGTTCGACATCAGGCTATTACTGAGCACTACGACTCGACCATTTTCTGGACCGTCAAAATGGTAAGCAGTTGAAAATCCATTGATTGTGACAAAAGAGGCCGACATATATCCATTCAGAGGTTTGTTTTTAATCGTCTTATGCTACCGAGCTAATACGGGCCTGTATATGCGCCCTGATGAAAACCCTAGGTAAAAATCGATTTGTTTAAGAAATTAAAATAAAAAAGCTTATAAAAAAAAGACCGTACTTAATATGCTCAGAACTATCCCTTTAGCTCGTATGTTTCGAGTGCTTTTTAATCAAATTCAATACGATGGCCCTTGTGGTTAGGCGCAACACCTGGAGTTCAATCTAGTTGTATGCCGGTGGCTTTGATGGGTTTCTCCCAACGAGCTAAATCGGTCCTTTGCGCCGCTGCCAAGTCGACACTATTTGATCCAATGGGTTCATAGCCGAGTTTGATCAGTTTGTCTTTCATTGCTGGATCACGTACCATTTTCGTCATGGCACTTTCTAGCTTATTCAGAGCTTCTCCTTTTAAACCAGCAGGTCCGTACATAGCGAACCATGCTGTGGCTTCCATGTTCACGCCAGACTCCTTGAGTGTGGGCACATCGGGTACTTGAGGGTCTCTTTGTGGGCCACTCAATGTAATGTGAGTGCTCAATGAAACTTTTTGGTATGGAGCTGCGCCACCAAAGCTCCAACCAATTGTCATGATGTTTGTGGCTGAGCACAATCAAGCCAGCTTCAATGATGGTCGCGTATTTCACAATTTGATCAACTGCGTCACCTTGAAGCAGTTCGCCAATCGCTTCCAATCCTGCCTCATTTAATTGCACAACACCTTCTTTAAGAGTCTTTAAGCGACGAAGTTCTTCAACCTGATGATGTTGCTCGGTGTAGTAAGAAGTTTCGTGACCAATAGGAATTGTGTCTTAGGGAACAACGGAAAGTAAGTGGTTCTCAACGAAGCCATCGCGCATCTGGTCGCCCATGTTTTGCCAAACTTGGGAATAGCTGAGATGGCAAGGGTGCAAGCAAGTGCAGCTGGCACTGCGAGACTTTAGTAACAGTGCGGTTTGAAAGCCAGGCCCGGCGAAAGGCTACCGGCTCCGGTTGGCCCTAGGCTTGAGGACATGGATTTTCGCCTTGTGCGCTGACAGGATGAAAAAGACAAGCACAACAAACAAAGAGAAACAACATGGTTATTTTTATTGGTTCATCCTAGCAATCCATAGGGATGCGCCTTGAGGGCCATACTTTTCTTGATGTGGCTTAAATCTGGGAACTCTAAAGGTGTCACCTTGGTGAAGATGGATCGGGATCCCGTCCATGGTGAGCCAAATCTCTCCTTTGACGATGAATCCAAACGCTTCAAAGGGATGTTCGTGGAGAGGGGTCTCGTGATTGGCTTCCCATTCACGGGTTAAAACTTCGTCAAATCCCTCAGCCATAGTGGCTGCTTTAAATTGTTCAAAGGTTTTCATAGGGCCTCCTTGACTCGATTGGATAGGCAAATACAGGCATTGTCAAATTAGGAATTAACCTATTTATCACTAAAAATTAGTTCAAAGTGATTCATTGTTGATAGTCATAAGGGATTACTCTATTTTTGGTGATCAGTTGTGGGGCTATTCTTTTAACAGTGAAATATCAACGGCTACTAAGGAACTAAGGATGATCCCCACCAACGTCAGCGACCCCAATTATTTCCATAAAGTTGTCGATTGTCAGTGGGCTTGCCCAGCGCATACGCCAGTTCCTGAGTACATCCGGTTAATAGGACAAGGTCGTTATAGCGACGCCTATATGGTGAA
>Ga0214919_10001733_pt1 | contig 35258 bp, 25 predicted proteins | sample LL1503_MetaG_FD_177994 | JGI IMG/M metagenome (GOLD analysis project Ga0214919, IMG submission 177994) | Freshwater microbial communities from Lake Lanier, Atlanta, Georgia, United States - LL-1503 | ecosystem: Environmental > Aquatic > Freshwater > Lake | place: USA: Georgia | collected...
CTTTTTTGATGCTGCCAGGCAGTGCGCCATGGTGGTCCCAATCTTGGTGATAGAGCTGGATGAACTTCACCCCGCGCTCGGCGAGACGGCGGGCGAGGAGGCAATTGGCGGCGAACGAACCGGGCTTGCGTGCATCGGGACCGTAGGAGTCGACCACGTGCGCGGGTTCGTCTTTGAGGTCGGTGACTTCGGGCACGCTCGTCTGTAGGTTGAACGCCATCTCGTAGTTAGAAATACGCGTGGAGATTTCGGCGTCGGGTGTACCTGCGAATTGGTGTTCGTGTAACTCGCGGAGCCGGTCTAGCGCCAGACGGCGATTTTCAGGCGAGACGCCGGCGGGGTTCCCGAGATAAAGGACGGGATCGGCGCCCGAGCGGAAGCGCACGCCTTGATGCTTGGCGGGGAGAAAACCCGAGCCCCAGAGGTGCGACATGAGCGGTTGGCCGCGTTTGTCTTTGGTGAGGAGAACGACGAAGGACGGCAGATTGTCGCTCGTGCTGCCGAGGCCGTAGTCGAGCCACGAACCGAAGCTCGGGCGACCGGGAATCTGCGAGCCGGTTTGCATGAACGTCACCCCCGGGCCGTGGTTGATCGAATCAGTGTGCATCGAGCGCACCACGCAGAGATCATCTGCAATCTTCGCGGTATACGGGAGTAAGTCGCTGATCCACGCGCCGCTTTGTCCGTAACGAGAAAACTTAAACGGCGAGCCGGCGATTGGGATCGAGCTTTGGTTGCTCGACATGCCGGTGAGGCGTTGGCTGCCGCGCACGCTGTCGGGGAGTTGTTCGCCGTGCCGCTGGTTGAGCAGCGGTTTGTAATCGTACAGATCGAGCTGCGAGGGGCCGCCGGATTGAAACAGATAAATGATGCGCTTGGCCTTGGCGGCGAAGTGCGGGAGGCCGGGCAACGCGGGGCGACCGGGAAGCGGAGCCACTGCGGCCGGCGCAGCGGAGGCGTTCCGGCTAAGCAGATCGGCGAGGGCGATACCGCCGAGGCCGAGCGCCATGCGGTTCAAGCATTCGCGGCGACTCATCGCGAGCCACGGAGCGTGGCCGGTGCAGAGGGGCGGCGGGGTGGAAGGTTGGGACATGGCGAATCAGCGTTTCACGGCGAAGGCGTCGTGGTTCATGAGCGTGTTGACGACGGTGGCGAGGGCCGCGATCTCGGGCGCGGGGAGCTTGGGGTCGCGCAGCGTGTCGCCGAGTGCGAGATGCTTGTCGGCGTCGGCGGGATGCGCGAGGAACCACGTGAGTTGTTCCTCGAAGAGGCGCCCAAGAATTTTCTGCTCGGAGGCATCGGCCGCGCGCAATGTCAGGCGGCGGAAGGCGTCGGCGAGAAGGGCTTCAGGTTGGCCTGCGTGAGCGCGGTATAAATTTTCTGCGAGGACGCGGGCCGCTTCGACGAATTGCGGACCGTTGAGCAACACGAGGGCTTGGAGGGCGGTGTTGGTGGTGTCGCGGCGGGCGACGCAGACGACGCGCTTGGGCACGTCGAAGGCCTCGAGCATCGGCGCGGGTCCGGTGCGACGCCAAAAGGTGTACACGCTGCGGCGGTAGAGTTGTTCACCTTTGCCGGCGGGGGCGGGCTTGAACGATTCGGGGATGTCGTAAGTAAATACGGGCGGGCCACCGATTTTTTCTACGAGCAGGCCACTGCTGGCGAGGGCTTGATCGCGGATCATCTCGGCGGCGAGACGATGACGCGGACCGCGGGCTAGCCAGAGGTTTTCCGGATCGTCGGCCATGATCTCGGGGCTGGCGAAACTGCGTTGGCGGTAGGTCTCGGAGAGGACGATGGTTTTGAGGAGTGCTTTTACGTCCCAGCCGGAGCGGATGAATTCACCGGCGAGCCAGTCGAGCAGTTCGGGGTATTCAGCCCGGTCGCCTTGGTTACCGAAGTCGTCGACGGTTTTGACCAAGCCCTGGCCAAAGAGCGATTGCCAGAAACGATTCACCGTCACGCGGGCGAGCAAAGGATGACGAGTATCGGTCAGCCAACGCGCGAGGCCGAGACGGTTGCGCGGTTGATCGGCGGGGAAGGGCGGAAGCACGGCAGGAGTGTCGGGCGAGACGGCGGCGCCGCGATGGTCATATTCGCCGCGCTTCAAAATGAAGGCGGCCTTGGGCGTGGCCAGCTCGCGCATGACCATGATTTCTTTGGCGGCGTCGGCGAGTTGGGTTTCGCTCGCGCGGGCGGCGGTGAGTGCGGCGACTTGGGCGCGATAGGTCGCGTCGTGGTTGGCGAGATAGGTTCCTAACCACGCGTCGGAGGCTGAGTCGGTGTAGGCGGTGGGTGCGTATAGGGCGCTGACTTCGACGGCGGTGAGCGCGCGACCGAAGACGCGGAGCTCGTCGATCAGCCCGCCCTTGAAGCCGCGATCGCGGAAACGTTCGCCGAGGTCGATGGTATCTCCGCCGCCGCCGGTGATGTCTTTGGTGAGATGGTCGCGAATGACCTCGGTGCGAACGGCTTGGCCGTTGATGAAGATGCGTAGGCCGGCGGCGCGACTGGAGCCGTCGTTGGAGACAGTGACGTGGACCCATTGGTTAAGCGGAAGCGGATCGACGGCGCGAATGGAGATAGCATCTCCCGGCCAGAAGTGAATCAACGACCACTTCGGGCGACCGTCTTCGAGGAGGAGTTCGTAGCCGCGGCTGCCGGCATCGGTCCATGCGCGGGAGCGGTGGAGGATGACGGCGCGGTTGGATGCTTCGGGCGTTTGCAGCCAGAGCGAAAGCGTGAACGGCTCGTGGCGGTGGAAGTTGCCGACCTTGGTTTTGACGGCGTCGTCGCCGGAGAGTTTGAGCGCTTGCCCAGCGCCGGGACGGCCGGGAACAGAGATGTTGGCCGCGGCCGTCATCGCGTAATCGGAGGGAGCGAGTGCGTTGGTAAAGCGCGCGAGCTCGACCGGCTTGTCCTCCGAGGGCAGCGGTTCGGCGGCGGGCGCTTTGGGTTTGTCGGTCGCAGCGGGTTTGGGCGGAAGCGGCGAGGTGTCGCGTTGATCGAAATCGAAACGCGCGAGTTCGTCGCGCAGGACGGTGCGGGCGGAGGCGGGTTGAGCGAGCCAAGCTTGGAAGGCGTCGCGTCGGGTGTTGCGGAGCGCGTTGAGTTCGGTGACGGCTTTCGTAATCGCGGCGGAGGCGGCGGCGAATTTTTCCTGTTGAGCGACGTCGCTTAAACGGAGCGCGGGCGTCGGGACCGATTGAGTGAAATACGAATAGAGGCCGGCTTCGTCGATGTTTTGGAAGAACGCGGAGAGCGCGTAGAAATCTTTCTGGGAGATCGGGTCGAACTTGTGGTCGTGACAACGGCAGCACTCGAGCGTGAGCCCGAGGAAGGCCGTGCCAAAAGTGGTGACGCGGTCGTTAACGTGGTTGATGCGGTATTCTTCTTCGATCGAGCCGCCCTCGGCTTCTTGCGCGTGGAGACGGTTGAAGGCCGTTGCGAGGATCTGATCGTCGGTGGCCTGAGGCAGGAGGTCGCCGGCGAGTTGATAGGTGACGAATTTATCCCACGTGAGGTTTTGGTTGAAGGCCTTAATGACCCAATCGCGCCACGGCCACATGTCGCGCTCGCGGTCGACTTGGAAACCGTAGCTGTCGGCGTAGCGGGCCACATCGAGCCAATCCGCAGCCATCCGTTCGCCGTAGCGCGGCGAGGCGAGAAAGCGATCCACGAGTCGCGGCAAAGCATCAGGCGCACGATCCGCGACGAAGGCATCGATGTCGGCGAGGGCGGGCGGGAGACCCGTGAGATCAAAGGCGAGGCGACGGATGAGCGTAACGCGATCGGCCTCGGGTTGAGGCAAGAGTCCTCGACGGGCTAGACCAGCAAAGGTGAAGCGATCAATCGGCGAAACCGCGGGCGCGCGTGCGGCCAAAGTCGTCGCGGCGGGCGGGGTCACGGGTGCGAGCGGCTCGAACGACCAATGCGTCTGGTACTTCGCGCCTTCGTCTATCCAGCGTTGGAGGATGGCGACTTCGGCAGGCGTGAGGCGGCCGAGCTTTGCCTCGGGCGGAGGCATGATTTCCTCCTCGTCGGTGCTCTTGATGCGAAACATCAATTCGCTCTCGGCGCTGTGGCCAGGGACGATCACCGCGGAGCCATCTTTGATGCGAAAGGCGCCCTCCTTAGTGTCGAAGCGCAACTTCGCCTTGCGGCCTTGTTCATCGGGGCCGTGGCAATGGTAACACTTGTCCGAAAGGATCGGGCGCACCTCGCGGCTGAAATCGACGGGCGGCAGCGACGCCGCAGGCGCGGCGACGCCAGCCGCAGCGGATAACGCGCTGAGCGCGAGGAGACGAACGAGGGGACCAAACGAAAGCACGCACTCATCCCATAGCATAGATGGCCGCTGGCCACAAAAAATACGCAGCGATTTTCCCGAATATTCGCGGCCTAACCGCCGGCCAACCGCCCCCCCCCAGCCGCACCCCTGTCCGTACCGCGCCTGCGCCCGCTCAGGGCAAGGGCACTTGCGTGGGGTGCATCAGGTACGCGATGAGATCGGCGACTTCGGCGGGTTGGACCGCTTCTAGCAAACCCTCGGGCATCACGGATTGCGCGGATTCCTCGATTGAAGCTATCTCGGTGCGTTCTACCGTGGTGGTTTCCGTTAACGAGCGCAGACTGAGCGTGCGTGCGGTCTTGGCGGCAATGAAACCGTTGAGCGTGCGGCCGTCTTTGAGCTTCACGACGTTCATCCGGTAATCCGCCGTCACGACGGCGCTCGGGTCGGCGATGTTCTCTAAGAGATACGCGAGACTGTCGCGGCCCGCGCCGGTGAGATCAGGTCCTAGGTTGCCACCTTGGCCGTACAACTGGTGGCATGCGGCGCACAGATTATTAAAGACGGCGCGCCCCCGGCCTTTGTCGGCGGCGGCGAGCGCGGCGGGTGTGAGTTGAGTTTCGAGGCGCGTGATGAGCGCACGTTTGTCGGCGGCCGGCTCGCGGAGTTCTCCCCAGGCACGGGTGAGGGCGGCATCGAGCGTCGCGGACTTAAAGCTACGGATTTGGCGCGCGTGAAAGGGTGTCAGGTCGGCGCGCGGGATGCGACCGGCATTGATCGCCGAGAGCAACGCCGAAGCGAAGCTCGGTCGCGAGACCAGCGCCGCGATGACGGATGCGCGTTCCGAGTGGTGAAACGTGAGGTAACTCTTGGTGATTTTTTCGCCGAGCGTCGGGTCGTCGAATTGCGTGAGCCCGCGCAAAGCTACAGTATTGAGGAAGCGTTCGCTTAACACCTGTTCGCAGATCGCGCGCAGATCGGGCGGACGATTCTCGATCAGCGTGCGCAAGGCGGCTTGGCGCGCGTCGAGCTCGGCCTTGGGGTCGAGGACAAGGCGCTTGATTTCGTCGAGAGCGCGGCCGTCGCCGAAGACGACATTGAGCTCGCGGATGCGGGCGGCGAGGGCGGGCGCGGCCGTGGAGAGCGCGACGGTGGCGAGAGCGTCCCAGGCGGCGGGCTTGGCCGCGCGGCGCCAACCCCGAAGTCCGTCGGCGAGGCCGTTGAGGATGTCGGCTTGGAACGCGGCGGGCCGTTGCGCGGCTAGGGCAAGGAGCGCGTTGATGGGCGCGGGATTTTTATCGAGATCTTCGCTTAAACGGCGCGCGATCAACTGGCGGGTAATCGGTAACTCACACGCGGCGGCGATCTTGGGTAACTCGGCGGCCGTCGCGGGCGCGGCGACGGGGATGAGCCCGTACCAGATGAGCAGCGGGAGGTTGTGGTCGTCAGCATCGGCGGCGTGGCGGACGAGTACCGAGGCGAGTGGGACGCGTGCCGGCGTGGGGAGACGTTGCAGCACCGAGGCGAGAGCGAGACGAACAAGCGCCGAAGGATCGTCGGCGGCGAGGCGATGAAATTCGGCGAGTACGGCGGGCGAGGGCGCGGGTTGCTCGGAGTAGGCGAGGAGCGGACGTTGGCTAAACACTGTGTCGAGCGGCCAGGCATCGCTAAGGAGTCGAATGGCCCACGTGCGGACGTGTTCGTCGGCGTCACGCAGACAGGCACGTAGAAAAACCTCATCGGTTGCGCCGATAATGAAGAGCGACCAGAGCGCACGGAGCCTGAGGACCGGTTGCGCAGCCGCGGTGTCACTGTCGAACAACGCGCGGAGTTGCGCGGCCGCGTCGGGTGAACCGGCGGCGCGCTCCGTGAGTTGCAGGCGCGCTTGGCGGACCCACCACTCGTTGGCGTGTGTGTGCAGGGCGACCAGTTGCGCGACACTGGCTTGGGCAAGATCGATCGCGGGCGCGGTCGGCGGTTTACCGTAGGTGATCTTGTAGATGCGACCGCTCAGGCGGTTCACGCCGGTGGCGTTGTGACATTCACCGGTGTCGCTCCAATCAAGGACAAACACGCCCCCATCAGGCCCGTAGGAGAGCTCTTGGCCGCGAAACCACGGATCACTCGAGATGAATAAGTCTGGGCCGTGATGGGCGACGTAGCCGGAGCCTTGGCGCTCGAGGATATCGGCGTTGGCGCGGCGGCCGTGGAAGTTGAGCGTGTAAAGTTGATCGCGAAACGTCGCGGGCCAGTTGTCGCCGAGGTAGATCATCATGCCCACATGCGCGTGACCCCCGCCGTAAGCGTTGGCGGCACCATCGCCGGACTTTTTCCAATGCTGATTCGTGTCGAAGTGCCAGTGGTCGGCGTGCAGATCGATGAGACGGTACGTGTAGGGATTGGGGTCGAGCGTGTGGGAGCGCACGTAGTGCTCGCCGGTTGTGTGGTGCCAGAGGTGGCCGTTGACGGTGTTGATGAAAAACAATTCGCCGAGCGCATCCCAGTCGTGGCCCCAAGGGTTAGTGGTGCCGGAGCCGAGGACCTCGACGACTTTACGTTCCGGATGATAACGCCAGATCGTGCCGCGCATGGGGATGCGGGCGGCGGCGGGCGTGCCGGGTGCCCCGAGCTCGCCGGGGGCCGAAGCCCCGCAACGTCCATAAAGCCAACCGTCAGGCCCGAAGCGGAGACCATTGGCGAGGCCGTGGTAATTCTCGTCGGGCAAGTTGAAGCCATCGAGCACGACCTCGGGCGCACCATCGGGAATGCCGTCGTCGTTGCGATCGGGGATAAAGAGCAGTTGCGGTGGGCACATCGCCCACACGCCACCAGGGACAGGGGCGATGCTGGTGAGGCGTTGGAGATCGTCGGTGAACACCCGCCGTGAGCTGAAGTGCCCGTCGCCGTTGCGATCTTCAAAGATGACGATGCGGTCGCGGTAGCGCAGGTCGAACTTCACCCCGCGCTCGGCGTAGGTGTAGTTCTCGGCGATCCAGAGCCGACCGCGCGCATCCCACGCGAGACCGATGGGGTTCTGCACGTCGGGCTCGGCGGCAAAGAGCGAGGCTTGGAACCCCGGCGGCAGCTGAATTGCTGCGGCGGCGGCAGCGGGGGGCAGGGCCGGAGCGACGAGGTGCATCGCCGCACCCGAGTTGGCCGGAGTAGGGAAGGCGGCACGCGACGGCGCATCGGCCGCGTGGCCGACCCAGGCGGAACTCAAAGCCACGACAAAGAGAAACAAGGGGCGCATGGAAGGGTGAGCACTATTCCAACAATAAAGCCGCGCCTGAGGGAAGCGGTAACACGGTTCTGCACCGAGATTTTTAATCGAGGCCTTGGTGGTTAGGTGGGATCGATCAAAGGCGACGCCAGAGAGGCCACGGTGCCGGTGGTTTTATAGTCACCTCAGTCTGCCAAAATACCTACGACTTGACTATCTGACACAAATAGCTGCATTTTGTGACATGTCTACTATGACCATGCGAGTTGATCGCCAAAACGTTAAAGCCGCGAAGAAGATTCTTGCTGGTATGGGTCTGACTCCAAGGACGGCCATCGACGCTTTTCTAGCAAAGGTGGTAAGCCAAAAGGCTATTCCATTCCCTTTAGCTATGCCGGATTCCGAATATGCGAAAGTCGAATACAACATGACTCCTGCCGATTTGACCGTCTTCGACCGTCGAATGGACCTTATGGTTGCCGCTGAAAAGAAGTCTGGTACAATCAAAAGCGTTACTAGCATCGCATCGCTTCGCGAATGAGACTGGAAACTCTGTCATCCTTCCGTCGTTGTCTGAAGGGGCTTTCTGATGCTCGACTCTTTCAGGTGATGGAGGCGATGCGTAGGGCGGATCAGGTTTACGGTCATCCCCACCTTCACGCCGGCATCGGAATGCGGCGACTTGGAAAGCACTTGGAATGTAGAGATGCTTTAGATTACCGACTCATTTTTAGACGAGACCAGGACTCCCTCCTCTTTCTGTTTTATGGTACGCATAACGAGGTTAAGGCGTTTCTTAAAAATCGTGGTTAACTCGCGCCACTTTATCAGCGCGCCGCTTTTGTCCCGACTGCTCTAACCTTTTGCTCTTTTTACATATCATGAGCGCTTCGGTGTAATTTCCAAGACTGAGCACGCCTAAGACATCGATCTTGACGCAAGGTAGTATTTTACTACCTTGATGACATGAGCCGATCCATGCCTATAAAGCTTTCGGGTGAACTTGTAGATGAAGCCCGCAGCTCCTCTAAGCTGTTTAATCGGTCTATGACTGGGCAGATCGAGCATTGGGCGGCCATCGGACGAGCGATCGAGTCCCAACTAACGGGCGATGCCTTGGTGAGTTTGTTGGAGCGGATGGGCGGCACCATGAAAATTGGCCGCGCGGCCGAGGCCGGCCAGCGCCAGGAGATTGCCGCCGTGCTGACTGAATTTCTCGGCCAGACCGGCGACGAAGGTGCGTGGCTGCGCGAAATCAGTGCGCGAGGAGTGCCGCTTTATGGCTCCGAGCCAGGGGAAGCGGGCACCATCACGCGTTTGAACCCGGATGGATCCCGAGAAGCGATCAGGCAATCGACGGCAGCGGATTAGCACGCATCGGAGTGAGAGCGCATGGCGACGCCGTTACCTAATGTCGTATTCGAGCAATTGTCGAAGCTGACCCAGCAAGCGGGTCCGGTCTTGCTCTTTCTGGTGGGTCCCAACGGAGCAGGTAAGAGCACGTTTTATCAGCAACACCTCGCCGCCATCAAACTTCCTTTCATCAACGCCGACCTGCTAGCGAAGACCTTAATCGCAGCAGGGGCACCCGAGGGTGAGGCGACCGAAAGGCTAGCGGCCGATCTGGCCGAAAAACGCCGTCGCGAGATGATGGCGAAGCGGGAAAACTTCATCACGGAGACAGTTTTTTCCGACCCGGTGGGCGCAAAAGTGCAGGCACTCAGGGAGGCGCAAGCAGCCGGATATACGGTGGTCATGATTTTCATCTGCGTGGACTCGGCGGTATTGAGCGCACTGCGCGTCGAGAGCCGGGTGCAGGATGGCGGGCATAGCGTGCCGCCCGACAAGATCGGTCCGCGCTACGAACGGATGCGCAAGAATGTGAAGGCCTCTCTGGTGTTCGTGGATTTTGCCATTGTGGTGGACAACTCTTCGCTGAACACGCCGCTGCGGCCTGTGGCCGCTACCGCTCAGGGCAAAGTGGTCTATCGGAATCCGCCGCTGCCGTGGTGGACGGTTGAAGTGTTGCCGGAAAATTAACCGGTTCGCCTTCAGTGAAGCCGTTTAGAAATCACATTTTTCAGGCTGAGATCGATCGCTCCAAGGAGCTTATCTATGCCGCATAGAGTCCGAAAGCTCTAGCTCGAATTTTCTCTGGCTTGTGCGGAGACGATCCCGTTCCGTGCGGGTAAAGATTTGGCGAATTTCCAGAGCGATCGGGTACTACAGCTCGCCGTTGAACGGCAGTTTTAAATCATCGGTGAGGCCCTCTTGCGACTGGAACGGATCGATGCTGATAATCTCGCGCAGAAGATTCCTGAATATCGAAAGATTTTTCGGATTTAGAAACCTTATCGCTCACGGCTACGACATCATCGATGATACAGCACTCTGGGACTTTGTCGTTAATCGTGGGCCTCGATTGCTGGAACAGGTGCAGCATTATTGAGTCGAGGCTGGTGTGCGTAGGTAAGTGATGACGTCGAAGAAATCGGCTTCGCTAAGGACGGTGTCGAAGGTGGCGGGCATCGGGGAGATCGGGGAGGCGGCGCTGGCTTGGATGTCGGCGGTGACGATGGCAATGTCCTCATTCGTCGCAGGGTCGCGCAGGAGTGTGGTCGCGCCTTCGGCGCGGAGGTTGAGGCCGGAGCGCGTGTCGCCGTTTTTCAACGTCACGGTGGTGAGGCGGAAGTTGGGGTCGACGTTGCGGCTGGGGTCGAGGATGTCTTCGATCACGCGTTGGATGCTGCGCGAGCCGATGCCATCGAGCGAGGGGCCGAGGTTGCCGCCGGTGTTTTTGACGCGGTGACAGGCAGCGCAGTTTTGCGCGAAGACGGCGGCACCGTGGGCGACATCGGGTTTGGCCGTGGTGATCGCAGCGGTGCGGGCAAAGATGAGGGCGTCGAGGCGGGCGTCTTCGGAGGGGAGGTTTTTGACGAGTGCGGCGGCGCGCTCGCGGACGGCGGCGGGGCGCTGGGCCAGGGCATCGGCGACGTAGCGATGACGGAGTAAGCCAGCGGGGGCGCGGCCGGCGGTGACGACCTCGACGAGGGTGGCGGCGCCGGCATCGGTGCGGGCTAGGCCCATGGCAAGGCCCAAGGCGAGTTCGTTTTGCGAGGTGGGGAGGGCGGCGGCGAGGGCGGCGATACCCAGCGGACCAGCGGCGGGGAGGGCGAGTTGATCGGCGGCGACGCGACGCAGGGCGACGGGGTTGCTGATGAGGTTTAACGTCGTCACGAGGGCGGGGACGGAGTCGGCGTCGACCTTGAGGGCGCGCAGGGCGGAGGTGCGTGTCGTGTTGGCGGCTTTGACGTTAAGGAGTAAGGCGCGTAGCGGGGAATTTTTGGCGGGGAAGTCGAGCTCGCGCAGGGCATCGGCGGCGCGGCGGGCAAGGATCTGATCGGCAAGACCTAGGGTCGTAACGAGCGTGCGCTGCATCCACGTGGTGACGGCGGGCGGCAAGGTTCGGTTGGGTTGGCGTGCGGCGGCGGCGAGACCTTCGGCGAAGGCGAGTTGTTGGGCAACGGGGGCGGTGGCGAGTGAACGCATCACCGGCTCGATGGTGGCGAGACGATCGGCGGGGAGGTGTTGCACGGCGTGGCGGGCAAATTCACCGGCGCGGGGCGAGGCGAAATGGGTGCGCTCGAGGTGGGCGAGCAGGAACTCGGCGATCGCGGGCGTGGGCACGGCGAGGGCAACATCGGCGAGGCGCTCGGAGTCGGCAGGCGTGGCGGCGAGACGGTTGAGCTCCTCGAGTGGAGCAAGGGCGAGTCGAGCTTTGAGGGCCAGGCGCAGGGCGTAAATGAGTTGAGGATCCGACTCGCTGGTACGAGCTTGGAGGGCGAGGACGACGGGGGCGGTCCAAGGTTGAGGGTCGCGGGCGAAGAGTTGGGCGATGACGCGCCAGGCGAGGTGCGAGGTTGAAAGATCGGGCGCGAGCAGCGGTGCGAGGAGGGCCTCGGCATCGGCGGGGAGTGTGTCGCGGGTGGCGAGGACACGGAGGGCGGCGAGGGCGACGTCGCTCGAGGGGCGCGAAAGGGCGCTGCGGAGCAAATCGGCATCGGTGCGACCGAGACGCTCGAGTGTGAGAAATAGCGGGAGCGCGGCGGTTTCGTCGGCGGCGGGATCGGAGCCGGCGACTAGACTCGAGGCGGCGGCGAGGAGCGCGGGTGCGGTAGTGAGGGCGTCGGGGCGGGCGAGGAGTTCGCTCACAGCGAGGGAGCGCACGACGTTGTTGGCTGACGAGAGATGAGGGACGAGCGCGGCGCTGGGCAGGGCGGCGAGGTTGGGCAAGCCCGCTTGGGGAGCGGAGCCGTCGAGCCCGCGCCAGACGATGCGCCAGATGCGGCCGTGGCCGTGGTCGCGGGACGGATGAGTGAGAGGAATCTCGTAGTGGCCGATGATTGGGTTGTAGAAATCGGCGATCCAAAGGGCGCCGTCGGGGCCGAGTTTGACTTGGATGGGGCGGAAGGCGGGGTCGTCGCTCGATAGGAAATCGGGTTGGCGGGCGGCGGCAGGGGAAGCGCCGTGCCAGTCGAGTCGGTCGCGGTTGATGCGGCGGGTGACGGGGTTGCCGTTAAAGAGGTTGTTTTGGAATTCGGGCGGGAAATTATTGGCCGAGTAATGAGCGATGCCGGCGATGGCGCTGGAGCCGTGATCATCGGTGGTAATCGTGGGGGCGAAGCCGAGGCCGTCGTGTTCTTTACTGATGCCTTCGTAGAAGCCGCCTGGGACCAAAAGGTAGACCGGCTTTGAATGAGAGTCGGCGGTGTAGATCTCGCCGCGGGCGTCGAAGGCGAGGCCAAAGGGATTTGTCTGCCCCTGGGTGACCAGTTCAAATCGGGAGCCGTCGGGGCGGAAACGGTAGGTGTTGCCGCTGGTGAGTTTCACGATGCGGCCGGAGCGGTCGGTGACCTCAGAAGGGTTGGCAAAGCCGTGGGTGCCGTAAACCCAGCCATCAAGCCAGAGCCAATAGCTGGACGACATGCCGTGGGTGTCGCGGAAGCCAAAGCCATCGTAGAGTTTCTCGCGGAGATCGGCGCGGCCGTCGCCGTCGGTATCGGTGAGGCGCCAGATGGCGGGGATCGAATAAACGAGGACCGAGTCGCCTTTGGCGCCGGGGGCGCGGGGGAGCGGGAGGACGCCGACAGGGATGTTGAGGCCCTCAGCAAACGTGGTGACCTGGCGGGCGCGACCGCTGGCGGGATCGAAATCGGAAAGGATGCGGATGGAGTCGGCGCCGTGTTCGGCCGGCTCGGGCGGCACGGAGGCAGCGCGGAAGGCAATGCCGTTTTCGCTCCAGTGTTTATTGAAGGTCGGGATGACCTGGTCGAGGGCATCGCGGCGCGCGGGCCACGGGTACAGCGTGGAGCCGGTGACCCAGACGCGGCCAGCGGTGTCGAATGCGACGTTGAGCGGTTTCTGGATAGCGGGCTCGGCGGTGACGAGTTGGATTTCGAAACCCGGCGGGAGGTGAAAGAGCGCTTGGGATTGCGCGGGCGAAAGCAGCGGGGCGTTGGGCGCATCCCCGCGGGGATCGGCGGCGCGGAGGAGCGCGAAAGCAGACAGACCGAGAGGCAATAAGACGACGCGGAGGAAGGAGCGGCTCATGGGGTGGCATTGAACCTCGGACAAACCGGCGGCGCAGGCAAAATGAAAGTCATGAGAATTGATTGGGGTCGGGCGCGGGGTGAACCGACACAAAAAATCCCGGCCGCCTGAGCGGGCCGGGATGAATCTAAAACCTAGAGGACTGGTTGGAGCAGGAATCAAAACGACAGACGCGCACCGAGCGTGAAGCTGCAGCCCGGTAGCGGCGCGATGTCTTTGAGGAAAGACGTGGCAAGACGAGCGTTGGCGTTGGTGAGGTTTTCGGCGCGGGCGAAAAGCTCGAGGCCCACGCGCGTTCCCTCAAACGCCGCGACGTGATAACTTGCGTGGGCGCCGATCAAGGTGTGGCCGGCGGTTACAGTTTCCTCGGGTCCAAAACGGGTCTGCCGGAAGGTATGGCGCGCCTCGGCTCCGAGCGACCATCGTGTCTGCGTGTACGCGAAACCGACGCCCACGCGCGCCGCGGGAATGCGCGGCAACGGCTCGTTATCGCTCGTCTGCTCGGCGTGCACGGTGTCGGCGAGAAGCGCGAGGTGCAGACGTTGGGCGGAGCGGTCGATCAGGTGCAGTTGGACCTCGGCCTCGGCGCCGTAGAAGAGCGCGTCCTTGGCGATGAATTGATAAATCGGAAGCCAGGCTTCGCCTGTGCGGACGGGGTAAGGTTTGAAGGTACTGGTGGCCTCAGCGTAGTAACGCCGCGAATCGCGTTGCTCGAAGACGAAGTCGGTAAAGCGATTCACGAACGCACCGACGGAACCCGTGATAAAGCCGGCGCGCCGGCGCAAGGTGATCTCTGCGCCGAGGGATGATTCGCGACCGAGGCCCGCAGAGCCAATTTCATAGGCGCCCGTGCCGCCGTGGGGACCGTGGGAAAAGAGCTCTTGTGCAACCGGGAGTCGCTCCGAAGCCGAGAGCGACAAGCCAATGGAAAAATCCTTCGCCGGATAATACACCGCCCCCGTGGAGAAACTCAGGCCATGATCGGTGCGTTTCTCGCCGGACTTGGCGGCGTAGCCGGGGTAAGCGGAGAGATCGTCGGCGAAATCGCCGAGCTGGATGCGTTGCCATTCGTAACGCGCGCCGAACTCAAGCGAGAGGGCGGGACTGATCTTGTAGGATTCAAGGGCGAAGAGGGCGTGGCTGGAGGTGAGGCTAGGTGGGGTGACCACCTCTTCGCCGACGGCGGCGAAATCGCTGCGGGTGGTTTGGTAACCGACGGTGCCACTAAGCGCGCCGAGATTTTTTTGGACGAGCTCAACGCGGCCCTCGTGAGCTTGGTTATCGAAGGTGGTGTTGGCGCGGCCGCTCGTCGTGTCGATCTCGGCGTGCGTGTAATCGGCGAGGCCGAAGCGGAACTTGGCGTTTTTAAACCCGGCGAACGGCTGTGTGAGCTCCCCGCGGACATCGATGCGGCGTTGTTTGAGGTCGATGGAGATGGGCTCCCCGACGGGTACGCCGTAGAATGAGTCGTAGGCGTTGAAGGCGACGCCGAGGTGGCCGAGCGCGCCGAAACGCGTGATCCCAATAGAGGCGTTTTTGGTCGTGCGCGCGGAGTTGGACAACGTGCCGTAGTGGCTTGGGTCGGCGGGATCGGCGTAGCCGGGGATGGCGACGTCGTCGGTCTCGGTGCGCAGACCGTTGACTTGGATCGCCGTGGTGGCGTTGCCGGCGAGGGCAGAGACGATGCCCGTGCGCTCGTGCGCGGCGGATTCGTAGCGCAACTCGGCGCGACCGGAGAACGGCGTGGTGTGCGCGGCGGACGGGATGCGGTTGTCGATGACATTAACCACGCCGCCGACGGCCGAGCTGCCGTACAGTAACGTCGCTGGACCGCGCAGCACCTCGATGCGCTCGACCAGGAGTGGCTCAATGCTGACGCCGTGATCAGGGCTAATGCTCGAGGCGTCGAGTGAGCCCACGCCGTTGTCGAGCATACGAACGCGTTCGCCGCCGAGGCCGCGGATGATCGGGCGACTGGCGCCGGGGCCGAAGTAATTGCCGCTCACGCCGGCGGTATCGGCGAGAGTGGCGCCGAGGGTGGCCGCGGCGCGGCGACGGAGTTCGTCGCCGGCGAGAATGGACGTGCCTTGCGCGAGATCGAAGGCGGTTTTGCCATCGAGCCCGGCGGTCACGAAATACGTGTCGAGCGGATGAATATCGGAGTGATCCGGACCTTTTTGGGCGTGGGCCAAGGTCAAAGCACTTAGTAAAAAAAGAAGGAGAGAACGAAAAAATGACATCGAATGATGAAGCTGAGTTTTGAAATGTAACCGGAGGGCACACGCCTCAGCGTGGTACCTTGAGCAATAAACCACGTGAGCGCCTCGGCGCCGCACGGAGATGAGCCTAATTTAAACTCAGACTGACGGCGGACCTCGCTCCGGCTGATGCAGGTAGCGGGGTGGGCTAACGAAAATCTCAAAGTGCGGGCTAAACTCCGCACGGAGGTACGTCTGGGGCGGTGCGACTACTACGAGCGGAGCATGCGTTGCGGTGACACCGGCGGCGAATAACGTAACAACGCAGCCTTCGTCTTGGGCGTTGGCGGCGGCGCAGTCGTCGGTGTGGCCGTGGAAGGCTGTGTGCAACTGCGGGCTAACGGCGAGCACCGTGAGCAACAGCAACAACGCCGCCGCGCCCAGCGCCAAGAGGCGGCGGAACGGATGGACCGTTGAGGGGCTGTAGGACAGTGAATTCACGAAACGTGGTCTAAAAATGGGATTAGGCCTGAGCCGTCAAGCGCGGCGACGTTGCAAGAGCGTGACGAAGAGCAACAGCGCGAACGACAAGCCGAGTAACGTCGCCGCGAAGGCGTGGGCCGAGGCATAATCGAGGCGTTGAACTTCGTCGTAGAGCGCGATGCTGGCTACCTTCGTCACCCCCGGGATCGCGCCGCCGATCATCAGCACGACGCCGAATTCACCCAGTGTATGGGCGAAACCCAGCGTGAGGCCCGCGGCGATCCCGCGCCACGCGAGCGGCGCGTGCAGGCGAAAAAATACCCGCCACGGCGAGGCGCCATGAGCCGTGCCCGCCTCGAGTAATTCGCGCGGCACGGCGCGCAATGCGGCTTGAAACGGCTGTACGGCGAACGGCAGCGAGTAAAACACCGAGGCGATCACAAGTCCGGTGAACGTGAAGACTAAAGGCTGGCCCGTGAGGTCGCGCCACCACGAGCCCGGGGGGTGTTGCGGTGAGAGTCCGACCAATACGTAAAAACCGATAACCGTAGGCGGCAGCACGACGGGCAACGTCACGAGTGTTTCTAAAAATGGCGCGAAGCGCGTGCGCGTGGTGTTGAGCCAATGCGCTAGAGGCAAGCCGATCACGCCCAAAATAAGCGTGGTGATCGCCGCGAGGCGCAACGTAAGCGCGAGCGATTGCCAGAGCGGCGGAGCGAGACCGAGGAACGTGGCGGTGGATTCGGGCAAGGCGGTGGGGGAGGAGCGGTAATCTTCAACACGGAAGGTCGCGCGCTCAACGCTGAATGACTAGTGCGTGGCGGGCGTCGGCGGCGCGTAGCCGTAGCGGGCGAGGATGGCGCGGGCGGTCGCAGATTGGAGAAACGCGAGGTAGCGCACCGCGGCCGGATTGGCCGCGCCGCGCGTGGTGAGGATGGCGCCTTGTGTGAGCGGTGTGTGGAGTGCGGCGGGCACCTCAAGCCAGCGGCCGCGATTTTTTAACGTGGGGGCGAGAACGAGCGAGAGCGCGACGAAGCCAGCGTCGGCGTGACCGCTCTCGATGAACTGGGCGGTTTGCGCGATGTTTTCGCCGAAGACGATTTTGGCTTGGGCTGCGCGCCCGAGGTTAAGTTGGGCGAGAGCCTCCTGCGCGGCGCGGCCGTAGGGCGCGGTCGCAGGTTGGGCGAGAGCCAGTTTTTTTACTGCGGGGTCACGCACCGTGGCGGCGAGATCGCTGAGAGGGAGATCGGTGCGCGTGGTCCAGAGGACGAGGCGGCCGTTGGCGAAAGGCGTGAGCGTGCGGGCCTCGGCCTGGCCTGCGGTGATGAGAGCGCGCGGATAATCGAGATCGGCGGAAAGGAAGACGTCGTAAGGCGCGCCGTTTTTAATTTGTGCTACGAAAGTGCCCGAGGCGCCGAGGGCCGTAGTGACCGTGATATCCGGGGCGACGGCACGGAAGGCCGGGTTTAGGGCTTCAAGCACGTAGATCAGGTTGGCGGCGGCGGCGATCGAGACGGAGCTGGCAGTTGCCGGGGATGTCGGCGTCGCGGCGGGCGCGGGCGTGGGAGTGTGACCGGCGAGGATCAGCGCGAGGGTGAGACAAAAACGGAGCATCGACGAACATGTTGAACGGATGCTTCCGGGCTGGCCACGCGAAAAGGAGGGGGTTGTGGTGTCGGGTATGGCTGCGCCTGATCTATTACCGCCAGTGACGGTGTTGAGTGGCTTCCTCGGAGCGGGGAAGACGACGCTCTTACGCCATCTGCTCGGGCAGGCGGCAGGGCGAAAATGGGCCGCTGTGGTGAACGACGTGGCGGCGATCAACCTCGACGCGCAACTCGTGGCCGGTGCTGGCGCCGCGCGCGTCGTGGAGCTGGGGAATGGCTGTGTGTGTTGCACCGTGCGCGATTCACTGGCGGAGACGATCGCGGAACTCGCGGCGCAAAAGACCTATGCACACATCTTAGTGGAGACGACCGGAGTGGCGGAGCCGCGGGCTGTGGCTGATTTGTTTACGCGTAAAAATAACTTTTGGCGGAGCCTCGGAGATTTTGCGCGGCTGAGCGCGTTGGTGACGGTGATCGATGCGCGGAGTTTTTTGGCGGAACAGCGCGCCAGCCGAATGCGTTCTGGTGGAAATGAAACACCGCGCGGGCCGAAGCCAATCTTTGAACTGATGGTGGAACAAGCGGAGTGCGCGGATGTGCTCGTGTTAAACAAGTGTGATCTGGCGAGCGAAACGGACCTGGCGGAAGTCGAGACGATCTTGCGGACCTTGAACCCGCGGGCGGAGGTGGTGCGCGCGGAGCACGGGCAGGTCGCGAGTGAATTTTTATTGGATCGCGTGCGCTTCGAACCCGAGACGACGGTGGGCGCGGCGCAGTGGTTGCGGGTGATGCGCGGGGAGACCGGAAAGACGGGGTACGGAGCGGCGGGAGTGGGCTTGGCTAAGGCGCGTCAAGCGGGCTCGCCCCAACCCCAGGCGCGGCATGAGGAGAACTATGGGATTACAAGTTTCGTTTACGAGGCGCGGCGAGCGTTTGCGCAGGACAAGTTTGTCGCGTTGATAGAGGGCGGATTGCCGGCGGGGTTGTGGCGCGCGAAGGGTTTTTTTTGGTTGGCGGAGCAACCCGCGGATATCGGGTTTTTGTCGATCGCGGGTGGCAGCGTGCGTAGAGAATGGGTTGGCACGTGGGCGGCGGCGCTACGGGAAAGTGGCATCGTGACGGATGCAGAAATTCCGGCCGCGGCGCGCCTGAAGTGGTCAGAGCCCTACGGCGATCGACGGCAGGAATTAGTTTTTATCGGAACCGGGCTCGACGTCGCGGCGTGGCGTGCAAAGCTCGATGCATGTTGGGCCTGATCAATCGTGAATTTTTTTGGAAACTCTGGACGCGTTTGCGCGTCGGATGGTCCGTGGTTTTAAATTTCAAACAATTGTGCCCAAGTTTGGTGTGGGTGGTAGCGGCTGTGCTCGCCAGTGGGCTAGTCAGCGCTGGTCTAAGCGCGGCGGAGAGCGTCGCCGCGGCGCCGGAGATTTTGATCTATGCTGATGGAGATCGGGTGCGTGGTAAACTAGTGGAGCGGAGCGGTGAGCTCTGGGTGTTTCAGTCAGAGAAATTTGGGTTATTGAAAGTGCCGGTCGCGGCGGCGCGCGTAGAGACGGCGGCTGGCGTGCTCGCGGCGACTCCGATCGCGCAATCATCGGTTAAGGTGCAGGAGGCTGCGATCGGCGCGGTGGCCGCCACTAAGACCAAGCACGATGATCCAGATGACGTAGAGCCGTTAGGCTGGGCGAGGTTCACGCCGATGGCGCTAACGCAGTCGGTGCGTGAATTTTTCGGGCCATGGAAGGGGCGTTTTTCGATTTCGGTGGAGGATGTCGCCGATGCTTCCAGTCGCAACACGACGTTGTTGGAGTTGCATATGAAGCGGACTTGGAAGCGCGACGAGGTGGACGGGACTTTGCGCTATGATTTTTCGCAGACAGCCCATGTGGCCACGAAGGATCTAATCAAGCTCACGGGTTCTTGGCGGCGGGATTACGCGTACAAGCTTTTCAGTATTTATCGGCCGACCAGTGAGTATAACCGGGCGTTTAAGGCCTCGGATGGCGTCGCCTCCAATTACATGATGTTGCAGCAGGAGATTGGTGCGGGCGTGATCGTGTTCACTACACCACAGCGCAAGTTGCGCACGGGGTTATCGGAAAATCTTTTCGATGTGTGGATCGTGGCGCCCTACACTCGTCATTCCTCGCAGACTTCGGAGTCGATCTTCGCCGAGCTGGAATGGTCCCTGCCCTGGAGGTTGCGCCTGACGGAGCGTGGTGTGTGGTACCCGCCGTTTCGAAGTGGCTCGGAGGGTTGGGAAAACCGTTTGGAGTTGAATAAAAAACTCACGGAAACGCTCAGCGTGGCGATCCGGCATGAGACGCGCACTAACAACCCCGATGTGCGCATCCAGGATTACACTTTGCTGCGGTTGCTGGTGGGACTTGATTTTTGAGGTCAGGCGCCGGGTGAGTGGGGGGGCGCACTGAAAAAATCGAGTCGCAACGTGGGGCGCGGGCTCAACGCTGCGGCGAACTTACTTTTCATGTTTCCACGACTTCTTTGGTTTCTCTGCGCAGCGATTTTGGGCTTAAACGCGACCTTGTGCGCGCAATTGGCGACGGTGCCGACGCAGTTCGGGACGGCGCCCGCCACCACGCTATCTTTGGGGGAAGCTCAAACGGTGGATTTACGCACGCTGCTCGGCGTCCCGGGAGTTACCGGTCAGGTCATGCAATTTGAAACGGTGCGCGGGACCTTCAACGCGGAGTTGCTGGCGAACGACGCGCCGAAGACCGTGGCGAATTTTCTCAACTACGTGAACCGCGGCGCCTACGCCAATAGTATCTTCCACCGCTCGGTTCCAGGGTTTGTGATTCAAGGCGGCGGGTTTACCGCAACGGGTAATCTCGTAACGGCGATCTCAGCGGATGCGCCGGTGCAAAATGAATACAAAGTCTCCAACACCCGCGGCACGATCGCGATGGCCAAGACCGCTGCCGGGCCGAACACGGCGACCAATCAGTGGTTCATCAATCTCGGTAGCAACGGCGCCAATTTGGATAACCAAAACGGCGGTTTCACCGTCTTCGCGCGCGTCTTAGGTAATGGCATGACGGTAGCGGACTCGATCGCCTCGGTGACGGCTTATGACGTGAGTGCGCAACTCGGGGGAGATTTCACGGCGCTGCCTTTGATCGGCGGTAATCTTAATTCCTCTGCTTTGGTGGTGATTCGCGCGATCACGGCGATTCCGGTTTATCCCAGCGTGGCGGGGGAAAAGGCCGTGGTAACTTACACGGCCACGAGTTCTAACGCTAGCGTGGCAACAGGCGCCGTGACCGGGAGCACGCTGGCTCTCACGGGCGTGTCGCCCGGTACGGCCAACATTACCGTGCGTGCGGCCGATGTGCATAACAGCGCGGCGCAGGTCGTGTTTGCGGTGACTGTAGCGGCGACGGCACCGGCCATCACCGCGCACCCCCTCAACGCTGTGGTCGCAAGTGGGCAGATGCTCGCGCTCAACGTCGCAGCGTCAGGCACGGGCCTGACTTACCAATGGAAACGCGTCGTCAGCGGCGCGAGTGGCACGGTGCTATCCGGTGCAACGGGTCCACAGTACATTCTAGACAAGGTGTCGGCGGCCGAGGCGGGGATTTATTATTGCACGGTCACCAATTCCGCTGGCGCGGTGGACAGTGCAGGCGCGATCATTGCGGTGCGCTCAAGCGGCGAGTCGCGTTTGACGAATTTGGCCGTGCGCGCGGCCTTGGACGCGGGGCAGGTGTTGATCGTGGGGTTTTCTACGACGGGAAAAACCGATCTACTGGTGCGGGGTGTGGGGCCGAAGTTGGCGGATTTCGGGGTGGCGGATTTTTACGCCGACCCGCGACTGGAGATTTATGATGGCGCGGGCGTGAAGGGCCTGACGAATGATTCTTGGGACAGCGCTTTGGCGACGACCTTCCAGAGCGTGGGAGCCTTCGCGCTCAATGCCGGAAGCAAAGATGCGGCGTTGGTGACCTTGGTGAACGGCGCCTCGACGGCGCAGCTCAAGGGCCTGGATAGCGGCGTGACGTTGCTCGAAGTCTACGCGTTGGGCGGGATGTCGGCGCCGGCGCGGCTTAATAATGTTTCCACGATTAACCGCGTCGGCACGGGCGGAAATATTTTGATCGCGGGTTTCACCGTGAGCGGGGACGTGGCGAAGACGTTGCTCATACGAGGGGTGGGGCCAAAGTTGACGGCGTTTAACGTGGGCGGGGTCTTGGCCGATCCGAAACTAGAAATTTATCGCGACGCGACGTTGTTGGCGGCGAACGATGATTGGAACGCGAGCGTCGCAGCGGCCACGCCGGGGTTGGGTTTCGCTCTCGATGCGGGGAGCAAGGACGCGGTGTTATTGATTACGTTACCGCCGGGTGGTTACACAGCGCAGCTCTCGGGCGTCGGGGCGACGACGGGCGTCGGCTTGATTGAAGTCTACGAAGTGCCGTGAGGCCCGCGGGGCTTAGAAGCCGCGCGTCTGCATGGCGCGGCCGAGCTCTTGCATGAACGCTTGGGCGTCGGCGGGCGAGGGGCGGTAGCCAGGTTGGCTGATCTCGGTGAAGCCGGGGCGGTACTGTTGGTCGATGATCCATTTGCCGGTCACCCCGTCGCTGAAGGTGACGGTGCCGCCGGCGATCGCGCCCGGAATGAGGGTAACCGCGTCAATGACGACGGTGACGGAGCTGGGGCCGGCAGGCGCGGCGGGGGTGGCATCATCGCCGAGCGGGGCCTCGGTCGCCTCGGCGTCAGCGGGGGCGGAGTCGGCGTCGTCAGCGGGGAGATTTTGCGCGGCGGCCGAGGCGGGCGCAGGGGGGGCTTTAGTGACGTCGCTAGCGTCGGCCTTGGGGGCGGGGTCTTTGAGGGTGAGGTTGAGGTCGTCGACGAGGAAGCGGACGTCCATGTACGTCATGGAGACTTTAAATTCGTCGCGGAGTTTTTTCTGTACGGCGGAGAGGTTGGCGCCGTCGGCGATCCAGGTGGCGACGGTGGTTTTTTGCGCGGGGGTGAGGGACATGGTGGAAGGGTGAACGGAGAGGTGTGAACGGCGAAGTTTAAACGGCGGACCCTTGGGTACGCCGAGATACCTTTAACCCTTCGGCGCAGACTTTCAACTGCGCGTTAACGCGACAGTTGAGTTTTGAGAAATTCCACACTGCTGCGCGTGGTGGCGTCTTGCTCCATCATGTTGTCCACGGCTTTGCAGGCGTGGATGACAGTGCCGTGGTCGCGGCCACCGAAGGCGTCGCCGATTTCTTGGAGGGAGTGTTTGGTGAGCGTGCGGGTGATGTACATCGCGATCTGGCGGGGGATGGCGATGTTGTTGGGCCGGCGCTTGCTGGTCATGTCGCTGTGGCGGATCTGGTAGTGATCGGCGACGCGTTTCTGGATGGTCTCGATGGTGAGGATCGTCTGCGCCTGTTCCATCAGCACGTCGTGCAGGAGGCGTTCGGCGGTGGCGAGATCGATGGGCTTGTGCGTGAGCGCAGTGTAGCTGGCGACCTTGATCAGCGCGCCTTCCAGGCGCCGGATGTTCTTGGTGATGTTCTGCGCGATGAAATTGATGATCGGCGCAGGCAGATCGCACTTCAGGGCGACGGCCTTGGTACGGAGGATGGCAATGCGGGTCTCGACGTCGGGAGACTGGATGTCGGCGGGCAGGCCCCATTCGAAGCGGGAGACAAGGCGGGCTTCGAGTTTCTGGATCTCGGAGGCGCGGCGGTCGCTGGAGAGGACAATCTGTTTACCGGACTCGAACAGATCGTTGAAGGTGTGAAAAAATTCTTCCTGGATACGCTCTTTGTTGGCGAGAAATTGGACGTCGTCTAGTAACAGGACGTCGGCATGTCGGTAGCGTTGGCGGAATTTGGTGAGGCTGTTCTCCTGGAGGGCTTGGATGAACTCGTTGGTGAATTTTTCCGTGGAGAGGTAGGCGACGCGCGCTTCGGGGTTGCGGCGGAGGATGGCGTGCCCGATGGCGTGCATCAAGTGGGTTTTGCCCAGGCCGGTGTCGCCGTAGAGAAAAAGGGGATTGTAGGCTTGAGCGGGGGCTTGGGCGACCGCGAGGGCGGCGGCGTGGGCCATCTGGTTGTTGGAGCCGACGACGAAATTTTCGAAGGTGTTGCGGGGGTTGAGCGAGCCGGGGGCGGGGCCGCGCTCGTCGTAACGGGTGGACTTGCGGGAGGAGCCGGCGGTGGCGCGGCTGCGAGCGACGGCGCCATCGGAGGCGCGTTGCTGGTCTGCGGGGGCGCAGGGGGCTCCGGTGGTCGTGAGTTTGACGGTGACGAGGCGACCGGCGACGTGGCGCAGGCGCTGGGTGATCAGGTCCAGGTAGTTGTCGTGGATCCAGATGGAGGCAAATTCGTTGGGGACGCCGAGAGTGATGACATCTTCGGTGGTTTCCAGGCTCACGACCGGTTCAAACCACATATGGAAAACATCCTCCGGGAAGAGCGACTTGAAGTCGGCTTTCACGGTGTCCCATAGGTTGGGGGTTTGAACGGGATTGGGCATGAGCGGGCTTAGGAAGTGATTTTATTCACAGGCGGCCGCCAAGGGGCACTTTCAGCACATTCGCTCTGAGCTACATCCGAGTTCAGACTATCGGGAAAAAGGGTGGACGGGCCAGTAAACAGGATAGCGAAACGATTGATTACGTTAAGCTGTTGCTGGACAATAAGTAGCCTGGGCTATTGAGTCTATTTTAACGGGACGAAGCAGAAAGGAAGTGTGAAAGAACCTTCGGACGGGCCTAAAGACCTGAGGAAGAGGTGGACTAACGGCGATGAAAAAAAGTATGACAAGACGAACTTTCGGGAAGTTTTCGCCAAGTTATTCACAGGTTTATTGGGCATAACTTTTTGATTTTTTACGTTGCCACCGCGCCGCAAAATTCGGCCGCCGATACCGGCGCGTAAAATTGGTAATGAATTTCGTGTTACACCAATCCTTTCTCCGAGGAGAAATCGGGTGAATTGAAGTGACGAACAGGTGACGAATACGTGACGGAAGTGCGTTTCTGGATACGCGGCGAGCGGGCCGTGACCTCAGTTTTGGCCTTCTCGGATGGGCTTTTTAGGTCGCGGCTGCGGCCGGCTCGACCCACTTACCGTGTTCTTTGATCAGGGCGATGAGGCGGGCGTCGGCTTCCGACTGGGGGAGGTTGTACTGTACGCAGGTTTTGCCGACGTACAGGTTGATCTTGCCGGGAGCGCCGCCGACGTAGCCGAAGTCGGCGTCAGCCATTTCGCCGGGGCCGTTAACGATACAGCCCATGATGGCGATTTTCACGCCCTTGAGGTGGCCGGTCTGGGCACGGATACGCTGGGTGGTCGTTTGGAGGTCGAAGAGGGTGCGGCCGCAGCTGGGGCAGGCGACGAATTCGGTCTTGGAGGAGCGGGCGCCGGCGCCTTGAAGGACGTTATAAGCGAGGGTGGTGGAGCGGACCGGATCGTTTTCTGTCTCAACGCTGACGAGATCGCCTAAGCCGTCACATAGAAGGCCGCCGGTTAGAAAGGAAGCATCGAGGAGGCGGGAGAGAAATGTCGGATCAGGTTGCACGGCCGTGGCGGCGGTGTTGCGGATCCACAGCGGTGCGTGCGAACCTAGGGTTTCGAGCGCGGCGGCGAGGGCGCGGTAGCGGCCGAGCGGATGGCCCGTGGCTGGGTTGGCCTCGCCGAGAGTAAAAATAAATGCCGTGTCGCCCAAGGCTTGAAGCGTCGGGGCAAGTGCCTTGAGGGCTTCGGCGGAGCTTGCGACGCCGAGGGTGTGACGGTGGCGGCGCGCCAGGGTGGCGAAGGTCGCGAGCGTGGCGGAGTCTGTGGCGCCGAAGGAGCGCAGGAGGACTTTGGGCTCGGTGTGATTTAGCTGCGCTTCGAGATCGGCGGGCGTCAGTGCCGGGGCGAGTTCAAGGACAAGGAACGTACCCGTCGGGATGAGCGCGGAGTGGAGGGTAGCGAGATCGGCGGGACTAGAAATCGCGACGAGTAGACCCTCGTGGGGCGTGTCGAGGGATTTGGGCGCTGGGAGCGGGTTGGGAACGAGGAGCTCGGCGAGGGTTATGCGGGTAATGACGACGGGAACCTGGTCGGGGCCGATTTTGATTTTCGGGGTGAGGGTGAGTCTCGTGGTCGGGCGGCGATTAAATTGATAGGGATCGAGGGCCTCGCTCGTGGAAGCGACGGGCGCTGATGACCACAGCGACATGGTTTTGTCGGCGATGGCGCGGGCGACCGGAATTTCGTACACGCTGTCTTCGGTAAGGGAGACGCGGATTGTGTCACCGAGGCCGTCGTGGAGGAGAGTGCCGATGCCGATGGCGCTCTTGATGCGGCCGTCTTCGCCGTCGCCGGCCTCCGTGACGCCGAGATGGAGCGGGTAGTGCATGTTTTCCTCGTTCATACGGGCAACGAGGAGGCGATAGGCCTGAATCATGACCTTCGGATTGGAGGCCTTCATCGACAGAATCATCTGCTTGAAGGAGTGGCTCTCGGCGATGCGAAGAAATTCGAGGGCGCTCTCGACCATGCCGAGCGGCGTATCGCCGTAGCGGTTCATGATGCGATCGGACAGAGAGCCGTGGTTGGTGCCGATGCGCAGGGAGCGGCCGAGGGTTTTGGCGCGGACTACAAGTGGGGAGAACGTCTCGTGGAGCCGTAGCAGTTCGCGTTCGTAGTCGATATCGGTGTAGTCTCGGACGGCGAATTTCTTTTTATCGGCGTAGTTGCCAGGATTCACGCGGACTTTTTCCACGTGCTCGACCGCTTCCATGGCGGCGCTCGGCAGGAAGTGGATGTCGGCGACGAGGGGGATATGGCCGAAGCCGGCAGCGGTGAATTGTTTGCGGATGGGGAGAAGGCACTGAGCGGCGGCGACATTGGGCGCGGTGATGCGGACGATCTCGCAGCCGACTTCGGCGAGGGCGATGGATTGTCGGACGGTGGCCGCGATGTCCTGGGTGTCGCTGGTCGTCATCGACTGGATACGTACCGGGTTGGAACCGCCGACGCCGATGGCCCCGACTTTAACTTCGTGCGTAGGACGACGGACGGTTTGAAAACGGGAGACGCAGTAGGGCGACATGGCGGGTCGGAGGCGGAGGCGAGGGCGAAGCGCGAGGTAGACGGAGAGGTTTACTTGGCGGTGGCGGGGGCTTCGGTCCGGCTGGAGTTAACATCGCGGACGATCCGGCGGACGTCGAAGAAACTCACATAAATGATCATCGAGAACAGCAACACCATGAACACGCTCTGGGCGGTCATGATGAATTGGGTGGGTAGCGGGTGACCGCGCAGTTTGCCAAGGGTGGCAAAGAGCATCTGGCCGCCGTCAAGGACAGGTATGGGCAGAAGGTTAAAGACGGCTAGGTTGATGTTGATGAGGATGGTGAACATCAGCACGGCACGGATGCCGACTTCAGCGGCACTGTGGAAAATGCGGAAAATGCCGACCGGGCCGGCGAGCTTATTGAGGCCGATATCGGAGTTGGGGTTAATCAGGCTCCAAAGTGTACGGACCGTCATCGCGATCGGCGCAGTGATCTGGGAGAGGGGCGAGGGATGGGTCAGGCGATAGCCGGTGGTGAAATCAACGCCGAGGGCTTTGGCGAGAGCGGCAGGCTTGGTGTTGGTGTTGGCGTGGGCGGGCAGTGTCAGGCTGACCTCGGCTCCAGCGCGGCGGACGATGAGTGTGGCGGGTGCGGCGGGTTGCGCGATGAGCGTATCGTAAAACGTTTCGGTGCCGTAGATTTTCACGCCGTTGAGGGAAATGAATTCGTCGTTTACGAGCAGGCCGGCTTGGGCAGCGAGGCTGGCGGGGGCGATTTTGAAAGCGATGAGCTCAAAGCCGGGGGCGATGCCGATCTTGCGGAATTTCTCTTCGCCTGACAGGCGAGGATTCACCGGCAGGTCGAGTAATTGCCCATCGCGCTCGACGCTAAACACGGCGCGGGGTTGTCCGTCGGTGGAGCGTCCGGTCGTGGTGATGAGCGTCTGCATCAAGTCCTGCCAGTCAGAGACGGATTTGCCGTCGATGGCGCGCACGATGTCTCCGGCGCGGAAACCGGCAAGTAGCGCGGGGCTAGGAGTTTTGACGCCGTCTGGACCCTCGAGAGTTTTGGCGACGTAGCCGATGCGGGTGGTGGCGGTCGCGCTGCTCTCGGGCACCCCGATGGCGGTGACGATACAGGCGAGCGCAAAGGCGAATAAGACGTTAAACGCGGCACCGGCGAAGAAGACGATCATCTTGGTCGCGTAGGAAAGAGGGGGAAGTTTCGCGACGTCAGTACTGCTTTGACCCTCAATGGGGCCGAGGTCGGCGAGTTGGGGCAAGAGCACGTAGCCGCCTAGGGGGAACCAAGCCAGGCGGTATTCGACGCCATCTTTGGCGCGGTATGACCAGATGGCCGGACCGAAGCCGATCGAGAAGCGCTCGACGTGCACGCCGCGGCGGCGGGCAGCAAGAAAGTGACCGAGCTCGTGGACGAAAATCGAGCCGCCGAAAAATACGGCGACAAGGAAGATGGACCAGAGGTTAGAAAATGCGGCGGAGAGAAGTTCCATGAAAGAGTGGGAGCGGGGCGTTTAAAAAAGATGTTTTTCGATGGCGCTGCGAGCTAGGCGGCGGGCTTCGAGGTCTAGGGCGAGAATGGCGGGCAGATCGGCAGGGGCGGCGGTGGCGAGATGGGCGAGAACATGTTCGACGATGCGCGGAATCGCAAGAAACGGGAGCGCATGCGCGAGAAAGGCGGCGACGGCGACCTCGTTGGCGGCGTTGTACACAGCGGGGGCGCCGCGACCGGCGACCATCGTTTCACGGGCGAGGCGCAGCATAGGGAAGCGCACTTCGTCGACGGGCCGGAATTCCAGGGAGAGGAGTTTTTTAAAATCGAGAGCGGGCTCGACGCCGGGCGCGCGGGTGGGATGAAGCAGCGCGTGCTGGATGGGGAAAGTCATCGACGGCGGGCCGAGTTGAGCGAGCATCGCGCCGTCGGTGAATTCGACGAAGGCATGGACGATGCTTTGCGGGTGCAGTACGGCGTCGCATTGCTCGGGGCTTAGGCCGAAGAGGCATTGGGCTTCGATGAGCTCGAGGCCTTTGTTGGCCAGCGTGGCGGAATCGACGGTGATTTTCGGCCCCATCGACCAGTTGGGGTGTTTGAGCGCGTCGGCGGGCGTAACGTTGCCGAGTGCCTCAAGGGGTAAATCGCGGAAGGCGCCGCCGCTGGCGGTGAGGGTGATGCGGCGTACACTCGAGTGCGGATGGCCTTGGAGGCACTGAAAAACGGCGTTGTGCTCGCTGTCGACGGGAAGGATTTTCGCGCCGCTGGCCGCAGCGGCGGCGAGAACGTGTTGACCGGCGAGGACAAGGATTTCCTTCGAGGCGAGCGCAAGGTCTTTGCCAGCTTTAAGAGCAGCTAGGGCTGGTTCCAGGCCGGTGGTGCCGACGACGGCGACTAGGACGATGTCGGCGCCGGGTAGTTGCGCGAGTTCGACAAGGCCGGCGAGGCCGCCGACGAGACGAGTGTCGGCGGGAAAGGCCGCGGGATGCGCGCGCGCGGCGGCGAAGGCGTCGTCGTCAAACAGACCGACGTGACGCACGCCGTGAGTGCGGGCGATGGCGGCGAGTTTTTCCCAGTTGCCGCGGGCGGCGATGGCGAAGAGCTCGAGTTTGTCGGGGTGCGCGGCGATGACGCGCAGGGTGTTTTCACCGATCGAGCCGGTGGCACCAAGCAGAACGACGCGTTTGCGAGACGGAGGGGCGGAAGTGGCCACGGGTGAAGGCGGGTGCGCTTAGGGCAAGCGGAACAAGAAATAGGCTACCGGAGCCGTGAGCAAAAGACTATCGCTCAAGTCGAACATGCCTCCGATGCCAGGGATTACGTGGCCGGAGTCTTTAAGCGCGGCGCGGCGCTTGATGACAGATTCGATGAGGTCGGAAACAATCGCGATGACGGCGATCGGGCCAGCAATGAGTGCGGCGTGGAGGGGCGTGAGGGTGGCGCCGAGCTCATTGCGGCCAAGCCAGGCGACGAGCGCGCCGATGCCAATCGAAGTGAGGACGCCACCGACGGCACCTTCCCACGTTTTCTTTGGACTGATCTGCGGGGCCATCTTGTGTTTGCCGATGGCTAGGCCGGTAAGCAGTGCGCCGACATCGCAGAATTTCGCGACAGCAATGAGCCACAGGCACAGCAGCAAACGCCCGTCCGCCGAAACCGTGTCTGTGGGCAACGGCGTGAGGATGCGCACCATATATTGGAGGAGTAACGCGACGTAGACTAATCCGAAAAGCGTGGAGGCGAGCGCCTCGACGCGTTTTTCGGGTGGACGCTCGGCGACGACGCGGATCGCGATGACGACTGCGGCGAGAGCGAGCAACGGATGGGCGGGCGCGCCAAAACGCGCCTCGATGTAGGGCGAGAGCGTGATCAATCCACCAAAGAACATCCCGAACCCGCTGAACGGCGTCCAACCGGCGGCCGTCATCAGTTGATAAAACTCGCGCAGTGTCAGCACGGTGATCGCGGTGACGAGCACGAGTCCGCCGCCCGTGCGGAAAAACCATAACGTGCCGAAGATGAGGGCCCAAAGTGCAAGGGTGCTAAAAATACGGGAGATCACGTTTTTGAAATAAGAAGCGGATTTTTAGCGGGCGGGCGCGGGTTTGAGTTGTTCGCTGGTGAGGCCGAAACGGCGTTCCCTTCGATTGTAATCGGCGATGGCGGCGGCGAGGTCAGCTTTCGTGAAATCAGGCCAGAGGGTGGGCGTAAAAACGAACTCGGCGTAGGCGGCTTGAAGAAGCAGAAAATTGCTGATGCGTGTCTCCCCTGAGGTACGGATCACTAGATCGGGATCAGGCAGATCAGCGGTGCTTAAGTAGCGGTTAAACGAAGCCCAAGATTCGTCGTTAAGGTTTTCCCGACCGGCCGCAACCGCAGCGGCGTAGGCGTGAGCGGCGTCGACGACCTCGGTGCGGGCGCCGTAGTTGAGCGCGAGCACGAGCGTATAATCCGTAAACTGCTTCGTGGCCTCGATTGTATCGTGGAGAAGTTTTTGGATGTTGGCGGGCAGATCGGCCGTGCGACCGATGGTGCGGAAACGTACGCGGTCGCGAACAAAGGTGGTAAGCTCCTTTTTAAGGTAATACTCCAGCAGGCTCATCAGGCCGCCGACTTCGTCTTGCGGACGTTTCCAGTTTTCGACGGAAAACGCGTAAAGCGTAAGAACTTTAACACCGAGGTCGCGGGCGGCAAACGTCGTCGTACGGACCGTCTCCACGCCCCGGCGGTGACCTTCGAGGCGAGGGAGTCCGCGGGATTTGGCCCAGCGACCGTTGCCGTCCATGATGATGGCAATGTGGGCGGGGACGTTGCCCGATGGGACGGGCGTGTTGGAGGTTTCAGCCATGCAGAAGCGCAACAGTTAGCGAGGCGGGCAGAAGTTTGACAAGGGGGAAGCCCGGATGCGGTTTGGGGGGTATGAGTAAACCTCTGACAGCGAAGAAAATTGCGGCGGAGTTGGCGAAGTTACCTGGTTGGTCGTGGGAACATGAAGCACTGGCAAAGACCTTCGAGTTTGCGGATTTTCGGGACGCGCTGGCCTTCATGGTGCGAGCCGGCTTCGAGGCCGAGGCGCTGAACCACCATCCGGAATGGATGAATGTGTATAAAACCGTCGCCGTGAGGCTAACGACGCACGATGCCGGTGGTAAAGTGACCGCGCTCGATGTGCAATTAGCGAGGCGCATGGATCGTTGCGCGCAATGAAGCGCGCCACGCGTGCGTTCAAAGCCCGAGCATGAAATTGAACGTGCGTTCGGGTTCTCCGGGGAGGGCTTCGTGCGAGAAATCAGGGTAGAGCACGATGTCTTTTTTGGCGGTGATTTTGTTATAGGCGGCGAACTGCGTTGAAGGCGGGCAGATGGGATCCATCAGGCCGGTATAAAGCAGGACCTCAGCGTGGATACGCGGGGCGAGGTGCTGGACGTCGATGTAGCCGAGTTTTTCAAAGGTAGCGGCGGCGCGTTCGTGGCGTGGGTCGAAGGCGCGGAAGTAGAGGCTCAGTTCCTCGTACGCGGCCTTCGCTTGGTCCATTTCCCAGACGCGCAGATAGTCGCACAGAAACGGAAAAATCGGCGCCGCGCGGCGGATACGCGGCTCGAGGGCGGCGCAGGCAAGAGTGAGCGCTCCGCCTTGGGATGCGCCCATCGCGCCTACGCGCGCAGGATCGACTTCGGGTAGCGCCATCACGACGCGGGCGAGTTGAACCGTATCAAGAAATATCGCTCGGAAGAGGAGTTTGCGGGCATCAGGGTCATCGAGGCCGCGGATGATGTGACCGCGCATGGTGTTGCCCTGGACGCCACCGCGGTCTTCAGAGCGACCGCCTTGGCCGCGGCAATCCATGGCGGCGACGCAGAAGCCGGCGCCCGCGTAAGCGAGCTTGTTGACCCAATCACCGGAGTGGCCGGAGTAGCCGTGAAATTGGAGGACGGCGGGGGCTTTGCGCGTGGGGGATGAGGTCGATTTCGGACGGAGGTACTTGGCGTAGATTCGGGCGCCGCCCACGCCGGTGAACCAGAGATCGAAACACTCGACGTGGGGCGCAACGATGGTGGAGCTGGGCCGGAGTTCGGGTTGTGGAGCCGTGGCGTCGAGCTCGCGAAGGGCTTCGGCCCAATAGGTATCGAAGTCGGCGGGACGGGGATTGCGGCCGGTGTAGCGCCGAAGCTCGGCGAGGGGGAGGTCGATGAGGGGCATTTTGAGAAAAAGAAAAAGCGCGGTTCAAAACGTGGGGCTGAGCGATAGTGTTGTCGGTCGAGCTGGTGTGGAGGGTCGAGCAGAATTGCGGGCTGTGTCGCGATGCCCCCAAAAGTAGTGATCAGAAGACGAGGTTTGTTTTCGGCGCTTTCGTGTGTTTCGTAAGTCTAATTATGAAAACTATCGGCGTACTAGGTTTGGGCATTATCGGCAGCGTTTGGGCGCGGCATTATCACGCGGCGGGCGTGTTGGCCGCAGCTTGGAATCGGACGCCGCAGCCAGATTTCCCGCATTGGAAAACGACCCCGCTGGCGGTCGCGCAAGCGGTGGATATCGTGCAGATCGTCGTCGCGGATCCTCCCGCGGTGCGGGCTTTGCTCGCGCAGATTTTGCCGGCGCTCGGACCGGGAAAAACCGTGGTTCAATCGAGCACGATTGATCCGCGCAGCAGCGAGGAATTCTACCAAGCGGTGACGGCCCGTGGGGCGCGATACCTCGAAGCTCCGTTCACGGGAAGCAAGCCGGCGGCGGAGCAGAAGCAGGTGGTTTACTACGTCGGCGGCGACGCGGCGACGGTGGCGGATATGGATGCGATCTTGGGTTTGGTGTCGCTCGTGCGACTCCCCATCGGTAATCACCAGCAGGCGACAGCGCTCAAGTTGGCGATGAATTTGAACATCGCAGCTCAAATGGAGGCGTTGTCGGAAGCGATTACGTTGGTGCGACGTGCAGGGATTTCAGATGATGTGTTTTTCGGCGCGCTGGCCCGTAATGCCAGCCAGTCAGGCTTGGCGAAACTCAAGGAGCCGAAGCTGCGGGCGGGAGATTTTTCCCCGCAATTTTCCGTGAAACACATGTTGAAGGATATGCGGTTGGCGGCGGGTATCGGCGGATGCGAAGCGTTCCCTGTTTTAGCTACGATGCGCGACCGGCTGGCGGCGGCGGATCAGGCGGGATTGGGCGATCAAGATTTCTCGGTTCTCGTCACGCTACTAAATCAAAAATCAAGCTGAAGGGTGGCGCTAACTCAGTTGGTATATCACCAGGCGTGCCACGAGGTCCGCGTGAGGGCGCGCAGGGCGCTTACTCGATCTTGAACGGAGCGAGCTTTTGGTCGGCGGGACGGTTTTTCTTCTCAAAATATTTTTTGAGTACCGACCCGGCGACAGGAGCGGCGTAGCGGCCGCCACCGAAATTTTCGCCGAGAGTTTCGCCTTCAATCATCACGGCCATGGCGATCTCGGGGTTGTCGGCAGGGGCGAAGCAGATGAACCAGGCGAAATTGATGTTCCCGGTTTTGCCGTCTTTAGTAACTTTTTTTTGCGCGGTGCCGGTTTTGCCAGCGATGCGAACGCCGGGGATTTTAAAAAGGTCGAGATTAAGCGTGCTCGCTGTGCCGTAGGTGGTCGTGCCAACCATGCCTTCGATGAGAGCGGCGCGTTGCGTCGGGCTTAGGCCGATAGATTCCGTGTGTTGGACGGGCGCGTCCGGGTTGTGGAGGAGAGTCGGTTGGGTGAAGACCTCGTTGCGTGCGACGGAGGCGGCGAAGCAGGCCATTTCGAGGGGAGTGACAAGGACGTAGCCTTGTCCGATGGACATGTTGGCGGTGTCGCCGGGAAACCATTTTTCGCCAATCACTTTTTCTTTGTAGGCGGGATCGGGGATCACCATGCGGCCGGTCTCATTGGGAAGTTCGATGCCGCTGCGTTGGTCTAAATGGAAACGGCGGCCTTCTTCGGCGAGAAGATCGGGGGTGATGAGACGGCCGGCGTTGAAGAAATAAATGTCGCAACTGTGGGCGATCGCCTCGGGCAGAAGCACCTCGCCGTGGTGGCCGCGCCGGTTGTCGCAGACGAAATCGCGGTTACCGATGCGGATCGCGCCTTGGCAGTCCGCGATGGGATGCGTGGGATCGAGCACACCGCGGCGGAGGCCCGCGATCGAAGTGAGAATCTTAAAGGTGGAGCCCGGGGGAAAAGCGCCACCGATGGCGAGGTTGGTCCAAGCTTCGCGAGCGGTGATGTCAGCGGCGTCGGCGTGGCCGAGGCGTGGGGCGAATTTGCGCAGGTCGTAATCAGGTTTACTCGCTAGCGCGAGAATTTCCCCAGTCTTGATGTCGATGGCGACGGCCGCGCCAGTCTGGTCGCCGATGGCGGCTTCGGCGGCGAGTTGGAGATCGATGTCTAGGGAAGAGACTAGGTTTTGACCCTGGGTGGGAAGACGAGATTCGATGGGCTTGGCGTCGCGCAGCCGGTAACCGAGGGGATCGACGCGGAAGATGGCGCCGCCGGCTTCGCCTTGAAGGAGCGAATCGAATTTGGACTCCAGGCCGTCGCGGCCGATCGAGCCACGCTGCTTAAAGGTGCGCAGTTTCTCGCCTGGAAAATTGTCGGCTTCGACGTCTTCGTTGATGCCGACGTAACCGAGCGTTTGGGCGGCGGCGGAGCCGAAGGGGTATTCGCGGGTATTCGTGGTGTAGAGTTGGAGCGGGGAGACGACGGGCAGGTGTTCCAGGAGGCGGGCGTATTCGGCAGGAGCGAGGTCTTCGACGAGCGGATAGGGCAGGAGGAGTTCGCGAGAGAAATGCTTGTTGAGGCGAACCGAGTCGACCTTGAGGTCGCGGCCAATAACGGCGTTGATTTGTTCGAGATAGGATTGAACAACGCTGACGCGGGCCAAAGTCCAAAGCTGGTCGGCGGTGGGGATATCTTTATCGTCGGCGGCTCGGTAGTTTTTGCGGATGCGGATAAACTCAGCGCGAAATTTGGCGCGAAGTTCGTCGAGGTAGAGGATGACGGCGAAGCGCGGGCGGTTGCCGACCAGGAGCTGGCCGTGACGGTCGTAGATGTTGCCGCGGGGGCCGGGGATGAGGATGCGGCGCTGGTTTTGGGAACTCTCGCGCTCGGCGTGGAGCTCGGCGTTGAAGAGTTGTTGGTACGCGAGCCCGCTGGTGAGCACGATCAACAAAGCGGTGATGATGAAATAAAATAAAATGACGCGCGGATCATAACCTTTTTGGGATTCGAAGAGGCGGCCCGAGCGGTCGGCCAAGTTATTTTCGTCAGCAGCCATGGCAGCGATTTTACGCGAAGCGGTTGGC
>Ga0214919_10001734_pt1 | contig 35232 bp, 29 predicted proteins | sample LL1503_MetaG_FD_177994 | JGI IMG/M metagenome (GOLD analysis project Ga0214919, IMG submission 177994) | Freshwater microbial communities from Lake Lanier, Atlanta, Georgia, United States - LL-1503 | ecosystem: Environmental > Aquatic > Freshwater > Lake | place: USA: Georgia | collected...
TCATGGACACCGACTATGCCACTGCCTCGGCCACCTTGTCTAAGTCGCAAATCATCCAGCAAGCGGCCACCGCCATGCTGGCCCAGGCAAACCAGCAGCCCCAAAGCGTGCTCTCGCTGATCAAGTAGGCTTGAGCTGCCCGTCTATGGGCACCTAAGAAACCCGCCCCTGGCGGGTTTTTTTATGGCTATACATGGTCACGAATCGGCAAACAATCATCCAAAAAACATGGCATATATATTGCTTTTAATTGTTGAAGGGCTCAGATGTCTGACTTTTGACGTTAGGGCGCTGAGTAAATGCGACTTATTTTTATAAGCACGAATTAATTTTTTGGGGAACTAGTATGCCTGTTATTAATACCAATATTAACGCGCAGTATGCGCAAGACGCGCTAAAGACCAATGCCAAGGCCATGGGTAATGTCATGATGCAGCTGGCAACGGGTAGCCGCATCAATGCTGCCAAAGACGACGCTGCTGGCCTGTCATTAGCCCAAAATATGACGTCCCAGGTGCGTGGCCTAAACCAGGCGGTGCGCAACGTCAATGACGGCATCAACCTGCTGCAAACCGCTGATGGCGCACTCGTCGAGACCAGCAATATGCTCCAGCGTATGCGTGAACTGGCGGTCCAAGCCGGTAACGCCACCAACAACGCCGGCCAGCGCGGCTACCTCCAAAATGAGTTCAAGTCGCTACAAGACGAAATTACCCGGATCGGCGACAACACAGGCTGGAACAATGCCAATATATTCGGCACTGTTTCAACCGCAAATAATCTGGTATTCCAGGCGGGCATGAGTGGCGGGCAAACAATCAGCATTACGCTGTCAGGAATGAACGCCACCGCCTTGGCTGTCGGAAGTGATGTCGCTTCGATCGGCGGCTTTACGGCCTCGCAATCAGCCATTAGCACCATCGATGCTGCGATTGAAACGGTTAATGCGGCCCGCAGTCGCATGGGTGCAGTTATGAACCAGCTGAGCTATTCGGCCGACAATATGGTCAATATTTCGACCAATATTGCCGCCTCGCGCAGCACTATCCTGGACACTGACTATGCCACTGCCTCGGCACAACTGGCGAAGAACCAGATTATTGCGCAGGCCGCCACCGCCATGCTAGCGCAGGCAAACCAGCAGCCGCAGAGTGTCCTTTCGCTGCTGAAAGGCTAAGCGGTATTTGATCAATTAAAAACCCGCCCTTGGCGGGTTTTTTAATGCCCACCAACAAGCTTGAAGCGGCAAAACATTGCCAGAAATATTTGGCACAAATAATGCTTCACTTACCACAAGAGCCTAAGTGTCTGAGATCCGACGCAAGGCTAGCGATAACAGGTCATCGCAAGCGGTGGTAACTTTTTTTGTTTTTTGGAGATCGTCATGACAGTCATAAACACAAACGTGAGCGCAATGTATTCCCAGAATGCAATGAAGACAAATGCGCGCGTTCAGTCGACAGCGATGGAGCAGCTCTCCACCGGCGTGCGGGTGAATTCTGCGAAGGACGATGCGGCTGGCTTGGCAATTGGCCAGAATATGAGCTCCCAAATCCGAGGCCTCAACCAAGCGGTGCGTAACCTCAACGACGGCATTAACATGGTTCAGACGGCGGAGGGCGCAATGGTGGAGCAGTCCAATATGCTTCAGCGCATGCGCGAATTGGCTGTACAGGCGATGAACGGAACCTATTCTGATACCCAGCGTGGATATTTAGACAAAGAGTTTCAGGCGCTTACCGATCAAATTAACCGCATTTCCAATGACACGATGTGGAACGATCAGAAACTTCTGGCTGGCGGCGGGTACATAGCAACATTAAATTCAGCGCCGGTACTGGTGGCTAACGGTATCCTTACTACAGGAGCGGCACACGCGAATACACAAGTACAAGACTTTGCTGGCAACACGGTAGCGAGTGGAGTCGCTTATTTTTCCGGCCTTAGCTCCACCTTGCCAACTGGCACCGTCAAGTACTTTCCAGTCGAAAATTTACCTGTTTCTAGCTATGCAGTGCCAGCCAATGCTGTGTACTCGGGACAATCTATTGTCGGATATTACGTACCGGCTGAAAAAATTCATACCAAGATCACGGTCCAGGCTGGCAAGGACGAAAACCAAACCATCGACATTGACATCGTCCCGATGAACGCCGATGGGTTTGGAATTTCTGGGCTTGGCATTGGCACGTTTGATACGGCTACAGCCACCTTAAGCAAAATCTCTACTGCGTTGGAGACTATCAATAACCAACGCGCAAGCCTAGGGGCCGCCATTAACCAAATGGCATATGCGGCAGACAACTTAACAAACGTGTCATCCAACGCTACCCAATCGCGTAGTACGATTATGGATACTGACTACGCGTTGGCAACAACCCAGTTGGCAAAAACCCAAATTATTCAGCAAGCCGCGACAGCTATGTTAGCCCAAGCTAATCAGCAACCACAAAGCGTAATGGCATTGCTTAAAGGATAAACCGTCTAGTAGCAAGAGTTACACGATATTATTTCGAATATAGTTCGAAAAGTTCGCAGGGGCACATCGTGCTGACTCAATTGAAATGACTACATTAAAATCAGATGCAAATGTTAAAAACCTTGAGTTCGTCCTGACACAGATGGCTCAGGTCAGCGAGCAAATATTGAGCGCTGGCATCGAAGGTAAGGAAAACGAGGTCCGCTCTCAACTCGATAGGATGCGGCAACTCAAATCTGACATAGAGATGATTGAAGAAAAATACAAAGGTTTCTTCGACACGCGTCCCACTACAGAAAAAAAGAAAATAGCAGAGATTATCTCTCAAATTGACAAAAGCGAAGAATTTCGCAATGCCTGGGCCTCTCGTTATAAAGACTTGGCATCGACAAAGGTGCTATTAACGCTAGAAGACGGACCAGATGGCATTTTAGATTGGTCAATGCCAAGCGCATGGGACTGGAAACACGACCTAATCATATTTAGCAAACACAGCGACGAACGATTGATCCATTCAATCATGAAGCGTGGGCAAAAAAGAATTTTAGTATTTTGCAACGATGGTCATGAGCCAACTGAAAAATTAGAAGGCGTAAGTTATCTTCTCGATGATAAAAACATAGAAGCATATTTGGAGAAACTAAGCCCAAACCTTCCTAAAAGAGTTTTTACGTTTGATAAGATCGTCAAGCCAGTAGAAGAAATAGAAAATTCAGAGTTAAAGGTACGAGAATCATTTTTTGAAAAATTCGAGAAAGCATTTTTCCGTTCACTTGTGAATAAACAAACGATTACGTATTTTGCAAATCGATGGATAAATCAAGGTCTGCAAAATTTAACCACTATAGCCATTCAACCATCCTTTAAAAATATAACTGAATTCATTAATAAGGTGCCGGCGGTTATTATATCACCCGGACCTTCGCTTGATAAAAACATAAAGCAATTGCACGAGCTAAAAAATAAAGCTCTGCTCATCGCACCCGCTCAGACGCTTCTTGCATTGGATAAAGAGGGAATAATACCTGATATCGTCATGGTAGCCGACCCCCAGAACCTGATGTATTTATTTGAAAATTATGACGCATCAAAACTCGGAGCGCTGCTTATCGGGGTCGCATGTCAGCCCGAGTTGTTTCAGAAGTACAAAGAAAAAGTTATATCATTTAATGTAAACGGACCGCTGGACGGATGGGTATCCGACATATTTGACGACGTCAATTATCGAGGCGCATGTGGTTCTGTCTCTTCAATGGCATTTCTTCTCAGTTCTGTGCTCAATTGCGACCCGATCATATTGGTTGGGCAAGATCTCTCTTTTTCAAACGGGAAACAATATTCGACTGGATCGGCTGATGGAGGATTGGACGTATCCATTGATGAAGAGAAAAAGACTTTCGTGTGGAAAAATATCCCTAAAGGTCTTCTGGAAATGGACTTAGATAACATCGCAAAAGAGCCTATAGACAACGCGCCGCATGGGCAGATTTTGACTTTGCCAGGTTACTATGGTGGGGAAGTTCATACGAACCCGGCTTATGCCATGTTTCATGCTGAATTTGAACGCCTTGCGCAAATCAACCTCGACGCAAAATCAGATCTCAAATTATTCAATTGCACTGAGGGTGGTGCATTTATCAAGGGCTTTGAGCACGTACCTCTTCAGGAAGCTATCAAAACAATTAATAAAGGCGGATACCCTGAGTTCAATTTTGATGAGATTTCACGAAAAATATTTGACTCGACAGATAAAGAAGTTAGGCTGCAGAAATTAGGAATCGCCCTCACCGATATTGAATCGGCAATATCAAAAAGTGTGCGCATAGCAAAGAAATGCATTAAACTTGCATCAATTGCAAAAAGTAATAAAGAGAAATTGGAAGAGTTATCGGCGAATGAAAAGGAACTTTTTGTTGCGGTGCAAGCCTCAAACTTTATTTCGATGACAATGCATAATGAAATTAAGAAAATAATGAAATTGACAGATTCCGCAGCGACACTGGAAAGCAATCTAGATGCATCTAATTTGTTGTATAAACTAATAATATCGGAATTCGATAAAATATCACCTCAGGTGGCAAAATCCATCAAAGAATACAATAAATTAGTGGCGGAATTCGCGCTGCCGGATGCCGGTTAGACAATAAAGATCAACGGTGGTCGCTTGAAAGCCAGTTTATTGATCCTGATATGCGGACATGAAGCCAAGTCTCATATTGACTAACTTTTTTTGAGTCCAATATGAAAGCTTTAGATTTATTTTTTCGACGATGACCATCGTCCGCTAAAATACATTCTTCGATACAAATAATCTATTGTGAATTTTTATAGTCTAAAAATTGCATGTCATTAGAAATACGATCTAAAACCGTTGAGTATTTTTTGTCCGAGGCCTGACGATACAAGCGCATTGAATCATACCAAGGACTTGTGTCACCTTCCAACATCCATCTCCAATCTGGGACATAGGGAAGTATTAGCCATGTTTTCTTTCCTAATGCACCAGCCAAGTGAGCCACACTGGTGTCGACACAAATAATCAAATCCATTAACTCGCAAAGCGCCGCTGTGTCCGAAAAATCAATGATTTCATCACCGTATTGTTTTACATTGCTTTTTACTAGGCAATCTTTGTCAGCTTCACGTGCTTCTATCTGTAAACTAATATATTCAAAGCCGTGCGGTAGGTATTCAAGCATTTCAGCGAGACGAATACTACGATTATGATCATTTGTATGCCCACGGCTTCCGCTCCATACCAACCCGACTCGCGGCAAATTTCGGTGACCCAAGCGCTCAGACCAAAACTCACGTTTATCAGCCGAGCAGCTAAGGTATTTCTGTTTAGCCGGAATAGAGTCAAGATCGGTGTTAAATGCCAGTGGCAATGACAGCAATGGGCAATGATAATCAAAAGGCGGCAATTCTTCGCCGCTCTTAATTATTGTATCTACGCCAGTTAAATCATGCATCAATCCGGCTAATGGGCTCTGAACTTCCAGTATTACTCTAGCCCCTTTATTTTTTACAAATTCGCAGTAGCGGCTAAACTGAATACTATCCCCCAACCCTTGCTCACTATAGATCAATATTGTCGCACCACTTAAATCCTCATCCCCATGCCAAAGGGGCTTTTCAAAGTTGCGAATTGTGAGGCCTGATTTATTATTTTTCCAACGCCACTCGTACAGTGACCAACCATTTTTAAAATCACCAACCAGTAGCGATGCAATTGCCTTATTCCACTGAGCATATGCATCGGTCGGATCGATATTGATAGCGTTTTCATAACTCCTGAGCGCCTCTGGTAGATTTTTAAGCGCCTGAAATGCAGCTCCCCGGTTAGAGTAGGCGTTAATATGATCGGGCTTTAACGAAATCGCTCTGTCAAAGCTGATTATCGCCTCATCAATCCTATCTAATTGCTGAAGCGCCACACCGAGATTGTAATGTGCATCAGCATATTCAGGGTTGATCGTGATAGCGTGCTCGCAACTTAAAACTGCCTCTTTAATACGTTTGAGTTCATTTAGGGCAATCGCTCGGTTGCAATATGCCTCGGCGTACTGCGGATTTAAAGCTATTGCCCGATCATAATTTACGACCGCCTCCTCAAACCGCTTTAGTGTCAATAAGGAGAATCCTCTGTTATAGTATGCCGAGGGATAATTTGGATTAATTTTAATGGCACGAGTAATCATCTCAAACGCCTGCTCAGGCGCCCCTGTCTGAGCAAAAATTACGCCTGTCAGATGAAGTGCATCAAAGTGTTTGGAGTTAAGCACCAGGACGCGCTGATATATTTCTTTTGCTTTTTGCAAATTACCTTGTTTGTGAAAATTTAGGCCTTGCGAAAATAGTTGATCGAGGTCTTGCGGTCGATTCACTAAAATATTCTTAGAATTAGCACTTTTTATATTTGAAAAAAATCGATTTGAGACCATAAATCGTGATGACAAATTAGGATTTCAGCGCCAACTGCAAGGCATTAACTACCGAGTCCTGCTCAACCTCTGTTAACGTAGCGTACATTGGTAAGCTGATTGCGTCCTGATAATAGGCCTCTGCAATCGGAAAGTCTCCTTGGCAAAATCCAAAATTTTTATAAAATGGGTGCAAATGAACAGGGATGTAATGCAATTGCACTCCAATACCCAACTCCCTCAAACGATTAAAAATGTCTGGGTGCGATTTATTTATTTTTTCTAATTGAAGTCTTATTACATACAAATGCATCGATGAATAAGAATCAGGATGTTGCCATGGTAAAGTAATGGGGAGCCCATCTAATAATTTCTTATATCGGATAGCTAATTTTTGCCGACTCGCGACATAGCTGTCCAAACGTAGGAGCTGGCTAGCACCTAGCGCCGCCTGTATATCAGTCATTCGATAATTGAATCCCAGTTCAATCTGTTCATAATACCATGGCCCATGAGCATTTTCTCGCATTGCTGAAGGGTCTCGATTAATTCCATGGGTACGTAAAAGCAGCATTGCACGGGCAAGGTCGTCGCTGTTGGTAAGTGCCATTCCTCCTTCACCTGTAGTAATAATTTTAACCGGATGAAAGCTAAAGACGGTGATGTCACTATATTTGCAATTTCCTACAAATTCATCTTGGTATTTTGCTCCAATAGCATGGGACGCATCTTCGATAATGCGGAATCCAAATTCTTGAGATAATATTGCGATGCCCTTCATATCAGCTACCTGTCCGCTAAAATGCACCACTACCAATATCTTTGGAAGTTGCCCTAAATTGCTCGCAATATCTAACTTCGAGCGCAGCGCAGTTAGCGATAAATTGTAGGTTTTCGGATCAATGTCAACAAAATCAACTTTAGCACCACAATATAAACCACAATTTGCAGATGCAACAAAGGTAATAGGTGTTGTCCATAAAATATCCTCCTTACCAAGTCCGAGCGCCAAACATGCAATGTGAAGCGCCGACGTAGCGCTGTTGACAGCTACTGCATGTCGTGCCCCGACGTGAGAAGCAACTGCATTCTCAAAACGAGGTATAGCAGGGCCTTGGGTTAGATAGTCAGAATTTAAAACCTCAATAACGGCATCAATATCCGCCGCCGTAATATCTTGGCGTCCGTAAGGAATCATGGGTTAATTAATTTGATGTTTTTCATACTCTGAGTCAATAAAGCGCTGAACTTCATTATCAGTCATCCACTCAGTATTATTATTGCTCGTGTAACTAAAACCTTCCTGGACTCTTTTGCCTTCCTTGATTCGGGTAGGACTTGCATTCCAGTTGTTTATAGCAGGCAATACTTTATAGTAATCTGGGTATTCAAAAGTACAGTATGCCTCATCCTCGCCTATCATTTGCTCGTGCAACTTTTCACCAGGACGAATACCAACGAATTCAAATTTGCAATTCGGGGCTATTACTCTTGCTAATTGCGTTATTTTGATAGAGGGTATTTTCTTTACGTATATTTCACCACCTACCATATCCTCAAATGCCTTCCAAACCAACTGTACACCCGTCTCCAAAGAAATCATGAACCGAGTCATTCTCTCGTCAGTAATCGGCAATACGCCCTTTTCACGCATTGCCATAAAAAACGGTATCACTGATCCCCTGGAACCCATGACATTTCCGTAACGTACGACAGCAAACTTGGTGCCATGCTCGCCGGAATAAGCATTGCCAGCCACGAATAGCTTATCAGAAGCGAGTTTCGTCGCTCCATACAAATTAATAGGACTACTTGCTTTGTCGGTCGAAAGCGCAACGACTCCTTTAACCTTATTATCGATGCACGCATCAATTACGTTAATAGCACCAATAACATTGGTCTTCACGCATTCAAAAGGATTATATTCTGCGGTCGGTACGATTTTTGTAGCGGCTGCATGCACAACATAGTCCACGCCGTTGAAGGCTCGATGTAACCTTTCCTTATCGCGCACATCACCAATGAAAAATCTAATTCTCGAATCATCTTGGTATTTTTTGGCCATTTCCCATTGCTTCATCTCATCGCGGGAAAATACAATTAGTTTTTTTGGGTTATATTTGGCGAGCGTCATGGGAACAAATGCGTTCCCGAATGAACCCGTACCGCCAGTAACTAGTATCACAGGGTTTTTAATCATAAGAAGATGATCGTAAAAGATATTCGGTTTTTACGCACTTGCAGAGTTAAATTATACAGAAATACATTAAAATTTTCCCATCATTCAATATGTGCCGCTATATCTCAATCGCCAGCGAGTTTTATAGTGTTGTGCGATTGTATTCATCAGAGAGGCCATCATAGCCGATCCAGCAAATTTGGCAAATCGGTTTTCCTATCATTCCTAGCTTTATACTCCACTAGATGTTTATAGCTATAGCAAGCCAAAAATCGTAATGCCAGTATGAGTAAGCTCGCTCTCGGAACTGTTCAATTTGGTTTACGATACGGAATCGCCAACCGCTTTGGACAGGTTAACCTAGATGAGGCGAAGGCCATGCTAGTGATCGCACAAGCACATGGAATTCAAACTTTAGACACTGCCATCAATTACGGTGAAAGTGAAAATGTGTTGGGGCAAGTCGGAGTCTCAACGTTTAAGGTGATCAGCAAATTACCAGCGTTTGCTGGTGACATTTCATCCGTAAATCAGTGGGCTTTAGCACAGACATCTGCTTCGCTGGCTAGGCTAGGCATCGGTCACTATGCGTCGCTGATGCTTCATAGGCCAAGTCAGCTGTTAGATGCCATCGGCGCAGATTTGTATCGTGCACTTTGTCAATTGAAGGATCAGGGAGTAACCCGCAAGATCGGCATTTCCGTTTATTCGCCTGCGGAGTTGGAGCGCATCATCCCAAAATTTGATTTCGATGTGGTGCAGATACCGTTCAATTTGTTCGATCGGCGGCTGCTGACGAGCGGATGCCTTGGGAAACTCAAAGACCGGGGTATAGAGGTCCACACCCGCTCAACTTTCCTCCAAGGCTTAATGCTAATGTCTCGCCAAGATCGCCCTGCACAGTTTGGCATCTGGAGCGATTTATGGTCAAAGTGGGACGATTGGGTAGCACAGTCGGGTTTGAGCCCTATGCAGGCCTGCATGGCATATGTCTTGGGCATCGGCGAGATAGACAAGGTGGTCATAGGGGCAGATAATTCGCTTCAGCTTTTAGAAATTATCGAATCTGCGGTGCCGCAAGGCGGAATAGAAATTCCAGACCTCGCATGCCAAGACGAGCGGCTAATCAATCCGTCCAACTGGGGGACTTTATGAAGGTCGTTGCCATCATTCAGGCGCGCATGAGTTCTAGCCGATTGCCAGGTAAGGTGTTGTTGCCTCTGGCCGGAAAGCCGGTTTTGGCGCATGTGGTCCAGCGCACACTTGCCTGCCGCAATGTCGACGAAGTAGTCGTAGCGACTTCGACGGACCCCAGCGACGATGCTATCAATGCCTGGTGTCAGGAAAATAAAGTGCGCTGCTTCAGGGGCAGCTTGCATGACGTACTAGACCGCTACTACCAAGCCGCAAAATTACATGAGGCTCAAGCGATTGTCAGGATCACGGCCGACTGCCCTGCCCTAGACACTGAGACGGTGGACGAAGTCATCGAGGGGTTTCTGAATGGAGGATTTGCGTTCTATGGTTTGTCTGGCGAGTTCCCGGACGGCTTGGATTGCACAGTGTTCTCGTTCGGTGCTATAGAGAAAGCGTGGCATGAGGCCAAGCTTCCTTCAGAGCGAGAGCATGTGGGACCCTATATTGAAAAAAATCCTCGGCTGTTTAAAAGCGGCAGACTGTTTAAATACCACGGCCTGTCCCATATGCGCTGGACATTGGATGAGCCGCGCGACTATGATTTTCTGAGTAAAGTTTTTGATCTTTTGACTAAGCAGGCTACGCCATTTACCGCCGAAGATGTTTTGGAACTGCTGCGGGCCCGCCCAGAGTTGCAAACCATCAACCAAGATATCGTTAGGAACGAAGGCTACCAAAAGTCTCTAGCAGCTGAAGGTAATGATCATGTATAGCCTCGAAGATTTAATGCATAGCTCTGGTGTCGCTTTGTATAAAAAGGCGAAAAGATTGATTCCCGGCGGGACGCAACTTCTGTCAAAACGACCCGAAATGTTTGCGCCTGATGTATGGCCCGCTTACTTTTCAAAGGCCAAGGGTTGCAGGGTGTGGGACCTGGATGGCAGGGAGTTCATTGACATGTCCATCATGGCCGTGGGGGCCTGCATATTGGGCTATGCAGACGATGAAGTGGATGACGCCGTAGTAGGCGCCTTGCGCAATGGGGTAAATAGCTCACTTAACTGCCCCGAAGAGGTAGAACTTGCCAAAGCGCTCATAGAGCTGCACCCATGGTTTGGGATGGTGCGCTACGCCCGCAGTGGCGGTGAAGCCATGGGTATGGCCGTCCGGATTGCCAGAGCCCATACCCGACGCGACACGGTGCTTTTCAGTGGCTACCATGGCTGGAACGACTGGTACCTGGCGGCCAACTTGGCGGACGAAAAGGGCCTAGACGGACAGCTTATGCCGGGCTTGCAGCCCAACGGCGTCCCCCGGGGGTTGGCTGGCACCGCCATGCCTTTTGACGCCAACAACATTGAAGCGCTGAGAGATAAAGTGCGCGGCAAAGAAAAACAGATAGCAGCCATCATCATCGAGCCGGCGAGAGGCGAAGATGCGCCTGCCGGCTATTTGAAGGCCCTCAAAGAACTGGCTCAAGATATTGGGGCCGTATTGATTTTTGATGAGATAACCAGCGGCTACCGCATGTGCGCTGGCGGCATACACCGCAACTATGGCGTATATCCTGATATAGCAGTATTCGCCAAGTCCATGGCAAACGGTTACGCCATTTCAGCCGTTTTGGGCACTGAATCGGTGATGCAAGCCGCACAAACCACTTTTATATCCAGCACCAACTGGACGGACCGTGTAGGACCTACTGCGGCCTTTGCCACTTTGCGGAAGTACCAGCGGGTTAAGGCACATGAAACCTTAATACATACGGGTAACCGCACTAAAGATATTTGGCGCGATGCTGCTGCTGCATGTCAATTGGACATATCAATTACCGGGCTGCCAAGCTTGGCAGCGTTTGGATTTAAATCGAAGTTTGCTTCAGCACTGAACACACGATTTACGATTGAGATGCTGCAGCGCGGTTTTTTAGGATTTCGTCAGTTCAAAGCATCGCTTGCACACGATAACAGCGCCTTGGACGCATATAAGTCCGCAGTAGACCAAGTTTTCAAGAAATTAGCACAGGATCCAGAGGGCAGGGATTTACAGAGCCCGCTGCATCACTCTGGTTTTCAGCGTCTAACGAAAGAATAGGGAAATTACAGTGCAAGCGCAAAGGGAAACGACGTGGACAGACCTTCAAGGTGTAGTGCATACGGGCGAATTACTTGAAACCGTAAATTCATTTGAAGTCATCGAGTGCGAGCATTGTCGATTTAAACACGTCATACCCATTCCTACAGTTGATGAATTGGTGTCAATATATAGTCATGAATATTACTCGACAGAAAAACCCCTTTATATCGACAGGTATAAGGATGACTTAGAGTGGTGGAACACTGTCTATACGCATAGGTACGAAATTTTTGAGAGGCATTTACCGAGATCCCAAAGGATGTTATTGGATATTGGATCAGGTCCGGGATATTTTATACTTAACGGCAAAAGTCGCGGATGGAAGGTTAAGGGAGTAGAACCGTCAGTGCAAGCTGCCCAGCATAGCCAACAATTGGGGCTTGATGTAGAAAATATTTTCTTTTCTGAGCATTCAGCGCCCGCTCTAGGCCAATTTGATGCCATCAATATGGGGGAAGTGCTCGAACATATTCCTCAGCCTGCGGAATTCCTAACACTCATTCATGCTCGCCTCAATCATAATGGCATGGTGTGCTTAGTTGTCCCCAACGACTTCAACCCTATCCAACTGACTTTGCGCGATCATTTGGGTTTCGATGCTTGGTGGGTTGCGCCGCCTCACCATATCAACTATTTCGATTTCAAATCATTGACCAGCTTGGTTGAGCGCTGTGGATTTGAGGTAGTGCTTCAGGAGTCGACGTTTCCAATCGACATTTTTTTATTGATGGGAGATAACTATGTGGGTAATGAAAAATTAGGAAGGGAATGCCACATTAAGCGCATGAATTTTGAGAAAAACATTATCAAAGGTGGCCGACTCGACCTACTTAATCGCATGTTCGCAAGTTTCGCGAATCAAGGTCTTGGAAGAGAAATCGTAATGTTCATAAGAAAGAAGTGCTAATGAGTAAGCACAACGAAAATTTATTACTGCAGAGTAATTTTGCGATAGACCTATATACCCGCTTAGCTACGCTTCCAATTATCGATTATCACAGTCACTTGTCAGTAGAGAGGTTGGCTTCAAATACAAATTTTAAAAATTTGACCGATATTTGGATAAGAGGTGATCATTACAAATGGCGAGCGATGCGTCTGAACGGAATGCCAGAATCTGTTTGCAGTGGTACAGCAAGCGATGAGGATAAATATAAAGCATGGGCGTCAACGGCTCCACTGACGTTAAGGAATCCATTATTTCATTGGAATTGTTTGGAATTGCGGCTCAACTTTTCGATTGACCGAGAGCTCTCACCGACCACCGCGCAAGGTATTTGGGAAGAAGCGAACGCGCTACTGCGAACCGAAGATTTTCGACCAATGGCTTTATTGAAGCGCGCCCGGGTCAAAGTACTTTGCACGACCGATGACCCTGCGGATGATCTCAGGCACCACATTGCCCTGAGACTCAACCAGACAACCGAGACCCATGTTTATCCTACTTTTCGCCCGGATGCGGCATGCAATCTACAGGGAGGCACCGCTTTTCGAATGTGGATCGAGAGATTGGCAGCGGTTGCAAATTCTGAAATTAAAAACCTTACGACTTTTCTCACAGCACTACGCAGTCGCCACGATGAATTTCATCGATTGGGTTGCCGAGTATCGGATCATGGCCTCGAGTCGATTGACGCTCAGGGTTGTTCTGAATCGGCTGCAGAATTTCTATTCGCTAGCCTTCTTAAGGGAGGCGAGCTCGATCAAGAGCAGATGGAACAATGGCGTTCATTCCTAATGCAAAGGATTGGCGAATGGAATCATGAGCGCGGTTGGGTAATGATGCTCCATTTGGGCGCACAGCGGAATAATAACAATCGGATTTATTCACGCGTGGGTTTGGACAACGGATGCGACTCGATTGGCGATTTTTCCCATGGACGAGGACTAAATAGATTTCTAAATTCTTTGGATAAAGCTGGCAAATTGCCAAAAGTTATTCTGTTTAACTCCAACCCAAGGGATAACCTACTTTTTGCGACCATCGCAGGGAATTTTTTCGAAGACGGTGTTCCTGGAAAGGTGCAGTACGGGCCAGCGTGGTGGTTTCTTGATACATCCAACGGAATCAAAGATCAGTTCGATGCGCTGTCCGCGGTCTGTCTGGCGCATCGCTTCGTTGGCATGGTCACCGATTCGCGTAGTTTCCTCTCATTCTCTCGTCATGACTATTTCAGAAGATTGATTTGCAACGCTTATGCGAGCGATGCATTGGCTGGATTGATCCCGCAAGATATTGATCGGCTAGTCACTTCTTTAGAAGGTATTTTTTATCAAAACGCTTGGGACTACTTTGACTGGGAATGCAAAACATGTTGACCGGAAAAAAAATGGTGATCTTTGGGGGCAGCGGCGCGATTGGAGGGGCATTCATAGATGCTGCTCGGACGCATGGGGCTACTTGCGTGAGTTTAGGGCGAAGACCTCCGCAGAAGCGGGATATTCTGCACATCGACACAGACATAATGTCGGTAGTTTCGCTCCAACAAGCTGTCACAACTGTCTGCGAGCGGATAGGGTATATCGACATCGTTCTCAATTCTGCTGGAACGCATCACAAACCAATGGATTTCGTGAATGATGATCCCAGTGAACTTGAGAAAGAATTCGAACGAGTTGTTCGCGTAAATCTGCATGCGGCATTCCTCATAACACTTGTTTTCGGTAAACAATTGATTGGTCAGCGAAATGGGCATCTGATCCATCTATGTTCGAACGCGTCTCGACTTTCTCTTTATGGTTCGTATGGGTACAACGCATCTAAGCATGGCCTTGAAGGACTTATTAAAACCGCCGCAGCTCAATTTGCGCCATATCAGGTTAGGGTTAATGGTGTGGCACCAGGCACTGTGGAAACATCATTGAATAGTCACCTTTTGCGACAAGGGCCGAGCAACGCTCCAACCCCGCGGGCGGCATCCATCCTTGCCCATACACCAACAAAGCGTTTTGCTACTCTAGACGGTATCACGGAAACCTTATTGGCCATATGCTTACCACAGCGGCATCTCACGGGTAACGTTGTCTTTTGCGACGATGGTTACAACATCGAAGGGCACTCATGGCCCGACGGCAATCTAGCCGTTTATGCTCAAAGTGGTACGGTCGATGATCTTTATAAAAAAATAAGAGACATTTCCCCAGATGACTAACAAGAAAGAAAATTATTCTATTTGCTGGATTTGCATGGGGCAAGAATTTAGCGCTGTATGTGAAAAAGCCGGTCATAAGTACGTGCAGTGCGCAAATTGCAGGGTGGTGCGACAATATCCTTATCCAACTCAGGAAAATATGGATCAGTATTATGAAAAGTATCATTCACTAAAGACATCTAATTCTATTTATCTTAGTGATTCAGGTTTTGAGCCATTTAGACGTGACAAGTTTTTCACCTTCGCCGATTTAGAGATTCCTGACAATGGATTCAAGGGAAAGCGGATATGCGACGTTGGATGTGCCACTGGCCAATTCTTGCAAATGATGGCCGACAGCGAGGCCTCACGCCTATTTGGTGTAGATACCAGCAAGGAGTGCATAGAGATAGGGAGATCACGTGGATTTGAATGCATTGAAGATAATTTTTTACGGGTACATGACGTATTCGATGTAATCACGATGTGGCACGTTATTGAGCACCTTCCAAAGCCACATGAATTTATACAACATGCCTTTAAGCTGCTCTCACCAAGTGGATGGCTCATCATCGAAACACCCGTGATTGGGGTTATCTCTGAGGCTTTTGGTGCAAATTGGCGGTATTACATGCCAACTGAGCATATCAATCTGTTTCCTATGGACGCTCTTCTCCGCGTTTGCTGCGACGCAGGATTCACCTTGCGAAACTTTACGCGATTTGGAAATGGAAATGACAGTGAGACCGTGCCCGGGCCCAATAAACGCGCAATGGACGTGATCGCCAAGAAGGCGGGGTTTGGAGACACTCTCGCGCTTTGGTTAATAAAAAACGCTTGATTTTGTTATTAATTCGAATTTATGCAAAAAAAAACCAAAGAGGCGATTCTCATAGTAAGTGCGGGCATGATGCAAATACCGGCGATCCTTACCGCCAAGGCGCTAGGTTTGTATGTCATCGCCACCGACAGAAACAGTGACGCACCGGGCTTCGCATATTGTGATGAGGGTTTAGCTATTGATTCTAAAGATATCAACGGTCACGTTCGATTTGCGATTGAAAATCAGGAGCGACTCAACATAAGGGCGGCGTTTGCGGGATCGGATGTTGCAGTAACCGTGGCGGCTATTACCAATGCGTTGGGTCTGCCAGGAATACCTCTGGATGTAGCTCATAGATCAAACAATAAGAGCCTGATGAAAGAGCGATGGTTGCGCGACAAGATACCGACGCCCTATGGGGCCGAGGTTCGGAGTTTGGAAGAGGCCCGACAAGTTATAAAACATATTGGTTTACCAGCTATCGTCAAAGCTGTTGACAATGCAGCCTCCCGTGGAAGTATGAAGATCGTGACTGAACAGGAGTTGGAACAAGCACTGATGAACGCTAAAGTCGCATCAAGGACTGGAACAGCTATCGTCGAAGAATATGTCGATGGATCGGAGCAAAGCGTTGAGACGATTGTATGGAATGGTAGTCATTACCATGTTGGTATGGCGGATCGGGAGTTTGGGTTTCATCCGTTCCATATTGAAACTTCGCATCTCGATCCCTCACAGATATCTTTGGATAGGCAGAAGCAGATTTACGAGATCGTTGATGCAGCTGCCGATTCACTAGGTATTGATTTCGGTCCGGCTAAGGCTGACATGATATGGACCGCCAAGGGACCAATGATCTTAGAGATGCCTGCGCGTTTGAGCGGCGGCTTTCATTCGCAGTACACCACTCCTTTGAGCACGGGCAAGGACCCCATTCGTGCGGTGATGGAGATATCCCTTGGGCGCCCTTTGGACCAGCGACTTCTAATGGCACAGCATTCGAAAACGGCCGTCTGCGCTGGATTTTTCCCTAGCAAGGGAAAAATCATAGGAATTCATGGTGTCGAAAACGCGCGAGCAATTGATGGAATAGCGCACGTCATTCTCACTAAGGGAGTTGGTGATACGGTCCCAGACTATATCGATAACGGATGTAGATTCTGCTGGGTGATTGCTGTTGGCAATTCGAAAGATAACGCTCTTCAATTAATCGACAGAGCGCGAGCCATAATTAAATTTGATACCGAAGCGTAACGTAGCATTGACACTTTTCATATTTTTACTCTGATTTAGTCAAAGAACAAGGAGTTCCTCACCTATGATCGAATTCATCGCCGAGGTTTCGAGCAACCATTCGCGGGACTTGGATCGATGCTTCGATTTTATCGACGCATCTGCATCTGTTGGTTGCTCCGCTGTCAAATTTCAGCTCTTTCGTTTGCGTGAACTGTTCTCAGCGGAGGCATTGCGATTTAAACCGACGTTGTTGAGCCGCGAGGACTGGGAATTGCCGGCAGCATTCCTTCCAGAACTTGCCGCACGCTGTCATGAAAGAGGTGTGCAGTTTTCATGCACGCCCTTTTATATTGGCGCTGTGGCTGAACTAGAACCGTATGTGGCTTTTTACAAAATAGCATCCTACGAATTGCTATGGGACGACTTACTGGCAGCGTGCGCAATGACCGGAAAACCCATCATCCTATCGACTGGGATGGCGACGATTCCGGAGATACAGCACGCAGTGGAGGTATTAAAGAATCACGGTTGCGCAAGCCCTACATTGTTGCACTGCACGTCGGCCTACCCCACGCCCTATCATGAAGCCAATCTGGCCGCCATCGCTACTCTACGCAAAGAAACAGGGTGCGAGGTCGGGTGGTCAGACCATACGGTTGAGCCTGCAGTTATTCAGCGGGCCATTCACCATTGGGGGGCCAAGGTTATTGAGTTCCACCTAGACCTTGATGGCAAGGGGGAAGAATACGCCAGTGGACATTGTTGGCTCCCTCATCAAATTGGTGCAGTCATCAGTGATGTTCAGAAATCCTTAGTCGCTGACGGGAATGGTGTGAAGGAGCCTGTGCCATCGGAGCTGTTCGACAGAATGTGGCGCGCAGATCCAACGGACGGGCTAAGGCCTATGAAGGAAATAAGGGCTTCGTTTAAACCATGAAGGACCGTCCCCGCTGTTTATTAGTGTGCCAGGCAGGGGAAGGAGTAGGTTTAGGGCATTTGATGCGGTCTATCGTTGCAGCAAATGCACTCCAGCAATGGTGTGGCGCACACATATTTTTTTTGGTCCAAGGCCTTGGAATCGATAAGCAACTGTTGACAAATTTTTCATCTCAGTGCATTGCACCACAGCAGGACTTAAATGAAGCAATTAGCAAGCATGCCCATTTATTTAGCGCAAATGTACTGGTGCTCGACCTTTATGGCCCATCCGTACCACATTCGTTCCCAAAACTGCTTTTTGGCCTAAGAGAGCTACAGGTTAGATTAATCGCAATTGATGCATTGCCTGGCTGCCTATATCTACTTGACTTGCTATTTGTTCCCTCCTTTCTAGAACCAACTTTAGGGGAGCAGCCCGCGAAAAAATTAGTCTTTGGGTGGGATTGCTTTCTGCCTAACGTGCAGGCTCAAACCAGGATCGCTACCACGAACAAAAAAGTCTTGGTACTGACCGGCGGAAGCGACACAACCTTTCTTGGCGGAATCTGGCCAACGCTGTTAAACGATAACTTACCTGCCACTGCGGAGGTAGATTGGGTAACAGGGCCTTTTGCAGCGGCACCGCATTGGCCCACACAATCGCGAATTGAAATTCATAACCATCATTCACCCCGTGGGTTAGCGCATCTGATGTGTCAAGCAGGTTATGCACTCACTGTTTATGGGGTCAGCTTTTATGAGCTGCTTTACTTTGGTGTTCCTACGGTTGTATTTTCTCCCTATGGAACTAAAGATAATGTGGAGATGCATGCCTTGAAGTCTGAGGGGGTCGCGCTTGTGGCAAACAGTGCTGCCCATGCCATTGAGCTTTTACGGACGCTTATGTTGGACACCGCATTGTCAAGTACCCTAAGCAACCGGGCAAAGGCGAAAATGATTACATCAGGTGGTAAACGTCTAGCAGATGAAGTTTCAATCCTTTTGACTCAAAAATGAAATCGTTTCGACTTTTCAGTTTCTTTCATCTAAATTTGGCCTACTCCGCCATTGAGGAAGAGCAACGCCCACGGGTTATTCAACGCTGCTACTGGCCTCTTTTAAGATTAGCGGAAAAACACAATCTGCCTTTTAGCATCGAGTTGTCTGCCTATACTCTGGAGCAAATTGCAACGATAGACCCAAACTGGGTGGATAAGTTGAAGTGGCTCATCCATCATGGTAGGTGCGAACTCATAGGGTGTGGATATGCTCAAATAATTGGCCCCCTAACACCAGCCGACATGAACGCGGCCAACCTGCGAATAGGCATGCAGGTGTATGAGGCGATATTAGGTATTAAACCCAAAGTGGCGTTGGTAAATGAGCAGGCCTACTCCGCCGGTATGGTGAATTTGTATTTGGAGGCAGGCTATGAAGCCATCATTATGGAATGGAATAACCCTGCAAGCGGACATCCGGATTGGAATCCGGAATGGCGGTACCTCCCACAAAGAGCCCTAGCGCCCGATGATCACTCAATTCCTTTGATTTGGAATAAATCAATTGCGTTTCAGAAGTTTCAACGCTATGTACATGGCGAACTAGAGCTTGAAGAGTATTTGACTTACATATTTAGCCATATGGGTAAGTCTGTACGTGCCTTTCCCGTATATGGGAACGACGTTGAGGTATTCGACTTCCGGCCGGGAAGGTATATGACCGAGGAACCAATGCATGGAGAAGGCGAATGGGCACGTATTGAGAAACTTTACGCACATCTAGCAACTGATCACCGATGCGAACTGATTAAGACGTCGGAAGTTTTAAATTTAATGACTGTAGATCAGGCAGGAAATTCGCTTCGCTTAGAAAGTACACTGCAACCCATTCCCGTCAAGAAGCAGGAGAAATATAATATATTACGATGGGCGGTCACCGGGCGAGGGGACTTAAATATTAATTCACAGTGTCGGCATATATATGAGACTTTTAAATTAAAAAATAATATTAGTGACGAAGATTGGAAGGAGCTTTGCTATTTGTATAGCAGTGATTTTCGAACGCATATTACCGAAAAGCGTTGGAGTCAATATTTGGAGCGCCTTCGCCAAATGCGAATGCGTACCATGGCCGAGAAAATGGATCAAGTGGCATCTTTGCCTATTAAGCTTCTAGCCACCCCCCATCAACCTAAAGTTGAAAAAAAAGGGCATTACTGGAAATTTACTGGACAAAACTTAGAAGTTATATTTAATGAACATAGGGGATTGGCACTAGAAAAATTGACTGACTTGCGTCAAAGTAATAAGCCGCTTTTCGGGACTCTGCACCATGGGTACTTTGATGAGATTCAATGGGGAGCAGATTTCTATTCGGGAAATTTAGTTTTTCAATCACCAGGTAGGCACAAGATTTCAGATCTAACCGCAGTGCAAGCAAATTGGCGCGAGGAGGAAGGCATAGTAACCTTCAGTGCAAAGATTGAAACGTCTTTAGGAACGATCGAGAAGCAGTGGCTGGTTAACGATACCGAGGGATGTTTAACGCTTCGCTATAAACTGCATTGGCCGGAGCCAATGGCTGGATCACTTAGATTAGGTCATATCACGCTTTTCCCCGATAGCTTTATAACTGAGAATTTAGTAGTTAGAACGCATAATGGCGGACGACAATTGGAACATTTCTCGCTTTGCGAAAAAGATATCGATTATGGAGATTCAGTTTCTTTTTTGATCTCCGCAAGACAGGCGCTTGCCATGACTGAAGGGTATGTCGAAATTTCTGATGGAAAGTCAATTTTATGTATTAAATTTGATTGCAAAGAGGCCGCTGCGGTTGGCTTATTACAGCATCAAACTGCAGATAACAAAAAATTTACGAGGCTGTCCTTTTCTCTTAAGGAAATGGACGACACTGCGCGGCCAAGCGTACTTTTAAATAATCAATTTAGTATTAATATTTACATAAATCCCGACACTATGGAAAAAAATAAGGATACGCTATGAAAGTTTCTGTATTTGGAACTGGTTATGTTGGCCTAGTACAAGGCGCTGTATTGGCCGATTCAGGTCACCAAGTGGTATGCGTAGACATAGATGAACGTAAGTTGCAAGAATTACGAAATGGACATATTCCGATCTATGAGCCGGGTTTAGAGTCGGTAGTCAAGAATGCTGTCGCGCAAGGTTTACTTTCCTTTACTTCAAATCAAGCAGAAGCGATAAATAACTCCGACATTATATTTATTGCAGTAGGGACGCCCCCGGATGAGGATGGAAGTGCTGATCTGAGCCATGTGCTTTCAGTTGCTCAAACCATTGGAAACCACATCAGCAAATATACGGTAATTGTCGATAAGTCAACCGTACCCGTCGGCACTGCTGATCAAGTCTCTGAAACTATTTCTATCAGCTTGAAGGCTCGTCGGATTGCTATTGAATTTGATGTCGTCGCAAATCCTGAGTTCTTGAAGGAAGGGGATGCTGTTATGGATTGTCAGCGTCCAGCGAGAATTATTCTTGGTACCACAAGCCGTCGGGCAGAATCAATCATGCGGGAACTTTATGAGCCATTTAACCGCAACCATGACAAAATCATCGTCATGAGCCCGCGTAGCGCCGAATTAACGAAATACGCTGCCAATTGCATGCTCGCAGCACGCATCAGCTTAATGAACGAAATTGCTGTTGCTGCGGACGCATTGGGTGCTGACATTGATTCGGTCCGGCAGGGTATCGGAAGTGACCCGCGTATCGGCACCCACTTTCTCTATGCCGGAACAGGCTACGGAGGGAGCTGTTTCCCAAAAGATGTGAGTGCGATGATCAATACCTCTCATAAGAACGGCATTCAACCATTTATATTAGAGGCAGTTGAGGCAAGAAACCGCGCTCAAAAGCGAGTAATGTTCGACAAGGTAATGAAGTACTTTGGCCACGACATAAATGGCAAAACATTTGCATTATGGGGGTTATCGTTTAAACCCAATACCGACGACATGCGCGATGCCCCCAGTCGCGTACTGATGGAGTTGCTTTTGGACAGTGGAGCAAAGATACGTGCTTTCGACCCTGCAGCGATGAAGGTCGCCGCAGAGATTTACGCCGATCGCCTCGGTCTTGTACTTTGTGACTCAATCGAGTCCACCCTATCTGGTTCTGATGCATTAATTGTCATGACTGAATGGAAACAATTTAAAACTCCAGACTTTAATTTGATTAAACGCAGTCTGAATTACCCAGCTATATTTGATGGCCGAAATATTTATAATCCTGACAAAGTTAAAAATATTGGACTTAATTATTTTGGAATCGGTCGATAGTATATTTACTATGTTGAATTTTCAGATATGCGTATATTAGTAACAGGCGCAGCCGGTTTTATTGGCATGCACGTTAGTCAATTACTCCTAGCGAGGGGCGATGAGGTCTTGGGAGTAGATAACCTTAACGACTATTATGATCCTGCATTAAAATATGCGAGGTTAAGCGTGTTAAATAATTATTTGAAATTTGAATTTCAAAGGTTAGATATCTCTGACGCCTCATCTTTAAGCACGGCATTTAAAAAATATTCTCCAGAAGTGGTTGTTCACTTAGCAGCCCAAGCGGGTGTGCGGTACTCGATCTCCAGACCGGACGTATATATTAACAGCAATGTAGTAGGGTTCGCAAATATACTAGAAGCCTGCAAGCACCATGAAGTTAAGCATTTAATCTACGCAAGCAGCTCTAGCGTATATGGATCTAACACGAAAGTGCCATTTGCAGTTGGTGATCAAACTGAAAGTCCGATAAGCCTTTACGCTGCCACCAAAAAATCCAATGAGTTGATGGCCCATGCATATAGCCATTTGTTTAATATACCCACAACTGGTATTAGGTATTTCACCGTTTACGGCCCCTGGGGCAGGCCGGACATGGCCCCCTGGCTTTTCACGGAAGCAATATTGCACAACCAAGAAATTAGCGTCTTTAACCAAGGGAAGATGCGTAGAGATTTCACTTATATCTCAGACGCTGCTGAAGCCACGGTATCACTTTTAGATTCGCCTCCCATCAACATCGCAAATAGTGCTAATTCTCATGCTCTTTGCAGAGTGCTTAATGTTGGAAGTGATAAGCCGATCGAATTATTGCGGTTTATTGATTTACTAGAAAGTTCATTAGGGATGAAATCAAGAAAACTTCTACTTCCAATGCAAGCAGGTGATGTAGTCGCAACTTGGGCTGATCTTGTTAGTTTGCGGAGCGTTATTTCCTACAATCCAAGAGTTGCAATTGAAGCCGGCATTGAAAGTTTTGTTGAGTGGTACAAGACCTATAAATCTCATTAATATTACTGACTTTTACGTCCCGGGGTTTAACTAGTATCCAACGGTTTGAACATAATCGCCAGGGATTTTTAGTTACCCCTCCGTTAAAAGGCCCGACTCTGGCCCAACAGCAAAGTCATCGTAAACGCCACTTCCGCACATATTGGATGGAAATTTGGGGACTGCAGAAAGGCTTGTGCACCAGAGATTTCAGCGCAAGCCACAGCCAATTACCGGCATTACTTTTGCTTAAAGCTCCCCATGCCCCCCAACATCCCCACCCTAGCCACGCCCGCAAACCATGCGGTCAATTGCTGGCAATGCCGACATTTCGCCACCAGTTGGGACCCGGCGCTGCCTTATTTGTGCAAGCTGATGGGCTTTAAGTCCAAGATGCTGCCTTCTATTCAGATATTGCAAGTCGACGGACGCCCCTGCCAGGGCTTTGACGCTAAGCCCGCCAAAGTAGCAGCCAAGCCCGGGGTGTCGGTAAGCCGTCAATAAACGCATGCAAACCCGTGGCACGGGATTTGCGGATAGGGTGTCTCCATTGACACCTTTTTGACCATACCGATTTATGTCCGCGTCCCATTTGCCCATTTCAGCCCTCTGGCTGGACCCGTTTCGCCCGCTCAGCCCGGCGAACGCGCAGGCTTTGGCCGGCGCAGGTCTGGTCGTTACTACTGTTAGCACGCTAGATGCTTTGCAAGAAGCCCTAGCGGACGATCAAGCCGCTTACGCTATGTTGGTATTAGGCTTGGGCGGCGATACCAGCCTGCTGGAAGACAGCGCCGCACTGGTCAAAGCCAGCCGGCTGAACTTGCCGCTGGTTTGTCGTACCGAGCGCCGCCACCTAGAGACCGCGATTGCATCGATTCACCAGGGTGCCTGCCATGCGCTTGCTGCCGATGACTGGGCCACTAGCGCCTGGACCCAAACCATTATCCGCGCCCGTGCCGCAAGCCAAGCCGCGGCCGCCCCCGTCAACACAGCGGCCAGCGCCGCCGTGAACGCAGCCACATCCAACCCCCATTCCACACACGCACCAGAACCGGTGCGCAGCGTGGTCTATGTAGACCCGATCAGCCGCAATTTACTAGCCCTGGCGCACCGCGTGGCGATGGCCAACGTGGCAGTGTTGATTGAAGGGCCCACCGGCTCCGGTAAAGAAGTGCTTTCGCGCGTGCTGCACGAGGCCTCGGCCAGCGCCAACGGCCCCTTTATCGGCTTTAACTGCGCCGCCATGCCCGAACACATGATTGAAGACATGCTCTTTGGCCATGAAAAAGGCGCGTTTACCGGCGCTGTCAAAGACCACCGGGGCCTGTTTGAACAAGCCCAGGGCGGCACCATTTTCTTAGACGAAATTGGCGAATTGCCGCTTACCCTGCAAGCCAAGCTGCTACGCGTGCTGCAAGAACGCACCCTAGTGCGCCTGGGCGGCGAGCGCACCATCGCGCTGGACGTGCGCGTAGTCGCTGCCACTAACAAAAACCTGCGCGAATGCATTAGCCAGCGCGAATTCCGCGAAGACCTGTATTTCCGCCTGAGCACCTTCAAGCTGCGCGTACCCGCGCTGGCTGAGCGGCCTGGAGACATATTACCCATCGTGGCCCGGATGCTGGGCCGCCACGGCCGCAACGGCCAAAGTTGGAGCGTCAGCCCCGCAGCCCAATCCGCATTGTTGGCGTACCCCTGGCCGGGCAATGTGCGCGAACTCGAAAACGTCGTGCAACGCGCCATGGTGCTCTGCGCAGACCAACAAATCGACACCATGCATCTGATGTTTGACGATATGTCGGTCGAGTCGCTGCTGGCCAGTGGCTACCAAGCACCGGCAGCATCTGAAGCGGCTGCACCGCCAGCCGTGGATCTGCAACTGGCCCAGGGTGTACCCGCCAACATTCAAGAATTGCTGGCATTGGTGCAAGAAGACGACAGCGTCGACATGCCGCTGCAAGCCGCGGTCAAACACAACGAACACACTTTGATCCGCGCCGCGCTGGAGTCCTCGCGCAGCCGCCTCGAAGCCGCCGAAAAACTGGGCATCAGCCCGCGCACGCTGCGCTACAAACTGGCCCGCCTGCGCGACAACTCGCTGAGCCAACTGGCCAACGCCTAATTAAAGCCATCCGACCCGGAGCCCACGCCATGATTGAAAAAGCCACTTCCGCCGCCAGCATTGCATCCATGCTCCGCACCCTGGAAGCACATTCAGCCCAGGCCAAAGGCTTGAGCGATGACAGCGTCAGCGGCGTACCAAAAACAGATTTTGCCGATGTCATCCGCAAAGCCGTGAGCCAGACCAATGCCGCGCAGGTGGACTCGCAAAATACGACTTCCGCTTTCGAAAGCGGCGAAGCGGTGCCCCTGACCGAAGTGGTCATGAAGATGCAAAAGGCCTCACTGTCCTTTGAAGCCACCTTGCAGGTGCGCAACAAGGTGCTCAAAGCCTATGAAGACGTGATGAACATGCCGGTTTAAGCAAAGCCCGAACCACCTTGACTCAAACCCCGCGCTGAAAGAGAACCCCTATGGCAACCGCAACCGCACCTACTGGAACCATGCTTCCCGGCGCCACCGACGCAGGCGCCTTGGCCACCCGACCAGGCGCTGGTGGACGCAATGCCATGGCAACCGTAGGGGGTGACAACGCCATCAGCCTAGGCGATAACGGCATGCCCTTGGCAGATTATTCCGGCCCCTTTGGCCCAATCAAACAAATCCTGGACCAGCCCTCGGTTAAAAAATCTTTGCCTTTGATGGTGATCGCCGTGGCGTTGTTGGCCTTTGCTTTGGTCTATACCCTGGTCAACCAACCCAACTACCGCCCGGTCATGTCCGGCATCACCGAAGGCGACCAGCAAGCCGTTTTTGAAGCCCTCAAAGCCGCCGATTTCAAACCCGTTATCGACAGCAGCAACGGCCAAGTCACGGTGCCGGTCACGCGCTACCACGAAGCCCGCATTTACCTCGCCTCCAAAGGCCTGCCCAAGACTGCCGCAACCGGCCTGGACACCCTCAAAGACCAATCGGCCATGACCACCAGCCAGTTCATGGAGCAAGTGCGCTACAACGCCGCCATTGAGCAGGAACTGGCGCGCAGCATCCAGCAAATTGACTCCATCCAAACCGCCCGTGTGCATTTGGCCACGACCAAACCTTCCGTTTTTGTGCGCGACAGAACACCACCCAAAGCCTCGGTAGTGGTCACGCCCCACCAGGGGCGCAGCGTCAGCCCTACCCAAGTACAAGCCATTGTGCATTTGGTCGCTTCCAGCGTGCCTATGCTGCTGCCGGAAAACGTGTCCATCGTCGATAACGTCGGCAAACTCATGACCGATGCCGCCTCCGACGCGGCCATGGGCCTGAACGCCACCCAGTCCAAATACAAACAATCGCTCGAAGACCTCTACCGCCAGCGCGTGCTGGAAATTTTGGTGCCCATCGTGGGCGACGCCAATGTGCGCTCGCAGGTGAATCTGAATATCGACTTCAGCCAGACCGAAACCACCTCGGAAGACTTTGACCCCACGGGCAAGGGCGCCAAGACACGTTCCGAAATTACCAGCGAAGACCGCAACAGCGCCAAAGAAGCCTCCGGCATTCCTGGCACCCTGGCCAACACGGCGCCGCCTGCGCCTACTACCACCTTAAACACTGCTGCCACCCCGGCTACTGCCACGGACGAGCGTAGCACCGTGGCCGCACGTGCCACCCGCAATTACGAGTTCGACCGCCAGGTACGTCATACCAAAGCGGCCTCTGGCGGCATTCAGCGCGTCAGCGTAGCCGTAGTGATTAACGAACGACCCCCCATCGCGCAACCCAAGAACGACAAAGGCGAAGACCAGCCCGCAAAACCTAACCCTTACACCCCCGAAGAATTGGAGCGCATCCAACAACTGGTGCGCGGCGTAGTCGGATTTGACGAAGCGCGCAAAGACGTAGTGAGCGTGATTCCGGCCAAGTTCGAGCCCGACGCGCCGATTGACCTGTCGATTCCTTGGCACAAAGACGAAGCCGTTTTGACCAACCTCAAATCCGCACTTCTGGGGCTCATGTTTATCGCCTTCCTGATGGCCGTAGTGCGCCCGGTCGTGGTCCATATGATGGAGCGCGACAAGCAAGCTGCCCTGGATGCGGCCGAGAAAGTCCAACTGGCCCAGGAACAGGCCTTGGCGCTGGAGCGCGCCCAGACCGAAGAAGCGGCAGCCGCAGGCGCCGAAGCGGGCGAGCCGTCGGCGGCCGAGACGCTCGAAGAGATGAAGGCCAAGATGAAGGCCAAGAAGTCGGGCATCTCTGCCGAGATGCTGGACACGGCCAACACCTACGACGACAAAGTGGCCCTGATCCGCATGATCGTGGGCGACGACTCGGCCCGCGTGGCCAGCGTTTTGAAGAACATGATCAAGCCCGGTTAAAGGGCATTGATACAAAAGCTTTCCGGGAAGTAAAAGACTATGGCAGACAACGACAACAAAGCAAGCGGCGCTGCGGGCTACAGCGACGCGCTGCGCCGCGAGATGTCGGAGTTAACCGGCACCCAACGCGCGGCCGTGCTGATGCTGCTTTTGGGCGAGGAGCAAGCTGCCAACATCATCCGCTTTCTCAGCCCCAAAGAAGTCCAGGGCTTGGGCGCGGCCATGGTGCAAGTGGCCGAGTTGTCGCAAGAGGCCGTCAACGCCGTGCTGGACGAATTCCTGGCCGAAATCAAACGCCAGACCAATTTGGGACTGGGCACTTCGGACTATGTGGACAAAGTATTTCGCCGCGCCTTGGGCGACGACAAAGCCGCCTCGGTGCTGGGCCGCATCAACCCCGGCCATGGCAGCAAAGGCCTGGAGATACTGACCTGGATGGATGCGCGCTCGATCGCCGACATGATCCAGGCCGAACACCCGCAAGTAGTCGCCATTATTCTTTCTGTACTGGAAACCGCCGTTGCCGCCGAGGTGCTCAACTTTTTACCGCCCGACTCGCGCGCCGAAATCATGCAGCGCGTGGCCAGCCTGGAGCAGGTGCAACCTTCGGCCATGGATGAGCTCGAAGCCATCATGAAAAAGCAGTTTTCCACCAACTCCACTTCCAAGTCGTCCAGCCTGGGCGGCGTCAAAGCGGCAGCCAATATCCTGAACCAGACCAAGACAACACTGGAAGCGGCCGTGATGAGCGGACTGCGCGAAATCGACCCGGACCTGATGCAACAGATTCAGGACAATATGTTCACCTTCGAAAACCTGGTCGGTGTGGACAACAAGGGTATTGCCAAAATTATGGCCAACGTGGAGCCCGATTTGATGATGAAGGCCCTCAAAGGCGCCAGCGAAGCGGTCAAAGAAAAATTCTTGGGCAGCATGTCCGAACGCGCGCGCGGTATGTTCCGCGACGATATGGAAGCCCTGCCACCGATGCGTCTTTCCGATGTGGAGATGGCACAAAAAATGGTCATGCGCGCAGCCCGCAAACTGGCAGATGCCGGCGATTTGGTGCTAGGCGGCGGGGCCGACTATGTCTAACACGGCGCAAGCCGAAGCACGCAAGGCCGAGATCCGCCCGGCGCGGGTCTGGCAACCGACCGATTTGATGCACCCTATTGCACCCGAGGGCGGGTTTTTGCCCAACCCTTGGATGCCCGCCCAGGCCGCAGGCTTTGATCCGCAAGGCTTTGTCACCCCGGTGCTGGACCTGCAAGCCATGGCGCGCGAAGCCGCGGCCAAGGCCGAAGCGGCAAAAGCAGCCAAAGCCCAAGCGGCGCAAGCTGTACACACGGCCCAGGGAGAACCGAAAGACGGCTCGAACGGCAGTAGTGAGGACGCGGCAAGCGACAGCCTTAGTGCCGTACCGGGCAGCGATGATGCGGGCATAAGTTCGGATACAGGGGCGTTTGAAAACCCATCAACACCAGACACGGGCACGGACAAAACCCCCAACACAAGCCCAAATACCGACGTAAGCATGCCGGCCCACCAGGCCATAGATGCCAAAGCGGTGGAACAAGCCCGCGCCGAAGGCCACGCGCAAGGCATGGCTGAAGCGCGCGCGCAACTGCAGGCCGAAGCCAAAAGTGAGGCGCTGGCAGATTTAGCGCAAGACCACGCGCTTCTTGAAAAATTACAAGCCGCATTGGCCGACCTGCAACAAAGCCCGCAAAGTTTTTTTGAACCCCTCAAACGTCTGTCGCTGCATTTAGCCGAGCAACTGGTCTTAGCTGAGTTACAAATAGACGGTAGCGCGATTGAACGCCTGGTGCAACGTTGCGTGGATGACTTGGGGCAACACGACGAATCGATGGTGACCGTGCATTTGCACCCCAGCGACGTCGAACGCTTGCAAAGCATGCGCGAGCGCACCGGCCTCAACGAAGGCTCTGCGCTACGCTTACAAGCCGATGAAACCCTGTCACCCGGCAGCGTACGCGCCAGCGCCAATGACGCGATCGTGGAAGACCTGATTACCGAGCGCCTGAGCACGTTGGCGCGCGGCCTGCACATCGACGAGCCACGCTGGAATGCACAAAGTGCTTTCAGCGCTGGGCGCATTGCCGCCGATCGCGTGCCCAGCAGCCGGGTGGAAGATGCCCAGCCCCGCATGGCCAGTACCCCGTCTGCCCCCATGGCCGCAAGCCATGCCACGACGAACGATGCAGTGCATGATGAACCCCTAGACTATGCGCAGGATGTGGCCCTGCCCGCGCATGCGCCATCGGGCTACGACACGGTCGCAGCCATCGACGAGATTTTGAACGACGACAACCATGTTTGACTTTGCGGCTGATGTCAGCCAAGCCATCCCCAAGCTGCACAGCAAATTGCCCGAGCGCAGCGGTACGCTGGTACGCCTGGTCGGTTTGCGGCTGGAGGCCCGCGGCATCATGGCCCCCATAGGCGCTTGCTGCGAAGTGATCGGCCATAACGGGCAACGTATTGAGGCCGAAGTCGTCGGCTTTGCTGACAAGACCATTTACCTCATGCCTTTTTCCGAGCCTACGGGCATCGGTCCGGGTGCCACGGTGCGCGTGCTCAGCGACAGCGGCCACGCGCTGCTGGGCGAAGAATTGCTAGGCCGCGTCATCGACGCACAAGGCGAACCCTTAGACGGTCGGCCCAAACCGGCCTGCACGACCAAACTGGGCTTGCTGGGCTTGCCCATCAACCCCATGGAACGCGGCCCGATCGATCAGGTGCTTGACGTGGGCGTAAAAGCGATTAACGGATTATTGACACTGGGGCGCGGGCAGCGCGTGGGCCTGGTAGCCGGATCGGGCGTGGGGAAAAGTGTGCTGCTGGGCATGCTCACCCGCTTTACCAAGGCAGATGTCGTGGTGATCGGCCTGATTGGCGAGCGGGGCCGCGAAGTACAAGCCTTTATCAACGAAACCCTAGGCCCCGAAGGATTGGCGAAAGCGGTGGTCATCGCCGCCCCGGCCAATGTATCGCCAGTATTGCGCCTCAAAGGCGCGCACCTGACCCATGTGGTGGCCGAATACTTTCGCGACCAAGGCAAAGACGTGCTGATGCTGGTGGACAGTCTGACCCGCGTGGCCCATGCGCAGCGCGAAATCGGCCTAGCCATTGGCGAGCCGCCCACCTCCAAAGGCTACCCGCCTTCGGTGTTTGCACTTTTGCCTAATTTAATCGAACGCGCCGGGGTTGGCCGCCACGGCCATGGCTCTATCACTGCCATTTACACGGTGTTGGCCGAAGGCGATGACGGCAACGACCCGATTGTCGATATCGCCCGCGCTTCGTTGGACGGGCAGGTGATGCTCTCGCGTAAATTGGCCGACGCAGCGCACTACCCTGCTATCGACCTGACCGGCTCTATCTCGCGGGTGATGCAAAACCTACTCACCCCCACCGACTTAAAACTGGCCAACCGCTTTAGGCGCTTGTGGTCGCTGTACCAACAAAACGTGGACTTGATCCAGGTGGGCGCATACCAAGCCGGTTCGAACGCCGAAATCGACCAGGCCATTGCCTTGCGATCCGCCATGGAAACTTTTTTGCAACAAGATATGTACATTGGCATGGACGAGAGCCAAACCCGCAGCGATGTGCGTGTACTGATGGAACAGTAGCCATGCCTTGCCGTCCACTTAAAAGCGTCAAACAACCATGAAAGTACGCGCCTGCTGGTCCGCGCTGGAGAATAAGGCCGAGCGCAAAATCATGCAAATCCGCGAGGACACGGCACGCGCCGAAGAACTGCGCCAATCGCTGCTGGGCAGCCAGGCCAAGCTGGAAAAAATGTACCAGGAGTACTACGAAAAAAATGCTGCCAACAGCAGCTACAAAGGCATGACCGACGCCATGAACCAGCGCCAATTCATGTCCCAACTATTGAATCTGCGCGAGCGTGTCAAAAGCGATATTGAGCGTTCCGAAACCCATTTGGCTACCCTGGCACATTACATGGTAGTGGCCGAGACGGAACGCCTAAAGATGCAAACACTGACCGAAAACGACCGGCAGGTAGTAGCCAAGTTTGTAGAAAAACGCGAGCAGTCGCGCATGGACGAAATGGGTGTCATGCAATTTAACCGGGCGCAGGCCACATGAACCCTTCAGGCGGTCTGCGCTGGCACTGGAAGGCGTGGCGCAGCATGCAGCTTTGGGAACCCACATGCCGGGACATCGCCACCTGGCTCACCGAAAAACCGTGTGCGCAAGATCAATTACTACTGATCGGCGCCAGCGCAGGTTGGATGATGTCCAGCGCATTCTTATGCGGCTTTCGCCAAGTCATTGCCTACGACATAGACCCCCTGGCCGCCCCCCTATTTCGCTGGCGCCATGGCCAAGCACTGGCCGCCTCGGGCACCGCGCTGGTGTGCCGACGCGGCGATGCCCTAAATAACTTAGCCGAAGTCTTGCGAGAACACCGCCAGGCGCTGGTGCTGTTTGACAATGTGCTGGGCCAGATCCGCTTTCACCACCCGGACGTGGATGAGGCCAGCCACCGCATCGCCAGCATCCGGCGCCGCCTGCGCGGCAGGCACTGGGGCAGCATCCATGACGCCTATTCCGGTCCGGTGCGCACCCCGATCTCGCGCCGCGCCCACACGCCCATGATGCGCAGTGTGCAGCCACCCTACCCGACTGCAGGTGCGCGTAAACGCGGCGACCAAGAAGCGCCACAGCGCGCTGCCTTCGCCGCCTTTGGCAGCCAGCTCGACGCGGATGGCGCCTGGCTGGACCACCTCACTGGCGACTTATTTCCCCCCGGAACCCATGTCAGCCATATCGCCTGGCCGCACCTGGACGATTACTGCCATTGGTTGCAAGCGGGCTGGGTAGAGCCGAAATGACCTATCCGTCGATGCCACGCGCTGCTTCTCTGTACTTGCGCCAGACCGCCCTAGGCATGGCGCTTGCCTTCGTGATCCTACTCATTGCCGCATGCGGCGGCGTCGTACCCGAGACTCCGCTGGTAGAGCCGCCGGCACCCAAAGCAAGCGAAACACCGGCCCAAGCGCCGGTGCATCCGGCTACCGAACTGGCCGGTTTGTATCTCTATGTGAATGGCGCAAATCAGATTGAATACCTGGGTCTAGCCATTCCGTCTGCCAGCAACAGCATGGACGCAGAATGGTACGCATGGCATCGCCAAACGTCCGGGGGCGACCCCTGGCTATACCATGGATTTTTTACTTTATCGGTAGATGGCAAGGCCCAATCTAGCAGCGCCGGTATCAGCCTGGCCAAGGGTAATAGCGCGCCTAGCAGCGTCAGCATCACCCTTACGCAAGCCAGTAAAAACGCCTTTGCTGCCAGTGTGACAGAAAACAACGTCACCAATCCGACATCCAGCGGCTACACGGCGCAATCCGTACAAACCGGCTTTGTTTTTACGGGAAGCCCATTTACGACCGATTTATCCGGCACCTGGACCGGCACTTGGTTTGATAGCGGATCAACCTTCGGGGCTCGTAGGCTCCAATTTTCTGACAATGGCGCGATCACTGGCATCACGCTTGGAAACTGTACGCTAGATCTGGTTCTGCAACCCGCAGTGCGATGGAATTACTTTGTTGCCGGTGCCACTTTGAATCCCCAATCAGGCTGCGTCTGGACTCTTGACAGTCAATACCGTCCGCAAACCAAGATATTGCAGGGTGTTGCTGTGATACAGGCATCAGTCAACGGCCACGCCCAATTAGATATGATGCTGTTGGACGGCAACGGCGCCGGGATTTCTTATCGTGGAACACGCTAAAGCGGCCATGGTGACTCAAGATTCCGGTTTTCGTACCGATAAAAGCGCAATAAGTAAGCCGGGTTGCATCCGGCGCCACTGCTTGGCGCGCATCGTTGGAGTGTCTACTTTTCACACTAAATATCCGAAAGAGCAACTATGAAAAGAATTCTGTTGGAAGTATTTTTGGTCGCCGCCCTGATAGGCGCCGGCGTGTTTGGTTTTATGAACCAAAAGCAAGCGGCCACTTCTAAGGCCAAGATTACCGAGTTGACGGCGGCAGTGGAAGCGGCTGAGAAATCTGCCAAAGAAAAAGAGGAAAGTATCAAAGCCGCCGAAGAGGAAATGCACGCCTTGCAAGAGGAGATGGCGCCCCTGGAAGAGAAAACCAATCAGCTAGAAGCCGTCAAAGCGGCGCTGGCCAGCGGTTCTACGCTGACTGATCTGGAAAACGCGTACAAAAAAGAGAAAACACTGTCGGCTGAACGCCAAGCAGGCTTGGGCGCACTGCGCATGCTGACTAAGGGCGCTGAAGATCCTGGTGCACTAGAAGCCTTCCGCAAAGCCTTGCAGTTGTCCGAACTGGGTGACCGCAAGAATACGATTTGCGCCGCCCAGCTGGGCTTGGTAGCCGCCGGCGAAAAAATCAAGGTCATGTCCGATTGCCTGCCCAAGTCTGAGAAAGCAGGCCATGGCGACAAGGAAGAAAAAGACGCTAAGGACGACGGCCATGGGAAAAAGGACGATGGCCACGGCAAGAAAGAGGACGGTAAGGGCAAGAAAGAGGGCGGGCACGGCGACAAGAAGGACGAAAAGCACGCCGCTCCGCATTGGGGCTATGAAGGTGAAATGGGCCCAGAAAAGTGGGGCAAAGAATTCCCCACCTGCTCGGCTGGCAAATCGCAATCGCCTTTGGATATCAAAGGGCCTTTCGTGAAATCACGCGTGGTGGTGAGCGCCGACTACAAAGAAGGCCCACTCAAGATGCTGAACAACGGCCACACCATCCAAGTGGTGGTCAGCCCTGGCAGCAAACTGCGCATTGACGGTGTAGCCCACGAGCTATTGCAGTTCCACTTCCACCGCCCCAGCGAAGAAAAAATTGACGGCAAGCCCATGGCCATGGTGGTGCACTTTGTGCACAAAAACGCCGATGGCAAGCTGGCTGTGTTGGGCGTGCTGCTCAAAGAAGGCAATGAAAACCCCGGCATCAAAACCCTGTGGGCGAATTTGCCTAAAGAAGAAAATGTGGAATACGCGCCCGATGGCGTGAACTTCAACCCCGGCAACCTGCTGCCGCGCGAGTTTGATTTTTACAGCTACGAAGGCTCATTGACGACCCCGCCCTGTACCGAAGGCGTGCGCTTCTTTATCCTCAAGACCACGGTCAACATCGCCAAGGAGCAGGTGCAAGCCTTCCCCTTCAAGATGAATGCACGTCCGGTGCAGCCGCTCAATGGTCGTGAAATTCTGAGTAACTAAACGCGACTGCCCAGCCGCCCATTTTTGCGAAGGCCCGAGTATGAAAAAGCAATCTTCGATGGGAGCCGTGCTCGCTGCTGTGGTGATCACCCTGATCATCGCAGCGCTCACGGGCTTTGGTCTGGTGGCTCTGGGCGTGTTGCACCTTTCTCCTTCCAAGGCCGATTCCCGGGAAGGTGATTTGGAAGCGGGCGCCGACAAACTGGGCAAAAAAGGCGGTCAATTCGTCTGCGAAGTGACCGTCTCCACGCCTCAGGGCGCGCTGAACTCGGAGCCC
>Ga0214919_10001735_pt1 | contig 35222 bp, 52 predicted proteins | sample LL1503_MetaG_FD_177994 | JGI IMG/M metagenome (GOLD analysis project Ga0214919, IMG submission 177994) | Freshwater microbial communities from Lake Lanier, Atlanta, Georgia, United States - LL-1503 | ecosystem: Environmental > Aquatic > Freshwater > Lake | place: USA: Georgia | collected...
GTACATATCTTTAGGTTCGGTTGCTTCTAAGATTTTAATTTCTTCTTTCTTAGTAGTAAAATCCTCTTTAATCTTTTCATACATCTCTTTTGTTAAAGAGTAGATAGGCATTCTCAATAAGTAATCATATGAATCATCAATCTTATCTAAACCCATTGCTTCAATGCCTTCAATGATTAGAGCTTTAGCAACATTGTTTACTTTTAATTTACCATCAATGATAGCTTTAATAAATCTACCACGATTAGAAAGTATTTTCAACTCTCTGTTCATTTTATCTAACAAGAATTGTTTTCTTTTGTGATAATACTTTAACCTGAAGTTAACAAAGTATTTAATGATGTCACCTGTATTTTCAAATATCATTAACTTACCAAACTCATCTAATGTTGAGAAGATTTCAGTAGATGATTCCTCTAACTTTAATAACTTAACTAACTTCTCATCATCTAGCTTATCTAAATCAGCTCTTGTGAATTTAATAGTGTAATCAATATTATCTTTACAATTGTCATCATAAGAAACAATTAATTTATCATCAACTAACTTATCTAATATTTCTTCATATTTTTCATAAGTCATTGAAGGTGGAAGTTCACTAATCTTAACAGTAGAAGTATTTGCTCTATCGAACTTACCTCTAATCATCCATCTTTTATTATTCTCAGAATCTTGGACAAACTCTCCAGTGAAACCATTTAAAGATGGTTTAACCTCACCTGGATTCTTATCAGCAAGTACTTTAACACAAGCATCAATGATGCTTTTAATATCTCTATTAAGAACATTAGAAGCAAATCCTACGGCAATACCAGATGAACCATTTAATAAAACAGTTGGTACAATTGGTAAGAAAAATCTTGGTTCAATTGATTCACCTTCTTCCTCTTTGTATTCAAGAAGTTCAAAGTCTTTATAAATTAATCTAAAGTTTTCAGATAGTTTAGTACCAATATAACGAGGAGCACCAGCTTGTGGTGAACGTAATGATCCAAACTGACCATCTTCTTCTAATAAAGCCGCATTGTTCTTAAACTTCTGAGCCATTGTGATAATCGCATTCTCCAAAGAAGCATTACCGTGATGGTAGAAAGCATCAGATGCTACTTTACCAGCCAACTGGAATACTTTAAGTGCTTTTTCACTACCATTCTTCCAGATATCGTTTGAAACGTGAATAATTTTTCGTTGAGTTGGTTTAAAACCATCAATAACAGAAGGGATAGCTCTACCTTCAATTGAATACATTGCGAACTCCTTATACTCATTGGCTAAGAAGTCAGATATTGTTTTTTCTGTCATCATACGTTTATATATGATAAAAATGTTTGTTTGTTTTGGATTATCCGATCACGACTAGCTTAATATTACCTTCTAAGTCTTCGTATAAAAATGAACAAGTTTCACAGAAATCTCCTGTATTATAGTAGGTTTTATCTCCTATTTTTTCAATTGCTGGTGTGTGAATATGTCCGATCATAATTGAATCACAATCAACCTCATCTAATTTTTTAAGTGATAAAAATTTGAAGTCATTAATAAATGTGATAGCATTTTTAACTTTATATTTAAGATATTGTGATAAAGACCAATATTCAAGACCTACAAGTTTTCTGAACCAGTTATAAGCTTTATTAATCTTAAAACTGAATTCATAAGCCCAGTCACCTAAAACATATAAGAAAGGATGTAGTCTAATAAAACCATCAAACTGATCACCGTGACAAATGTATATTTTTTCACCTTTAGATGTTTCATAATACATCTCATCACAAATAGTTATATCACCAATATTTATATTATCATCTTTTATTAAACCTCTTAAATAGAAGTCGTGATTACCTAATATGTAAGTAACATTAACTCCTTTTCTGGATGCTCTTAAAACTTTCTGAATAACAGTTGAGTGGTCAGCATTCCAATAAAATTTCTTTTTTAATGATGTTAAATCAATGAAGTCTCCAACTATTATTAAATTTTCATACTCATAGTTTTTCAAAACTTCAAGTAGTTTACCGGCTTGTGACTTATGATTACCTAAGTGTATATCCGATACAAATAATGTTTTAACTTTCATATATCTCTTTTATTTTATTAACTATACTTTTAATTGGGTTAACCCATTTATAATCTACTTTAGTATAGTTATTTAACCAATTTTTTAAATTTTCAGAAGTTAAATCATCTGTATAAACTCCTAACTTATTTAACTTTATAGCATTATCAATTTGTTCAAACTGACCTTTGATTGGAATTGACCATAATCTTTTACCTAAAACAAGAGCCTCAGATGTTGTTGAGAATCCGGAAGCAGTTATAACTCCAGAACATCTAAGTAAGTCAGACTGAAATGAATCTTTATTTGATTTTTTGAATTCTATATTGTTATAAACGTAATCTACAATAACATCACTACTATAAACTTTGAACTTTTTATCAGAGTATTTAAGTTCATTTTTAATATGTTCTAAACTGTAAGCGGCTAAATAAACTAAATAGAAATCTTCATCAGATACTTTACCATTCAAGAATTTTTCAGATATAATAGGTTGATAACCATTTGTATAATCTAAAGGTATATAATAATCACAAGGCGCAAAGTATTTAATAAAAAGAGATTCAAAAAAACTTGATTTTGTAATTGAAACCTGATTTGAAATACCTATTGATTTTACTTTGTACTTTTTAGCTGAGTAGGCACTTATAGGCTCAAAATCTGAGATAACTAAATCATATCCACTACAATCATAATTTATATCTTTTATTAATTTAAATATATTTAATGATAGTAAAGTTTTAAGTTTATTGATTTTACCAGACTTGTTAAAATACATTGATAAACCTTTGAACTTCTTTATATAGTCAGGTAATTCTATACTGTAGTTACCACCAGAGGCAATAACATCAACCTCATAACCTTTTGCCTTTAGTTGATTTATCAATTCTAAAGATCTTGTTATGTGTCCGTTTCCATTAAGTTGTATTCCGTATAAAATTCTCATCAATATATCTATTCATGTATAAAAATCATTTTTAATAAAGTTCTTTAATTCTCAAAAATTACACTGATTTTTCAATGTTATTTTTATGCTAAGTAAAATTAATATATACATTATGAGACTTAAAAAGTATGACGATTTTTTGATTTTAGAGAAGTTTGATAGTAATATCAAGGCTGAACTTAAAAGGTTAGGTGTGACTGATGAAACAGAAATCAACACATATCTATATCACGCTCATAGAGGTCATTTAGCAAAATACTTAGAAGAAAATGGTAAAGCATTTACATTTGGTATGTTAAATGCCTTATTCAAAGATGCCAGAGCCGCTAAAAAAGGAACAGAACTTAAAGTAGGTATTATTAAAGCAGTACATAGAGTTGTTCCAATGTTATTAGCACCTTTCTTTCCAATATTAGCAATTTTTGGTTATGTATTAGGTACATCAAGAGCATTTAATAAAGTTATAGCACCTATTTTAGCCGATCCTGGACATGATTATCCAGATTTCTTAAAGAAAGTTATTGACGCTACAATGAGAGTTGCTGAAGGAGATTTAACTACTGAGAAAGATAGATTCACAAGAGCATTCGTTGTTTCTGATAGATTAGTAGAAGCAATTAAACCAGAAGTTCTACAAAAGTTTTCTTTAGAGTTATCAGAGAAGATGGCTAATATGGATTCAAACTTAGAAGTTCCTCAACACTATATTGAAAATGAACTAAAAGACTACTTAAATAGAAATTTTGAAGTCAATCCTGAAATTCCTCTAAAAGATTAAATTCCTAAACAAAAGAAATTATTTACCATATATACTTAAAATTCTAAGTTAAGTAAAATGTCAGTAGATAAGAAGTTCAAAAAGTTAGATGATATTGACCACGTTATATTAAGACCTGGTATGTATATTGGTTCTATTAAACCTCACAAAGCTACTAAATGGATAGTTGAAGATGACAAAATGATTCAAAAAGAAGTAACCTATAATCCAGGTTTACTTAAAATTTTTGATGAGATTGTTACCAACTCTGTGGATGAAAGCAAAAGAGCAGGTTCTAAATTAAATATTGTTAAAGTAAATATTGATAGAACAACAAACTACATAAACATCTGGGATAATGGTGGTATTCCTGTAGTTAAACACACACAACATAAAGAGTGGATTCCTGAAATGATATTCTCGAATCTTAAAGCAGGTTCTAACTTCAATGATGAAGAACAAAGAACTGGTGCCGGTACAAACGGTGTAGGTTCTACACTTACTAACATTTACTCAAAAGAATTTACTGTAACTACTTGTGATGGTGCTAACCATTACACTCAAACTTTCTCTAATAATATGAGAAAAAGAACTGCGGCTAAGGTTAAGAAGTCAACAAAAGGATTCACTGAAATTAATTACTTAGTTGATTTTGAAAAATTTGCCTTAACTGGAATCGATGATGATCACTTTAAGATGCTTGAGAAAAGAGTTTATGATATTGCGGCTTGTAATACCAATCTTAAAGTTTATTTCAACGGTAAGTTAGTCAATATCAAAACATTTGAAGATTACATTAAGTATTATACTAAAGACTTCTTCTACGAAGCTAAGAAAGATAAAACTTGGTCTTTGGGTATTGCTCTTTCTAACAATGGATTCCAACAAGTAAGTTTCGCCAACTCTACAGATACTTATGATGGTGGCACTCACGTTGATTATGTAATGAATCAAATCATTGCTCAGTTAAGAGAGTTCTTTATGAAGAAACACAAAGTAGATGTAAGACCAGGTGAATTAAGAAATCATATGTTTCTATTCTTAGATTCTACTGTAATTAATCCATCCTTCTCTTCTCAAACTAAAGAGAAACTTATCACAGAGGTTAAAGACTTTGGTTCTACATTTGAAGTTAGTAATAAATTAGTTCAATCTATTATCAAATCTGAAATAGTTAATTCTATCTTAGATTGGATTCAACAAAAGAAAAGTGCTGAAGAATCTAAATTACAAAGAGACCTAAATAAGAAACTGGATAAAATCAAGGTTGAAAAACTTATTGATGCTAAAGGTAAAGACAGATGGAAGTATTCAATTGGTTTATTTGAAGGTGATTCGGCTATCTCTGCTTTTAGAAAGTATAGAGATCCTCAAACAATGGGAGCCTTCGCTCTTAAAGGTAAGTTTGTCAATGTATCTGAAATGACTAATCAAAAATTAGTTCAAAATACAGAAGTTGTTAATTTAATGGCGGCTATTGGTTTGAAGTTAGGACAAAGAATTGAATTAAAAGATTTAAGATATGGTAGAATACTTTTCTATGTAGATGCTGATGTCGATGGTAATTCAATTGCTGGATTGCTTCTAAACTTCTTTTACAAGTACTGGCCCGATATGTTTGAGAGACGAATGATTTATAAAGTTGAAACTCCTATCGTGGTTGCTGTTCCTAAAGCTAAAACTAAAAAGAAAGTTCTTTTCTATACTCAAACAGAATATAATGATTGGGCCGCTAAGAATGACTTAAAGAACTATGAGATTAAGTATAAGAAAGGTTTAGCCGCACTTGTTGATGATGAGTATCAAGATATTATCAATAGTCCTAAAATGACTTTAATCTCAAAAGATGATATGTCAGCTAATTCTTTAGATATATGGTTTGGTAAAAACTCTGACCTAAGAAAAACAGAGTTGCTAAAGTAATTTAGTTTTACTATCTTTGCCTGATGATCCGAAATAGAGCATGGCGTAGGTATATGGAAGAACGAATAGTCATTCGTAGAATGGCTCGTGCTGTCTGTACTAATAGGTGGTGGCGCGGATTTAGAGATGTTAATGACATTAATCATCAAAGACCTACTATAGCAATTTATATCGGAACTGAAATACACTTTAGAGCTAAAACACACACTACTACAAAGTGGGACACTAAACACAAAGTAAAATACTCTCCAAACAAAGACCAAGGTTATTATCGGGATGAAGGTAATGGTCAAACAAGAGAAAATCAAAAGAGAATATTTTTGAAGATATTAAAAGAGAATGGACTTAAATAATTTAATACCAGATAAATTTAGAGCTTTAGTCAACCCTACTTGGGTTGTTAAAGGTAAATTTGTTATGTTCAAAAAATATGAACATATACCGGTGTGTTTTGTTGAGGGTGATATAGTTTATGTTTTTTTAGACAATAGAGTTTCAAACGCAATAGTAAAATTAGTTAAACACCTAATAAACATAGGTGTTGAGTTTTACTTTACAACAACAGAGTTATCAAATCCTAAAGGAGTTTTAGAGGAAGATTATCACGACAAGGTTATTAGACACTATCTATACTCACACGCTCAAGTTGAGTTTTTTGACGGATTCAAAAAGATTGACTTTGACTTAATTAACAATATGGTTAAGTGGACTGATAAAGAAAACTGCTTTGATAAAGTTAAAGCCAATTATGAATCAATTAGTAAGAAAGTAGAAAGAAAAGAATATGATTACTTTTCAAATAATTATTCATATGAATATAAAGATGAAATAAGAGAAGAGTTTCAAAGTCTTTATCGTCATATTCAAATTAGTAAGATTATCTAAACTTTCTATATGATGTTTATATAATTCCTATGGGATTCGTAAACATAGGCGGACAAACAGTTCACACAAGCGCAATAGGTGCTCCAGTATTTGGAACACCTTCTATATCAAGTTCAGTAGGTAATTCTGGAATTATTAGCATATCTGGCTCAAGTTCTTCAATAACAACATCATCTACAACATTATCATCTGGTCAATATCTTACTTGGGGAGGTAGCACTATGAACTACTCAATTAATAAAACAACCTATCATGTTTTAGGAGAGGATATTGAAGTTGATGGTTATGGTGATCCATATCTTGCTGTTGCTATTTCAACATTAAATATTTTAGGTAAACCTTTTTACGATGAATTGAAAAAGAATAATGTTACACTACCCTCAGAGATAGAAGAGTATTTAGAAGTTAAATTCAAAATCTTAGAACGAGATAGAAAAATAAAAGAGATTCTTAAATAGATTAGAAAAACAAACCATCTTTATTTTAGTATAAAAATAAAATTAATAAAATCCAATGATATGTGATTTAATAATAGATGGTAATTATATTCTAAGTAAGAATACATTCACACTACACAAGAACAATTTATTGTTCGGCGCACTACATAAGTCATTAGAGAACACAGTAAATAATTATAGAAAATGGTATCCATTTGCTAACGTTTATCTTGTCTCTGATTCCAAAGAGAAATCTTGGAGAAAACAATTAACCACTGCTTACAAAGCTACTCGTAAAAAAGATTCTGATATTGACTGGCAATTCGTTTATAACGCTTACGGTGAATTCAAAGATTCTATGAGAGGTTTAGTTAAAGTTTTAGAAGCACCTCACGTTGAAGGTGACGACTGGATTTCATTTTTAGTCACTAAAGCTAATAAAGAAGGAAGGTCAGCAATCATAGTTTCAAATGACTATGATATTAAACAAATCGTTAATTATGGTTTAGATCCATTGTTCATTAACATTATGACTAATGAAATGTACAATAAAGAAAAACTATTTTTACCGAGAAACTATCAAGTCTTTTTGAATAAAGTATCTAAACTACCAAGTGATGATATCTTTAGTCTAAATGATAATACAGACTTCTTATTATTACTTGATAGATTTATTAACAAGTATGAAATCAATGAAATTGATCCAGTTGAATCTTTAATGATTAAAGTTATTTCTGGTGATACTTCAGATAACATCGGCTCTGTTTGGTCTGTTACTAAGAATGGAAAGAAAAGAGGTATTGGTGATAAAGGAGCTAAAACAATTTATGATGAATATCTACAAGAGTTTGGTGAAGTAAACTTAGGTGATCCAGATTTATATGAGAATATAGCTGACTTAATCTGTGAAAAGAAAAAGTTAAGTAAAACTCAAATTGAATCAATTGTAGAAAATATCAAAGGTAATATGAGATTAATTGATTTAAGATTACACAATTTACCAGATGAGATTATTAACAAAATGGAAACCGGTTATTCAATATTAAGATAATGGCAGATTTGAAACTTGTAGGGAACGCAATGTTCTATAAAAAGAGTGATTGGGTAAATGTACCGGATGAAGAAAAGGAGTCTTGCTTCTTTATCTTCAACCGTTACTTTGCTAAAAAATTTCCCGAAAAATCACAACTTCTTAACCTAAAATCAATAGATAAGATAACTGCCATGAATTTATGGTATCAGTTTATGTTAAAGCAACCTTACCCAAATTGGTTTTGGTCTAAGAGTGAAAAGGGTGAAAAGTCTGAGATCGTTGATAAAGACTACAAACTTCTTTTACAAAGATTGAAAATAAAAGATATTGATTTAGATTATCTAATTGAACATCATATCGACTTCATTAAAGAAGAACTCAAATATTACAAACAAATAGAAAAAGGAAATTAAATTAAAAATATGAATACAACAATGGAAAAAGAAACAACAATGAAGTGGTACATCGTTAGAGCACAATCTAATCGTGAGCGTTCTGTAGCCGAAAAATTAAGAAAAGAATCTGAAAAAGGTGACTTGATGGGTGCTATTAGTAGAGTTTTAGTACCTACTGAGAAAAGCTTCCACTTAAAAGACGGTAAGAAAGTTACAAGAGAAAAAGTTATGTACCCTGGTTATATTTTTGTTGAAACAATATCAATTGGAGAATTAGCACACTTTGTTAAAGGTTGTGATGGTGCCACTGGTTTACTTTCAGATAGAGCAAAAAAACCTCAAGTACTTTCTCTTAAAGAAGTAGAAAGAATGATTGGTGTACAAGAACAAGTAGCTGTTGAACAAGAATCTACAAACAGATTTATCATAGGTGAAGTAGTTAAAATCTTAGATGGTCCTTTTAATTCATTCACTGGTGATGTTGAAAACATTGATGGTGATAAGGTTAAGATTGCTGTTTTAATCTTTGGTAGAAAAACTTTGGTAGAATTAAACATTCAACAAATCGATAAACATATCGCTTAATAAATGGGTAGAGTTACATCATATGGTGTAGAGAAAGACCGAAAAATTTATGGAAACTGTCAAGTCCTATCTCCGGGTGGGATTTTGATGTTTAGATGTGACGAGAAAAAAGCCAAATGGTATCTTAATAGAAATTTAGGTGAGATTTTATCAGAATCACCATTAATAGTTAAATTGAAATTTGAACCAAGAGGTTTAGGTAATCATAATAAATCATTCGGCTTATCTGAAATGGGTAATCGTTGTGTTACTTGTGGTAATGAAGAATATCTTACCAGACACCACGTTGTGCCTTATTGTTACCGACGTTACTTCCCTATTGAATTAAAATCTCATAACTTCCACGATGTACTTTCATTGTGTGCTGATTGTCATGATTCCTATGAAAGAAAAGCTGATGAGTTGAAAAACAAAATTGGTGAAGAGTATCAAATACCTTTGAACGGTGAATTATGTACTGATAGCAAAGATTTAATAACTTATGTTAAAATATCAATTGCTTTACTTAATCCAGACACTAACATACCTAAAGATAAAATTAATCTTATGAAAAAGAAGATTAAAAATTACTTCGGAATTAAAAGATTAGATTCTAGAAGATTAGAGAAGATATCTAAAATAAAAACAATGGTTATTAAAAAGACTCACGGTGAAGTTGTTATGTCTAAGATAGATAATATACAAAGTTTTATAGAGATGTGGAGATCACACTTCTTAGAACATAATGAGTGTAAACATTTACCAAAAGATTGGAGTGTGAAAACTAATATAAGAATAACACATGAGTAAAGAACTAATTGATAAATTATTAAAGGCATCTGAAATGATTCATAAAGCATCTACTAAAGGTAGTGCTAATTATATGGTTGTTTCAAAGGCGGTTGCTGATGTTATAAATGGTTCTAAAAGAGGTAGTAGAAAAGAAAAAATTAAAAAGTTATTTCCAGATGAGTAATTATATTCTAGAAGGTGTTATACAAAAAGCCTATGATAAACACAATGGTAGAATATATCCAAAAGAAGCCTTTAATAAGGTATATAAAGATAGTGTTAGAAAACTTATAAGAAAGAAAAAAATTAATAAATTATTCAATGAATAAGGATAGAATGAAAATAATGTCTGATATGATTAAATCATATAATACTCCATACTTTTCAATAGATTGGATAATTAAAATGTTAGGTCTGGAAAGAAACGAGGTTAGAAAATATAAAATAAATAAACTATTTAAAAATGACTAAGGAAGAAAGATACGATAGAACTTATTTGAATATGGCTACAGAGTGGGCTAAACTTTCACATTGTAGTAGAAAACAAGTAGGTGCTTTAATAGTTAAGAATGGTATGATTATATCTGATGGTTATAATGGAACACCAACAGGCTTTGATAACTCTTGTGAGAATAGTGATGGTGATACTAATTGGTATGTAATACACGGCGAAGCCAATGCTATTCTAAAGTGTGCTAAGCATGGTCATTCTTGTGAAGGTGGTACTTTATATCAAACACATTCTCCTTGTAGAGATTGTTCTAAACTTATACTACAATCTGGAATAAAACGATTAGTCTACATCGAGGATTATAAAGACACCTCAGGCTTAGATTTTCTAAGAGAGGCTAAAATTGAGATTGTAAAATATGGATAAAGAAATTAAATTATTATTAGACAATTCTAAATTAGATCAACTTTATAAGCATAACTTATTTAGTATTAAATCCATTTGTGAGTTTTTAGGTGTCTGGGATAATTATTCATCCGAAGACAAATTCAAATTAGAAAATTTTACTAAAAGAGATACGAATATCAATAAGCACTTCACCTATAAAGGAAATTATAATAATAATTTTACATATGGTGAAATTCTTAGAAATGGTGTTGATGAAATCATAAACAAAATCAATAAATATAAAAAAGTGTCTGATAAAGATGTTCTTGTAGATATTGGTTGTGGTTGTGGTAAATTAATTCTACATACTGCTATTAAGTCTGATATAAAAACATTTGTTGGTATTGAAATAGTTCCTCAAAGACTTAGATATGCTAAGTTTATTAAAGAAGAAGTTTTACCAGAACATAAATCAATTTTTTTCATTGAAAAAGATGTAAAAGATTTTGATTTATCAATAGCCTCTATTGTCTTTATGAACGATGTTTGTTTTGACTATGATACAAGATCTGATATATTTAATAGACTATCAAAAGGCAGTCACTTTATCACATCACACGAAAATAAATCTTGTAAGATATTAAAAGAAGAATTTGTTGTTGATGTTTCTTGGGGAGATAAACTTAAACTATATTATTACATAAAATAAACATATGATATTCAAAGATTTTATAAAAAATTTAAATGGACCGACTCAACTAACGAATACGGATCCAAAAAGTATATCAGTTTATCCTATTGGTGAGAATAATCTTGAAGGTATTAAAATACTAATTGATAACTGCTTTAGAATGGGCAGTGATAATAGTAATGTTAGAATGGCTACAGTTGATCCATCATTATGGTTAGGTCAATTTTTAGATAAACACTGGACTAAAATTTCCTATGTTACTTCAATGCCATCATTTCATATAATGAAAGTAGTTGATAATAAAATAGTTTCAAAACAATATAATGCTGAAACAAAAGAATTTGAATCTGAAGATTTAGTTAATGATTTTTTTGAAAAGAGAAGATGGAAAACATTTGTGCTCTTTTCAATTATAAAATATGTAGATCTAGTAAATCTAAGCACATCATATAGATTAAGATATGCTGATATAACAGAGAAGTACGAAGAAAGAGATAATAAATTAGAAGAAATATTAAAATAATTATGGAATTAGTAACAACAAAAATTTGTATGGCATTAGACTTAGGAGTTCACGGTAACTTATTCGGTGGATCAATGATGTCATTCTTAGACGAAGCGGCAGCAGCATACGCTTGTCAAATATGTGACTCAGCTAAAATGGTCACAATGAAAATAGAAGAAGTAGTTTTTCAAAGTCCTGTTAGAGTGGGTAATCTTATTAAGATTTATGCTTCTGTTGATAAATTTGGAACTACCTCAATAACAATTAATCTTGAGGCAAGAAAACATAATGTCCATACTGGTAAACAAGAAATAGTATGTTCAACAAAAATGGTATTCGTTAAACTTGATGAAGAAGGTTCATCCATTCCTATTTCAGATAGAGTTAAACTAAGATACTCAGAAAGATTCAAAACCTATGGAAGAGGGTTACTTCATCCAGAAGAGTTAGAAAAGGAAAAAGAAATTGCTAGACAAAAAAAATAAACAATTAAAATGGAAAATTTACAATTAATTTTAGTAACAGTTTTGATTACTCTTGTGTCAGTTGCGGTCGTAGGCTCTATAGCTTACTTGGTTGCGGTTGTGAGAAAGTTAAGACAAGTTGTTAAAGACAATGTGGTAGACATTACAAATCTACAAAATGCCTTAATTACTGAGGTACAAAACATAAACAATAGATTAGTAGAGTTCGATGGCTCGGTTTCTAATGTTTACAATGACTTAGATAGAAAATTAGATAGCCGTTGTGATAAACTATATGACGGATATAATAAAGAAGTAGCAAGTATTTATCAAGAGCTACAAAAGAAAGATGAAAGTATTGAGCATCTTAGAGAAATGACAAGACAAGCTTTAGGTCTTAAAAAATAAGCAAACAAAAAAGTCTAGCAATAAAAAAGAGAGTCATTTGACTCTCTTTTCTTTTATAATGTTTTTATGTAATTATTAAAGTCATCTTTTAATCCTCTTAATTCAAATCCTAAAGATTGATAAAGATTATTAGCAACAGTATTATCTGTTTCCGTATTTAACTCTAAAACATATGAACCTTTAGACTTAGCTCTACTAATAGCCTCAACTACTAATTTCTTACCATATCCTTTTCCTCTATGTTTATTTAGAACTTCTACTGAAAAGATAGAAGCTGTATTTTCGTTATAGATAAGTACAAGACTTCCAACTTGGTTACCACCTTCTGTCAAATATATTAACTCAGAATTAAGGCTTTGGCACCCAACTCCTACATTAGCTACACTTTCTTTGATTAATTCACTCATTTTCTTCATAGACTTATATATTAAGTTTTAATTTAACAATTGGTCTATTCTTGAATTTCTTTCTTCTTGTAAAGAGTATTTTCTTAATTCTGATTCTAAGAACCAGTATCTTAGTTCACTTCCTTTACTATTCTTAAAGGAAACATAGTATTCTACTCTCCAGCTTTGTTTAATCTCAGGTAGAACATAACGAGCATTAATATCTAATACTTTACCAATATACCAAAATTCTGGAACCTCCGAGTAAATAGTTACTTTGACTTCATCACCTCGGTCATATTTAATAAAGCCATAGATTTCTTCTTCTTCTTTCTTTTTGAATATAGAAAGTATCTTCTTTATCATTTTAGAACTTGTTTTAATTTCCAATCTCTTTCTTTGGATGTATCTTCAAACTGAAGTTCTTCTTCAGTAAAAATAATAGGTATTAAATGTTGTTTTAATTGATATCCACTTGGATATAAATCTAGTTCAACTCTATATGAATTAAACTCTGGTGTGTTTTTAGCAGCAACTATTGAACCTACACGATATTTAAGATCCTCATAGGCTCGTGTCACAATAACAACACGATCACCCTTTGAGAACTTTAAACTGGTTTCTATATCTGATAACTGCCAAGTCTTTTGCTTTCGCTTCAATTTCTGTATCAAAGTCAAGACCATATGTTTTAATCTCTTCATAAATATAATCGGCATGTGCTGTTTGTTTTCCTGATGTATCTTCTAATGTTTTTGGTGAACTCATATGAGTTAAGACTCTTGTTTTCCAGGTAGAGTGAGCTAGTCTCAAAGCTTCTTCCATTGATTGGTCTTGTGGACCATAATTAAAGTGGTGTTGGTCAAACGTAATTGGAATACCAATCTTAGTATGAACCCAGTCGTATAACATCTTTACTGAGTATTGATTTTGACCATCATCATTCTCAACAACTAATCTCAACTTACAAGATTCACTTAGGTTCTCAAACTGCTCACAGAAACGCACTGCGGCTTCTTCTCTTGTAGGTTTAGTTGTATTTATATGAATGTTTATTGGATAGAACGTAGTCTTATCTAAGTTCATTAAATCCATTAATTCGGCGTGTTTATTTAACTCTTTAATTGTTTTCTCAACAACTGATGGATTCTCACTTGCCAAAACGTTGAAAGGGCCGGGGTGATAGCTCACACGAATTTTATTTGATTTAATCTTCTCGCCAATTTGAGCCATAAGAATTTGAATCAATTTGAAGTTTGGTAAGTCAGAGAATTCATATTCAGACATCCAGGGGAATGAATCTGAACTCAAACGATAGATATAGATATGATTTTTAAGATTATAGTCTAGAACTTTGAGAGTATCTTTAAGATTCTCAATTATTAACTCTGAAGCATAAGGCAAGCCTTTAGCATCAAAAGTTCTACGAACCATACCTCTATTAACTGTTATATGTTCTTTTTTAGGTTTACCTTCGTTACATCCCATTGGAATACAACAATATCCGATATTCTTCATCATAAATACAAATATAAGGAATAATATTTAATATATACATTATGAAAATTAGAAAATACTCAGAATTTATCAACGAGGAGATTATGAATGATACTCCTGAATCATATGTTGAAATAGCATTAAATCAATTAAAGAGAAAGTTTGATAAGATGTTTGAGTTTCAAGAAGGTGAGTCGGATGTTAATGAACCAGCTGATGAATTAGGAAAAGAAAAAGATGGTAGTAAATCTATACAAAAGGCTAAGTCTGAAAGTAGAGATAAATCTAAAATGTCTTTAAAGGATTTAGGTGTTAGATTAGATAGTTCAGAGGTTTCTAAATATTCAAAAATGTATGACTCTTTAACTATCAAGTTTACAGATGATGAAGCAACATATAATCTTTACTTAGCAATTGATCTTAAAGACGCTATGCCTAAGGATGCCACTAAAGACTTCTCTTATGAAGATATTGAAATGTGTTACATTAAATTTAAAAAATATAATCTAGATACATTTGAGGTTATTGGTCAAATAACTAAAAATGTTAAAATTAAAGATATTGATGAGGAATTTTTAATTGACTTAAAAATCGAAATCGATGATAAGTTTGGTGATGAAGAAGAATTTGAAATTGAAACAGAATAAATTAAAAACCCTATAACATAGGGTTTTTTTATTTTAAGGAAGATCTAGATTTTTAATAAATAATGTATGGCATATAATGTAGTAACAAACACATTTGTAATACAAGAAGTTAAAAAGTGTAGATATTTTAAGATTAATCTTGGTCTTGCTGCTACTGTTGATAAAAACGGTAATAGAGAATTTAATGATAAAGATAGATTTTCATATTATTATAACACACAATATAGAACAACTATTTACGCACAAGGTAATGTTGGTGATATAAAATTTTATACAGATGTTTTTATCAAAGATCCTGTAATGGCTATCTATGTTGGACCAGAAAATGAAGAATTCTTAATTGATGTTGAGTTTGAATTAATAAAAGAAAAAGGAATAGATTTTTATCTAGGTCATATTCTTAAAAAGGTTGAAGAAGAACACGAAGAAAGAATTAAAGCAAATACTGAAAAGAAAGTTGAACCAAAACCTACAGGTAATTCTGAAATGGTGACATTTAATCCAGGTGCTGTTAGATATGAAGATCTAAAAGCTTATTTAGAGCTCCAAAACGCACAAAGATATAAGCAATAATTAATATATAAGATATGAAATTACAAAGAGTGTTATCCTTAAAAATGTCTGGAGAAGATGTTAAGTTTTTACAAACTAAACTAAAAGAACTTGGATTCTTTAATGAAAGAATTGATAGTCATTTTGGACAAAATACTTTAGTTTCTGTTACTAATTTTCAAAGAGCCGTTAATACAAAAGCAGATGGTGTTGTTGGATCATTAACTTGGAGTAAAATGATGAACTTTGGTAAAGAGCCATTTACTAGAAATGGAATTCCTCATGAAATATCTTATAATAATGACAAAGGTCTAATTATATACGATCATCTAATATCAGATGAAGAATATATTAAAAAAGAAACTAAAAAAGACACAATATTTTTACATCATACAGCCGGTGGTTCAAGACCTGATTGGAGTATAAATGGATGGGAAAAAGATTATATTAAAGATAAATCAGGCAATCCTGTTTTAGGACCAAATGGTTTAATACAACCATTAAGAGTGGGTACATCTTATGTTATTGGTAGAAAATCATCAACATCAGATGAAAATATATGGGATGGTAAAATCTTGAGAGCCTTTGAAGATAAATACTGGGCATATCACTTAGGTATTAATTCAAATAATTCTTTAGAATTGAATTCAGGGTCGGTTGCTATTGAATTTTGTAATTATGGACCACTTACTGTTGGTAAAGATGGTAGATTTTATAATTGGGTAAATAAACCGATTAATGAAAAAGATGTTGTTAAATTAGATAACCCGTTTAAAGGATATGAATATTATGAAAGATATACAGATGCTCAATTAGAAAGCGGAAGAAGTTTAATACTACATTTAGTAAATAAATATGCTATACAAATTGATGGTGGTATCTATAATGAAAAATGGTTTGATTATAGTACAACATGGATGAAAAATGGCGGAATTAGAAGCCACGGTCAAGTTAGAAGAGATAAGTTTGATTTATTTCCTCAAAAAGAGATGATCCAAATGTTAAATAGTCTTTAATTTATAAAGGCAGATATTATTTTATAGACTTTTATTTGTTTGTCTATATCTATTCCCTCAAAATCACAATGATAATCTATTTCATCATCTTCAAATATGTGAAGTAATACTCTATCTTCTTCAGGTAACCATTCAATGGAATTAAATTTGACTCCATCAATTTCGAAATCAAATACAAGCTCGTTTAGGCCCAAACCTAAAGTTTTAATCAAATTTGCTACTTTGTCTTTCATTTTTTTTTGGCTGTTTTTTTATAAAGTATATATTTAATATTTTAAATAGTATAAATATGAATATTGGAATTTTAGAAATTAATATATATCCTAATAAAAATATTTTAAAAAATGTCAATTCTTAAATACGGAGATTATATTTCAGAAAAAGCAGTTTATGAACTTCTACTTGAATCTAAAGTTATTTATTCAAAAAAGTTCATTAACTTGTTAAATAAAATGAAAGCTAACAAATTAGCTACACAATTATTAAGTCTTTATTCTAAAGATGTTGATGGTGTTACTCAAAACTATATTGATATAACTGACCAAAAAGATGCTGTTAGTTTTACACCAGATAGAAAAGTACAAGAGTTAACTAAAGATAAACCAGAAACTTGGGTAATTACTGAGTCTGGTAAATACTTAACTACAAGTGATAGAAATAATAAAATATTTGAAGCTCTTGGTTATGATAAAGTAAAATACAATTGTTGGGCACCAAATGCCGGAGAGATAGGTTTAATCTTAGCTGAAACTGTTAGTTCAGCATCAGGTAAAATATATGTTATGTTTAAAGAATATGAAGGTGATAAAATTGGAGTTATTAATAAAGCCGCTATGGAGCCTAAAGAAGCTGAAGACCAAAAAATTTGGTCAACATCAAGAAATAATATTAAAATTGGTAGACTTGTAAGAGCTATTCTTACTGCGGCTAAAATACCTTTTGCTGATCAAGAAATTGAACAATTTACTAATGTTTATAAAGCAACTTATGATTTTGCTAAAGATGCTCTTAAACAATTTGATATCGTTAAAGGTGATAAAATTGCTTATTGGTATGATAATAATGATGAAGATAGATATGTTGATGGTGGTGGTTCATTAAATAATTCTTGTATGGCTGAAGTTAGTTCTGACTATTTTGATATCTATACACAAAATCCTCAAGTATCACTTGTTATTCTTTATGGAGATAGTGGTTCTATTACCGCTGAAAAATATACTGATGATAGAATCAAAGGTAGAGCAATTCTTTGGGATTGTAAATTAGATGGAATACCTATTAAATTTATGGATAGAATTTATACAACACTTGATGCTGATGTTGAATTATTCAAACAATTTGCTGAAAAGAATGGTTGGTGGTATAAGAAAAGACAATCTATGGAACCAGGTGAAGATTTCACTGATGGTAATTCAGTTAGAAGAGGTACAATTGAAGTTAAGTTAGATGATGCGGATTTTAGTGAATATCCTTACTGCGATACTATATGTTATATAAATAGTGATACAGGAACAGCTTGTAATGTTTATTGGGATGATTCTGATAGATTATTAAGAGATACTGGTGGATCTTATGAAGATTCATATGATATGACAAATTAATAAATAAAAAAACCCAGTCAAATGACTGGGTTTTTTGTTTTTCCTACGAGACTCTTTTATTTAACTTCTTCGTAAGAAGTGTCTTCAACATCACCGCCATTACCAGTGTCAGTATCTGTATTAACTTGTGGTTCTGATTGAGATTCTTGGTACAATCTTGTTGAGATTGTTCCCCAAGTGCTATTCAATTTCTCAGATGATGTATCAATTGCTTGAGCATCTTTAGATGAGTGAGCTGTTTTCAATGACTCTAAGTCTTGATTCAAAGCAGATTTATCTTCTTCAGTTAACTTATCAGCGAATTCTTTGATTTGTTTTTCTGTTTGGAAGATAAGATTATCAGCCATATTTACTTTATCAACCAATTCTCTTTCAAGACGGTCAGATTCAGCATTTAATTCAGCTTCAGCTTTCATTCTTTCAATTTCCTCTTTAGATAGTTGAGAACCACCTTCAATTCGGATTTTGTTTTCTTTTCCAGTAGCTTTATCTTTAGCAGATACAGATAAAATACCATTAGCATCAATATCTAATGTTACTTCTACTTGAGGAATACCTCTCGGAGCTGGCATGATACCATCAAGATGGAATCTACCTAACGAACGGTTATCCTTAGCCATTGGTCTTTCACCTTGTAGAACATGAATTTCTACAGATGGTTGATTATCAGAAGCTGTTGAGAACGTTTCAGACTTACGGGTCGGAATTGTTGTGTTAGCTTCAATCAACTTAGTCATTACACTACCCATTGTCTCAATACCAAGTGATAGTGGTGTTACATCTAAAAGAAGAACGTCAGTAATACCACCACTCAAAACAGCTCCTTGAATAGCCGCTCCAAGAGCAACAACTTCATCAGGGTTAACTGATTTGTTTGGTTTCTTACCAGTGTACTTCTCTAATGCTTCTTGTAAAGAAGGAATTCTTGTAGAACCACCAACAAGAATAACTTCGTCAATATCAGATGGTTTTAATCCAGCACTTTTCAAAGCAGATTTAGCACAAGCGATAGCTCTTTCAACAAGACTTGAAGTCATTTGATCAAACTTGGCTTTAGTTAATTGTTTTACAAAGTGTAAAGGAACACCATCTTTAGCAGTGATGTATGGAAGATTGATTTCGCTTTGAGTTGTAGAAGATAATTCAATCTTCGCTTTCTCAGCGGCTTCTTTCAAACGTTGAAGACCCATTGGATCCTTTGAAAGATCCATTCCGTGTTCAGATTTGAATTCATCAACCATCCAGTTGATAATAGCATTATCAAAGTCGTCACCACCTAAGTGAGTATCACCGTCGGTAGATTTAACTTCAAATACACCATCACCAATTTCTAAAACTGATACATCATGAGTACCACCACCACAGTCGAATACTAAGATTTTAGAATCTGTATTCTTTTTATCTAAGCCATAAGCCAAGGCAGCAGCAGTTGGTTCATTAATGATACGCTCAACTTTCAAACCAGCGATTTCACCAGCTTCAATAGTCGCAGTTCTTTCAGCGTCTCCGAAGTAAGCAGGAACTGTAATAACAGCTCTTTTTACTTCATATCCTAAATAATCTTCAGCAGTTTTCTTCATTTTCTGAAGAATCATAGCTGAGATTTCTTGAGGTGTGTAAGTTCTATCTCCGATTTGAACACCAGGTACATTCTTACCAGCTTTAACTACTTGATAAGGAACTTTCGTTACCTCGTCAGTACAAACTGAAAAATCTTTACCGATGAATCTCTTGATAGAGTAAACAGTATTTTTTGGATTGGTAACAGCCTGTCTTTTAGCAGGGTCTCCAATTTTTCTATCGTTGTCGGTAAATCCGACAACTGAAGGAGTTGTTCTTTTTCCTTCAGAGTTGGTGATTACAATTGGTTCACCACCTTCGACTACAGCAACACATGAGTTTGTAGTTCCTAAGTCAATTCCAATAATTACGTCTTTTGCCATATTTATTTATTCTTTTTTTATTACTATTATATCAATCTGAATGCCAAAGTTTAATTTATGACATTTTGTCATCTTTTCCATTCAGCACTAAGTTTATATTTTTTGGTACAGTAAAAGTTTAATATATAATTAATGAAATTTATAAAAGAATGGTCTGAATGGAATCCAGTATTAAACAAGAAGGTTTTAGATTTTATTGAAATCAATAAGACTAATTTAAAAAACATTTGGAATGATGATATGAGTGAAGAAGAAAATATAAAATTTTTAGTAGATTACTTTACTGAATATCCAGATGAAATGAATTCATCAATAAATATTGATAATATCAAAACATTTATATCTAAAGGCGACATTAGAAATTCAGCACCAATATTGATGAATATTGGAGGTGTTGTAAGTTAATTATCATCATCACTTTCTTCTGGATCTTGAAAGAATAAAGTTTTATCTTTTGTTTGTAACCACTCTCTTGATAGATTCAATCTCTTAGTTAGATCTCTTAGCCACATCTTAGCCATTTCATATGGCTCACATCTTTGTAATGCTTTTTCATAGTCTTCCATATTATCATAGATATCAAGAATTTCTTCTTTAGACATCTTTTTCAAATCATCGGCTTTAACCATATTCATAACAAATCCAAAATTTGAATTATTTTTTCTATGATTTATGGCATAATCTTTTTTAGAAATTCCAGATTTGACAAATTGTTCGTAAGCTTTCTCAATTTCTGACACTTTATCAGAAATAGATTTTTTCACAATATTAATTATTTTATTAATTCTAATATGTGCTTCTTTTTCATCTTCTGGTATCTGTCCTAAGATATCGTCTATCTTATCATCTAAGATATAACCAATAATAATATGTTCTCTATATAAGTCTTCTGTAAGTAAACCGTGACGTTCACAATACCAAGGAGTCTTCAACTTAAAGAAGAAGTCTCTACCATGTTCATCTTCACAAGTAACAATTGAACCTTCTTTATCTACTTGAGTAGCAGTTAATTCAATTAGTTGATCCAAGTCTTTGATTTCATCTTCAAATGGCGCAACTCTAATAGAACCTACTTTATCTAAGTGGTCTCTAATATCAATGTGTTTACCAGTAGCATTATCTCTTAATCTTAATAAGATTAATTCTTCACTTGGATATCTTAAAACAATACGGTTGTGTGGTGCCACATATTCAAAAATTGGCACGATATTATTATCTAAAGCCCAATCAACTAAAGATTTAACTTCTTTATTAATTTTGTAAATTCTATTAATACCATCAGCTTGGTCATTGTCAAATCCCATTTTAGATTTACCAACAATCTTACCGTTTGGTAACTTAACAAAAGAAGCAATAGAACCATCTTCTTTGTTATTCACAAATTTGATTTTATAGTTCTTAACAACTGAGTATAAAGATTCTGGTACTTGGTTTAAGTTAAAAAACTTTTCAAGTAGTACATATCTATTGAATAATGATCCATCTTCATTGAAAACGAAAGTTAAACCTCTCATTTCATAACCTTTTAACTCTGGCTTTTCTGGAATAGGATTAGCAAAGTCTTTGTATTGAGCAAGACGATAATTGAATATAGATACATTAAATCCATCTACAACCATCTTAGATTCATAAAATGGCGCTTCCTCACCTGAACATAACTCTTTAGCTTGTTCATATGTTGGAATAGCATTTTGAGAAAGGCTTTCCTTTATAAATTCTGTATATCTAAATAATTTCATATATTTTATATATTAAAAAACCAGATTATTTAATCTGGTTTGTATCTTCTAAATATCTATTTATGACTCGTCCTCGTAGCTCAGTTGTTGAGAAAGAGTGTTTCCTATCATTATAATAGATTTCTATATAATCTAAATCTTTTCCAGTAAAATCTTTAGATTCATATTCTCTACCCAATACTCTTACATTAATTGGATATGATTTAAGTATGTCTAAAAGATCTTTTTCACTTTCGTAAACAACTACTTCATCTACATACTTACAAGCCTGTAGTTGTACAAATCTTTCAAAAACACTTTGAATTGGTTTGTTTTTTTCTTTTCTATCAATAGTAGGGTCAGTTTGTAAACCTACAATTAAATAGTCACAAACAGCCTTTGCTTCTTTCAGCATCATTATATGTCCCGCGTGAAATAAATCAAAACAAGAACAAGTAAATCCAACTTTCTTCATATATAACTCTTATTATTAATCACCAATAAGTTTATCCAAATTGGCATTACGATTAATAATCTTATCACCACCAATCAAAGCTTTTACTTGAGAAACCGAATACTTATACATTTTAGCACTGGTTAATGACTTAGCAATAATTGGATAAGTTCTGTTCTTTGTTTTGATATCTACAATTTCATAGATACCATTAGTACCATGAAACCTCATACCTATAATATTCTGAGTGAACCCAAGTCTTCGGCAGATTGCTTTATAAACATCACCAACAGCTTCAGTCTTTTCTAAAGTCTTAACAATCATTTTAGAAGTGTAAAAAGCTTTATTATAACTGACAGTTCCAAAATCAATTTTAATATTTTCTTCTGCTTCAATTTTGAGAATTGCTGCTTTTATTCTATCTTGTACTTTCTTAATTTTAGCTTCGTCAATCATAGTTTTAGTTTTTAAGAACACAAATTTAAGGAAATAATTTAATATATACAAATATGATAAGAAATAGACCATCAACTCCAAAAGAAAAAGAGGCTTGGGACTTCGCAAAAGAATTACACAAAGACCAAGTTAGAAAGTTTATTAATAAACCTTACTTTATGGCACACGTTCAAAAAGTTAATGGCATCGCTAAGCAATACACAACTGATGAAGATATTCTTTGTGCTGCTTTACTTCACGACACAATTGAAGATTGTTTTGAAGATCCTGATGTAGGTTATCATATTATTGAAGGAAAGTTTGGTAAAAAGATTGCTGACATTGTACAAGAGTTAACTTCCTCTAAAGAAGAGATTGAAGATGATTATGATAGCAAAGCTGATTATCTTATTGTTAAAATGATTCATATGTCTAATGAAGCCTTATTCATTAAACTTTGTGATAGATTACAAAATATATCTGATGCTTTTACAGCTTCTGAAAGATTTAGAAATAAATACTTTCAAGAAACTGTTCAAATTATGGATGAATTAGAAAAGAATAGAAGATTCAACCGTATTCAAGGTTTACTTGCTAATCAGATTAAAATGAAACTTAATAATATCAGTTCAATATTCAAGATAAAAAGATTTAATGAGATATAATGAAACACTTAAAAACATATAAAATATTTGAATCTTATCCACCTAATAAGTTTGAAATTGAATCAGAAAGATTATTTAGTAAGTTAGAATCTGATGTTAAGGATATCTTTTTGGAATTAATTGATTTAGATGTTAATGTACATATAAATAAATATATTGATGATGTGGTATCTGAGTTTCAAATACAAATAGATTTTATTGAATCAAGTGAAAAAAAACAATTAGCTGAAGATTCTATCTTTAGATTAGAAGATTTTTTGAGTGAATATGATATTAATCTATCTAAAATAGAAATGTGTCAATTTGAATCTGGTAATAGACATGATTATGAACTCTATGATGTAGAAGAACTTAAAGACTTAAAAAATACAGCAGGTGAAATAGACATACTTGTTTACTTCACAAAACATAATAATTAATATGAAGTATTTAAAAACATATAATAAGTTATTTGAATCTGGAGATTTCTCTTGGTTTAGAGATTTATTTTTAGAACTTAAACACGATGGATTCAATGTTAGTGTAAAAGAATCTACTACTCAAAAAATGGATTTTTCTAGACTTGATTCTTTTGGTTCTTGGGACTTACAAACTAAAAATTACACTATTAAAACGATTGATGTTAAAGTTGATAAAAGAATAATTGATGAAGAAGGACATCCAAATCTTAGATCTTTTAATATAGATGAAATAAAAGAAACTTTACTATTTGCTGAATCTTACGCAAAAGGTGAGTTAGGTTTAGAATTAGAATATGTTTATGTTGTAAGAATACCAAATTACACTTATTATAAATCAGTTGATGTATTACCTGATAACAAAGAGGTAGATTCTGTAACATTCGCTTTTAGGAAAATAGATTAATATAATGAAACACTTACAATCATATAACAACTTTAATAAAGTAAACGAAGAACTTACATCAAGTGAAAAAAGATCTATTAGATTTATACCTCAAGCTATTTTAGGATTCTTAGGTAAGAAGTTATTAGGAATCTATCCTATGTTGAATCTTAGATGGAGAGAAATGAAAAGAGCAACTACTGGTCTTAAAGATAGTCCATTTATAACAGGTGATCAACAAGTAATGAAACATGAACTAACTAAAGTAAGCATTGATGATTTACCAGAAAACAAACTTAAATTAGCAATGCTTCTAAGAGATTGGAATCTTTATTTAGCCAAAGATCATAAGTCAACTGGTGGTGGAGAACACGGTAAAATTGGTAGAGACGTTATTTATATTTCTAAGGATGAAATTAAATTGGGTGATACTTATAGAGGTCAAAGATTAAGTGATTCTGATATTTATCCAGGAGAAAATTTTATAATGAAAAAAAATTCTAAAGGAACTTATTATCCGGATAAGTTAAAAGATCCTGCTAACTTTCCAATGATTATAATGGTAGCAAGATATGATGAATTAGAAAAAGTTAAAGAAGTTCAACAATTAGTAGATGATATCTGTTTAGAACTTGAAGACGAATTGCCAGTTGATGTAAAACCTTTCTTTAGAAAAGAACAAGATTATTTAAGCTTAGATGTAAGAGTTGGTGAAAGTAGAAATCTTGTTTATTCAAGTGATGTTAATTCTTTATTAAATGATGTTGCTGAAAGAATTAAAGATTATTTAAAAGAAGAGAAATATAATTTCAACTATATTATAAAGTATAAAGTTAAAGGTCCTTTATTTTATAATGCTAATGCTGGTAGATTTGGAACTGAAATAATTGACGCTGCTGAAGAATACTCAAGAAATTACGATGAAGATACTGATAAACCTCTTTGGAATAAATATTATAAAACTCTAAATGTTGAAAAGTTAAGTATGAACTATGCTGCTGATAATAAATTAATATTAACAGGTTCTGACTTAGATACATTGTTATCTGATTTAGATAATTGTACTAAATCTTGGTCACTAAATGTTGATTTAGAAAGATATCCTGAAAGAGCTGATGATCTTAAAGAAAGAAATAAAGTAACTGAGATTGAATTAAAACAAGTTTTAATTGAGTTTAGGAAAGTAAAATAAAAAAGACCTTAACGGGTCTTTTTTTATTTATAGACATACATTGATTTATAACTCATTAACATTATTTTAACGAGTAAATAACTGGTTATGAACTAGTTATATTATTATATAAAAATAAAAACGTTATGAGAAAAATTAAACAACTTATGGTATTGATACTATCAATACTAACTATCAACAATTGTCTTGCCCAAAGTGTAACAATTGGGCCAATCTCTGGTGCTTCATCCTATCAAACAGGTCCTATCTATCAAAGGGTTACCGCCCAGAGCGCAAATTATTCTAAGTCTGCTTATCTTTACACTAAAGATGAATTAAACATTCCATCTGGATCAACCATTACAAAGATTGAATGGCTAAAAGCAAATAACGCGACTGCTACCGGTAATAATAAATTCAATGTTATTATTTCTAATACATCTAAAACAACAATGGGTACATCTGCCAATTATTCAGACTTTTTACAAAACTCACAAACAGTTTTCTCAACTGATAAAATGGAATTCCCAGCTACAATAAACTATTGGATACCTTGCCCATTCTCATCTGATTTTATCTATGAAGGAGGAAGTTTAACTATATTAACAGATTGGATTAAAGTAGGAACATGTACTGGACCATTAACTTTCTATCAAAAAGCCTCTATCGGTAAAGCTATTCAGGTATCAAGTTCAGCACTAATACCACAAGATGCTTTGCTACTACCAACATCTGGTTCTCTAAAACCAACAATTAGAATAACATATACAGCTCCTAACATGTGTTCAACATTACCTAATACAGGTTTAGCTGTTTCAACGAATAATGTTGTTTGTCCAAACCAACAATTCACACTTTCATTGACTAATAAAATAGCTGAAGGTGGTATATCATATGACTGGCAGAAATCAAATAGTTTATCTTTCAATGATGCCGCTTCTATTGGTAATAGTTCATCAGTAATTACATCACAAACAACCGAGACATATTATAGATGTAAGGTTAGCTGTGGCAGTCTTGTTACTTATACAAATATTATAAAAATACCAATTAATCCTTTTTATAATTGTTATTGTCCAAGTACGGCTCAATCACCAACAGATGAAGAGATAACACATTTCAAATTAGGTAATTTAGATAAAAAATCTAGTGTTGGTACTACTGTTATATTTGGAGTTAGAGCTGGAGACTGTGGTGATTTAGCACCCGGTGAAGGATCAAAAAAATCTTTATACTCAAATTACAGAGATGATAAACCTACAGACATTGAAATTGGTTCTAGTGTTCCATTTATTGTTGAAACATCATTATGTGGTACTAACGGTGCTTATAATCGTGCCGCTATTTTTATAGATATTAATAGAAATGGGATATTTGAGGATAGTGAACAAATTTATTTATCACCTGTTGTTTATGGTCCAACTGCCAATGTCAGAAAAGGCTTTATTAAAATTCCAGTTACATCACAACCAGGTATAACAGGAGTTAGAGTTATTGTGAACGAAACACAAAACGCAATTTCAGCATGTGGATCATATTCATTCGGTGAAACTGAGGACTACACAATTAATTTAGTTAGTGGTGCTAATTGTGATAATACTCCTACAATAATAAGTAGCGATACTAAAGTTTGTAAAGGTCGTAGTTTATTACTTTACCCATCTATAACAGGTGATAGTTATCAATGGATTAAAAATGATCAAGTGGTAAGTGGATCTACTGATTTTTTTTATGAACCAGTTGTATCAGAACCCACTACTTTTATTTGTAAAGTTAAATGTGGTGATGTATTAAAAGAAACAGAGTCAATTTTAATTGATTTAAATAAGTTTACTGATTGTTATTGTGAGTCTGGTGCTGGTGGTCAGGCTGATGAAGAAATTATAGACTTCACGTTAAATGGAGTAAAGGTTGGTCTAGATTGTGGTAAACAAGCACCCGGTGCTAAATCCTACTTAAATGAATACTCAGACTTTAAACCAAACGGTTCATTTACTACACTAAAAAAGGGCAGTACATACTCATTTGATATTTATGATAATGATTGTGATATACCAGCTTCGCCATATTATACAGCTTCAGTTGGTGGTTGGATAGACTTTAATCAAAATGGTGTATTTGATGATAACGAAAAAGTTTTACAAGTTGATGGTGTGACCGGACCTAAACATATAACAGGAACTATAACAATACCATTAAATGTTGTGTCAGGAATTACTTGTCTTAGATTAGTATTAGGTGGAGGCTTATATGGAATTTACTTAACGCCTTGTAGTAAATTTCAATCAGGTGAAACAGAAGATCACTTAGTTACAATAACCGATTAATTGCCGTTAATCTAAATAAAAAGACCCTAGTTATTAGGGTCTTTTTTTATGCTAAAGCACTAATTGCTGCTTCGTATTGTTTGTCACTTAAAATCTTAACTTCTTTACCTTTCCATTCTACTTTAGATAAATACTTATTTGTTTTAAGTTGTTTCTGTAAAGAAATTACAAAAGTGTTTGTTCCCTTGTAACCTCTAATTTGTTTGTTTAATTCAATTTTATTTTCAAGTTCCATATTATTAATTAATTTTTGCTTTAACCCAGTTACGAGTCCAATGTTCATCAGTTTGAACATGACCTTTTCTAACCCACTTCATTACATTATCAGCAAAATCGTCATTGTGAAATAACGAAGCATTTCTAACAACTATGCCTTCTATTTGACCACCCAGTTGTGATGGTTTGCTTACTAAGCTCATAACAAGGTCTTTTAATTCTTTTTCAGTATTAACTACACCCTTAAATAAAACAGGTACAGTTGGTATATCTAAAAGGTAAGAATATTCTTCTACACCTTCCCAAGGAATCCAGATATTATTATCTCTTACACCAAACATATAGAAGTACGATTTAAGGTTAGAATACTCAATAGAGTGTATTCCTTCCATATTTTCTCCAAAGATGAATACATCTTCGTCTATATCGTTTTTAATAAGGTTATGTAACTGTCTTACTTCACGAGACCAGGGTGATGTAGTGAATGCCGCATGACTTCTAGCATAAACACCATCTTTAGTCATACCACAATTCTCACCATCTAACTTTTCGGTTATAACAATATCAATACCTAACAGAGATTCAACTCCGTTTGATATCCTATCGTCATTGGTAGAACCAGGTGACCACGGTAAATGATATGTTCTGTTGTACTTACTCATTTTACAAATATATATAAAAATTGATTTAAAAAAAAGAAAGTTGGTTATTTAACCAACTTTTCTTCTAATACTATATGTTCTGTCCATTCAGATACTAAATTCAATCCATCTGATTTTAGTAGGTTTTTAAGAGACCCAATTTTGTGATTAACATAAACACCTTTTTTTGGGTAGTAAACTTTTGCCATTATGTAACCTAATTCTGTTACATAGATTTCCTTTAGAGTGGCTTTGCCGTCAGGGGTATCCACTTCTGAATTAACAATGTTTTTCAATTCATTAAATATTGATTTTTTTGTCTTTTACGGTAGTAAAAGTGAGATTATATATTACATTTTTTAACAATTTTTCTTGTTTTTTTAAACAATTTTCAACTTTTTTAAAAGTTTTTCTAAAACTATGGTGTAGTCTATTATCCAGACCTAATTTTCTATTTAGATAAAGTAGAAAACTTTATGTCAGTGATAGACTATAATTAAAAAATAAATTATATAAATGAATATAAAAATTTATCCAGAAGATATTGTAAGGATGTGTTTATGGGACCACTATGTATATTACATCGTTGGTTCTGAGAAAGAAGCAGAAAAGTTATTAAAAGAAAATGCCGAAATGGAACTCTCAGAAAGAGATGCTTTAGTGATAGGCTTGTTGAAGTTAATTGAAACAGATAATCTTATTCACAAATTCAATTCTTATATTATGGAGTTTTTAACAAACAAATCCATTAAAGAAAAAGAATACTTACTTGTTAGAAAGAAAACATTTGACTTTGCTATTGATAAATTCGTAGATAAGTTTCCTGATTATTGGGAACCAAATTCAAATTGGTCAAGATCTCTAAAAGAGTTAGTTGATTATGTAGAAATTATGAAGATAGAAGTTGAAAAACTTGAAATACATAAAATTGTAGATAAGAATGTAACTTATGAATTCTATAATTCAAATAATGTTAGAAAACTATTAAAATTTAATTATTAATACTATGGAAGAAAATCAAATTGAAAACGAACAAATTCAGGAAAAAGATTTAGTTGAAAAGTTGGCAGAAGCTGAAGATAAGTATGTTCGTCTTTATGCTGAATTTGAAAACTATAAAAGAAGAGTTCAAAAAGATAAAGAAGAAATCAGATTTAATACTAAAGTAAATATGGTTTCTCCTATTCTAGATATGGACAATGATGTGGCTATTGCTATTAAAAACATCAAAGATGAATCAGCAAAAGAAGGAGTTCAACTTATTGCTCAAAAACTTGAAAACTTCTTGAAGTCTCAAGGCATTGAAACTATTCAAACTGAAACTTATGATGATGAGTTACACGAAGTTATTAGTGTAATTCCAACTGGTAAACCAGGTGTTGTTGATGTTGTTAGTAAAGGTTATTCATTAAATGGTAAACCTTTCAGACATCCAAAAATTGTTATTAGTCAATAATGTCAAATAAAGTAGAGAATAAAAAAAGTTTCTTAGATCTTTATAAAGATGAACAGTATAAAAAAGCTATCATTGACGCTTTATGTCAGGGAATATCTAGTCAACATCTTTATTCTTTTAAGTCTTTATTAGAATATGTTGTTGATGAAAAATATTACTTATTTGATAGAGAAGAATTCAAAGGAGCTTTATATCTCGAAGAAGATGAAACTTTAGATTTAGTACTACCAGCAATTAGAAGAGTTTTCGGAAAAGTTTTTATTGATCCACCAACACTCTTCAAAGAAACTGGTTACAATACCGGTAGTAGATATAAATTGTTTACTATGTTCTTCAATGCTGATGAATTTATTGATTATCTAATTGATATGTTTATTAAATCAAAAGATTGTCTTCAACATTTTGAACATATCGATAGAACAGCTGAGACATTAACTTTAATTGTTGATAACTATGTTGCTAGTTTAGTTCAAAAAGTTCTAGACATTGAAGATCACGAACAAGCAATTGAAGGTATATTAAAACAACAAAAAAGAGAAGAAACTATAAATCAAATATTTGAAGAAAATCAAAATGGTTTATTATGACGGATTGGTATGTTGAAATATCAGACTCGGCTCCAGATGGATTCAAAGGAGATAAGTATTTAGGAAATGTTATAGATACTGCTTCTCCTTGTATGGATTACTTCTGTAAAAGATTAACTGAGATGAAAGATTGGAAGTTAGAAGATGCTAATACTATCTTCAAAGAAATAATCGAAGAACTTCCAATTATGACAGCCAAAGTTTATAATAATGAGTTTATAATAAATTATAACAGATGGGTAACTATAAAACTGACTGAAACACCCATACAAATATATAGAGAATCAAAAATAAGACAAATATTAACATGAGTAAAGATTATTACAATGTATTAGGCGTTGATAGAAACGCTTCAGAAGATGAAATTAAAAAGGCTTATCGTAAGATGGCAATGAAGTTCCATCCAGACAAAAATCCTGATAATCCAGAAGCAGAGTCTAAATTCAAAGAAGCGGCTGAAGCTTATGATGTTTTATCAACACCAGATAAAAAATCTAACTATGATAGATTTGGATCAACAAATGGTGGTGGAAATCCATTTGGTGGTGGCGGATTTAATATGGAAGATATATTCAGTAATTTTGGAGATATCTTTGGCAACTCTTTTAACCAAAGGTATGGTGGTGGACAAAAACCACAAAGTAGAGGCTCTAATTTGAGAATTAAAGTTAGTTTAACAATTGATGAAATTCTTAAAGGTGTCTCTAAAAAATTAAAATATAAAAGACAAGATAAGTGTGGAACTTGTGATGGTAAAGGCGGTACAGATGTTAGAAATTGTATTCCTTGTAATGGCTCAGGTCAAAGAACAGTTGTTCAAAACACACCATTTGGTCAAATAAGACAAGCAACATCTTGTCCTGATTGTGGTGGTAGTGGTCAACACGTTCATAATAAATGTAAAGACTGTAAAGGCGATGGTACAGTTTTTAAAGAACAAACTGTTGATGTTGATATCCCAGCAGGTGTATCTAATGGCATGCAATTATCAATGAATGGTTATGGAAATCACGTTAGAAATGGTCAACCAGGAGATTTACATATTGTTGTTGAAGAAATAACTGATTACTCTTTCAAAAGAGAAAATAACAATATTATTGTTGAGAAAACCATTTCAGTCATTGATGCTATTATTGGATCAAATGTAAAAGTTAAAACACCACATGGTGAAATATCTGTAACAATTGAGCCAGGAACTGAACACGGTAAGGTCATTAGAATTAACGGCAAAGGTATTCCAGATATTCAATATGGTTTAGGTGACTTGTATATTAAAATATCAATTAGGATTCCTAAGAAGATTGAACTTGATGAAAAGTATGTTCTTGAAAAACTTAAAAACTCAAAAAACTTTGAAGTATGATAAGTAATTTAACTGAACTTTTATCAGATGGTTTATTTGAGCCACTTATTTCAATGAACACTACACCATCTAATAATCCATCAGTTGGTCATATTTACTATGATACTACTAAAAAAAGAAATTACTACTTTGACGGTAGTAACTGGAAAGAACTTGTAATAAGCTCAAAAGATGGTGAATTGAATAAGAAAAGAATGAGAAAAATAAATAATATTTTTAACTTATGATAAGTGAATATGAAATGCGGAATTTTTGGGATTCTGAAATAGAAAAAGAAATTGAAAAAAATGAAACTAAAATCTCAGTTAGTGATCAATGGAAAGAAATTGAAAGACTTAATGAGTTAAATATATCTTTAATATCTAAACGATGAAAACAAAAAATGAAATATTTACAGAATATTTTTGGCAAACCTTTGATAGACAAATAGACTTCAAAGAATATTTAGCAGTTTATGGTAAGAATTGGAGCAAATCAAAAAGAAAAGAAAAAATTAAAAGGCTATTCAAATGAATAGCTTTTTTTATGCTTAGGTTTTCTTGTGTAATCTTTTACAGATTTATGAGCTTTATGAGTAGCAACCCAACCAGTAGAATTAACTAAATCAATTTCACGACCAGCCATTCTGTTAGCTTTCATAGCATCCTCTTTTGTGAATTTACCAAGATTTATAATTTTACCGTTTTTCATAGCCGTAGTGATTATTTGTTTGTTTTGTTATACAAAGATAAGGAAAATAAGTGGATTGTCCAAATTAATATATAAACAAAATAAATATAATTTTATGTCAGATGTAAATAGATATGGAGATGAATATGTACCTTATCAAGGTGGATATACAATCGAAGAGTTAGTTGACTTAGTTCAAAATGAATTAACTATTTCTTGTGCTTTGCCAAAAACTTTACCTGATGCTAACATAAGACAAATTATTGAAACTAGAGCACTTCCTTGGTTTTATCGTAACTATCAATATGCTGTTCAAAAGTTATATTATTTTATTAATAAACAAGCTTTTTTTGAAGAAGAATTTACTAAGTATAATTATGTAAATGTTCCTTGTGAAATTCAAACAGTGGTTTATCTTTATGAAGTTAGAGGTGATAGTTTATTTCAATTAGGTATTAACTCACCTAATCTATCAGTTAACTTAGGTGTTACTAATCAACCTTACTTATCATCATATGTTACTACAATTGGTGAATTAGGTGTTTATAAAACTGTATTAGATTCGATGTCTGATATGTTAAATCAAATGAATAAATATACACTAAGATATCAATTCAATCAATTAAATCATAGACTACATATATTAACAAATGTAAAACACCACGTTATTATGGAAGCTTATGCTAACATTCCACAAGAGAACTTATTCAAAGAAGATATTTTCTTTAAGTATGTAGTTGGATATGCTAAACAACAATTAGGTAACTTAGTTGGTCGTTATGACTATACTTTACCAGGTGGTGTTAAAATTAATGCGGCTGATTTAGTATCTCAAGGTAAAGAAGAAATTAAAGAAGTTGAAGAAGAAGTAAAAGGACAATCAACATCGAGTTGGTTTATAATGGTTAAGAAATAATATGAAAAAAATATAAAATAAAAAAACCCACTCAAATTGAGTGGGTTTTTTTGTTACTTGTTGAATCTATTATAAGCATTCTGTGAAATCACAGTCCACTTAACATTTCCAATAAAATCTTTTAATGTTCTACAATTTGTATAAGACATCGTAGATTTTAAGTAATCAACAAAGTTCTCTACCCAACCATCTAAAGTGTATTTAACTGTTCTCATACGAACAACCCCTTCAGATGTAGTTAATTTTGACTTACCCCATTTCTTTTGAACTTCTTTAGTACTCATACCTCTAAACTTCTTTTCTAATTTGAATTTACGTTTCCAAAGAAAATTAGCAATATTAGGAGAAACCTTTATACCTTTCCAATAAGTATCACCAGAAGACTCAAGACATTTGTTTAAGATAGATCCTAACATAACATAATCAGCACCTAAAGCCAAAGCCTTAATAATATCCGAATATTCACGGAATCCACCATCAGCAACAATACTAGCAGTTCTATCACCCATAGATTCCATATGGTCTTTTAAGTCAGCACATTCTTTAACTAACTGAGCCATTGAGTAACCCACACCAGTATTCATAGCAGTTAAACAACCGCCACCAAATCCAATACCAACTCTAATAAAGTCAGCACCTGCTTCTGATAAAACTTTATAAGTTTGAGGGTTAGCAATATTACCAACCATGATTTTAACTTTAGTTCTTTCTCTTAATCTTTCAACTACATCAACCATATGTTTCATATGACCATTAGCAATATCAATTAAAATGTTAAACTCTAAATCGTTATCTTTATTACTATTTAACCACTCACACATTGTTGATGCTTCTTCTAAAGAGTATGAAAAGAAAATAACATCACTATAAGCTGATAATAAACCTTTATCATCCTCATTAAAGGAATCTGGTCTAATATCTCTTGGAAAACAAATAGGCATTTTATTATTCAGATATAACTCCCAATTGTCTAAACCAATAACAGTATCCATTGGAGATACAAATAAAGGTAACCAAGGAGTTTCACCTATACTCATTTGATAAGCTTTAATTTCACTTCTTGATCGAATAGTTGATACAACAGCCGGAGTGATCAGGATGTCATTAAAATCTGGATGAACCATAATAAATTTGTTTGATTTTTTAATAGAAGATGTATTTTTCTTCTTCTTGAATACAGTAGATAGAGATTGGATAAAGTCTGATTTCACCTTGTGTTTCATCAATCATAAATCTCATAGCACCGTCGATAACTTCTTCATTTGTTATCTTTGCTGTAGCACTATTTAAACCTTTGAAAATTGTGTAAGCCACATCATCTGTTGATTCATCAACTGTAATGAAATGGTTCTTTCCTAAAATCTTACCCATCTGACCTTGTTCGAAGTAGGCTTTTTGAATAATAGTTTTAAGAGCTTCAGAGTT
>Ga0214919_10001736_pt1 | contig 35214 bp, 35 predicted proteins | sample LL1503_MetaG_FD_177994 | JGI IMG/M metagenome (GOLD analysis project Ga0214919, IMG submission 177994) | Freshwater microbial communities from Lake Lanier, Atlanta, Georgia, United States - LL-1503 | ecosystem: Environmental > Aquatic > Freshwater > Lake | place: USA: Georgia | collected...
TTTCGTGTCTTCAAATAGAGGTTCTCGATTTAGCCATAAAACATTTTCGCTCAATTGTCAGAAAGAATGTATTATTAGGCCTCGTTTTTTCTACCGCTTCTGGTTCTCTCAGTCTTTCGCAAATGGGCTCGACTCAACAACGCCTTGTATACAACGCGATTTTTACTGTAATGAGTTTTAGCATAGCCATTTTTACAGGACTCATAAAGATATACCAAATTCAAGAACGTCTAGAAGAAATAATTCAATTGAAACAAGAATGGATTGGGTTCTCTGTCGTTATTACAACCGAAGTCCAACTCCCTGTTGGAGAGAGAACATTGGCCCTAGAACTCATTTCCAAAAATAAAAATAAGTATCTAGATTTACTGAAACACGATGTGGATATCCCCAATTTCATTAAAAAACAGGCCAATAAAAACCTCTACCATGACAAAGAACAGTATTTCAAGAATCTGAATAAATATAAGAAACTCAAAGAGATTTCGTGTTGTACCGACGAGCAGTCTTTTTTGGCCGCCGCTCGTGCGTTCGAATTGGAAAAAGACGAATCTATTCTTCCTGAAAAAGAACCCGAAAAATGCCAATGGGCAAATTGCGCCTCTTTTGGATTTTATCAATGCTGTTTTTTTATTTTGGAATTGTATAAATATTATTTTAATAATAAAGACAAATATATTGGGGAAAAAACAGCGCTTTCGAATATCATACTTTCCGTTATTATGGAAGAAGAGAATGAACAACGGTCGGCCAAAAATATAGAATTATTAAATACTATTCGAGAACGTAAAACACGATTGGAGAAAGACATGGCGGCTTTTGCACTAGAAATGCGGAGTAATAAAATGCAATTCAAAGATTCGATGTTGGGGTAAACGTAGTGATATTATTTCTTCTTGACCTCCTTTTGGAAGACTTTTTATTATTTTTTGTTGATATAAAAAATAATATATTTGTTCACTCTAACAAACCGCCCCATTGAAACTCGCCGGAAGTTCATTGATTTCAATACCATAATGTCTCTCAATCTTTTTCATAATATCTACATCTTGCTTCGTGATAAAATTAATAGCCATTCCCTTACGACCCCAACGTCCGCTTCGACCAATACGGTGTAAGTATTTATGCGGGCATTTTGTAATATCGAAATTAATAACTGTGCTAACCTGTTGGATATCAATACCACGAGCTGTGACATCAGAAGAAATGAGAACACGGAAAGACCCCGTTCTAAAGTTCTGAAAAGCACGGTCTCGTTCCGTCTTATCCATAGAACTATGAATATAACAAACGGAAAAGTCCTCGTCGGTCATCGCCTTATATAAATCCGTAACTCTATGAATACTATTACAATAAATAATACATTGGCTTACACTAATCGCCGAAAATAAGTCTTTTAATGTATCATATTTATCACCATCATGGCGGACTGCCACATAGTATTGTGTAATACATTCTAGATTTAATTTTTCGGCCTCCATAGTTATTTCTACAGGATCCCTCATGAATTTCTTTGTCAAGTCTAAAATATCGGGTGGCAACGTTGCGCTGAAAAGCGCAACCTGAATCGACTCCGGCATAAATTGGAAAATATTATAAATCTGTGTTTTAAAACCACTCGAAAGCATTTCGTCTGCCTCGTCCAAAACCAAAATCTGGATATCTTTTCCATTGATATATTTCCTGCGAAACATATCATGAATTCTTCCAGCAGAACCTACAATAATATGTGGGCACGCATTCCTGATATCCTCTGCGTCCTCCTGAATAGACGTTCCGCCGATAAGGGTCTTTACACGAAGACCATTAAGAGTGGAACCCAACGCCTTAATAACATTTGATGTCTGTTTGACTAACTCGTGGGTGGGCGCCATAAGAAGCGCCTGGACCTTCGGCTTATTTACATCGATGATTCCTAGGGTTCCTATAGAAAACGCACCTGTTTTACCCATACCCGATTGGGCCTGGGCTATAACATCGCGTCTTTTCAAAATATTTGGTATTGCCTTCTTTTGGATCTCACTAGGGTTCTCAAATCCATAAGCATATATACCACGCAATAATTCTGTTGAAATATCCAGTTCATCCCAATTATTGATTTGAACTATTCCCTCTTCCTCCTTCTGAGGACCTTCGCTACTATCCACTCTGTTTTCCTCTGCCATTATATCTATATTCATGACATCTATTTAACTTGTTTTTTTAAAATTAAATATTATAGAATATACTCGACTACATAGTAAAAGTATTATTTCTAGGACATTTTACATGTTGGAATTAGGGTGAAGTAGGTTTATTTTTTAATTGTTCGTCTATATTACTTTTCGCTTCTATTTTTTCTAGTGCGTATTGTCCATAAGGTCCACAATGTTCTTCGTTTGATAGGTCGATTTTATTATTTATTTGTTTATTACAATTTTCGATTCTCCATCTACCAAGAGGCAAAGATACTTGTTTTGGTATTAGTTTTTTGATCATAGTTATTATATTCTTCATACTATTCAAGTATATTGATATCCATTTATATAAGTGCCGATGGTATATATTTGTTAAAAATCGATATAAAATAATATTTCGTTATTGATATAGACATGCCAACATATACTTTAAATGATTATCAAAGTATTAAAGACGCATTTACTCTACAACAATCAACACTAGATATAATTAATGAATTAGCAAAAAAATTCGGCGGGTTAATACCGACAGAACAAATCCGTCCTAAACCCAAAATGAGGGGTGGTTATAAACACTCATCAAATTCGAACGACGATTCATGGCAAACCATGCGCGATTTTAAAGCAACTGTTGTTGTGGACAAACAAGATAAGTCAAATGATATTCGTGTGGCATTAAATAAAATTTCAGCAAAAACATATGATACTACTAGCGAACTCATTATTGAAAAATTAAAAGAAATTGTTAATTCAAAAGACCAAGAAGAAATCCAAAAAACTACAACTATTATTTATAATACAATTAGTACCAATAAAACGTTCTCGGCCATTTATGCTAGATTTTATAAAACTTTAATCGAAATATTTCCTGAGATTTTTTCTACTAGCCAAATTCCAACAAATTTCATCGATTCTATTTCTACATTAAGAACGGTTGACAGCACAAATTTTGACGAGTTCTCAGCATATAACAAAGAAAATGATAAACGTAAAGCGACGGCGCTTTTTATAACAAATCTGGTGGCGATTGACGCGATGCCATTGTCGCAATTATTCTTCTTGACAAACTCGCTTTTTACATTAGTCAATGTATTTATTAGAGAACCTAATAAGGTAAATGAAGTAGAAGAAATAAGTGAAAATATTTATATTTTATTGACTAGTAATAAGTTGATTTTGGATAAATTACCTGAAGATATTAAAACAAATGTGGAAGAAATATCGAAGATGAAATTGAAAGAATGGCCGAGTATTACTTCAAGATGTATTTTTAAATATGTGGATATTGTTGAAAAATTGTATAAGTAGTATATCTTTATGACCTCTTTATAAAAATATTAAAAACAATATATTTATAGGCATCTTATAAATATATATTAAAAAAAACAAATGCAAATAAATACATTGAACAAGATATTATTCTTGACATTTCCAGAAGATATTATTTGCGAGATTTCATCTTATTTTATTAAAAAAATTCCAAAAGATGATACACGATGTAGCATCATTGAAAAATATCTTGTTTATAAACAGCGCTATTTAACTCAAGAATTTTATCCCGACGGCGAATTCCGTTATAATTTATTTCAATATCAAGGTAGTCCAAAACGTTATTTTTTATTATGTTTTTTTCCAGAATGGTTTATAGAATATCATTTTTGTATTGACTATAGAATAAATTCTATACGATTCTGGTTCAAAGATAATAAATGTGAAGTTCCTGTAGATGGGCGATGGACTAATTCAGGCGGCGAAAGTTCTTAATAACCTTTGGTTTTTTTAGACGATGAACAACCGATTTTTTATGTATCTTTTCTTGAATGAATGTGGGTTTTTTTGGAAATAAAGACTTATCACAAATAGCACACGTATCACAAGAAACCCTTTTTTTCTTGTAATAAATATGATTGGTATCAAAATTGTGAAAATACCAATTTCCAAAATGAAAATTAACAAACACTCCAATCGGAGGAGATTCTCTAATAGGAAGACTTATTTCTTCCGGTTTTTTCTTCGGATTTTTAGACAATAACCTTTCAGAGCAGCATTCATCGCAAAGCGTCTTTAAATCGACTTTATCCGGAATCATTACCTCTTCCATTTCGGATGGTTTCGTAAACAAGAAGGGTTGTTTTTCAAAATCGACTTTTTCTATGGATAGCACTTCCTCTTTGAGGCGTTCTTCTTTCTCTAACATTCTACCCGAATATAGGCTTTGGATAAAGCGAATTTTTTGTTTCATAGTAAACAACTGAAATAAATATTTATCCTGGTGATATTGCTGGATTAGTATGTGTGTTTGTATATTCTGGAAATCATCGACATTGATAATCGATTTCAGTTTCCCATTTATATCTATGACAAATTTTCCTGTAAATACGCAAATCAAATGTGCAAGTTCAGTTGGTAGTTCTCTGAATTTGTTTGACATTGTTTAAATAGGATGATTATGCTGTATCAATCAAGTATAAAATCACATCAATTTTATAACGGTCGTAAACGCATCTTATAGTACACCAGTCGGGTAAATGCCCCCCTTAAGTTCAACGGTCGATGCGATAATACACGCATCTTATAAAATTGAATTAAAAGTATATTGTATTAAAGAATAACACAATATGTCTGCCACAATGAACCAACAACCAGAAAAGAAGAAGCGTGTCAAGAAGGTCATCCCAACTTGTGATATCTGTGTCGAGCCATACAACAAATCAAGTAGATTATTAGTAAAATGCCCCTATTGTAATTACGAGACCTGCCGAACTTGTTGCGAGACATACGTTCTCAATGAAACCGAAGTAAAGTGTATGAACCCCGAATGCTCCAAAGTATGGACCCGCAAACACATTCGCGAGATTTTCACGCTGGTTTTCATAAATGGACCCCTGAAAGAACACAAAGAGAAGGTCCTTTTTGACAAAGAACGGGCTCTCCTACCGGCCACCCAACCAATCATCGAAGGAAAACTCTTGGCCAGAAAAATAGACCAAGAAGTTAGGGTTCTTCAAAAACAAATATCCGAAATTAATAAACAACAGACAAAACTCCTTCAAGACAAACAAGCCGCTTTGAACCGAAAAACGAGCACAGATAGAACCGCTTTTGTAAGGGCTTGTCCCCAAGAAGACTGTCGGGGTTTCCTAAGTAGTCAATGGAAATGTGGTATCTGCGAACGCTGGACGTGTCCTGACTGTCATGTCCTGAAGGGTTATACTCGTGATTCCGACCACACATGTAATGAAGATGATTTGGCCACGGCGAAACTCATTTCTTCGGATACGAAACCCTGCCCTCAATGTGGCACTGGGATATTTAAGATAGACGGCTGCGACCAAATGTGGTGTACCGAATGCCATACCGCGTTCAGTTGGAGAACAGGACGTAAAGAACAAAATATTCACAATCCCCATTATTATGAATGGCAGAGGAGGAATGGTGGCGGAGAAGCCCCCAGGAATCCTGGTGATATTCCCTGCGGACGCAATCTAGACCATTATCTTTCTGACAGATTCCAGCGAATTATGAGAACGTATTATTTAACTTCCAAGAATTATGCGCCGATTCTTACAAGAATCCAGCGAACAATCCGTTGGGCGGTTCATCTAATAAACGTCGAAAGACCGAATCCGCCCAACTACGAAAGAAAGAACGAGAACCTGAGGGTCCAGTATCTCATGAAGGAGATGACAGAACAACAGATGCGCGATGAATTACAGCGCGATGATAAGAGGCATCATAAGAATCAAGAGTTAGCTGAAGTATTTACCCTACTTGTCAATACTGTTACGGACATCCTGTATAGGTTCTTGGATTATCTTGAACAAAATAAAGACAAAGCTGTAGGAAACCCAGCCAATATAGATGTTAGTATTCTCGTTGAAATCGAAAGAATTGTTGATTATGCGAATGAATGTTTAGGGGATATTTCCCATACGTATTCATGCTCTAGATTCTTCCTTGATTATGACCTTATGTTATTAAAAGGTCAACGCGCACTTGCGTTCATTCGAACCTTAAAAGAGTCCAAGAAGGCAACCGAAACAGAGCATGTAGCGAAGGTAGAAACTCCAACAAATACGTTTGTAGACGTTAACAATAGCGAATCATAATATCTTTATGACAAAAATAAAATAAACACTATTATATATTAAATACAAATGTTTTATGAAGAGAACCGTCATTTAGAAGAGGAAGACATGGGGCATGAATCACCAGTATATCAAATAACTCTTTATGACAAAATTTTTTTAGTTGCCATAGGAAAAGAGCGCCGGTTGATCCAAAAGAAAAACACCTATTATTTTCCTATTTATCTTTTGAATAAAACCAAAGTCCAAACCCAGATTGGCGCTTTCCAATTCGAATCTTCTAGGGATACACCAGAAGAACGTTCGAAACCATTCTTGGATAGCTCTGGTGATTTAGACCTCAACAGATTAGGCGACCCAGTTTTCTATAGTTTTTCTAATTATGATTATTTTCATGACATTACTCTGGATGTTACACCGATGGTTGTCAAAGAACTAGAAGCCAATTATATCAAAGAAAAATCGGAAAGGTCTGTAGATGGTCCTAACGGTCCTAAAGATGAATCTGATGAGGAGTCTGAAGCTGAGGAATTAAACCCTTTCGAATTGGCTCAGGAGGATGTAAAACAATCGAAGGCCGCAATTAAAACAAATAAGGTTCTCAAAGATGGAATCTTTACAATAGATAAAACTATACAAAGGGTCCATATGCTTCCTGAAGAAACCAAAGCGGATGCGCAAAAAGTCAAGGGAGAGTTTGTTGCTACGGAGAGAACAGTATGGATCGAAAAATTCATGAAGAATAATAAATTCAGTATTGTTGAGACGAATGATAACGGTGATTGTTTTTTCGATGCTGTCCGTATTGCTCACGAACAAATAGGTCATATAACAACTATAGCGAAGTTGCGTGCGCTTGTTGCAAAAGACGCAACACTTGATAAATTCCAGTTCTATAAGGAGCAATATGATAGCACCTTAACCGAAATAGAATCAACCAAAAGAGAATTAGTTCAATTATCAAAAGAGAATAAGAATCTTAAAAAACGATTAGAATCTATAGAAGATAAAGAAACTAGAGCTACAGTTACCAAACAGGCTAGTTCGATAGTACAACAACATAAAGCCTTATTGGAAAAACAAAAAATAAATACAGATTTTTTACATGAATACAGACATATGGAAAATATTCGAAGTTTGACTCAATTCCAGGAATACCTTCAAACCCCTTCTTATTGGGCCGACGATTGGGCTATCAATGTTCTCGAACAAGAATTAAATATTAAATTAATTATTTTTTCAGAACAACAATATGATGAAGATAATTTAGACCATGTACTACAATGTTCGATATCAAATTTAAAAGAGGACGAAAAATTTAACCCCGACCACTATATTATGGTGTCTTATACTGGAAATCATTATGAATTAATTAGTTATGATTCAAAATTCATATTTAATTTCAGCGAAATTCCTTATGATGTTAAAGTCATGATTGTCATAAAGTGTATGGAACGTAATTCAGGGTTATTCGCTCAAATTCCCGAGTTCTCTGCTTTTAAACAAAAGTTGGGTATTCAACCGGATGAATCGGACGAGGATACGGATGAAGACGAAGAGGAAGGGAAAATCAAGGGCGGAGGTAAAATAACGGGTCTAGATAGGGCAACCGTATTTACTTTTCATGACAAAGCATCAAAATCTGTAAGACCAGGTAAGGGAGAAAATGAAAAGATTGATTTAAATAAAATTCACGAATATACTGATTTGGCGGTTGTAAAAGATTGGCGTAAGATGTTAGATGATGATTATGTTTCTATTTTTACTCTTGAAAACAAAAAATGGAAAACCGTTGAGCATTATTATCAAGCGGCGAAATTCAAAAAGCACAATCCTCATTTTTACAATCAGTTCTCACTTGATGACACAAAGAGTGATATTGCTAAGGACGTCGGCCTAGCAAAAGCAGCAGGTTCTCAATACGGTCTTTATAAGAAAGGTCGGAAAGATATACCTATAAGACCCAACACTATAAATATAGACCCCGATTTCTATGGTTCTAGGAAAACAGAAGAAAGAGAACGCGCATTATATGCAAAATTCTCACAAAATCAAGAATTAAAATATATGATTATAGCCACTAAGAACGCAGTTCTTCAGCATTTTATTCCAAAACAAAAGGCTGAAAAAGATTATTTATTAATGAAAGTCAGAGCCAAATTACAGATGGAGAACTAGGCGCCATTCATCTAAGGCTGTTTTAATTTTGGGCCATACCGACGTTTTTTTGGCGTTGTCAGAAAGAATGATAGTATGGGGCTTCCGGTAATTGACGCCTGATTCCGCGAGCCATATTGTCTTCTTGACCAACTCGGATTGGATATAAGTAGATTTATTTATATCCCGTAGCATTTTCGGATACGGGTGGAAATCGATGGCCTCTGGTAGGACCTCGATATTATGGCTGTAGACGATTTTATCTGACCATTCTGTTTCGACGATTATCCTTCCTCGTTTGTAATGAACGATGGCCTCTTTTAACATTTCCATATCCCCTTTCATACCTCCATATTTGCTTCTTATTTTAAGAGCCAGGATTGCGTCGTCGTCGTTTTTATCGTTTTCATCATATATATCTTCGTGACAATCCTCTGTAAGGGTCGAAGGGTCATCATAAACCTCCTCTGTGCTACAGAGAGATATTATTATATTTGCTAATATGAATACATCTAGTTTCTTTATGATATATTCCTTGTCGGCTATCATAAACCACACTACTATTGGGAAAGAGGTCATCAGACATACATCTTCAATATAAATAATCGGTAATCTGCGGAAAAGTTCCGTAGGCGATTTCGAAAGCAGGGCTATCATGGTTGATACGGCGACCCTTGTACACCCACGCCGAATTGCCTTCTGTAGGTTCGATTTCAAAAGGGGGACATCAAGGGCTGTATCAATACCCATAAATTCCTCGTTACTTTCAATTGTCGATGCTCGATAGAATAAAGAGACAGATGATTTCTTTATGACAAATACATCGGTCTTTCCCGGGGAATAATCGAAAAATGCCTTACGGTTATCTGGGTCATAAATAAAACATCTCTTATCATTCGAATTATAAGAGACGTCGAAGAATTCATGGAGCTTTGATTGGGACATAATATATCCTTCTTGACATCCTGTAGAAAAGTTTCAATTTTCCATGTAAAAAAATATGATTATATATACTACACTACTATACTACTATACTACCTACTTACCTACTACCTAACTACCTATCTAATATCTAACTCGGTTCGCAAGCTCTCTCCAGAATACCATCGGGGCAGCCATCCTGTAATGTCCTACAAACCATTCGGGGTCGTGGCTTTTTATCGCCCTGTGTCCGCGCGATGTAATATACTCTTCGGAATTTGTCGAAGTCATTAACGCTATCTCCCCTGTTTGTTTGTTTTCTAGAGCACCTTTTACGCAGCAAACACCATTCTCACGTTGGGCTTTCATGACAAGAATGATACGCCAGCTATTTGCTTCCGCTGTTTTTGTTTTTGGAAGAAGCCTTCTGTAATTATCTTCTGTATGGAAATCCAAAGTGAATCCGCGAGTTTCTTCATCGTTGTTCGAAGTATCCAAGTCGGCTATCTCATCTCTTGATTTCTTGTATTGGAGAGTCCCTGGAAGATCCCCCAAATAATACTCGTGTGGGATAGAAGTTTCGGCTAGCATTGTGTTGTTATTGATTGTAATTGATTGGAAAGAGGTGCTTCTAATCCATTCCAAAAAAAGGAAATCGATTTTTACAATATATTAGAAGAAAAGAAGAAATTTTCAAAAAGGAGAACAGATTGCAAAAAATTGATTGCCTTTTTTCAGAATGGATTAGAAGCACCTCTTTCCAAGCAATCAACAACATCAAAATCAATATGTCTTCTATCGCTCAATCTACTGTTGCTCCTGGCCTCACTGTCTTTGACCCGGCGGTTTTAAAGACCGCCACCGGTAAGGCTATGAAGAACCAGCTAGACGCATGGTCTTTCGGAAAAAATCCCAGTGTTTTCGTTCAATGGGTCCCTGACGAGATGGACGAACGCCAAGCGAAGCAAAAGTTCGAGCGTTTCGGACCAGTCGACCGCGTGGAGTTTGTGCCGAAATTTGACCAGAACCGGAAGCAGATTGGTCGCATGTTATTCGTTCACTTTGAGAATTTCAATGGTTCTGGATTCGACCACTGCGTAACCGCATGTCATCCTGAACCACATGAACTACCGTTCGCTGTTCACACAGCACGTGGTCCAAAGAATTACACTCTTAAGTGCCGAATCAACATGCGCCCTATCCCGAAAGTCGAATACACAACTTCGCAGCTCACTGATATGTTCGAGGGGCTCAACTCTCGTGTTATGGCTCAGCTTGCCGATATGCAGAAGCAGATTGACGACCTTCGTATGGAGAATCAGGCTCTCATCCGTGAAAACCAGGATTTACTCGAGAGGGTCGAGGACTTGGAAGCCGGACAAATCGACACGGGCATGGCGGTCAGGGAGCTCTTCTCGCTTGTCAATACCGATGCGGACATGCCTTTCATTTCTGAGGTAAACGAAGAGGATTTTGACACGTAATTTTATTTGATATAGGCGCGATAAGTTTCTCCCGATGAACTCACGATGAAGTAATAAAAAACCCCCAAAATATAAAAAAAGTAGTTGTCAAGAAGGTTCGACATCTCTCAAGGTAAGCCATATTTGAATACTCGTTTATTATCTAATCTAACACAGGGCGAAAGCCCTTTTTTCATGGTCTCCTATAAAATTGATATAAATATAAATGATAAACAAATCCCAAAGACAATGAACCTTTATGACAAAAAACAAGCGGTGTTTAAGACTCAGTATATAACCCAAGAAATGGAAACCCGCCAATTAGGCAGAACGAAACAAGACCACGTGGCTCATGGGTCATATATAGTCGGCCCACAAGGGTTGGTCCATATAAAAACTTATTGGTCTGTTTTATTTGACGGACATGGAAATAATCAAGCCATCAACGCTATTCGGGCATCAGATATAAACCGAATAATGGAGAAATCCAGACCATATGACGACCTACAAAAACTTATTCAGGATGACCCGATGTCAACCCTAGAAGAAAGGATACGGTCGGGGTCGACGATGGTTTATGCCAAAGTTACCCCTACCAATCATTATACCGACATAGAAATCGTCAATATAGGCGATTCGTCGGCTGTCTTATTTGTCAATTATCAACCAGTGTTCGTGACACAACAGCACGACCATACAAACGGGTCTGAGATAGCAAGGCTTTTCAGTGAAGTTCGCGTCGATACCAAAGAGCCATTTTATAAGAGAGATTCCGATTTCGAAGTAGTTTCGCCAACAGATATTATAACCAAAGATACCACATATATAAAATTTTCAAATGGAGTCTGTCTTGGACCTAGTCAATCTTTGGGACATGATGGAATCACTGGAATTAAACCTACTATAACTAGTTATCGTGCTTTAAAAACGGACAATATAAAAGTCGTTTTATTTAGCGACGGAATAAGCTCAGTTATGCCTGTATCCGGTTTACTAACGCATTCCACTGTAGATTTCATGAAGGATAAAACGACTACGGATATTCTAAACGAAGCCGAACATAAGTGGAAAAAACCGTGGAATTTACATAATGTGCTAGAAGTTCATGATGGGGTAGAACTAGCTAGTTCATTAACAAGAGTTTCTATGAATAGCAATTTTACACCAGACGTTTATGACGACTGCGCGTGTTCGATGATTGACGTCTCTTACAAGAGAGCATGGGGTATTCCTGAAAATACACCACCGACGGATAGTGAAATTGATGATATGATGGCCATTAATAGCCTATTTAATTGTTGTTAATAAACAACGATAAAATTGATAATATTTTTTTGCAAACCCTTATCGATACACATAGAACAATGAACCTTTTTGACATTTTACTGAACGGCATCGATTATTTGTCCAAAAGAGTTATTATCGAAATGATTACGAGAATCCGATATGATGTCTTTGTGATAGAAGAAGAAAACCGCGAATTAAGAGAACAACTTGCGGTCCTTCGAAGAGAAAATGAAAGATTTCGCGAAGAAAATGAAGGGATGACCCAGACGATAGTTTCGTATATTGAACGTGATATATCCTACATGAAAAATCAAGTAAAGATATTGAATTCTTCATCAACTAGAATTGTTGAAGAATTAGATTGAGCGAAGTGGGGTTCGAACCCACGCGGTATGTATACCAGCAGATCTTAAGTCTGCCTCCTTAGACCACTCGGACATTCGCCCATATACCCGTTATTTTCGGGGTATTTTTTTATTTATGTAATTAATGTTTAATTCGGAACCAAGAAATCCAAATACTCCGAAAAATTCTCTCTTGACTCACTCTTTCTGTCATAAGCCGCCAATAATGTCTTATTTGACATTTTATTAGATAGCTTCATATAATTCAACCCATTATACTCACTGTCAAGAATATTCAATTCATGAAGCTCCGTTGTGAAAACCTCCTTATTGTTTCCAAAAATAAAAGCCAAGAAGTTCACAAAAGATTCTCTTTTGTATCCAGAATAAAATCCTTCGAAGTTGGCATACTTCACCTGTCCCAGATTATTTCTGGTCCCGTAATAAAAATAATTGCCTTCTTTTGGGTCATAAAGAATACATACTCTATTATCTAATTTTTCAACATTTCCATGGACGTGTTCTGTAATAGATAGAACTTTGAAGTTGTTACTCATTTTATATACTTATAATGACGTCTTTATATTCGTTTAATTTTATGATTTACAAATTAGATGCCGAATTTTTTACTATCTTTTTTTTCAATTACAAATGGCATTTCTTTAATACCAGCATTTCTTAAATTCGCAAACCGATTTCGTCCATTGCAAAAATCTATATTACCATTAACGTCTAAGTAAATATATGGCGGAATAGACACTTTTAACTCCATTATGTCTCTTTTGGAGTTCAAAAATTTGTCTTTGGCACTAGAATATTTTATAGTGCCAAATTTACCAATATAATCCTTCGTTTTTTTCCAACTATTATCTATCTTCTTGACATCAATCATAACTAACCGACAGTTTTTAGGTATATTTTTATAATTACTCATAATACAAATAGTTTCTGATATCTTATCAGCAGGTATTCGTTGATTCAATATATCCATTTTGATTATGTTTTGATTATGTTTATTTTTTGTATTTCAATTTTATTCCTTCGAACGAATAATCAAGCATCACTGTTTACATGGAAAGAAAATTGAATGGCTTTACTGGTATGTCATAAAGTTATATCTATCAAATCATGTCTTTTAAACCATTTTCGCTTATTATGCCTGAGGTGCCGGCTTATATGTCCGATGGAGAAATTGCTCGATTTTGGGGACAATATCCATATATTCGTTCGATTCAAATGGAACCGTATGTTAATGGTATTGATAGGTATAATAGAGTAACTATTCATTTCGAACATTTTGGCGATAATGAATTACGACAACGGATTACAAGCGGATATTATAAAACTACTGCGTATGATCTTACAATAAAAAAACCCGGACAACTTGATTTCAGTAGTTTATTGCTACCATGTGAAACATCAAATCCCCCGCGAAATGAGTATTCGCATATAGTTGCGTTTCAACTTCAGGACATTGTTCATAAACAAGCCAAACAAATTCAGGATTTAGAAAGCAGATTTGATCTTCAACTCCAAGCCATCGTTCGCAAGCAAGCCGACCAGATTCAGCGTATAGAACGTACATTAGACCTTCATTACCAAGCAGTCGTTCGAGACCAAGCCGACCGAATTCAGCGTCTGGAAAGCAAATTAGAGGAAATGGAAACCGACCTATATGTAGATATCAATCAGTCTTTTACGGGTGCGTTGGAACGGTTCGAGACAAGGTTGAATGAACAAGACGCTTATTGTAAATGTCTTGAAGAACGTATTACGGATACCGCCGATATATTAAATAAACATATATAACATTCATTTACCTTTAATAAATCGGTCGATGAATTGAAACAAGAAACAAAAGCACTTACAGAGTGGTGTTCTCGACCCATATGGAATCGAACCACATCTTTTAGATTCGAAAAAGAACCGAAATATGAATTTACAAGCGAGTTTTAGTCATACGTTCTCTATCGGTCGTGTTCATACATTATTTTTTTCATTCAACTATCATTGATAGACATTCTCAACGTTTCCATCTCAGCAACATCTTTATGACCATTCACCGAGAACCACCTTTCGAATTCATCAATAGATTTCAAATATTCGGGGTTCTCAAACCGAGTTTTAATAAAATAAACCAGAGATTTAATATTTTCAGGACTTTTATTAAATGATATTGAACCCCGGTTGTTCTGGATAGACCATCCTATAAAGTCGTCATAAAAGAATATCATGATAGATTTCAAAATATAATAAGAAAAAACGGGGGTCTCTTCTTTATAATTATTTTTGGACAATAGACTTCGATATTTTATTTTTTGATGATTCAATATTTTTGTTTTTTGAAAGAGGGAGAACATCCGTTCATTATTCATTAATATCTCAAAAATAGAACCCGGGTTCTCCATACAAATAAAGAGAACATTAATTATTTCGGCCCAGGTCTCTGTATATGCTTCATAAAATCGCAAATCACAAGCCACTTTGAATATCTTAAAAACCTCCGTATTTGCTATCTCTTCAGGCATCTTCGCGAAATCCAACCCAAGACTATGGAAAGATTCATGAATGAATACTTTGAACCATTCTTCCTTCCTATAAATATAAATATTATTCGGGACCAGAGAACACGCGAATGTAAAAGCGGTATTAGCATGTAGGGCTCTAATAGGTTCTCCATCTATTTCTGGTAGAACCTTTTTTTCATCTGTCAAGTACCAATATATCGTCAATTCTCTAGAACATTCGGTAGGAGCAAAATGCGAGCCGGCATATAACCATATATACATCTTCTTGACACTCTCATCGAGCATCTTATAGACAGCGTTTTTATGAATGACCCCCGAATAAGGATATACAGCGTATATTACGATGGCCCGGCCTCCGACAATAAAAGAATATTTTTTTCCTATTTTGGAGAACCTCTCGATTTCCTCCCGGATTTCTGGGTCTATATATTCAAAGTCTACACCCTTCGGGAATTCGTCCTCCCCTAAAACATGTTCTCTATATTTTCTTCGGTGTTCCCACGAATCTTGTCCCAAAAGAATTTGGTCTGCTATTTTGTTTATTAATGCTTTGGATTTTCCGGATATTTTTTTAGGTATTAATGAAGGCCCGATATTTTTCTTTATGAATTCTATTGGTCCAGGCATTTATCACTTTTATAATATACTCATATAAAATTGATAAAAATCAAATGGTTTTTATGACATATACAAATGGGCATCCCAAAACTTAACCGTTGGCTTTTAGATAAATGTTCTCCAAATTCTATTAAAAAAAAGAATTTGTCGGAATTTGAAGACCGAAAAATAGCGGTCGATATTAGCATCTATTTATACAAGTTTCTCATGGATGGCCGATTTCATGAACATCTATATCTCTTCTTGGCTATATTCAAATATTATTGTATTCACCCCATTTTCGTTTTTGACGGAAAAGCCCCCGTTGAAAAAAGAGACCTTTTGAAAAAAAGAAAAAAAGATAAACAAGAAGCGTCCACTGAGTTTGTTTCACTAGAAAATCAATTGAACGAAACAGAAGAGGAAGTCAAAAAGAAAGAAATCCAGGATAAAATGGCGGCCCTCAAAAAACGCATGGTAAAAATAACGTGGGCACATATCGACGCAGCGATCGAACTTTTGGTCGCGTTCGGTTTCGAATACTATTTGGCACCTCATGAGGCCGACGAACTATGCGTTCATCTTGCGGTCACGAACAAAGTATATGCTGTATTGAGCGACGATATGGATTTACTGATTTCCGGTGTTCCTCGCGTTTTACGCCTTATGAATATGATGTCTCATGATATAACTCTTTATGACACCTCTTCGATTCTTAGCGATATTAAAATGACGCTAAATGAATTTAGGGAAGCAGTCGTGTTAGCTGGAACAGATTATGATATCCAGAGACAGGGATTTCCTATCAGGCGGTGTTTCGAATTATTTACGGAATATAAATCCATGGGAGTTCAACAATCGTTCGCCGAATGGCTTGGTCAAAAAGGATTCATCGACACTGTTGATTTCCAACATATATGTTCCCTTTTTGACACCTCCGCGAATATGAATGAATTAGATGATTTTATTAGACAAAATAGGATTATTACAAAAACAAATGTCATGGCTATTAAAAATATAATGCGTCAGCATAAATTTATATTTATTTGATTGAAAATGTAAATTGACTTTTAGTCGAAAGTTGTTGTAAAAGATATTTGAACGAATTATCCAAAATGGAAATCGTTCATTGAGATGCTATAAAAACAAACGTGAATTTATTTTTTTATAAAATATAATGGTAATATATAAATGAGTCTTATTTTATCATATTTATTACGTGTATATGATTTTAACACACTTTCAAATGAGTCCTCATCTATCTCAAGACAGACAACATCAGAATCTATGTCATCTCAGTTGTCAGACGCAAATATCTCACCACCATCTTCGTTTGATACATTAGTTGATAAACTATTACCGGGTAAAAGTAATGAATCAAGAGCTGAAATCTTAAAATCGTTGAATAATAAAATTGTTAATCAAAGTTATGGAGGAAATAGAACACTATATCTTATATTTATTTTATCTGTTATTCAAGGACTTACAGAACTATTAAACGAACGTGTATATGATAGTAAATATTTAGGTATAAAAAATGAATTACGTGAACAATTACAAAAGTATATTGAATATTTACAACAGTTTTTGTCAAATGGAATGACATTTACGGATAAAGATAGAAGTATATTAAATAAATATTTGAACATAACAAATGACGACAAGTTAGACAAAAGTATTCAGAATATAAAATCCAAAGCGGAAACAACATTAAAATTCAGAGGAGTAACAAAAAATGTATCTAGGTTTGTTAGTAGAACTACTCAAAAAGTGAGGGATGTAGTTGAACCAGTTCGGGATTATTTTGAACAGGCGATAAGTGGTTATCGAGCAAGAGGAGGAAAAAGAAAAAACAAATCATCCAAGAAATCCAAAAACATTTCAAGAAAAAATAAAAAATCCCGTAAGGGATAATTATATAATATAATCGTACGTACCTTATACTTATCATCGACCCACCCTAAAGAATTAAGCAAGCCTTATACAAGCCTCGTGAATCGAATCTTCGTCCATGAAATCGACACCCAATGTCTTCGAAATGTCAACAACATATCCCCTAATCAAGAAGAGACAATAGTCGTTCACCGTCGCCTGTTTATTCGAACTTGATGCTCCTTTCTTCATGACCATGTTCACAATTTCTTTCATTGAATACTCCGGGAAAGCGAGAGAAAGGTCAGCGAACAAAGACGCCCACATCAAGCAATAGCCTAATCGCTCCTGGTCTGATAGCAAGTCCGATGAAGCTTCCAGCGATTGGATTCCCCAAGCGTATCCGGAATAAATATTGGAATTGTCAACGAAGACCGGCTGCTCGTCGAGCATTCCCGCTACATTTCGCACTATGCCCGACTTGATAAGGCAGTATTGAGAGTAAGTCCCAGCCTTGCGTGAGAATTGCTTCGGCAGATTGTTTGAATCAATGTGTTCTAAAATATTCAGAGCGGGGTCATAAATAATGGTTTCTATATGACCATTGATCACTTCGCCTTTCAAGTAAAACCCCGCATTGAATGGGCAGATTACCTTTTTACCTGGGTTTGCGTCGATTAATTCTCGTAATTTCCAGTAGAGTTGGTCCGTGTACTCCGCAGCGTTGCTCTTTAGAACACGGTCTTTATCGTCGTAGTCAATCGATAGCTCCCAAATACAGAATGATGGGTTTTTTGCTGTAGGTTTCATTCTTTCGCTCAATCTGCCAAACGCCTTGTATTCATCACGGATGTCTTCTAGTTCAGGACTTTCAATGTTGTATTTGTTGGTCAAATACAACATCATCATAACTTCAGCTGGAACAGTTCCCTCGTATGGAATGGGCTTCTGGCCGAGTCTATATAGACGGCCGATTTCAGTCGCTAGTTTGGGGGCTTTCTTATCAGTCATAGTCGTTTGTTTTCAGTATGTGTCTTTGGAATGGGTGCTGCTTCTAGTAACGAAAATTTGGCAATCGATTTTATACGAGACAATATGATATGAGCAATCGAAGAAGGAATATATCTTCATGACAACCCATAAGGAGGTTTTATTAAATAATAGTAGAAATATAACATCCACGGTAATCCTCAATCCCAGTATGTGTCAAATTAATTGAAACATCCACAAAAACATCCCCGCCCATCTTCGTCCATCTGTCACAAAACAGCCAATCCTCGGAAAAATAATGACCCTCTTCAACCCCACAATCGAAAAGAGCATATGCCATGGCATTCTCTTCAGGTCTCAAAAAGTTAACATCGTCCGTGTATTTTGTTGAAGGAAATGCCTTCATCATCGCGGTAAGAACCTTTCGCCGAATCATCATAAATCCAGTCGCCAAGTGCTTAACTTTCGCCAGATTATTGGTAATCTCCAAATATTGGCTAACATAATTAATATTATAACGAAGCAGGTTATGTTGAATCATTGCCGAATCAGATAATAGTCCGGCCAATTGCGAATCATTCTTCTTCTTGAGAAGAGTCTGAATAACATTCGAATTGTAGGGATTCTGTGGGTCCTTCACTAATTTATCCCAATCGTAATTTTTCAAAGGATAAATTCCTCCTACCAAATCTTTTTCGGCGATAATTAGCTTCAATATATCTACTGGATCCCACGATATATCGTTATCGATGAAAAGAAAATGGGTTGCTTCAGGGTCAGTCATAGCCCTAGCAATAAGATTATTTCTTGCTCTAGATACGAGACTGTCGTTCTTACAGAATTCGATTTTAAGGGGGATATTGAATTTCCTGAATAGTTCGACTGTGCTCATAAGACAATGGACATAATTCACATAACAAAGACTAGCAAAGCAAGGCGTCAAAATATAGAGCTTGACTTTGTTTTTTAATAAGAATTTCTGGAGAATTTGTTCGAATGTTTGTGCACCAGAGGAAGTTGATGATTGAACACGACTCTGTTGTGTAGAAGGAGGAGGACCCTGGAACCCCGATTGGGGTGAAGGTTTTGGAATATTTTGTTTTTGATTTGTAGCAAAAATATCGGCATCGTCAACGACTTGGAACTTAATATTATCCGTCATTTATAAATATACAATCATATGTATATTTATATTGTTTTGAATTTTTCTTTTAAATTTTTTTATTTTCCTTTCCTTCTTTTCTTCTTTTCTTTTCTTTCTTTTCGTTTTCCTTTTCTTTAATTTATATATTGAATGACTTAGACGGTCGCAGCAACAACAGCCTTGGGGAAGTGGTGCTTCATGTACTTCTGGAGGTTGAAGTAGGTGAGCTCGTCAGTCTTGCTGAGCTTGAGGAGCTTGGCAAGCTTGGCATCAGGGTGAATCTTGCGGCCATTCTTGTCGTCCTGGAGCTTGTTGCTACGGATGTAGCCGTTAATCTCCTTGCTGACAGCGGTTCTCGCAAGAAGGGTTCCCTTCTCCTTTCCGAGGAAAGCAGCAAGCTCATCGGAGATGAGGGTAGGCTTAACAAAGCCAGAAGGGGCGCGGTTTCCAGAAGCACGCTTCTTCTTCTGGGAAGCCTTCTGGGCGGCCTTAAGCTCCTTGGCAACCGACTTCTCAAGAGCCTTGAACTCGGCCTTGAGGGAGGAAGCAAGAGTGGTAAGCTGGGTAATCTTGTCGGAATACTCGGCAAGCTTGGCGGTAACGTTGGACTCAACCACCTCTCCCTCAACAGGAGCAACGGCAGGGACAGCCTCAACGGGGGTCTCAGAGACAACAGCCTCAACGGCCTTAGTCTTCTTAGTCTTAGGAGCAACAGGTGCGGGGGTAGCGGGGGCCTTATCGGCGGAAGTCTTAGCAGCTCTAACCATCGTGTGATTATATACTACTATAGACAGTCTTTTTTAAGTATTTTAACGCAAATATATTTATTGAAATTACTCCTAAATCGGTCTTAGTATTTTTCCTAAAATATAAATTTATAGATTTATATTTTTGATCCAATTATTTTTCTTTCATTTATTTGTTTTTCGTTTTCTTTCACTTTATTTCACTTTATTTCACTTTCTTTCAATTATTTATAGAAGATTTATAGAGGATTTCCAGAAGTTTCTTCTTGAGCGGACATTTCTTGACCTTGGGCCTCATTCTCATATGGTGCTTCTTGCTCTTGTGAATACGCAATAGGTTCTTGTTTCTTGCTCTTACGCTTACGTTGTCTAGTAGTTCCATTTAATTTATTCAACGATTGATTAAAAGCAGTTCTCAAACCATTCAATCTACGAATATACTTCTTGCGAGTTGTCTTATGTTTGTATAATTTTAAAATGCTAACAAATTCATTCACTAGTTCGCTTCTTATTTTTTCTTTTTGACTATCATCTAAAGATGCTAATTTACGTTTTGTTTTTGTTAATTTTTGCCTAAAGTTAGATGCCTTTTTGAGAACAGCTTGAGCTCTTGCTGGTTTTGTTTCTTCCCCTACAGATTCATTCGATTCTATCTCCACTGAATCACCTTCTTCTTGGTTGATAGCAGATTCTTCTTCTTGACCCATCTCACCTTCTTCTTGGCTAATAACAGGTTGTTCTTCTTGACCCATCTCAACTTCTTCTTGGCTCATAGCCGGTTGTTCTTCTTGAACCATATCACCTTCTTCTCCTTGAATATCAGAAGTTCCTTGGACCATTTCAGGTTCTGGACTCATAGAAGGATTTTCTTGAGAACCTGGCATAGGCATAGGTTCATCTTCATTAAAATTATCTGAACCTGTAGGAGAATTAACAGGGATTTCTTCTTTTTGTGACTCGCTCATTATATATAAACATTAGATATTATCCATATAATGATTCATATAACCAAGGCAATGATGTTCTTGCTCCTAAAGAAACACCTGTTAGCCCAGTGAGAACATGTAGAGTTCCTATTTTTTTATATTCATCATCTATTCCACAATATACCATATATTCTATTATTGTAATACATATTTCTCTAATATCGTCAATAGACATATCATGTAAATTAATGCCTTGTCTACGTATTTCTAAAAATGGGTCGCCGATAATACAAATATTTAATTTCATTTGTGTTGATAATTGTCCTCTAAAACTCCATATGTCAAATAAAATCCTAAATAAACGGATGTATTCTCTCCTATCTAAATTAGAGAACCATCCTGGATGTGTATAATTGCCTAGCTGGTCCATCTCCATAAATACTTCTTGAATCCTTACTGTAACGGTTTTTGTTTGAATTTCAGCAATCTTTATACGCCTTTCATGTATTAATACTGGGGAAGGACCCAGAGTTGGTTGTCTAGCAACTAGACCTCTTACTCGCTGGTTCTCTTGAATTGACCCCTGGACTTGTAATAAAGAATGGTTGTTTATGACAGGAGCATCAGATGGCAATCCAAATATTATTCGAATTTTCCCATAAACCCCCAATATTGTTTTTATGGTTTCTATTCCTATGTTCTCTCTATTATAAGGATTTTTAACAATACCTTTAGAATTTTTTATCAATTGAATCAAAGAAATAATATTACAACCATAATTGAATTTCCCACAAGAAAATGTAAAAAAATATTCTACAGGGATTTCTTTTAGAGGTTCTAAAGAATAGAAATCGTTTTCATTTACACATTTTGTTATATCTTTTAATCCTTTGTCTTGAAAACATTTTCGTACAAGATATCCTCTAAAAACTTTTTGTATTTTTACTGAATGAGAACATCTTGAAAAATATTCCATGAGTCTTTCATAAAGAACCTGTTTTGTCCCTGAAACTGGAAGTTTATAATGTTTTACTATTTGTTTCAATTCTGGATGTTTAATTTTATCGAGAACAGAATTGTTCCTGCAATATTCTATATAGGATACTGGGGGAGGTGGCTTCTGTGTATCGTCTATAAATTCGTTTTTTAGTTCTGGTCCTAAAGGCTGTGATGGTTTGGAGAACATATATATTATAATAATACTATCTTCTTATACAATTTATAAATTTGTTCTCTTTCTTATCATACTTGTTCTCTTTCAGCTGATGAATAAATCGATTCTCCCCTTTACTCCTGGATTATCCTAGATGGTTTTTTTGGATATGAACCTATTATCGGGTGTTAATACATTTTAGACCTTATATATTCTATCAGCATACTCTAGTCAATTTAAAAAATTGATTTCATAAAATTGATTTAAAAACGTGGCATGATATAAACCATACACCACAAGCATCATGTCCTCTTTTAGCAACTCCTCTTCTACCACTCGTAAAGTTCTTGAATTCGCCAACTGGAATCCTAAGGCCCATAAGTATATGGCTCCTAAGGTGAACAGTATGGGCGGCAAGTCGGTATCTCTTATTAGCACTCAGTCTAGTCGTTCACTTCACGTAAATACTCCCCTTTTGATGACTTGGGGAGTTGCGGATTTTGCCAATGACGATGGAACGTCTGACGGCAAGTTTAAGATTTCGCTCAATTTTCCCAATGCCGAGTATACCAATAAAGATAGCGATTTATTCCTTCAAAAGTTGGTCGAGTTTCAGGCACAAGTCATCGATGATGCTGTTACAAACTCTGAGGTCTGGTTCGGAAAGAAGAAGTCGAAGGAGCTCGTCGAAGACAGTTTCTTCCCATTCTTGAAGTATCCTAAGGTAAAGGACGCAACCGGTAAGTCTACTGGAGCAACTGATTACAGCAGACCGCCTTCTATTTCAGCAAAGGTCCCTTGCTACAAGCAAGACGATGGTTCGCTTAAATGGGAATGCGATATTTTCGATATTAATTACAATCAGATTTTCCCATGTGAAGATGAGGATGTGACCCCAGTTGACCTTGTCCCGAAGCTCAGTAAGATTGCCAGTACTATCCAATGCTCTGGTATCTGGATTGGTGGCAAGGGCTGGGGTCTCACTTGGAAGTTCATTTCAGGCGTTGTCAAGCCTAAGATTACTGAGACTGTTCGCGGAACTTGCCATATTCGTCTCAATGACGCCGAGTTGAATGATGATAGCAATCAACCTGCTCCTGAAGATGAGGAACCTCCTGTGTCAAGTAGAACACCTCTCAAGGTTGAAGTCCCAAAGCAGCCGATTACTACTACGGTTGATGACAGCGACGATGAGGAGGAAGCACAGGTTCATCCCGTAGAAGACGATCCGGTCGAGGTTCCAGCTACTCCTGTGGCTACTCCAGCAGCAATAGCAGCAGTAACAGCAGCAGCAGTCGCAGAGCCTCCTAAGGTTATCAAGAAGGTTGTCAAGAAGAAGGTTGTTGCTTAGATTCAATCAATAAAATATAAAAACAATAAAATAAAAACGAGAGTTGTGGTAAGGAAATAAAAATAATCATAAAGATTTATTTTTTTATGATTATTATTCAACTATTATCTGTATATAAAAATTCACATCTCCCCTCCTGTCAACACCGTAAATATTATTCGGCTGAATGAGTGGAAGTCCCTCCCTTTTCAAAACATATCGCTGTAATTCCTTTATGACCAATCTCTCTCGAGGTATACAAAAATTCCGGGTTCCTATCCTACACTCAATATTTTCAGATTCCCATATTTGGGCCCAAGTTCTCGTTATTCGGACATGTAAATGATTATATTCGTCGATTATTATATTATCCGGCACAATAGGGTCAATCAATACAATCATTTCTTCTTGACCCTTATCGAAAACCAAATGATGATGCCATAAAGGAATATAATACATTTCGTCTTCTACTATATATTTCAACACTTTGTCTTCGAATAAATCCCCAATGGAAGGCCGAACAATATGTTTTTCTTTCACCTCTCCGGAATTCATTTTTATGAAATTGTCCAAAAAAGGAAATATCTCGACTAAATGCTCGACTACTTCTGGCTCCACCGATTTTAATACCTGTTTTATAAGGGCCTCTTTGAATGCTCGATTCGATTCATTCGTAAATATTTGAGAACAGTCGAATTTACAGAGGTTCTCTATTCGGTCTACTATTTCATCCACCATTCGTTCGTCTAGATAAACCTGTAAAAAAGCACGCAACATATCTATGTATGTTTCTTTATGACCACCTCTAAAAGACCCTCCCATCAAGCATTCGTACGCCTCGCAAATCTCTTGGAATTTTTCCGTTGCCTCCGGCGAAGAATTTTTATCTGGATGATATTTCAAAGCCTGGCGACGATATGCCTTCTTGACATCCTCATCGGTTGGATTTTGACAATCCAGATTGAGAACTTTTCGTGCTTTTTCTTTTGTCATTGTCATATTTTTTTAGTTTATTTATGATATAAAACATTATATTCTCTAAATGATAAATAGGACGATAATTATTATTAAAATATTGTAAGAATGAAAATGTTTTTTCGAGAACCTCCGAATTATCCTCCGCACTAAATCTCTCGGTTTGAATAAAATGGGTTATTATATACCATATACATTCAACCACATCCAAATTGTATATCATTATGTCATAAAGAGAATCCCTGAATTGGGTGAATGGAATATTGTCGATGTCTTCGATTTCTTGTATGATTTGGTCGCATATTACATTGAAAATATCCGTTGGCAAGTTCTCTGGATTTTTTATTAAAGAAAATGATTGTATTTCTTTCAAATTCAAAATCATATTTGTATCGACTGATGAGAGAACCTCTATAGAAGCCGCCTTTTGTTGTCCGGCGATTCTTTTAATAAATGTTACGTTTTCTTTGGATAATTTATTCTTCTTGACCATTTCTAAGAGTTGGTTTTTCGAAGGTTTTTTTATAGGAATAATTGCGCACGATTGAATAATATTATTGGGAATAAAACTAATATGTTCAGTTATAATAATGAATTTAATAGATGTCGCCGGCATCCTCTGCATATAACTATAGAAAATTTCCAACAGTTCACTATGAATCATATGAAAATTCTTGCATACTATTATACCCGTTTTATCGGGTTTTACAGAAACAATATCCACTATTTGAAAAAAAACATCGTGCCATAGAGTTTTCGAATTACATCCCAAAAAAGCCATATCTACTTCATAATGTATATCACTTATCTTGAAAGAATAAGTCTGTTTTTCACTCTGGACGGTCATCCGCTTTTCATATTTTAATTCACTTGGACTATATCTTTTCAAAATACGTAATACTTGACTATATTTACCAGAACCTACTGGACCATATGCTATCATATTTTCAAATGTTTTTAGGGATGTAGGAAAAGGTTCTCCATCCCATTCCGGATGGAGATTATATTTTTCCATGGATGAAATATATTCTTCGGCAGATGTTTCATAAAATTTCATTTATTATATATGAAATTTTACGAGGTATTTATTTATGTGTTTTTGACGTATTACTGATACAATTGACGTTTGTATTTTTTATTGTTAAAAAAATCGACTGCTACCACACAACAATATATAGAACTGGATAATAAAATAACCGATAATAATAAACACGCCAGATTCAACATTATTGTTCTTGTCGCTCCGGTTGTATGAGCAAAAATAATCAAATAAACGAAGATAGCCAGGTATAACATGTATGTCTGATAGGATAATTCGAAAGTTTGCATGAGTGCTGCGTTTTTAGGGGTCAATGTGTAGGAAGCAAAATCGTTTGTTTTCTTCTTCCCATAATCGAAGACAGCGAGTATTATAGAAAGAGAACATACGAATAAAATGAGAGTAGAACCTATTACTCCAGCAAAGTATTTTATATAAGGATTCTGGTATTCGGTATCTGAAACATCATATATATTTTTTACTAATTCCGGTGTGGCAAACATATCACGTGCAGCAAACATAAATGAAAAGAAATTCAATATGAAGAATACCATGACTAATAGAAATTGAAGCGATATATGCTTAAATTGAGAGAAAGCCATAAAATATAACCCGGCCAACACAATGTAACGGAATAATGTTGGAAATATTAATGTAAATTCCATATAGTTTATCCATAGATAAAACACCCTCAATTTATTCGACATTATACGTCTTCTTGACCCATTCTATTAATATGTCTTTTTCACACAACCGATAGGATTCTTTGAACCCCTTCAATTTATAAAAAGCAGGCTTTTTCATTTCCTTTGTTTGATGATGAATATATGCGCCATACTTTCCATTTCTTATCGAAAGTCCCTCTGAAAGTTCTCTTATTATTTTTGTGTTTGCTTCTTCTTTGGGTCTCGTATACCACTTTACGAATTTGTCAAAAATAGATATCTCTTTAACATCATCTACTGGTCCGTCTTCTCCCAATTTACAAAAAGCCTCGATTACATTTAATCCTATGTTCTCTTCTTTATATTTTAAATATTTCCCAAAAGGACCATTCATTAAAATAACTTCGCCTCCATCATGAACCCCGAGAACATCTTCGCCTCTATCTTCTAATTCGGCTAAAGTATAATCCCCCGCTCTCAGTCTATCCATATCTATCTTTATTTGAATACTTTTGAATTCGCGCTTTCGACTTTGTAAAACAGCCCCGTATCTTCCAAAAACAACCATATATTCATCGGTGTCTTTCAAGACAAACATTTGTTTTTCCACCGGTTTTATCAGCGATTCAATTTGTTTATGGCAATCAACACATATATCTTTTTGACAACTATCAGAAGGTACTCCTGACCCTTTTGCTATTTCATCTAAATCCTTCTCCATGTTCTCTGTATATCCGTAGTCAAAAAGAGGTCCAAAATGCTCTGTCAAGAACTCTATAACGAGAACCCCCGTAGGTTGAATAACTAGTTTCCCCTTCTCTTGGCCTATTGTTTTTGTCGTCGGTTGGGATTTTATTTCACCCTTTTCGAGAACATGTTCCGTGCATTTATAAACATCCCCCTCAATATCCATCTTCTTGACATACCCGCGGTCTATTATTGTTTCGACCAATGAAGCATACGTCGAAGGACGGCCTATTCCAATATCTTCTAATTTTTTTATTAAAGACGCCTCCGTATAATGTGAATGCCTGCCATGAACAGCAATATTTGATTTGATAGATAGAGCCATTTGTTCTTTTGGACAACTCGACATATAAAATGCCATGGACTCTGAAACCTGTTGAGGAGAACTTAGGGACTTCCATCCCAGAAAAATAGGAACTTCTATTAAATGAATATAACGCAATTCTGAGTCATTATTATTCATTTGCGGACATGTCATATAAGCAGGAGTTTGTTCAAATCTCGCCGCCGACATACAAGACGCAACCGTGTTTTTCCATATGAACTCATACAATCGTTTCGCTTTCGAATTCGTATCTTCTATTGAACCCACCTCTAGGTGAGTAACACGAATGGCCTCATGAGGGTTTCCTTCATCTTTATTTTCTATTGTCTTAAAATCTCCCAAATATTCCGCGGTTCTCGTTTTTAATATATGCTTCTGGACATCTTGTAGGAACTCCGCCGAATAACTCTGTGATTCTGTTCTCATATATGTAATATGACCGTCTTGATATAACTTCTGACAAATTGACATGGTTTCTTTTGGGGTCATTCGAAGGGAAGAAGAAGCCGCTTGTAATAACCCAGAAGTATTGAATGGCTTAGGGGGCGACTGAATATTATCCTTCTTGACACCTAACGAGAACAAGTGCCGGAATCCTTTCGATAATTCCATGAATTTTAATACTTCTTCATCCGTCTCGAACTCTTTCGATAACCCAAAATCTATTTTTTTAGGAAAAAATGTACCAGTTATTTTGTGGGTCTGTCGTATGATAGACCGCTTCTTTTCTTGTTCGTTGTCATAAACAAGTCTTAATGCTGGCGTCTGGCATCGACCAGCCGACAAACTATTATTTTTACTTCTATAAAGATATTTCCATAGAACGGGAGATACTTTAAATCCTACCATTAAATCGAGAACCTGTCGGGCTTTCTGGGCTTTTACTATATTCATGTTAATTATTGTGGGATTCTGGACCGCCTTTTCTAATGCGGATTTAGTTACTTCATGAAAAATAATGCGTTTGGTTGTCTCTATAGGTAGACCGAAGATTTCGCAAATATGCCATGCTATGGCTTCGCCTTCACGGTCATCGTCGGTTGCTATATAAATATCATCTAGTTTATAACTCTTTATGACCTTCTTCATCGATTCAATATGCGCTTTTTTTTCAGGGATGTTTTCATAAGTGGGTTCAGATGATGGTGATACTGGGAGTTTCTTAAGTTCTCGAATATGGCCTTTAGAAGATATGCATTTACATTTTATAAAGGATTCTATTTTTGCGCATTTTGAAGGCGATTCGACGATTAATAGCATTGTATTTAGTATCAAGATTTATTTATATCTATATAATATATGTCTCAAATCCAACGTAAGAAAGAGTGGGCGGTGAGTCGGTTATTTTTGGGAGAATTATCCACTAATTATAAATCATATCTTGAAGAACTTTCTAAAAGAAAAGGAGATGTGTTAAAACTATACAGTGATGAAATTAAGAAACCTGAAAATGACCAACAAGGATACGTTTATCCGTTCAAAAATGATGTTTATAAATTTGAAACTAGATATTTAGGTGATTTGATTCTTATTCAAGAAATTATATTGAGAACTCTTATTGTAAAATCGTTGAAGTATCAGAGTTTTCAAAAATTACATTTCAATACTTTATTGCCTTTAGAGGCCCGGAAATTATTGAGTTCTGCTTTTGCTATTCTTATACGTTATAAGAGATTATACGATTTGTTTTATAGAGCGGCTTCTATTAGAAACAAATCTGAAGACTTTGATGTTAAAAGAGTTTTTTGGGTGGATGAAAAACAAGATATTTCAGTTAAGTATCATTTACCAACAAGAGAACAATACGAAACTTTGATAAAATATTCTTTGGATACACCTTTTTGTTTGAATATTATTCTTGGACTAAATGGATTAAAACAATTTAATCCAGATGGAACAGAAAGACCTTCTATTGATAAAAATGCTTATAGTCCGTTGGAAGGTAAAAAAATAAAATTAGGCGAAAAATCAAAGGTTCCTATTTTTTTATTTGCTGATGGTAAAATAAAAGATGGTAATGGAACCGAATACGATGTTATTGGAATAAGCGCAGGTTCTTTTGATAAATCGATAGTTGACAATCGTAAAGAAGAACCGAATGAAACAACAATTGATGTTATTAAAGCGCCTGATATGGTTTCTGTTATATTCAAATCATTAATTGACCGATTTACTGGACAAGAATATTTACCAACAAATGATAATTGGGCTTTGAAATGGACAAAAGATGATGATGCTTTACATGATTCGTTTCGTTTAAAATTTGCTGTTAAATCAGTAGAAAGAGATCCTTCGTCGATTGCTAGTAAATTATTTTCTCGTAAACGACAGATTATTGAATTACCTTCTACAAGACGTGGTGGAAGAAAAAATAAAACCTACAAAAAACGTTCTTAATCAAATTATATTTTAGAAAACATAATTTGTAATAACTTTGTAAAAAATGTAATGTAAATATATATTACATGTTTCAAGAAACTCCACGAGAAATTCAAACAGTTCAAGGCGAAGTTAGTGTAGTTAAGCCAACTTCCAATTTTCCATCTTTACCATCATCTTTATCATCTATTTTTAATTCTAGTAGTCCTCCTTCTCCTACTTCTTCTTCTCCTGAAGTCCCCGATTCTACTTCATCCATCATTGAAGGAACTGTAAGTGTCCTTCCATTTTATCAAAGATTTTTCCAAAATATTAAATCCTACAAATTTTTACAAACACCGTTAATAATAGATATTGTTAAAGAAATAAAAGAATTAAGACTCAAACTTACAAGTCCTTACCATATAACCGACCAAATCCCTAATCTCATTAATCCTATAGGACAAAACGAAAGTAGTATAGCCGAAATGACAACTAGAGTAACAAATAAATCGGTTGAAAGAGTTGAAGAATTAAATACAAAAATCGGTGAATATGGTTTTAATTTTGTTCCTACAATTACAGATGTAACACAAAATATAAAAGATGGAATATTAAATGAAATCGAAAATGTCAATAAAACACTTGAATTAAAATTCAAAAATGTAATTATCAATAAAGTTAATGAATTAAGAACTGAGACATCCAAATCATATAACGCATATTTGAATGATACATTAAATTTAGATAAAATTAATACGCCGGGATATTATGATAGTGTTATAAAAATCGCAAAAACCGTTTTTGACCATAAATTAAAAACAAATGGATATTTAAACCAAACCGATAATATTACAGATGAACAACTGGATGTATTATTAAGATTAAATGGTGCTCAATATGGTGCTTATTTTTCTAATATAAGACCATCTGGTATAATTGTTCTACCAGGAACAATATATATTGGAAAAGGTAAAATAAAGAGCCGGAAAAGTGGCACACTTTTTGGATATTCTGAAATAGTAAAGGACTCCTTTTTAAATAAAGATGGTTCAATAACTGATTCTAATAATCAATATACTTGGGAAATAAATTACTCTCAAACAAATAAACTTAATTTTATAGGGCACAAAGGTGGTAATTATACAAGACGCAATTTTATCCCATCTAAGAATCGAACTCGTTCTGTTTCAAATATTCAGATATTAAAATCAAATAGAAACACCAAAAATAAACGAAGCAATGATAGAAGAACCCGAAAATCATCGAATCAAATATAAATCTGCCAAAATAGCAAAAATCATAGGCATTTGCCATGTGGAGAATCCGCGTCTATAATGAGTATCATTCAAAATATATACTCTGTAAGAAACCACCAAACTACACACTAATGCTACCACCAATGATAAAATTAAAATCCATTCTAAGTTATCAAACGCAAAACCCATATTATAAACTATATAAATATATTTTATAATATATTAAAGATGAAATACAAGGTAATAATTCACGATAGAAGTTATACATCGTGGTCGTATATAAACGAAGAAACCAATCAAGAAGAATCATACACAATAATCCCACCACCCACCAAATTGTTCTCTAAAGATATAATCCTTCATGACCCCATACAAAACACTGTTACACCGTTATATTCAAACGTCCGAACTACTTCACAAATAGCAGGGGTTCTCCTTCTTGATGGCAATAAAACCTTCGGAAGAATCAAAAACAAACTACTCTATAAATGCATACCAGATGATAAACATCTCCCTTTTTTCTTGGTTCCATGTGACCCAAAAATAGGTTTCTCTAAGGTTCTCAAAAATAAATATATCCTTTTTAAATTCGACCATTGGGAGAACCAACATCCACAAGGCATCCTAATAAATACGATTGGAACAACAGATAGCCTTGAATCTTTCTATGAATACCAATTATTCTGTAAAAGCCTTCATGTCTCTCTCAGCCAATTTACAAATACAGCAAGAGAACAATTACAAAAACAGTCCCAAGAAGAATACATCGACCAGATTCTTAAAAACCCCGATTTCAATATCGAAGACCGGCGTCAAACATCAAAACCTTTTTCTATAGACCCTGTAGGAAGTGTAGATTTCGACGATGCGTTTGATATCCATCTAAGAACCGACAGATTCCATCTAACGATTTATATTGCGAATATTTATGTATGGCTAGAAACACTTCATCTATGGAAATCTTTTTCCAACCGGGTAAGCACAATATATCTTCCTGACAAAAAACGACCCATGCTCCCGACGGTTCTCTCAGATAGTCTTTGTAGCCTTCAGGAGAACCAACCCCGGTTTGCCATCGCTCTCGATATGGATATAACCCCACAAGGCAAAATTATATCGACCTCCTTCAAAAATGTTATTATAAATGTCAAGAAGAATTATCGATATGAAGAACCACAGTTATTAGACCATCTACCATATCAATCCCTTTTTGACCTCTCGAAAAAAATGGACAAATCTATAACAGATAGCCACGATATAGTTACCTTCTGGATGATCCGAATGAACCAGATTTGTGGAGAACAATTGGCACAAATGAAACAGGGAATCTTCCGGAAAATAACAAACGTTTCTAACAAAACCCCCGAAATAATCCCCCAGGATTTGACGCCTGAAACACAGCGTACTATTAATTCGTGGAATTCTGTTTCAGGACAATATGTAAGATACGAAGAACAGGTCTATCACGATTTCTTGAAATGCGACCATTATGCTCAATCTACTAGTCCCATCCGTAGGCTTGTTGATTTATTGAACCTAATGGTTCTCTTGCAAAATTATAAACTTATACAGAACCCTTCGAAAGATGCCATCGAATTCTTGGATTCATGGCTTTCTAATCTAGAATATTTGAATATTTCTATGAGGTCCATACGGAAAATCCAGACAAATTGCGAATTATTACATAGATGTATAACGACACCTAGCCTGACACAAACCACTCATCAAGGAATCCTTTTTGACAAACTCCAGAAAAACGATGGTGCATTTATTTATATGGTCTATCTGGAGGAATTGAAGCTATTAAGCAGGTTAAAAACATATATAGAATATCCAAATTATACGGCGCATCAATTCCGACTTTTTCTTTTTGTCGATGAACATAATCTCCGACAAAAAATACGGGTCCAAATTATTTCGGATTTATAAACCGGATTGTTATGTTATTCCGGTAATATTTCTTTTTGACAATTTATATAAAAATATGATTATATTTATATAAATGAGAACCTGGGCTATTGTATCATTTTTTGTATTACCATTTTCTTTTGGATTCGATGAAATTTTCATTGAGAAATTCAAGAATTGGAGTGAGAAATTCAGAATTAAATTTCAGGACAAAAAACATTTTTACGATGTTCTCAAAAAATGGATTATAAACGACCAATATATCGATTTTATAAACTCTAATAATCAACCATATACTCTGGGTCATAATCAATTTTCGGGAATGGACGAATTCGATTTCATTCAATATGTCATGAACATTCCATTACAATCTTCAAACAAAGACCCCGAAAATAAATTATATAATACATCTTTGAACATTCCAAAAAGTATTGATTGGATAAGTGCTGGTGCTGTAACCCAAGTCAAAGACCAGGGACAATGTGGTAGTTGCTGGTCGTTCTCTACTACAGGAGCTTTAGAAGGCATTTATGCTATCAAAACTGGCAAACTAGTTTCTTTTTCCGAACAACAATTAGTTGATTGTGATACAATAAAAAATGGAGGCAAAGACCACGGATGTAATGGAGGACTAATGGATAATGCTTTTTCGTGGATATCCAAAAATGGGGGGCTATGTTCTGAATATGATTATCCGTATATTTCTGGAAATGGTCAAACAGAACAATGCCAGAGAACATGTCCTACAGTTCCAGATAGTAAAATTCAGGGGTGGATAGATGTTCAACCAACCGATATAGGACTAATGAGTGCGCTTTATCAACAACCGGTTTCGGTTGCCATTGAAGCCGACCAACGCGATTTCCAATTATATAAATCGGGAGTGTTTACTGGAAAATGTGGAACAACACTTGACCACGGAGTCTTGGCTGTAGGATATGGAACAGATGAATCCGGCGATTTTTATCTAATAAAAAATTCGTGGGGAACCACATGGGGGGATAATGGATATATTAAATTGGGAAGAGGTCCTGAATATAATAATGGTCAGGGTCAATGTGGTGTATTATTATCAGCGAGTTATCCGGTTCTCTAAATACAAATGGGTTTAGATATCATCAATCGACACTTCTTCGCCAGTCTCCATGAGAATAGCACCTTCTGTCGACGTCGTGATTTCCGCAACATCTTCGGATGTAAATACGAATTCATCTGTTTTTGCCGCTGCTTTAGAATCACCGAACATCTCTCGCATCGAACTATCTAGAAACTCTGTAGGAAATGTCGGACGCTGTTTCAATTGGTCGATTTCAATCGCTGAATATACTTCGAGAACATCGCATTCTTCTATTTTGTTCTCTTTCTTCGTGGCCCAATCACGAAGACCCACTAGAATAATTGTTCCTGCCCCGATTATATTTCGCCTTTTATTTTTTCCTGTAAATTTGCCTCGTATAATCGCTTGTCTTGAAACTGAATCGTCGCAAAATACTTCACAACGAGTTCCACCAAATATCTTTTTGACAATCGCATAATGTTCTTCTTCGCAGTCCGCCATACGAAGTTTAGAATAATGTTGACCCGATTCATTTTTACGTGCTAAGCCTTTAGAGCGGTTTCCACCAGTTGTGTTTTTGACCATCTTGTATATACAATACTAATTATGTATATTTTTCCAATCAATTTTATGAGTAAATAATATATGACCCATCAAACACAAAGTATATTAGATGTTTTCAATGTTTTCAATATATTGGAAAAGGAATTATTTAATACAAGAATAAATCAACCTATAAAGACAATCGGAGGAACAAGAGAACAAACTACAGAACCTTACAGACATTTTGAAGATACAATGAATGAAATATATGATTACGTAAAAGATGTTTTTGAAACGAATGAAAAAAATAAAAAAGACTATCGTGAATCAGTAAAAAAAATGGACAAAGATTGTGATTGTGATAAATATAAAGCGGATAAAATTCAGTCTTTTAAACCTTCTCTAAATGGTACATCTACTATTTTTACATTAAAAGAAGCACAACGAACTAATTCAGAAACGAAAATAAAAAATGAATGGATTTTATAATTCTTCCTACTATTACTACCCTTTTCCTCACACATTCAATCGAGACACACATTATTATTAATATGAAAAAGAGAGGAATAAAAAGGGTAATGTAAAAATTGTGAGTGAAATTCTTCCAAATCATTC